>Ga0315903_10005028_pt1 | contig 17377 bp, 10 predicted proteins | sample LakEriMetagenome_7_FD_203524 | JGI IMG/M metagenome (GOLD analysis project Ga0315903, IMG submission 203524) | Freshwater fungal communities from buoy surface, Lake Erie, Ohio, United States - Buoy 2 MA119 | ecosystem: Environmental > Aquatic > Freshwater > Lake | place: USA: Lake Erie, Ohio...
GACTGTTCGACTTCCCCTTTTTCGACCAATCCGGTGGCGGGAGATTCGGATCAGGCAGGTATTCGCGAGGTTGCCCCAGCTCAAACTGGTCGCTGCGAGGCTTGAGGAGAGGTTTGTCCAGCGAAGTGATTGGCGAGGTCTGGAGGGCCGGGAAAGTTTCGCTGGAGTCCCGAGGGGCTCGATCGACCGGCGCGGTTGAGGGGCTGTTTTTTCCCGAGGGTTGTGGAGCCGTATGAGGCACCGAACCAGCTTTGGGTGGCTTGCCTGCAGCTATCGGATGGGAAGTTCCCGCAGGAGGCTGCGGCGACTTGGCGGGTGCGGAACTGCCCTGTGTGTTGCCACTCGCTCCACTCGTGTTTCGGCCTGCAGCCTCCGCTCGCCCCGGGTCGCCAACCTGACGGGGCTGGCTCGGGTCACGCTTGACGTGGTCCCCCTTCACAGACCCGCCGATAATCTGTTCGATGTCATCAAAATCCGAGCCATCTACCGAGTTCTGGGCGGATTCCTGTGGCGCGACCCAACCGGGAGGCGGAGTCACTTCGACCATTTCGCCGCATTTCGGACAAGCCAATCGCTGGCCAATCGCCGCATCGCTCTTTACCTTGAGCCGTGCAGCGCACGTCCGACAGGTGATCGAAAACATCTTCCCTCAGTCCTCATCTCAGTCAGTTGCCCTCACCCACTATTGTAGCGAAACCGACTGGCGGAGTTCCTGAAAACTCAGGTGAAGCCGACAAATATTTGCCACCGCAGCCGGCCAATCACCCGAAACGCCGTCCGCGGGCAGGCTGCGATTCCGTCGGCGTCCAGCCAGCGATTTGGACCCGCGAACCTGTCTATTTGTTCGCGGCAGGCTGGAAGTCAGCCGGAAGCGTCAGTCCGCGCTCCGCGGCGGCCGCGCGCGTCGTGACCAGAACGATACGGTCAGCTGGATTGGTCGGGTCCAGCGTCATGAGCCAAACCAATTTGCAATTGGGGTCACTGGCTTTCTGCGCTGACTTGTCCGGATTCGCACGGAGCATAATCTCGGTCAAGATTGCGGAGAGCGGTCGCTGTGCGGCAGTGAAGTCCCCCGGACGCTGGTTTTGGGTAATCCCTTCCTTGGCGAGGTCGGTACCAGCAAGCTCAATCCTGAATTTGAATGGAAGTTCAGGAAACTGTTCGTTGACCTCGGTGGCGATCCCCTGCAGCAACAGATTCAGGTCAGGGTTGGTCGTCACTGAGAGGGAGCGAGGTAAAGCCAGCAATTCCTCCAGCGTTTGCGGCGCAGTTTGTGCCGGAACCTCAGCCACCGAAAGATTGGTGGCATCACCCAGACCGAGCGCCAGTTCCGTGGCAGCCAATAAATTGTGCGCAGCCATCGGCGGCAACCACGCGTTGGCGACAACCAGATTACGCTCGACGCCAATCCTCAACTGCTGATAAAAATCGTTCAGCATGTTGTCAAAGCGGAGCCGTACCCGTTCCCAATAAGGGTTTGCGCTCATGGTCGCCAGAATCTTGACCACGTCTTCCCTTGCCCGGCGAAACTGGGCCGCCATCTGCGGACGCAATTCCACCGGCCGTTTGTCGACCGAGTGACAAAGCACCAACTCCAGATAGACGCCTTGGTCCAGATGAACGCTGAACAATCCCGAGCGGGCTGATTCGTCAAGCATACCCCTCAGGTAACGATTGAGCGGAGCCCATTGGCCAGACATCAGCCACTGGCCTTCGTCGTTAAATAACCCGGCGGGTTGAAACAACAGGTTGAAATGGCGTTGGCCATCGAGAGCCTGATTCAGGGCTGCAAAAGGTCCAGAAAGGTTGTCGACTCTGGCGGAGTCCCGCGCCGAACTGACCAATTCCGTTGGTCCGTACAAGAACGAATCGACGAGCCCGGTGCTGCTGTTCCCGGTTGGAGTCGCGGTCTGTTCAACGCCCCCACCATAGGGAAGCAGGAAAATCGATTCATTGCCTCGCGAGATCAACTGGTTTGTGGTGGTTTCACTCACCAGGTCGACTTGCCAACGGTCGCCCAATTCAGTGCGGGAAATCGGCCGGGCCAGCGTGATCCGCGCCAAAGCCTGATATTCCTGATTCTCTGTGGGATAAAGTCCCACAACGACGGACGAGATTTCAGCCAAGGGGGTCGCAATCGAATTGGCCCACCTGTTGACCGTCGATCGCAATCCGCTGTCGAGCGATTCAAACAACAGCGGACCCTCAGGCTCAGCCAGCAGCACAGACGGTCGAGCCGTCAGGACGATGCGGGCACCTGGCGGAAGGTAATTCAAGTTCGCAGCCCGCCCCGAGGTGGGTGCTTGCCAGAGTGTATTGCCGTCATCAGGGATAATGCTTTGACGCACTACGGCGTTGGGCTCGCTCGGCAAAATCTCGCCCGAACTGGCTGTAGCTGGCGTTGCCGCCGCCCCAGTTGAACTGGCTGGCGTTGCCGCAGTCGATACGACGGGGACGGTTTTGTTCCAAGTCAAACTCCAGGCCAGCAGCCCAAGGACTGCGGCGAACAGCAGCAGGGAACTCGCGGTCGCCAGAAAAATGCGCCGCTGTTTGGCTTGGCGAATGGCTCGCAGTTCCTGCAACGTCAGGGAAGGCATGGGGGGCGCCGTTTTGGTTGGGGGCGGTTCTTCCAGTGCAGCAACGGCGACGTCCGTGGTCGACTCATCCAGACGCGTTCCAGACACGACCGGAGTTTGTTCCGTGATCGAGCGGAGCAGGCTGGTCAGGGAAGTCGAGGGAGGAGTGCGCGGGAACAGTTGCTCCAGCGATTGGCCGCTGAGGTCCGCCAGTGAGCGAGCGACCTCTGCCGCGGTCGATGGTCGCTCCGCCGGTAGACGCGCGAGCAAGCGGTCGAGAAGTTGCTGCATCCCCGGTGGTACTTCGTATTTGCTTAAATCCCGAGTTCCCCCCTGACGCTGACTTTGCTGCTTCTCTGGCAGCGTCGACCCTTGAGTGACAGGACGTCCCGTGACCAGGCGAAAGAGCAAACAGCCGAGCGAGTAAAGATCGCTGGAGATGTTTGGAGAGGCACCGCCCAGCACTTCCGGGGCTTGGTAGTCGCAAGCAGCTTCCTCGGTTTCGGCCTGAACATTTTCAAACTCAGAGTCCGGCTGCCAGAGGATTCGCAACTGGACCTGCGATTTGCCAAACAACCAAACCGAGCGCGGCGAGAGTCCGCCATGGACCAGGCCGATTTTTTCCAAGACCCCCAGTGCCGTGGCCAACTGGGCCCCAATCGCGGCGGCCTGATTCCAAGGCAAGCGCGCTTTCCGCGGCACCTTTTGCTCGAGCGGCACCCCCGCCGGAACTTCGCTGACGATAAACGCATGGTCGGTCAAGGTTACCGCTTCCAGCGTCCGGACCAGTGCGGGGTGCGGCGCCGCCGCCAGTTTTTGCGCTCGATCACGCCAGGCTTGCCACAACGTTTGAGCTTTGGCTGAACCATCGGCAAAAAAGTCGAGCTGCACTGGGTGCTGGCTCGTTACATGCCGCGCCAGAAAAGTCCCCGTGAGCGGGCCTTGCTGGACCCGATCCAGCAACAAATAGTTGTCCAGCCTGAGGGGCCCGTTCAGCCCCGAAGTGAAGAGTTTGGCTTGGTAGGGGGTCAACGCGCCGTTTTGGAGCAGCCAGTCCCACAAGCCCCCCGGACCGCTCGGTTGGGGCTGCTCCTGCTCGAAGCGAGCGCGCAACTTGCCCAGCTGATCTTCATTGAACAGCCGACTCAGGGAAAGAAGCTGCCAAGCTTGGTTGAGATTAAGGTCCACTTTCCAGCCACTGGTGTTGGATTCGTTTCCGCTAAAGAATACAGTATGGGGGGCTGGAAAAGAATGTCCGCCGCCCGTTATTGTGGTCTGCAGAAGCGGAAGGCAAACAGGCTCAGTGCCGGATTGCCAGCCTTTGCTGGCCGTTTGCTGGGCGAATCTGTTGCTTTGCCGCGCGAGCGGCGGTTGGGGAAGCTGATGACGGGCGACAGGCCAGCGGCTTTGGGCTCGAACTTCCCAAACTCCCCCAGCCGACGATTTTTCCGAGACGCAGTCCTGACAAACAGGGACTCTGTTTCGGTCTGCCCCGATGAATTTTGGTTTCGCGGGGTTTACTGTGAGTTCGTGTGGCCCAATTTGACTCACGTGGTCCGATTTGACTCGCATGGCCTATGGCGAAACCGCTGTGGTTTTCCATCCCCGGCGGTCCGCTGGTGATCGCAACGTTCCGGGTTTGTCCCGATCCTGATTTGTTTTTGAGTGGAATCAATGAACACTGCCGCTGTCGCTGCTGCTCCCAAGCCGTCGCACATGAAACAGAACGAAGCCGTCCAACTCTACTTTGACCGCGCGGCGGACAAACTCGGCCTCGATGAGGCCACACGCAAGCGGCTGAAAATGGCTCGACGCGAACTGACAGTTCAGGTCGCTGTCGAGATGGACGATGGCCGGCAGGAAACTCTGGTTGGCTACCGCGTGCAGCACAATAACGCCCGCGGGCCGATGAAAGGTGGTTTGCGATACCACTGGGAAGTCGACCTCGACGAAGTCCGAGCCCTCGCCTCGCTGATGACTTGGAAGACGGCTCTGGTCAACATTCCCTACGGCGGGGCCAAGGGCGGGATCTGTGTTGACCCGCGCGAACTCAGCCGCAAGGAAATGGAACGGATTACGCGGAAGTTTGTCGACCAGATTCACGAAATCATTGGTCCGGATGTCGACATTCCCGCTCCTGACATGGGGACGAACGCCGAGACCATGTCCTGGATTCGAAACCAGTGGGAAAAGTACCACGGCTTCAACCCGGCCTGCATCACGGGCAAGCCGGTTGAGGATTACGGGGCCCGGGGACGCGAGGAAGCGACCGGACGCGGAGTCGGTATCCTGGCATTCAAGTTGCTCAAGCGGCTGGGGCGACGCCCCGCCGATTGCCGCGTCGCGATTCAGGGGTTCGGCAACGTGGGGTCGCACGCCGCCAAGTACATGCACGAGTCGGAATTTAAAATCGTTGCAGTCAGCGACATCACCGGTGGCTACTTCAATCCCAACGGCCTGGACATTCCCGGAATGCTCCAGCACACGCTGAAGTACGGCTCACTCAAGGGTTACTCCGGAGCGGAGTCGATTTCCAATGAGCAACTGCTGGCCTTGGATGTTGAGTTGCTCGTTCCCAGTGCGCTGGGCAACGTGATCCGCGAGGATAATGTCGCAAACATCAAGGCAAAGTTTGTCATCGAAGGTGCCAACAATCCCGTCCACCCGCTGGCGGACGAAGTTCTCCACGAGCGGGGTGTGGTCGTGATGCCCGACATTCTCGCCAACGCCGGCGGTGTGACGGTCAGCTATTTCGAATGGGTCATGAACCGTCAGTACTACAGCTGGGACCTCAACCGGGTTCGGCAGCAACTCGATGCGGTTCTTTCCGCGGCGTTTGAGGACGTTTGGCAAGAAGCGAATACCCACCAAGTCAGTCTTCGTACGGCAGCCTTCATGATTGCGATCTCGCGCGTCAAACGGGCCAGCGAGCTTGGCGGTTACTAAAACCCCGGTTTCCGCTCTACTCCGTCAGCGTTTGCCCGTCAGCATCGAGCCATCCAGCGGCGCGATGGTGCGTCGCGCTCCAGCAACCGGTCGATTGTTCTCCGCCGGGGTGGCACCTCAGATCTCCTTGGTCTCGGTTGACCAGTCCCAGCCCTCGTCGGCCTGAAATTTTTTGAGGTCCCGGAACAATGAGCGAATCTGCTCGATCTCCCTTGGCGGGGCAATCCGCCTCGCGACTGGCCGAATATGAGCTGAAAGTCAGTCAGCTATCGATGGAGGAAGCTGCCAGCGCCGAGCGTTGGCGCCGGCTCGGATTTGTCCGAGGTGGCCTGTTTCTCCTCGCCCTGGGTGGACTTCTCTGCTGGCTGACGGGGCAACTGGGATGGGGAAGCGGCTGGCTGGTGGTGGCGGGCTTGAGTCTGCTCGCGTTTCTGGCTGTGGCTGGAATTCACGAATCGCTGGCCGGGAGGATCTTCCTCACTCGGCTTCGGCTTCGAATTAACCGAGATGCTGTGTTGCGGCAGCAGCGGCGTTTGCGTGAACTCGACTCCGTGCCGCAAGTGCTGGTTCCTCCGCAACACCTCAGTTTGGCCCGCGACCTCGACCTCCTTGGTGATAATTCGCTCTACCGGCTACTGGGTACGGCGCGCACGCCGCTCGGCATTCTCCTTCTCCGCGACTGGATTCTCGAAGGGGCTGACTCGGCTGAAATCACGGCCCGGCAGGCTGCAGTCGCCGAGCTTCGCGACCAAACGGAGTGGCGAGAAGAATTTCAATTGATCTGCGAGCAACTCTCCGTGAGCGAGGCCGGTCCCAGCCGCTTCGTCGAATGGTGCGAAGGTGAAAGCTGGGTGCAGCGCCGTCTGCCTCTGCTCTGGATAGCTCGTTTGGCGCTCGCACTCTGGCTGCTGGTCCCCCTGGGTCTGATTTCGGGCTTGGTGCCGCCACTGGTGGGAGGCGCGATTCTGCTGGCCACGACCGTCGTCAGTTTTTTGCTCTCGGTTGTTTTCGCCGGCAGCATTCACGACATCTTCAACCAGATTTCAGCCCGGCAGGAAGATGTCCGCTGCTATCGCCGACTGTTCGGCCAGTTGGCAGAATACCAGCCACAGGCCGAGCGCCTCCGCGAAATCCATCAACGGCTGTTTGAGAATGGAGCGCTTCAGCAAAAACTGGTCCAACTGGGACGCTTGACCTGGCTGTCCAATTTGCGCCGTAACGGCATCTTCTTTCTGGCCTATATCTTCTTTCAATTCATGTTTTTCTGGGATATCCATGTGCTCGACTTGCTGGAGCGGTGGAAGCGACGGAACGCCGGAGGCGCTCGGGTCTGGTTTGCCGATCTTGCTCAGTGGGAAGTGCTGGTAGCGCTCGCTCGCCTCGCCTGGGATCATCCCCAATGGGCTTTTCCGGAAGTCACAGCCCGACGCGATGCGGCTGACTTGATTTTTCGGGCCAGCCAACTGGGGCACCCGCTTCTGCCACCGCAGCAATGCGTTGCCAATGATGTCGAAATCGGACCGCCCGGGACACTTTTGCTTGTTACCGGCAGTAACATGTCGGGCAAGAGCACGCTGTTGCGCAGTGTCGGACTCAATGCCGTGCTCGCTCAACTGGGCGCCCCGGTCTGTGCGGAATCGCTGCGAATGAATCCGGTGGAACTCGCCACCAGCATGCGGATCAGCGACTCGCTGGCTGACGGTGTGTCGTTTTTCATGGCCGAACTCAAACGACTGCGCGAGGTCGTCTCCCGGGCCGAAGCGTTGGGGAAAGACGCTCCGCGAGGTCAGTTGTTCCTGCTCGACGAAATTCTTCAGGGGACAAACTCTCGAGAGCGCCAGATTGCGGTTTGCCGGGTCCTCAATCGCCTCCTGGCGGCCGGGGCAATTGGGGCGGTATCAACCCATGACCTTGAACTGGCGAGTTTGCCTGAATTGAAGTTGGCTTGTCGACCCGTTTATTTTGCCGAGTCGTTTGCCACGGTCGAAGGCAAAAAGGTCATGACATTTGATTATCGGATGCACGCCGGGATTTCGCCTACGACCAACGCGTTGAAACTCCTCGAACTCGTCGGACTGGAGTAGGCTGGACGGTGTCTCACCGCAACCTAGTGGTGCTCATCGTCCCCGCCAAACGGCAAGGGGGCATCCAGTCCCAGGAACTGTCGCGTTTTGAGCTTGAACAGGTCCGAGTCGCTGAAGGCGGCCCCGGACTCGCGGAGCAAACTCGGATTCAGCCGCGCGTTGCTTAGTGCTTTCCAGCAGATTCCCAGTAACGTGCGGAGCACGCGCTGGCCATCGTAATTGAGGTGATGGTAGAGAGGACTGCCGGCGGCCAAGATGTTGTCAATTCGTTGAGCGTTCAAACGCACGAATTGGTTCAGCTCTTTCGACGGTTCAGGGGCGAGGACTCTTTCCGGCTTGAGCTGGCAAGTAGTGAAATCGCTTTTGGCCAGTCGCAATTTGTCAGCCCGAACATCGTCCGCCAAGTGCAGCAGCCACCAGGTCAGCGTCAAGCCTTGGCCCGTTTTCAGGGCAGCTTGTTCGAAACCGGGCTGCTCGATTCCCAAGACGTGAACCAGCTGCCGCATCAGGGCGCCTCCCAAACGGGTCGCGGTCGCCAGCATTTCCTGTTCGGTGGCCGGTTGGCCAAACCGCCAGTGGCGATCGCAGGCCTCGAGGGGCTCGAAAATAAATTGCTTGGGAATCCGAAACTTGGCCACAACATCGGCCAGAAAATAGAGAGGCGCGGAAACATACCTTCCGACAAAGGCGTCGGACAGGTCTTCTCGCAATTGGTCACAGGGAGCTTCGGTTTTTGGAACGTCTTTTCGCTCCAAGCTGGCCGCTTGTGCAAGTTGCAGCAGATGAGCCAGCCCGCAAACCGCCTGATACTGTTCCTTGGGAAGATTGCGAAACGCCCACATCCACTGCCCAAAATGCTCGCGCGCCGATTTGACGCTTTGCTTCGCACCCCGCTCCAGTTCCGCGGGGGTTGGCTTGATGAATGTTCGCTGTTGAGGCGAAAGACCGCCGGGGTGAGTGGCTTCCATATCTCGTTTTGCTCAATGGCCAAATTGGAACAGCTGATGCCTCGTGACCCGGCCGCCGTCAAACCGGGAAACCAAACGCGACTCCGGGGACGCGCGGCCGACTGCGACCGACCACTCGCCGGCGTGAGTCGCCGGAGCCTTCCCTCGGGAACCCCTCGGGCAGCACCAGACTTGACCCCTGACAGAACCGACCGGGAACCCTAAAATCGGAAGTTCCGCCTGCGAGACCGGACCGCTCTCTATTTTACCCGCTGGATGCGATTGTGGCGGCGAAAGTCCGAAATTCACCAGTCACGCGCCATTTGTTAAAGTAGAGGCAACTATCGCAAGGCCAGTCGAATCGACAGAATTAGTGCGGTTTTCCCAAGCTGGACGAACGGAACCCATTCGGAACAGTGACATTCGGCCCGGCTTGGCGGGGAATCCGGATGGCGGTCGTTTTTTGTAAGCGACTGGCGACGGGTTCGCCACTCTCGTGGAGGGTTGCCCATCGCCCCCCGAATTGTTTTTGCCCCTGCTCGGCTGAGCGCGAAAAAAGCCCCTCAGCCCACTCCGGAGACGCACAATGAAAGTAATCCTGGCAAACCCGAGGGGGTTCTGTGCCGGCGTCAACATGGCCGTCGACAGTTTGGAACTCGCGCTTCAGGCCTTCGGTTCGCCTGTCTACGTTTATCACGAGATTGTGCATAACAAATATGTCGTCGAGACCTTCCGTCAGAAAGGAGCCGTCTTCGTCGACCATTTAGACGAGGTTCCGTTGGGAGCGAACCTTCTATTTTCCGCTCACGGCGTCTCGCCCGAAATCCGTCGTGTTGCCCGCGAGCGGAAGCTGAATGCGATCGATGCCACCTGCCCGCTGGTCACCAAGGTGCATCTGGAAGCAATCAAGTACGCCCGCGAGGGATACACCATTTTTCTGATCGGCCACGAAGGGCACGATGAGGTGATCGGCACGATGGGCGAAGCGCCCGAGGCGATGATCCTTGTCGAAAGTGAGGCTGATGTCGATCGGCTGACGATTCCCTCCGATGCGAAAGTCGCCTACCTGACGCAGACCACCCTTTCAGTCGATGACGCCAATCGAATCATCGCCCGTTTGCGGCAGAAATTTGTCAACCTGGTGAATCCGCCCAAGGAAGACATCTGCTACGCCACTCAAAACCGGCAGGAAGCAGTCCGGATCCTCTCTGACTTGGCGGAGGTCTGTCTCGTCCTTGGGAGTCAGAACAGTTCCAACAGCCAGCGGTTGCGTGAACTCGCCAAAGAGCGAGGCAATCAAGCGTACCTGATCGACGGCGTTGCCGACCTCGATCCGAATTGGTTTGCGAACATCAATTCGGTATTGGTCACGGCCGGAGCCAGCGCCCCCGAAAAGGTCGTACAGGAAGTAATTGATTGGCTTGTCGACCGTTACTCGGCGACAGTCGAAGTGCGGACGACGCGCGAGGAAGCGGTGCACTTTCCGCTCCCCAAAGTCCTCCGCGCCCTGGTCAAAGGGACTGACTGAGAGGCGACCGCGCTGCGTTGTACTAACGAGCGTTGTACTAACGAGCGTTGTACTAACGAGCGCTGTACTAACGAGCGCTGTACCAAGAAGCGGAGGACTGCGGGGAACAAAACCGGCAAGTCCCTTCGCATCCTGAAGGTCGAGGCCTCACTGTTCTGTTCGCCGCGGAGGGAGTTCCGCAGCCCGGAGGTTCCGAAACAGAATGTCGGTGCCCGGGTCATGCCCCTGAAGGATCAGGGTCCCCGAATCCAGGCGAAGCCCGTTCCGCGGGTTCTCGTGTGCCGGCCGGGAATCAGTCCAGTCGCAGACTTGGAAGCCGTTGACCCAAGTCGCAAAGTGCGAGCCGCTGGCGATCAGGGTTTTTGTGAACCAGATTTGGTCCTGTGCCACGATTCGCCGAGCCGGCTGCCGTCGGAATATGCCTCCGGTTCCAAAATCAGCGGGCTTCTCCGGGTTGTCCTCCTGCATCCCATTCTGAATCTGGCTTTCATAGCCATTCATCAGTTGGCCCGGGATAGCGCGAAAAAAGATTCCGGAATTCTGGTTCGCCGCGCTGGTCCGGCAATCGAGTTGCAGCACGAAGTCGCCGAATCGCCCTTTGCTCTCCAGTTGGCCTCGGCCACCCTGGATTTGTAATTCCCCCGCCGAGGTGACGCTGCTGCGGCTTGCTTCGGCCAGACGCGTGTCCCAGCCATCCAGATCCCGGCCGTTGAACAGTGGCTTTAAGCCGAGCGGCAACAAAGCAATTTTGCGAAAGGCCACCGCGCCTTGATTGAATTGCAAGCCGATATACCCTCGGCCCAGCGGTTTGGGATCGTTGTAGGCAAGCATCTCTTGGCCATCGATGGTTACCAGAAAGCGGCCTCCTTCGGCGAGGACTTCAAGTTGGTGCCAAGCGTCGGCCACGAGCGCTCCGAATTCGACCTTCGCTTTCTCGCGGCCGACAAACGAACCAGTGGGAAAAGGATTGTTGGGAGGGGCGATGTTCAGCTCGTAGCAATCCGCCGCCGGATCGCGGGGCTGAGGGCTGGTGCGGAGAAAAATACCGCTGTTGGTTTCAGGCTCGGCGCGAAATTCCAACCGCAGTCGGTAATCACCGAATTGGCTGGTTGTCCGCAGCAACCCGACCAGCCCGCCGCTGGCCCGAATCTCGCCGTCGACGACTTGCCAGTCCACGGTCGATTCGGCCTTCCAGCCGTACAGTGTTTTTCCATCGAACAGCGAGAGCCAGCCCGCCGCAATTTGCTCCGGAGTCAGCCCGGGAGTCAATTCATCGCCGCGTTCATCGCCGGCGGCGATCGGATACCAGTCGTCGCTGTGAGTCGCCTTGGAAGCGGCTTGGCCATCCCAAGTGTCGAATCCCCGCGGGGCTTTCCCTGAAGAGCCTGGACAGAGCCCCAACAGGCCCAGCCAGAGTCCGATGACAGCCCCTGAAAATGGCAGCCAGCCCCCGATGCCGAGCGGGCGGAGTGAAGACAAAGACATGGCTAAATTCACGTTAGGGTAAGGAGCGCCACCGTCAGCGGGGGCCGGGGTAAACAGCCTCGACCGGGGTTCGATTGTGTGGGTCAGGCCAACTGAAGTCAATCAAAACGCCCGTTTTTGCCGACGGTCTGGCGGAATCAAGTGGCCACCCTGAACGCTTGGTCTATACTCAACCGAATAGCTCGTTGAAATTAAAGCGAGTTTGCCGATTGTATCGTGGGTCTGTGGCGGGTACTCAAGTACCAAAACTCCCCCCCCGAAACTCTCGTTTCCGAGCCTCGTTTGCCTGACTTCCGGTTCGGACACCGGTCAGAATACAACCCCCGACTCGTCCCGCAACTTGATGCTCACGGGGCCGCATTTCCGTTCCAATGATTGGATGTGGAAGCGGTTCCGCGATTCGAGCCCGCGTCCGGATACCATTCGTGAACCATAATCCGCAGTATTCCCCGTCACCCTTTTCCCGAGCTTCCGGCCGACCGTCGCCCCACGGCGAACGGCCAGTTTCCGGCTGCTCCGACGGGAGTCTGAAAGGATTGGATGCTGCGACCTCTGCCGACCTCGCATCGAACGACAAACTCTCGGGATATTTCTTTCTGACCGGAGCGAGCGGGCTGGTCGGGCGCTATCTGACCCGCGACCTGCTCGCCAGCGGCAAACGGTTGGCCGTTCTCGCCCGCTCCAATCGCCGCATGTCGGCTCACGACCGAATTGAACTTCTGTTGCAGCGTTGGGAGCAGAAACTCGGTTATTCTCTGACCCGGCCGATCGTGCTGGAAGGCGACGTCTCCCAACCCCAACTCGGCCTGTCGCAAGCTGATCAGCGGTGGGTCGCTCGACACTGCACGGGACTGATTCACAACGCTGCTGTCGTCAAATTCGAACCGGCGGAGCAGGATCAGGAACCGTGGCGGACAAATCTCCAGGGAACTCGAAACGCTCTGAAGTTTGCCGAGCAGACGGGGCTGCGGGAACTTCACTACGTCTCCACCGCTTACGTTTGCGGCAATCGCTCCGGACTCGTGCTCGAAGAACAATTGGACTGCGGACAGGGATTCCGCAATTCCTACGAAGAAAGCAAGTTTCTTGCCGAGCAGACGGTAAGGGAAAGCCGCTCCTTTGAATCCAAGACGATTTATCGCCCTTCGATCATTGCCGGCGATTCTCAAACGGGCTACACCTCCTCCTATCATGGGCTGATGTGGTATCTCCGCCTGCTGGCGATGCTGGTGCCGCAGCAACCGCGCGATGCCAACGGTCGAATTCAGACGGACATCGAGTTGCCGGTTTCGGGCGATGAGCCTCACAATGTCATCACGGTAGACTGGGTATCACGGGCCATTTGCCGCCTGCTGGAGCATCCCGAGAGTCGTGGGCGGACCTTTCATCTGGTTTCCGAACACCCGACTACTTTCCGGGAAGTGATCGACTGGTGCTGCGAGTTCTTTAACAGTACTGGAGTTCGCTTCGTCGAGCGAAGCCTCGGTCGTCGAGCCACTTCGGAATTTGCCGAGATGTTTTTCAGCAGCAGCCGCGTCTATCAGGATTACGACGCCTGTCTGGTTGAGTTTGATAATCGAAATTTCAAGGAGCTGATTCCGGATTTCGATTGCCCGGCAATCACCCGGGAGCAAGTCGTCCGCTATCTCGAATTCGGAGCCCAAGACTCGTGGGGCAAGCGTCGCGACCAGTTGCCAGAGACGCTTGGGCAACCGCTTCGATTGGCTGAACAAGTTGCAGCCAGTTGGTTAGAGAATTCGGTAGCCAACCCTGCCGACCCGCATGCGGCGCGAGAAGGGCGACTCTGCAGTCTGGACATCCGTGGGATCTCTGGTGGACAGTGGCATTTTTGGGTCACCCCTGACGAAAACCTGCAACTTTATCCGGGGCTGCAGGATGCGGCCGACGCATGGCTGGTGTTCGACACCAACGATTTGCTGACCGCTGAGGGACCTGCCGCGCGGCACCCTTTTTCCAGCGAACGGCTGGCCGGAATTTTGCGGCGTCAATTGTCCCGAATGGCAGCCGGGGAATATCCTTTGCCGCTCTCGCCTACGGACAAGCTCAAAAAATCGACTGCGAACGGTCCGTCTGCAGCTGATACGGCTGATAATCCAGCATTTCAATCGCTTTAGGCGAAATCTGGTAAGTAATTCCCCGCCAGGTAATCAACCGAGCGGATGCTGCTCTCAACGCTGCCCAGGAATGGACCAGCTGCGTCCAGGTCACCAGCAGCAATTGACGAGGCAATTGGCGAGCTGTCTCGAGAACTTCCCGCTGTCGCTGGGGAGCCGGTACCGTGGTCTCTTCGATCCAGGCCAGCAAACCCAGATTCGACAACTGGGCGATCGCAAAGCCAGCAAACAGGAGAAGGCACGCACTCCCCTGCCCCAGCAGCAAGGTGAGCAGGATTCCCAACAGCGAGAGCAAGGTGGTTGATCCGACCAGCAGGGAATGGCCTGCGACGAGCGGCCAAGCCGGGTGATAAAGCCGGGCCGTAATCAGTTGCCGCACGATCCAGTTCGCCGCCGCTGTCGAGGTTGCCGATTCTTGACTCACCAGCGCCAGTCGGGGCAGCCAGGCCACCTGCAGGCCAACCTGTCTGAGCGCCCGCTGCACAACCGTGTCTTCGCAAAGAGTGCGCGACCAGACATCAATCAGCCCAGCTTGCTCAATCGCGCATCGACGGAGTGCCAGCGCCCCGCCCCAGGGAATCCGATAAAGATACATCTGCACAATGGCGGCTGCATTCCAAATCCGGCGGACCTCTGACCCCCAGCCCGGCGCATGTCCATACCAACGGTTTCCGGAGACCGCTCCGACAGACGGTGAATCAAAGGGCTGAAGCAGACGGGCCAGCCAATCCGTCGGGGTCACGCAATCCGCATCGGTGAAGACGACAAACTCAACCGCCTGGCTCAGGCGACTGTAAGCCAACCGCTGCAGGTCACACTTCAATCCACATCGGCCCGAAGGACGGGACAACACATGGACAGATGTTGGCACCACGTTTCGGGCAGCAAACTGGCGGGCGATCGCATGTGCCGGGTCGCTGGAGGAGTCGAGCGCCAAATGCAACTCAAAGTCGGGCCAGACCTGCGCCCCTAGCGCATGAAGACTCTGCTCCAACGTCGGATCCTGTCCGCGTAGACAGACGATCACGGCAACCTTGCCCGTGAACGCTCCCGGGACCGCGCTGAGCGAGGGACGCCTGGCCCCTCGGTGGTACAGCCAAACGTAAACGACCTGGGCCAAGGCTAAAACCAGGACCGCGCCGGCGATGATCGATGCTGCCAACAACCACGACAGTTCCAACTCAACCGGGCTCCTGCCAACTCAAGGCTCTATGTTGATTGCTTCTCTGAATCCAATTCACTTCGTCTCGGACACTTTGTCTGGGTCAGCGTTTTCCCGGCCTTGGAGCGATGGCAACTCGTTCCCGCTCAGCCAGCCCTTGCGCCAGAAATAATAAACAAATCCAAGGGCGGTCATGGCCATCAAGCCGAGTGCGAACAGGTAGCCAAACCGCCAACCCAGTTCCGGCATGTTCCAGGGATACTCGGTTTCAAAATTCATGCCATAGACACTGGCAATGAAACTCAAGGGAATGAAAATCGTCGAGATCACCGTCAAGACCTTCATGATCTCGTTCATGCGGAAACTGATCATCGAGACATAGTAGTCCCGCAAGTCACTGCACAATTCCCGATAGGTCTCCAGAAGTTCAATTATCTGGATGCAATGATCGTGACAGTCCCGTAAGTAAAATTTCGTTTCGTCGTGAATAAAGGGAGAGGGATCGCGAATCAGCTGGTTGATTGCATCGCGCAGCGGACGGACGGAACGACGGGCAATCAAAATGCAATTGCGAACACGGTGCAATTCATAGATCAGTTGGGGCGAACGCGAGGAATCGACCTGGTCCTCCAATTGGTCGAGCTCATCGGCAAGCCGATCCACAACGGGGAAGTAGGAGTCAACAATCGCATCGAGCAGGGAGTAGGCGAGGTAATCCGCCGTGCACTTTGCCAGTTTCCCGCGACTCTTCCGAATCCGTTCGCGCACCGGATCGAAACAATCACCCGGATACTGTTGAACCGTGACGACGAAGTCACGCCCCAGAAACAGGCTTAACTGCTCCGACTCAATGACGCCAGTCCAGTTAATCATTCTCGAAACGAAGAAGAGGTGGGAAGGATAGTCTTCGCACTTCGAAACCTGATGCTGGTTGAGTACATCTTCCAACGCCAGCGGATGGAGATCGAATTGTTGTCCCAACTCCCGGATTGCGTTGACATCCGCCAATCCGTCCACGTTGACCCAGACCAGCGGAAATTTCGCCCGCAATAAAGGGAGTTGCGTTAGGTCGACGATTGTCTTCTCTTCGTAGCCTCCATTGCCGAAGGCGAATACCCGCACTTGGCTGGGCTCGGCGTCGGACCGGGGAGCGAGGGTTCCCGGCGAGCGAAAACGGTTCTCCGTGTTCGGGCGCGGCTTGTGACGGAGTTTGCGACGAACGCGACGTGCCATGCAGTTTCAGCTCATCGTCCCGCGTGGGCAGTAAGTAGAAAAAGAAATCCAGAAATCCGCTCCGGTTGGCCGCGTGTAACTCCGACCCGGCCGACCCGGAAACCCACTTCAGCAAAGCCAGCTATGAGAGGCTGCCGAGAGCCGGATGCCTGGTCGATTTGCGAGCGAGCTGGCCCGTTGCCTCAAGTCTTGCTTCCAGCCCGCAAACTTTAACAAACCGAACTAGTCGCGGCAACCTGAACCAAACCCAGCGGCGGACCACATCATGGCTCTCCAGAGCCTCGAGGCACCCCGCAAGTTTCCCCGGAAACTGCTCACAGCCAACCGCCTCCTTGCGCGAACCTGGCCTCGACTCGCTTTATTTCAGGATTGTGTTTTTGCCTCTTGAAATTCAACCACCCTGAATCCCGACTCGGGCCGTCGCGGGCGAAGGCTGCATGATCTGAGCAGGTCACAAGTTCCTTGCGAGGACGAAAAACAAGCTAAGGCGAGATTCCGCGTGAAACCGGAACAGCCCCTACCTTAGCTAATTTGTGAAAATCCTGTACCCGGCAAATGCCAATTGAGGAGTCGGCCGATTTAAAAAAGAACTCATTTGTGCGGGGCAGAATTCATGATTCGATGGTTTCACTGCATTGCGCTGACGGCTGCCGGCGGACTCTCCTTGGTCGCGATCGACAATCTCACGGCCCAGGAACCGGGCTGGACGCCGCGAGTCCTCAAATTGGGCGAAGAACGGGAAGTCAGTGAGCAGACTCCCATTCTTGAGCGTCCCTACCGACCTTTACACTTTTACGGCAACGCCGTGCGGCGGAACTACTATCGTGGCAATCCCTGGCCGCTTCCGCGCGATATCTTGATCACCACCGCCTTTCTCGCACCGACACCGAGAGAACGAGAGGCTCAGCTCGAACAGCGACTGGCTGGACCAAGTCTCCTGCTCCCTGAAGCCGATCAGGATGAATCGCGCCCTGACGCGGAAGGCTCGGAAACATCAGGAGCAGCGGAAACGGCCACGGAGGCGGCACCTGAAGCCAATCCTCGCGAGAGCCAGCCCGGTGCTGAATCGCCGACCGCGGACTCTGTTGCTCCAAGCCCCAAACAGGCGCTCGCCGACGGCAGTGCGCCGGCGCGGCCGACGCCGACTGAACCTTCCTCGCGGCGGGGACGCCGCAATCGCTAGGCCAGATGCCGGGAACGGGCTTTATCGCTGCGGAACGCTTGCTCACTCGGCCTGACTTTTCTGCAAGGGCAATTCAAAAACAGTCCTTGTGAGTTGTT
>Ga0315903_10005029_pt1 | contig 17375 bp, 15 predicted proteins | sample LakEriMetagenome_7_FD_203524 | JGI IMG/M metagenome (GOLD analysis project Ga0315903, IMG submission 203524) | Freshwater fungal communities from buoy surface, Lake Erie, Ohio, United States - Buoy 2 MA119 | ecosystem: Environmental > Aquatic > Freshwater > Lake | place: USA: Lake Erie, Ohio...
TTATGGAAAGCGAACTTCGTTTTGTATTGTATTGCGGGGGTATTCTTTGGGTTGTATATCTACTTTCGAAAATTATCTAAAGAGCTTTAAGTTTACCTGACTTGAAAGCTTCAAAATTAGGACCTTTTACTAAAAAATAATCTTTACCAATTTTTCTATACCCTAAAATTCCTGCTAATTTAGCTGAGGCAAAGAATGATGAAAATTGACCTCTGAATTGAGAGGATGGAAAAAACTTGTCACTGTAACTGTGGGAATATAATTTTTTCCCATCTATAACTTTAGTTTTAAGTTTTCCGATAGATTCTAAAAAGTCTAACTTTGTTCCGATTTCGCCCTTTTCTAAGTAGTTTACTAATTTTTTAATGAGACCTTTATTTTTTCCGAAAGTATAACCGTAGTTGAATCTATCAGGTCTCCAAACATTTGAAGTTCCAGCAACCATTTTCATTAATTTAGGGTTATCTTGAATATGGTCTAATACTCTTTGAGATATATGTCGTCTAACTCCTTCTGCAGTTTCTGCAGGAGTTCTCATTATTAAGTAAGTTGTATCAATTCCCCAACCATCCAATTCAAAGTCCTGAAAATTTTCAAGATAGTCCTCTTCACCGACAAATGATACACTGGCCGTAAACTGTTCATTATTTTTAGATTTGTATTTAATGAAAACACGGTATTGGTCAATTAACTTATTTCCTTCGGGGGTGAATAGAGATATTGATAATAAACCTTCAGCCCGATTAGGTGTATTCCTAAATCCTCTAAAGTAGACAGATAAGTCATTTTTTGAATTTAGATAATTTTTCTTTTCAGATGAGTTTTCTCCTACTTGGTTGAAAGTTTCTATGAGTAATCTATCAAGCGCCCCCATCTTAAATTTGTTGTAATCTTGATTGATGGCCTCAATAAGTTCAGGAAAAGCGTATTTCAGTATTTCGCTTTCTCTTTCATTCATCAGTGAGTCTTGTGAATCCCAAAAGTGAGGTTTTCCTGCGTTGTCAAAATGAACGGCAACCTTTGAATAATTTTTGTTTGTAGAGTTAGTTTTGTTGATTATGAAATATAATCCTTGGGCTCCTTTGGTATATCTTTCGAAGTGTCCTGTGCCTTTTGATGTAACACACCATTTTGTATTTGAACCGTATTTACAAGATGCTTCCTCAGTCTCTGGTTTTACTACAAGGAACTTATTATCTTCGTAAATTTTATTAACCTTTTTTTCTAATTCTTTTTCTTTGTGTTTTTTTATTACATGATTGACAACACTTTCGAGTTCGATAAAAGATACGTATTGATTTATATCTTTTTTGGGAAATTGAGATTGGTATTTATCAAAAAGTTTTAGATAATCGATGATATTTTCAATATATTCTGGACTTGCATCTATTTCAGGGTCAACAACTTTTAATAAAAAATCAGTATATTTGTGATTGAAATCTACAAGGTCGGAAATATTCAAAATCCAGTTTAATGTTTCTTCATCAAACTTGTCTGAATATTTTTTCTTTAGGTCCTCTTTTCTACCCTCTAGTATAAGAATTGACATTAATTTCATATCAATAAATACCAATTATTTCCAAAACAATTGAATTAAAACAATCAAAAAGGAAAGACTCAGACAAACAACAGTTTTTAATGTCATGTGTTCCTTGAATAAACCTATAGACATTCCCGTGAAGACCATAATACCGAGAGCAAAGCCAATTAGTCTACTTGGCCATATTTGACCATTAAACCCATCTACATACATCCTAACAGCAACGATGTAAAGATAGCTAACAGGAATACTCGAAAGTAGAATAACCCACATGTATTTCTCATACCATCCATATTTTATTGCACCTTGTAATTGCATGAACGAACCTATCTGACCTAAAATCATTATAAACGTGGCAACTAATACTTTTACTAAACTCATTGTAACAATTATAGTAAAAATTTGTTACAAAAAAAACCCCCATCCGAAGATGAGGGTTTAATTTATTTTAAGATAAGATTATCTACCGAAGATATATCTGATACCGAATTGAGCTGTCCATACATCAAATACTGATGAGTTTCTGCTGTAAGTATCCCTTAATAAACCTGTTGTTCCATCAGCAAATTTTTGAGTTGCTAATCTGTAAACTGGTTCGTTGTTAACAACTGAATTATAAGTTAAGATAGTTGGGTTAGTTGCTCTTTGAGAAACACCCCACTTATCGTTCACCATATTACCGAAGTTAAGGATATCAAATCTTAATTGAATTGTATTTCTTTGACCTTTTACGTTAACGAAGAAATCTTGTGTAACTGATAAGTCAAATCTGTGTAACCAAGGTAAGAAAGAAGAGTTTCTTTCTGCATATTGACCTCTACGAGTTGATAAGTATTCATCTTGACTGATATAAGCTTCAAATGCTGCTTGTTGTTCAGCTTCGGTGTATACTCTTGTTCCAACTGTAAGAGGTGCAAATTTGATGTCAGAACCTTTGTTAGGAACGAAGATTAATTCGTTGTTGTTTACTCTATCACCGTTTAAGTCACCTGCAACGATGTAAGAGAAACTACCACTTCTTTGACCTACATAACCTAAAGTTACTGAAGTTGCCGCACCATATCCTTTTTTACCGTATTCAATTCTATAACCTAATAGACCAACTGCTCTATCAGGAACTAAGAAATCTGAATTAGATAAAAGAGGGTCGTTATTACCATTAACACTTCTTACAGATTGCCATGTGCCTGATGCGATTGAACCAGCACTCATGAAATCTTTAGCGTTTGATTTAGTGTAAGCAATACTACCAAAGAAACCTTTAGCGTATGGTTTTTCTAATTTAACACTCAAAGCGTTGTAGTATGTTTCGTTGTTGTTAGTTAATACCGCACCCATAGATACGTTATCATTAACTCTTACACCAGCGTCAGTTCTCGCAAATAATGCTCTTGTATCAACTCCACTGAATTTACCGGTTGGAACGTCTAAGTTTGCATTATAGTAATGAACTGCGTTAATGTTTTTGTTATAAAGATATTCTACTGAACCAATAAATCCGAAAGGTAATTTTTGGTCAACCGCAATATTAGTTTTCCAAACCTGAGGGAATTTATAGTTAGGGTCAGTAAATGCTAAATCGAATGTAGATGGTAATGTTGGAGTCTGTGGGATGAAGTATTTCTCAGGGTTAGCTGTGAAACCATATCCTGCTGCTGCAGCACCACTTACATCGATAAATCCTGTTAAAACACCGTTATTACCAACTTGGTTAGATACAAACACGTATGGAGGACGACCAGTGAATACACCAGTACCACCTCTAATCTGTGTTTTACTTTCACCCTTAACGTTGTAGTTAAAACCTAATCTTGGTTCGAACAAAGTTTGTGTTTTAGGTAATACACCTGTGTTGAATTTTTCACCGTTAGCAAATGTCATTGAAGTAACTGCCTTATTTTCTAATGCAGTATTTTCAAAATCAATAATCGCAACTCTAAGACCTGCAGTCAATTTCAATTTGTCATTAACTTGGTATTCATCTTGACCATAAATGTCCAAACGAGTTGACTTTAAAGTTTGCATTGGGTCAACAGCTCCAGGTAATGCAGAATATCTGTATTGGAATCTGAATGGTGCCAATGTTGAAGGTCTTCCTCCATTTGCTAATGATTGATTAGCTGCAGTGTAAAAATCCGCTAAGCTATTGAAGATATAAACACCATTAGATGCAGGAAAAAATAGGTTATTAGATTGATATTTTTCGAAGTTAACACCAGCCGTCAAAGTATGTTTATTTACATATTTTGTCAAGTTGTTTGTAATGTGAAAAGTGTTGTAATCTAATTTATTTCCTGGAGTGAATGGGTCAAATCCTGTTGAGATATAGTTTACTCTTGCAGCAGTTCCATCAGCAATATCAATTGTTGGGAACACACCTGTCATGTAAGCTCTATCTTCAATTTGTTTGTCATAACCAACAATCAAATTGTTATGTAATGTGTTTGATAACTTACTGTTCAATTCTAATACAGCTGAACGAGTGTTATCCATGATGATATAACCACTATTCTTATAACTCATTGAGTTAAATTGTGTGGTTCTGTTACCAGCACCTGCTGATTGAGAGTTAGAAATGTTAATCTCAGCATCAGAGTTGTGGTGAACATAACGAGCAGTTAATTTATGTTTGTCGTTAATGTTCCAGTCTACTCTTACTAAGAATTTCTTACTTGAGTTGGTATTTGAATAACCTTCCCAAGGACCTGTAGTATAGTTGAATTTCTCTTTCATGAAATCAGAAAGAGTTTTCAAATCATTATACTGAACTCTTGTAGGTTGAGCTCCACCTAATGGTGAACCCGCTGATGTCCAAGTTGTTCCTGGTTCTGTTTTAGTTAATTCTTCGTAGTTACCAAAGATGAATAATTTGTTCTTGATGATTGGTGCTCCCAAACGGAAACCTGATACAACTTCATCAAATTTTGATGCAGTAACAGGAACTCCATAAGCTTTGTCACCAACATACTTTGAACTATTATCTCTTTGTGTGCGATAATAAGAACCTTCAATTTTGTTTGTTCCAGAACGGGTTACTGCGTTGATACCCGCACCAACAAATCCACTTTGACGAATGTCAAAAGGTGCAATGTTAACTTGAAGTTGGTCAATCGCATCTAAAGAAATTGCACTTGACCCTGTTCTACCACCAGCTTGAGCTGAAGAACCTAATCCAAATCCGTTGTTAAATTGAGAGCCATCAATAGTGAAGTTATTCAAACGAGAATCCTGAGCTCCAAATGAAGAACCGCTACCGAAAGGATTGTATTTTGTAATACCATCGATAGTTCTTGCACCAGTGATTGGAATAGTTTGTAATTCTCTTCTTCCAAACTGTTGACTAGCTCCCGTTTTGTCTTTAGAAAAAACATTGTTTTTTGTTCCAACGACAATAACTTCTTTTAATGATTTCGAATCTTCAATCAAAACAAAATTCACATTCGTTGTTAAACCTAATGCTGTGTTAATATCGGTTACTTCATTTTTTTTGTAACCTACATAACTTACATGGATAACATAAGGACCACCTACACGAACCGCTGGGATTGTGTAAACACCTGACTTGTTTGAGCTTGATTTATACTCAGAACCAGTAGGTTGGTGAACTGCGTGAATAGTTGCTCCAACTAATACTTCTCCTTTTTCATTTTTTACCACACCAGACAGGGTAGAATTCGTTATCTGCCCGAAAGATGTAATTGTCACAAATAAGGATAAAAGTGACATCATGATTGATTTTTTCATGTTTTTTTGTTTTTTGGTTTATAAATAAAAAATCCCGAAGACACTACGCCATCGGGATTACTATATTTGAATATGTATTATATGCTTTAAGGTATCGGTAATTTTGCATGATTTTTTTCCTCACTATAAAATAAGTATTTCTATTTTTAAGAAAGATATTAAGAAATTGTTACTAAATCAAATGTTGTTTTTTGATAAAAAAAAAACAGGTTTTTCGCACCCATTTGTGCATCATCACAAATATATTCCTATATCTGTGGTCACATTTTCGTCATTTGGTTAATTACTCCCGACTTATAGTGACTCTACCCTCACCGCTCTGATACCGCGAATCAAGACAGCTTCTTTGGGATTAATAAACAGAGGGGTTCCACCTCCGTCTTCACCTGTTAGATAAAAATAAGACAATCTAAAAAGATTGTCAAATTTAATGGTGGAGATGGCGGGAATCGAACCCGCGTCTTACAACATTAACGCAGACAGACTACACGTTTAGTTCAACATTGTTTCTCAATGTTACGAAATATTAAGTTTGATATATGTGGGAACCAAACTTATAAACAACCTGGTCTCGAAATTATTTTAAACGAGCTCCGACCTGTGACCCGTATGTTGGACTTCTGTTCCTAGGTTATATGTCCTAACCGACCCGAGTAGTTGTTACTTATATTAAGCTACAACTGGAGCTTCTTCAGCGATTAAGCCTAAAGTAGCCATTTTAGCAAAAGTATTGCCAGTTAATTTTCTTCACCGTGGATTTAAGTCATAGATGAATTCTGACTACGTGCCTGCATACCCTAAGTATTGCAATCAATACCTGGACATCCCCATAATTTCAATGAACGAATACAAAGATAAGAATAAATAGATAAATTCCAAACAAAAATTGTATTTATATAGACATGGAAATATTGGACACTTTTTTCGCACTCAAAAATTTTGTAAAAGGAAATATCAGTGGTTATGACTTGACTGATATGGACCCAAATATTCGTGACGTTAGGGTAAACTCTAGTAATCTCGGTCAGAGTGTGATTTATTTGGATTTTGGTGATGAAGATAAGTTCTTCGAATTGATGGAAATGGATGAGAACGATGTTTGGTTCTTGAAAAATATAAATTCACATTACAGTGATTATGAAATGATTGATTGGTATACTGTTAAAGAAAATTTCTTGGAGGGTTATGACGTATTTGTTAGTTTTGATGAGGATAATTTGGAAAAACTTGAACAAATATCAAAATTGATATATAATAGAAATTTTAATTTGGATGATGACGAATTTCGAAAAGGGTTGGCTCACAAAATGTATGATAATTTTAATCATCCAACACAGGATATTCTTAATGAGTTCCACAGTGAAAAAAATTCTGAAATGTTAACAACGGCAAGAAATTCCATAAATCAAGAACTTGAAAGTTATTTCAAGAAATTTGACTTCAATTTTGTTCCGAATGATGGTTTGAAAACAACGGTGGGTAATTTAATAATGTGGTATATCAGAACAAATTCATTCCATTTGCCGATAAAAGGGGTTTTGACAAAAATTATTGAAGACAACAAACCTAATTTCGGTGGATGGTATGAAAGCTCTTATGAATATCAAGATTCGGACAACTTCGATGATGTCTCTTTCAATAGAGGGGTTTCAAGAAGTTTAGATAAGATTTTAGACAGTATAACAGAAGATTTTGAACGAGAGGGTTTCGATTTAGATTCCTATCTGAAAATGACCGAAAGAATCCTGAAGAAATTTAATTTTGAAAGATGGTATACTTTACCTAAAAAGACAGACGTTAGATTCAGAGTTCAAGGGTTTGAAAAAAACCCCAACAGGATTCTCGTCAGATTATCAAAAGACTTGAAATCTCGAGACATGAAACTTTCAGAGGAAAATTTCTATCACTTACTTTATCAGCCGACATTATTTAATTTTGATGAAATCTAATTTTTTCGTATCTTTGTGATATGACAAAAAATATAGATTTTTTAAAAGAGGTTTTAAGTGTTCCTACCCAAACTTATAAAGAAGATTTGATGGTTGAATATTTAACCAATTGGTTAACTGAAAACAATATTCCATTTTATAAAGACACACACAATAATGTTTATGCGACTAAACAAGAATCACAAGAATTACCTGAAGACTTTCATTTTCCTTGTGTTATATCTCACACTGATACTGTTCACGAAATTTGCAATCTAAACATCCGAGAAGAATTTCTACCCAACGCGCAAGGAGAAGAAAAGCTTTCATTGAAAGCATACGATAATATTGGACTACCTGTTGGTATTGGTGGTGATGACAAATGCGGTGTTTTTGCTTGTTTGACCTTGTTGAAAGAACTTCCAAATTTGAAAGCCGCATTCTTCGTTTCTGAAGAAACAGGGTGTCATGGGTCAAATAAATCAGACCCTGAGTTTTTTAAAAATGTAGGATATGGTATTCAATTCGATGCCCCTGAAAATTGGATGATTACCGAAAAATGTTTTGGTCAAATTTTATTTGACAGAGACTCTGAATTCTTTGAAGTTTGTGATAAGGTTTTAACCGAAGGTATGGTAAAGGAAGATATGGATTACATGGTTCACCCATATACTGACGTTTATGCCTTGAGAGGAAAATTCAATTTCTCTTGTATCAACTTTTCTATTGGATATTACGAATACCATAGTAGAAATGAATATGTAGTCGTTGAAGACGTATTTAATGGAATTGAAATGGGTAGGAAAATGATTGAACTATTGGGAAATAAATTACATTACAAAAAAGCGGTAGAGTATAATTGGAGAAATCGTATGGTTTTTTAAATGAAGTCCTCCAATTTATCTAAATGATTTTTTACCATCGGGTGGTCGGATATATCTGTAAATTCCTCACCCGATTTTTTCATTTGGATAATACTCATAACAATTGCCTGTAATTGTTGTCTAATCATTTTAGACATAGAGGGATAGTTTTGGATGTATTCTGATAGTTTGAAATTTTGTTTAGATACGTCCATTGGAAATTTAAAATTCATTACAAGTTTGGCTATCATTTGTTTTGCGTATTGGTCTGCATCAAGTTCCATTTCCCAATATTTTTCAGACAATTTTTCAAAGTCCTCCAAATCATAATCGGTAAGTGGATTACTCATTTTAAGGTCACGAATTTGTTCTTCGTGTCTTATTTCATGAAATATTGTGTAAATAAAATCTCCAAGAGTGGTCATTGAGTTTGGTGAGCAAATTATAACTTCATTTTTTGTTCTGACACCAGAAAAACCTACACGACAAGAATTTAAAAATTTTACATTGAAATTATGGTCTTTAATATAGTCTACAATAAATTGACCAATTTCATCTACTTTACCATGCAATTCTTTAGGAAAATTTGCTTTAGCTCTTTCTAAAATTTTGTGAAAGTTAGATTGAGGTTTTGGTGTATTATCATGACCGCATTTGTGACACATGTATTTGTCATCACCACCGTCAGATAAATCCCAAGACCAACCGCAGCCATCACAGATAACCTTTCCGTCTTTTACTTCCTCTTTTAATATTTTCCTAATTAGTTCTCTCACATATATAAATACAAAAAAAGGGGAATAAATTCCCCTTTTAATTATCTACCTTTTTTTGTGACTTTAACTTCTTCACCATCAACTTTAATTTGATAGGATTTGTTTTCAATCATCTTACCTGTCAATACTTCTTCAGATAATAGGTCTTCAACTTTGTCTTGAATTGCTCTTTTCAAAGGACGAGCTCCATACAATTCATCGAATCCAACCTTAGCCAAATAGTCAACCAAAGTCTCATCGTAGGTGATTGTGTATTTCATCTCATCAAGACGAGACACAAGTTTCTTCAATTCAATCTCAGTAATTTTCTTGATGTCCTCAGGAGTTAATGAGTTAAATACGATTGTATCATCAATACGATTCAAGAACTCAGGAGAGAAGAAATTCTTCATCTCTTTCATCAACACTTGTTTCTTAGCCTCATCGTTTCCGTAAGTGCTGTTAGAGAAACCGATACCAGTTCCGAAGTCCTGAAGTTTCTTAACACCCAAGTTAGAAGTTAGGATAATCAATGTATTCTTGAAGTTAATCTTACGTCCAAGACTATCGGTAACGTGACCATCATCTAAGATTTGGAGTAACACTGTGAACACATCTTTGTGAGCCTTTTCTACTTCATCGAATAGGATAACAGAATATGGTTTGTTTTTAACCTTTTCAGTTAACTGTCCACCTTCTTCGTATCCCACATAACCTGGAGGAGCCCCCACCAATTTGGATACTGTGTGTTTCTCTTGGTATTCAGACATATCCACACGGATAAGTGAATCTTCAGAGCCAAACATTTCTTTCGCTAATTGTTTGGCCAAGTGAGTTTTACCAACACCTGTTGAACCAAGGAATACGAATGAACCGATTGGACGATTGGGGTCTTTGATACCAAGACGATTTCTCTTAATTGCTTTTGCAATCTTGATAACTGCAGCGTCCTGTCCAATTACCTTACCAATCAATTCTTTATCCAAATTGATAAGTGCTTTTGAATCATCAAGACTCATTTTGTTGACAGGGATTTTTGTCATATTAGAAACAACATCATATACATCCTCAAGACTAATCTTTTGTTTGTCTTTGATAAGTTGTTCTTCGAACTTAGTCTTTTCAGACTCAAGTTTGTCTAACAATTTTTTCTCTTTGTCTCTGAGTTGAGCTGCTTGTTCGTAATTCTGTTTTTTAACAACATCGATTTTTTGTTGTTTGATTTCAGCTGCTTTCTTCTTGAGGTCCTCGATTACAGGAGGAACTTTGAGTTCGGTTTGCATACGAGCTCCAACTTCATCCAAGATGTCAAATGCTTTATCGGGGAATTCACGGTCAGTAATATATCGGTCAGCAAGTTTAACACAAGTTTCGATAACCTCATCTGTATATGATACCTTATGATAAGACTCATACTTGTCTCGAACATTCTTAAGAATTTGGATTGTTTCTACTACTGAAGATGGTTCAACTACAACCTTTTGGAATCTACGTTCCAAAGCTCCGTCTTTCTCAATGTTCTTACGGAACTCATCTAAAGTGGTTGCTCCAATACATTGAAGTTCACCACGGGAAAGTGCTGGTTTGAAAATGTTAGAACCATCCATAGAACCAGCTGAGTTACCAGAACCAACAAGGGTATGGATTTCATCGATGAATACGATGATATTCGGATTTGCCTGAAGTTCTTCAATAATGACCTTCATTCTTTCTTCGAACTGTCCACGGTATTTTGTTCCCGCAACCACAGAAGTCAAATCAAGGTTTACAATTCTTTTGTCCACAAGATTTCTTGGACACTCACCATTCACAATTTTGATTGCGAGACCCTCAACAAGTGCTGTTTTACCACAACCAGGTTCTCCAACAATAATTGGATTGTTTTTCTTACGACGGGAAAGAATCTGAGCAATACGGAGTATCTCTCTATCTCTACCAATAACAGGGTCCAACTTACCTTGTTCTGCAAGTTTATTCAAGTCTCTACTGAAGTTATCCAAGACAGGAGTGCTACTGTCTGAATTCTGTTTTTGTTTCTTACTTTTCATTGTTTCGTCGTCGTCCATCAAATCGTTCATAGTTAATTAATTTTTACAAAGATGTATCAAAAATCAGACACTGCCAAACATTTTGACAAATTGTCATGTTTTATTTTTTTATATGTCATATTGACATTAGGGGAAGAAAAGAACTGAAAAAATTACAGAAAGAATCAAGTGGCATCGAACTTGATTACTACAAATATAAATAATAAATTTAAAACAAAAAATTAAAAATTATGATTTACGGAAATTCAGAATTGAACGAACTGTTTGACACTTTCTTCAACAATAGAGGAAGAAATTACAATTACACCACAACGCTTGTAAAAAATGATTCAGAGGGTGAACTTTATGAAATTAACCACACCAAAGACGGAGCATACCTGTTCTTTGATGCACCTGGATTTAACAAGTCTAACCTGAAAGTTGAAATGGAAGGTGGAGTTCTTCATATTGAAGGTAAAAGAACATATAAACTTAATAATGAAGAAAAGAAAAAAACTGTTTCGAAACAATTTAAAATTGGAGATGATTATGATGCTTCATCAATAGAAGCTACAATAGAAGATGGATTACTTACAGTATTCGTTCCTAATTACAAGAAACAAGAAAAGAAAAGAATTAGTCTCCTTTAAAAACTAACCCTCACTTCGGTGGGGGTTTTTTATAATGTAAAATCAAAAGGAATTCCACCTAAAGTTTTTGAAAAAAGTTTTTTAACTATGGATGCGTTTGAGAATGTTGTTAACCCATTACTGATAGTTCCATTCGAATGATGTGCGTGTCCAAACAAATGGTATTTTGGTTTATGTTTTTTCACATATTCTAATAAACTAACTGAGCCAACACTTTGACCTAATCTTTTGTCTAAAATATCTTTCGGAGGACCATGGGTAATAAAGACATCACATCCGATGTCTTGTAATTCATTTGCAATATCAGTGTCAGACAATTTTCCGAAAGAATAAAGTGTATGACCCTTTTTTAAAATCCCGCTCAACCCGTAAAAAGATATGTTATGAATATTAATAAATGTGTTGTTAAGTAATAATACTTTTTCAGGTAATTTATATTCTAAAAATTCTTGATTATCATGATTACCTAAAACAATAATTTTAAATTCATAGGGGGCTTGTTCAAACCAGTCTAAAGTTTTTTCAATTGATATTTTTTTCTCTAAATCTAATATATCTCCAGAGTGGATTAGGATGTCACCCCCTCTGAGTGTTAAACTCTCATGAAATCCATGAGTATCTGAAATGTGGGTTATTCTGCAAATATTATTTATCATATCCAAGAACTTTAAAATCCGATATAAAATTTTTGTATATAATTTCCTTACATTCTGAATCCAAAAGATTATCATAATTAATATCTATAGGATTCCTATTCAAGTTACGAACAGGGCCGATTTCAATAGAAATGAGGTCTGATACTATTTTTAAATTTTTTGACAAATTTTCTATTTTGAAATAGTTTATTTTAGAACCTATATCGTTGTGCATAATTTGTTCGTCAAACATTCTTACGCCTGACCAACTTTTCTTCTTCCGTAAATTTTCATAATAATGAGAATCGTCCCCAAAAAATTCTTTTATAAAATTTTCAGATGATTTACATTTGTCTATGTGAAACACAAATTCTTTAAAATTGAAATCCTTGAAAACTATATTTTTATTATTTGGAATTGCTCTTAATGAATGATAGTAAGCTGAAACAAATCTGTAGTAGGGGTTTCTTGTAAATTGTATTACTTTATATTCTTCAGGATTTATTATGTCGTGAATTTCACAAATTTCCGATATCCTTGGATGAAATATTGGATATGCCACAATTTTATTTGATTGGTCAAACACAATTCCACTATTTCTGAATGCATCTCCAATTGAAGTTGAGGCAGTTTTCGGTGGCATTAAAAGAATTATTTTTTTTTCGGTGGATATCATGATTCTAATAAAGATAACTCAACCCAATCAACAATTAAATGAATTCTATCGTCATCACCAAAATTATCAACTGAGTGTGTTTTTTTATCGTTATTAATTTCCCACATTTCTCCTAGTTTCAAATTTCTCTTGTCATCACCAACCGTAAAAAAACAATTTTCATTTGTTTGGATAGGTATATGTATTCTTCTACAATGAACTAAAGTAATTCCTCCATCAACATGGGGAGGTATTGATTTTCCTGATGGTAAATTAACAAGTATAGCTCTCATTATTTTACCATTTTCATTTGTATTTTCCCTTATCATTTTTTCAATTTTTGAAATTTCATTTTCAAATAGAGAATAGAGGTTAGTAAAATGAATTTTGAACGAGAGGAAATTAAAATTTTTATCAAAAATAATTGGTATTGTTTTCGTTTGGGAGTGAACGACAAATTTCATTTGTCTATCAATAAATTCATCCCAATCTAAATTATTATTTTTGATAATATTTATAATAGGGTTAATATCAATCGTGCCGTGGAGTAAAAAAGTATCTTTAAGTTCCATAGTTATATGTCCAAACACTTTAATTTACCGTCGGAACTGTATCCAAAGTTGTAACGGTGTGCATCAACCAAAGTTTCGTGACCAACAACTTTTTCGATTGCTTTTTCACAATCTTTGAAAAGTTTAAAATACTTGATGAAAAGATTATAAGCATCTTTATCGTAATCGTTTAATTTATTTGCAATCTCAGAGATTGTTTTTTGGTCATCTCCATGGTTTGTATAAATGTCTGTGATATCTCTACCGAAAGCTCCATCTTCAGAATCAATTACTCCAATCTCCTCAAGTTTTTCCTCAATTTGTTCCCACTCTTTTATTACTCTATCAGTTTGTAATTTTTCGATTTCGGCATAGTAGGTTTCACGAACTTCACTATTATTTATTTTACCTGTTCTAAAAACTTTTGCAAAAATATCAGGATTTGAACGGAAAACTTTTACCCAATGTAAAACACCCTCATCCCCAACTTTGAATAATCTATCAGGATTGTATTTTGAAGAATAGATTCTATGTTCCATTCCACGATTGAATTCACCTTTTTGTTGGGTTCTAACTTCAAACAAAAGTTTTTTTATAATTTTTTCGATAGATGTCATGATAATATTAAATAGTAAAAAGTTTTGAAATTCTTTCCATAACAAATCTATTTATAAACATGGAGGTATGGAAAAAATTTATTGAGGAGTCATCCTTTACACCTGAAATTTTGGAAAAATATTTAGCAATCAGATTACTTCTAAAAGAGTTGGGTCACACTGAAAAAAGTATTAAGAGAATAAGAACAGGTCCCCCAAGACTATTTGAATTAAGTGCTGAGTTTTCTCATTTAATGAACGAGACAAAGAAAAAATTACGTAAGTATGGGTTTGAAGTTTCTGATGAAGATTTTTTACTTTATTTTCAATCAAAAATGGATAAAATTGATTCATTAACACCCCTTAACGATGGCGATAACTAAAGAAGAAATCAAAGGAACGAAGATTATTAATGAAATCAAATCTTCCAATATCAAGAAAACTGAATACGACACTGAAACAAAAAAATTAGTAGTCGAATTCAACAACGGACTCAAATATGAGTATGAAGAGGTTCCCCACCAATCATATACTCAATTCAGAAGAGCAGAATCACAAGGAAAATTTTTTACAACAGATATCTCAAAGAAGTTCAAGTATAAAAAACTATAACAATCCAACTATTTATTAAGGATGGATAGTTATAAAAAAATTTTAGATAGTTTTTCTATTAAAGAAACCCTCAACCCCAAAGTGTGGAAAAATTGTGAGGACCCCAAAAAAGCAATATTAATACCTAAAGTCAGGAAAGCTCTTATGCGTATCTCTGAAGAGTTTATTGATGATTTAGGGGATGATATTTTTGTTGATGACATTTATCTAATGGGGTCGTTAGCAAACTACAACTGGTCAGAGTATTCTGATTTTGACTTACACGTTATTATTGATTTCGAAAGATATGGTAAACAAGAAGAACTTTATAAGGAACTTTTTGATTTAAAGAAAAAACTATTTAACGACAAACACAATATCAAAATCTTTGGATATGATGTTGAGTTATATGCTCAAGGACTTTCTGATGAATCGCATAGTGATGGTGTTTATTCTGTAATGAATAATGAGTGGATTCATAGACCAACCAAAACACATAAGAATATTGATATGTCAGTTCTCAAAACCAAGATAAAGTGTTGGACTGACAAAATTGATGATGCAATTGATAATGCCAAATCAGAGGGTGATGCCGAAAATCTTAAAAAGATAAAAGACAAGTTGAAAGACTATCGTCAATCGGGTCTCAACAAAGATGGAGAATTCTCTTATGAGAATTTAGTTTTTAAATATTTGAGAAGGTCAGGACATATTGGAAAACTATTCGATGAGAAGAACAAGATTAAAGACAAAGAACTTTCAGTTGAAAGAAAGATTGATGAAACTAGAATGAAGAAACCTGCCTTGTTTGAAGAGGTAGATGATGCGGAAAAATTCATCAATGCTATTGATAAACTATCTAAATCTCTTGGTGAAGAACCTACCGTTTCTGACGCTATTTCAAATTCAACATATCTTTCCAAGTTGAATAACATAATGGATAATGAGGTAAAATATGAATATACTCCTGGACAAAAAACACCATACTCTTCAGACGTTGAAGAAATACAAAAAGGATTACAAATTTTAGGACATTCATTACCTAAATGGGGTATTGACGGAAAATTTGGGCAAGAAACCGAAGAGGCAACCAAGAAATTTCAAGAAAAAAATCAAATGACTCAGACAGGAGTTTTTGGAAGTGAGGAGATGAAAGCTTTGATAGAAAATTTGATTGAACAAAATTTCCAAGACAGTGATTTGGGTAAAGTCAAAACAGAACGTCAGTCAAATTATAGTCCAATCAGCTCAAGTTTAGATTTTAGGGATGCTGTGGAGACAATTACAAACAAACTCGAGGGTGGGTATTATCATCCTATTATGAGAGAAAAGAATCCAGGTAAATTTTCTTGGGTTGGTAAAAGTGGGGAAACCTTGTTTGGAATGGATAGAAAAACAGGTGAACAAGAAAAAAACTCATCTGCGGGAGTAGAGTTTTGGAGATTAATTGACGCTGAAGATGCTAAGAATAAATGGAAATACAATTATATGTTGGAGGATAACCCTGAATTGAAGAATAGATTATTTGATTTGATTGCTCAAATAATGGAACCACAATTCATCGACTCATCAAATCGTTATCTCTCGGATGTAGCTAGAAATATTGTTATGAGCGACCCAAAATTATATTTTAACTTTGTTTACGCTTCATATAATGGGCCAGGTTGGTTTCAAAAGTTTGCAAAAAAGTTTAACCAGAAAGTTGAAGATGGTGTTACAGACCTCGACACTCTCAGAGATTATGCCCTCCAGCTAAGAAAAGAAAGCGGAAATTGGATAATCGCAAGCTCAGGAAATAAAATTGAAAAGATTTTTGATGAGATGCCATAAAAAATAATAATTAGATTATTTACTCAAATCGTATATTTATAAAGAAAAAAAATGGCGTTAGTTACATATCTTATTGGTAGTTGCTCTGGAGGTCCGGCAATATTAGTTGATTTTGATAGTTCATCATTACCTGCGGTTAATGGTAACTATTATTTAACCTTTGTTGGTGCAACTGGAGCAGGTTGTTATGATATTATAGACAACGCTGAACCTTCGACTGGTGTCGATACAGTTGCAACTTTATCTTCCGATTATGTTGATTGTGCAACTTGTTTAGCTGCAAACGTTACTCCTACACCGACGCCAACACCAACAGTAACACCGACTATTACATTAACGCCAAGTATTACTCCAACAACAACGAAAACACCAACACCTACTAAAACCCCAACGCCAAGTGTGACGGCTACAATAACTCCGAGTATAACTCCGACAACAACAGTAACTCCAACGAGAACTGTAACACCTACACCAACTATTACTCCAACAACAACAGTTACTCCAACCGTTACGTCTACACCTACAATAACTCCGACCATAACACCAACGGCATCGATTACACCGACTATTACACCAACAAACACGACAACACCTACTATCACTCCGACTATAACTCCAACAAAAACAACAACTCCGACAGTAACTCCAACATTAACTCCAACACCAACAGTAACTCCAAGTTCTGCACCTTATTGGTTAATTAGAAATTGTGGCGGAGGTGGAGTTTTCAGTGTTGAAATTAGTGGAAGTTTCAGTTTAGGTCAGACAATCTTAGCAACTTTTGAAAACTTAACTCCTTATGGATGTTACATCGTTGACGGATTAAGTTTTGGACCAATTGTCGACACAGCAACAGTAATTAATTCTTTTGAAAGTTGTGAAGAGTGTGGAACAGAATACACTGGTACAACTGTAGATACTTTCTATGAATATAATGGATTCTGTTGTGACCCTGTTAGTGGTTATACAGGTTCAGGGACGGTATATCCTCATCCAGAATATGCGACAAA
>Ga0315903_10005030_pt1 | contig 17374 bp, 31 predicted proteins | sample LakEriMetagenome_7_FD_203524 | JGI IMG/M metagenome (GOLD analysis project Ga0315903, IMG submission 203524) | Freshwater fungal communities from buoy surface, Lake Erie, Ohio, United States - Buoy 2 MA119 | ecosystem: Environmental > Aquatic > Freshwater > Lake | place: USA: Lake Erie, Ohio...
GTAGAAGACTTTAAATAAAAAACGCCTTCTGAGCGTGCGCCCTTGCGTATGTTACATGCTCTACATGAGGCTACTAAGTTATCCATTTCATGACCACCACCTGCTTTGCGTGGTATTACATGGTCAACCTCTGTTGCTACTTCACCACAGTATGCACAGGTGTACGCATCCCTTGCCAATACACGCAACCTCTGCTTCTTCCAATGACCAGTGCTAAGGTCATCACCTCTTAGTGCCATCCTTTATGTTTCCAATGTTTAAGAGCCTTGCATGTATCAGGCTGCATACCCTCTATTGTACGCACATATCCATAACGATGGCCTATATAACGCAATCCCCAATCAATTTGTTGTAGAGGATTAGCATCCTTTAACCATTCACTCTTACCTTGGGGTATGCCATACACCTGATGTGTACCACCTATGTTGCCTATTGCTTTCCAATTCCATGCTGATTCTTTACCATATAAATAGGCTAAACATTTGTAGTTCTTAACTGTTAATTGTCCTTTAGCATATTGCTTAGATGTTATGCGTTTTGTTGCATCGTTTGTCGCACTTGCTGCTGATACCAAGGAGAAGCATAGAGCGCCCCCCAACACGATTGCTATCGAGCGAACTAACCGCTTCACGGTTCGCTCTGAGCACCTGGTGTGCTCTAGCCCTCTGAGTGTACTGGTCATGTCAAATCCATTTCTATAAGTGCTGGTCAGGACGGCGTTTCTATTTATCGGTTGAATAGAATCCTTTACCCTTGAACACTAAGCCAGGTACAGAATAGATTCGATTGGCCTGTGCGCCACAATCAGTGCATCGCACTAAGTCATGGTCCATTGATAGTTCTAACTCCATTTGTGTATTACATAATGGGCAACGATATTCATACATCGGCATTATCGGCTTCTTCTTTCCCACACGCTTTACACTCCCATTGTTTGACTTTCCAATTACCACATGAATTACATCTAATCATTGCCTTTTCCCAGTCGATGTCACCTGGAATCTTTTCATACCCTGCTTTGCGTAATAACTCCACCAAATCACTTAATGGCAACATGCAGACGAACTCCTCGACTGATGCTTCCCCCTGCCCATTAAGTCTGAAACAAGCAAATCCCAATTCCCCCGATTTGGAAGTGCGTGCTTTGATTTGGCGAAGTGTCCCTTTGATGTCAAGTGAGTTACGCGCCTTTACCTCAATGTCGAACGGAACATTCAGGCAATCTTTGCCTTGACCTCTTCCTACGCTAGCGCTTGGCCACCATTGCTGCAAATATGATGCTACCAATCGCTCGGTGGCGTAGCCACGATGCTTACGGTGTTGGCTCGCCATCAATCTCCTTGGTTACGGTCAATGCAATATGGCTTACTGCATGACACTTTAAGCACGTTACAAATACCGAATCATTAATTGCTGGAGTAATAGCCAGAGGTTCATTGCATAAATCGCAATGGATAACAATATCCTGCGGTTCTTCGAACTGTCCGCCCATGATGGTTGCTGTGCCATCGTCAAAGATTACCATTTCACCCATAATTATGCCCTAACCTTCTGTGCAACCCATTGCCCATTAGCGTTGAGTTCTAGCCAAATGCGCTCTGGGTCACATGGTTTCTGTTGACCTACTTGATAATTACTTGACTTATAACAGCAATCCCAAGCAGCCCATTGCTTACCATTTTTGCCTGTGCCAGTGCGTAAAACTCTTGGCTTGCCACATGAGCAAGTGGGAATATCTTTGTCAGTCGTGCCGCCTATAATCTCTTTGACAGTGTTAACCGCCTCTTCGCTACTTATAGGCATTGCAACAGTCTTAATTGTCCAAGGGTCATCTTCTTTTATGACAGGGATATATTTTTCGGGTTTAGGTTCTGCGAGTTTTGTCCTTGCCATGTCTTGAACTGTTGGTTTGTGTGTTGTTTCGAGGATAAGTGATAATGCTCTGCCAATCGCTGACGTGACAGTATCTTCAACGTAAAACTTACGCATCGAAGCATTAAACGTACTTGCATCTCCAAAAGCGTAATCGACAGCAGCAGGAAGCGTATCTTCATGCTCGCGGTAAATTTGGGCTGATACGAGGATATGACCCTTCTCAGCATTAAATTGAATGACATCTGTAACAATCCTTCCGACTGGGTACGCCACCTGAAAACGGCGTATTCTGCTATTTACATCTTCGTACGAACTCAAATCAAACATAAAACTCATCCTCTTCTGTTTGGAGTTGTAAGGCTATTGCAAGATATGCAATAGCATCTATGTATGAATCAACGTGGCTTGGTGTTTCTTGGATTCTTGATAGTTTGACTTCGACCATTGCAAGAGCAGCCTGTGAGTCTGTGACCGTTTGTTCAAATAAACTGGAAAACCGCACAGCAATCCGATTTTGGTTGATTCTAGGATGTCCGTAGATTGCACCACGATTTTGAATAATTTCGTTTGCATTGCTTAGTGCCTCGCTCGCCTTCATTATTCTCTCCAGAATTCTTGACGCGACACAGCGCGACCTCGTAGATAGCCATCACGATGGCCTTGTTCCTTGCCAATTGTTACTCCCATGTAATAACCCAGGAATGTGAAAACCATGCCAAATACAAAACACCAGAATAGTGACATTAGTTGCTCCAAGACATTGATTGATAGTCAGTAATGATTGTCCATTGACCTAGCGCATCGTCAAACAGAACTTCGTAACTGTTGCCAAAGTCCTGCAAGATTGTGCGTGCTGCCATGAGGGTTGCATAATTGTCGAACCAGTAGATGTAATCTAATTCGTAATTGACTGGACCTTCAAAGCGTCCATCCTGTGCTTCCCAGTTATTGCCCTTGAACTGCATTGATGTTTCATTAAGGTTTTCGAAATCTTCTGCCATGTCCATATAAATTGCTTTCATTGCGCCCATGTTATGCACCAACCTTTGTGCGAGTGTCTTTGACCACGTAACCAGCGTGGTCAACAACGTTCTTATTGACATCAATGTCATTGTCAATTTTTGCAGCAATCTCTTTTAGAGATACAGGGAAAGTAGAGTCAGTGCGCCAATGAGTATCAGTGCGAACTGAGAACTTGTAACTGAAACCTTGATAGTTATACTTGTAAATCTTAACGCCGCGATATTGGTAACGTCCTGCTTCAATCTTTTCTAACTTTGCTACTGTGTTCATTTTTGCCCCTTTTCCCAATTCGTTCGATTGGTTATGGCATTAGTGTTGCACGATTCCAGGCTGAGTCAAGGCTATTTAGGTGAACAGAAAGTGAACATTAGGTAAACACTCTGCATCGTCCATCTGGACATCTATGTCCCTGCGCACAGGGAAAATGTCGCTAGCGAGGCCGCCCATAGCGCTTACCGTGAACTAGGAATGTGCCATCCTTTTCAACATAAATCAGGTCAACCTGGACATTCTTTCCTATCTCAGTGACGATGGCGAAGGCTTGCTGCCAATTGGGCATAGAAACGTATTTAGCGGCCTTTACGTTCATTGCATGTCCTACCTCAACTCCATGCAGTACGCGCCTCACAGAGCCATTGTAGGCCTCTGAAACGGCACTCCTGCCAGCACGATGCGTATGCCCCATAATTGTGCTGACCCCTGCCTTCTTGGCTTGGTTTAACGCGCTCATTCCAGGGTTAGGATTAAGGCCACCTAAATCTCCATGAATTGCAATCCAGCCTTTAGCGATGGGATAAGCCTCTTTGTGGAATTGGATACCTAGTTCATCGAGTTTCATAAATTTCTCAAACCTAAGTTCTGGCAAGGATAGGAAGGCTGGAATCTTTTTCATAATGACGTTGTAAAGGCGGTCAGTATGGTTTGACCTAATGGCGTGTGCTTCCTTGGCGTACTGAGTCAATCGCCATAACACGTCAACTGTGTGGTCGCGGTCATCCGCTAGTGTCTGCTCGTACCAGCCTGGAGTATTCTCAGTCCAACGACTTATCTGAGGAAGGTCAATCTCATCTCCGATAGTAACGACAGAGTCGTGCTTAAACGCTTTAGCAAATAATTCAAAATTGCGTACAACATGTGCATCCTCGTAAGGGCATTGCAGGTCGGGCCAAACGATAGTTCGTTTCATTCATCCTCATCGTCATACCAGTCAGGTTCAGGAATGTTTGGATTAATTGGAGTAGGCAACAGCCAATCAGGATAAGCAGACTTTTCCATTATCATGGACATGCAAATTGAATCAGGAAAACCTGCTCTTTTGAGCGATTTATAGAATTCATGTAACCCAATGCAGTAAGCATCGAGTCTTGAATAGCCTTGTTCTTCAAGTGCCTTAGTTGCTTTTCTTGCCATGAGATAAGTGTTACCTCTCTAGAATACGAATAATCGTTTCGACACGCGCCTCTAGTGAATTTATTTGGTCGCGCATACTTGAGCCACCGTTAGTTTTTAGTTCGTTTAGGTAATGCTTTACTAACCATTTCACAGAGCCAATAAATGAACCAATAACGGTCAGAGCAACAGCGACAACAGCCGCCCAATCTTGGGGACTCATCCCACTTGGTCATCTGAAGGGTCTAGGTATTTGACAATTGGACCGACTAGAGCAGATGCAAGAACTGCATATTCAGGACGAATATCAGCAACGAGTGCAAGGCCTAAAGTAATTGCTGAAACTGCAACCGCTTTTAGGTATGACTTAATTGCGTTCTTTGTGCTTTTAGTTATTTTCATTTCCTGCTCCTAACATTGGGATTTCGAACCAAGAACCATTCTCATCGCCCTTTTTAGTAAAACTGATATGGATATGCTTATCGTGGCGATTAATGCCAGAATAAGGTCTGAAACGCCAAAACGATTTAGCACTGGCAATCTTTCCGAGGTGAATGACGTATTTAATTCGCTTATCTTTTTTGGCGCACTCACGTATCTGGTCGGCAAGATAAGCACTTGTATTGGCTCGTGAGTCGAGATTCGCGTCGATATCCAAAGCCCTGACGTATCCGTCAATCTTACTTGGAATGTGGTCACTAGTACCTGCTTTTTGATGGCGGGCATCTGCTATCCAACCATCGCTCTTACGGTCACGGTCAGGGTACGCATCGTCAATCATCTCTCTAAGTTGCTGACCAGCCTTGCACAGTAGAGGTTTCATTATCCTAGAAGTGTTGCCAAGTCATCAGCAGTTAATCCAAGACGTGTAGCAATAGCCGCTTTAGCATCTGCTTTAGCCTGTGCTTCTGCTTCTTCTGCTGCCTTCTGTGCAGCGTAGGCTGCTGCATCTGCCTCACGCTGTGCTACTTCTTCTGCTGTGAGTTCGAGTTCTTGAACCTCGCCTGTTTCACAGTTCACGATGATTTTTGTATCTGCCATTTTATTCTCCTTATGATTTGGAAATGCCGTAAAGGGTTGCGGTTGAGTATTGAACATAAGAGCCAGTTTGAGGAGTTAGCGTGATAGATGTAATCGCTGCTGTGTTTGACCATAAAGCAGCCGATAAACCTGCAAAAGCAGTTGTGCCATTGTTTTCCTCAACTGCATCTGCTGATATAGATTTATTGGTGCTGCCTGCGTAATTAGGAATATAGATTTCACCGTTGGCAAAAGTCGATGCTGTTCTAACGCTAGAGTTAATATCGCCGTAGAGTCGAGCATCCGAAAAGGATGTGCTGCCAGCAGCCGAACCTGTTCCGTATAAGTTACGCACAGATAGATTTGTTGTAACTCCATTGAAAGAGATAAGAGAAGATACTGTGTCTGCATCTGCTCTGGAACTCATCTTAATACAGAGGTCTGTGTAAGTGGATGGAATAGATGAAAAAGCCATTGTTGCAGCCCCACCAGAGCCAACAGTTACAGTGGCGATTTTAACAAATGTATCTGGCATTATGCCGCCTTTATTCCGTAGAGGGTAAAAACACAACCTGTTGAAAAAGTTGAACCAGGAGTTTTAATTGAAATGCTATTGATGGCAGCAGTTGAACGCCACAGATTAACAAAAGCGAAAGTATTAACATCTGTTCTATTAGAGCGACTAATACAAGTTTTGTTTGTTGTTGTATTTGAGTAGTTCATAATATGAGAAATACTGTTGTATTGAGTACTTCCTATCGACCCTATTCTAGCCTCAGAGGTTGATGACCCTCTACCAGATGCTGTAACACTTCCATCACCCTGCATATTTGTAAATGAATAGTTAGTACCAGTATCTCCGTTGTATTGCAAATAAACGGCATCGCCACCGCTTGCAGTACCAGCAATGATTAAAATTAAATCTGTGTAAGTAGATGGGATAGATGAGAAAGTTACTGTGGCTGCTGAACTTCCCAATGTCTGAGTAGCAATAGGTGTATATGTAGTAGCCATTATTTTATCCCATACAGAGCGAAGGATGAGTATTCAGTAAAAGTTCCACCACCAGAATAAATAGTAAGAGAATTAACGGCAGCAGTTGAGCGCCATAAACCAGACCATAAATATAATTGACCGCTGCCGTTAGCATCAAAACCAGTTAAACTTCTAGTAGTTTTAAACTTATTAGTATTTGCATAATCCAATAAATCTAAAACGGCTGCTGAACTTTGTAAGCCTGTGTTATAACCGTAGAAGATACCATCGCCTTGATTTATATAATTGCTTGCACTTGCACTAGAACCATCTCCATTAAGGTAATGGGTGGCATAATTTGCGCCTGTATCTGAATTTATTCTCATCCATACATTTGTTGTTGTTGAATTCTTCGCAAGTGACCTAACTTGTAAATGCGTGTAAGTGCTAGGAATAGACGAAAAAGTTAATGTAGATGCACCACCAGCACCAACAGTTACAGTAGCGATGGACTCATAATCGGTAGGGGCAGCCCCACCGCTCAACATTCCTACAATGGTGTTTAGCATTATGCAACAGCACCTACGACATACCAAGTATCAGTAGCGGTCTTAATGCAGGCTGCTGATTTGTATTGTGCAAGGGTTGGTGCGGCTGCTGTTGCTCCAGCACTGAGGACTGTTGTTGTGCCTGATGTAACTGCTGAGATTGTGCAGACACCTGCACCGATGTTGAGAACTGTAATTACAGTACCAATAGGAAACGCAACAGACGCGTTAGTAGGTATCTTAAAGGCGATAGCAGTTGCCTTGTTCATAATCTCTAGGACTTGGTACTGGTCTGCTAGAACTGCTGTGTAATCGGTTGTATTGGCTGTGCCAACTGTGAAGGCTGTTAGGCCGTTATACATGTTGGCTGTAAGCACATCACCTGTTGCTGCTGGAAAAGTTGGCATTATATCTCCTTAGTACGAAAGAACGCTAGTGCCTAGAATACCGTATAAAGTCGAATCCAGAATGAATCCATCGATAATAGGTTCTAGGGTCGTGAATTGGGTTTTCCAAGAATTAGGCGTAATGCTGTGAGCAACGCCAAAAACCTGCAAAGTTTTAGTGAGGGCCGATGACCCTGGTTGTGTGGTTGTGATAGTTACAGGGTCAAAGAAGTCTAGGTCTAAGGCTGCAATGATTCCTGCGTTGTAATCTGCTGTGTATAGGTCCAGAGTAATTGCATCACATCGAGTGGTTGTTTCTGCTCTGGATGCTACATAAGCGCGTGCATAATCCAATGCAACTGCGTCTGTTTCCATCAAAAGGTTTTGTTGGTTGTATGAATGGATAAAGTATTTATCTATTGAGGCTTGGTTGATGGCAGTCTGAGTTGTACCGCCTGTGCGAGTAATCTGTGCTGAATTATAGATAAGCACGTCATTAAGAAGCCATAACGCATTGAAGTATTGGATACCTGTGCCATTGTCATTAAAGACAACTGGAGTCCCAGTCACACTGCTAGTTGTGAACGCTCTATCCTGGAATACAAACTCACCTGAAGCGTTGACATACAAAGAACCATATTCGCTAATCTCGACTGTCTGCATTGCTTGCAAGGCTGTTCTAGGTGTGCCAGGGTCGGCGATAAGAGTTGTTTGTCCAGCGTCAACGTCACGCATGGATGCAGGCCATCCAATCTGGTCAAGAATCTTATTGATGCGAGTACCTGAGAGTTGACCTGCACCTGCATCGGTAACTGTTGACACCTGTGCGTTCTGTGCAAGTCTGAAAGCATCTACTGCTGTGATGGTTGTATAAACAACTTCGCCTGTGTCTTTAGGAGTTGTTGTTGAGTAACCAGTAATAAAGCCTGAGAAGATTGGATAAGTAACTGAATTCCATGTTGCAGTTATCTGAACCTTACGCATTGGATTGAGAAGGCCCGCGTAGGGACTGCTAGGGTTTTGGGGATTAAAGTCCCCATTCATATCGACAATGCGAAGAGATAACTGACCTGTTTGAAATTGGTCTGCCTGTGCGTTGCGGCCTCTGACTGTATCAATCTTATCTACTTGATTAGATACGTCAACAATAACTGCTTCGTTATCGGCTAGAACGTTCACCCCAAAGATACCTGAACCAATAATAAAAGCCTGAGCAAAAGAAGGGCCAGTGCTGAAGTTAATGGTTACATTTATCGTTGGGACAGCCACTAGATTGCTCCAGCGTAAGTCGTTGAACTTCCGTATCTGTTGAGGTCTTGGATAGCGTTTTGAACAACTGCTGCAATTTGTTGGTCACCAATACCTGTTGCATTGATAGTTACATAAGTTGGCTGGCCTGAGTTGTAAGACGAATTGCGGTCATTAAAGTCACCTAAACTACCCAGTGAAAAATTAGGTGGCAATTGATTCTGTTTAGGAGAAAGCGAAGGAAAACCTAAAACCTCTGCAGTTGGTGAGTTTTTTCCAAGCGCTTTATTTAAAGCATCTACCGAAGGCGCTACTTTGTCTAGCATGCCTCGAATAATACTTCTTTGCTCGTCGAGTGTATAAATTTTAGGAGTATTGATTCCAATCAATTTTAACATGGCCAACATTTGTTCCAAGGTTGATAGCCATTCTAGGAATGGGTTAGGAACATCGCCTAGGCTAATCATGTCACCGCGAAGTTGACCTAAGAGTTTTGCATCCTGGCTAATCGCTCCTGCTAGTTTTACCGCAGCATTGATGTTGCCATCATTAATTGCTTCTTCAAGTTCAAGAATTTCCTGCTTTAAACGGATGCGAACTTTATCTTCTTCAGTCTGCTTATTCATGGCGGCAGCCGCTAATTGGATGCGGTCCATGTCAAACATCTGTTCTGCTTTATTGAGAAAGGCAGAAAGTTTATCTAGCGCAAGTTTCTTTGCTTTCTCAGCAGCAATCTTCTTAATGTTATCTAGGCGTTTTCTTTCAATAGCCTGCAATTCTTTAGCACGCTTTATTGAAGCATCTTCTGCTTTTTTCTGTGCAGCAAAGTAAGAAGCACCACCAGGGAACTTGCCTGAAATAGCACCAGGCGCTCCCATTACCCTGTTTCTGTCTGCTACTGTTTTTCCATATCCTGCTAATTCTTGCAAAGCCGATGGACGGCGAGTTCTTCTTATACCATCAGGACCAACAAAACCTTCTTCAGTTTCTTTGCCTATGCCCTGAAGTTTTTTAAGTAGGTCAGCAGCGCCAAGTAAAGCGTAAGCAATTTGGTCACCAAAATCTTTCATATTAGCAGTGGCTATTTCTAAACTGTTATCGCCTGCCAATAAAATAAAACTATCTATTAAACCTTTACCTATTGCTTCTTTGGCTTGTTCTGCATTTTCTTTAAGTATTAATAATTGACCTGAATAGGTGGCCGCAGCATCTGTTGCAGCACCTGCAAGGCGTGTGTCCAGTAACTTCTGTAAATCTTCAAAAGACTTTAATTGTAATTCGGCTTTTGTAAGACCTGTGTTGTATTGGTTAAGGGCTTTACGGTTGCCGAGGTATGCTTGACTCAAACCCTTAGCCGCTTCAGAAACGCTGATGCTATTTGCTGCTGCAACGTTCATTGCAGTATTCATCAGTTCCTGTGACTTTGTAACTGAACCTGTTGCGCTTAGAAGAGCCTGCATTGCAGGCACGGCTTGGTCACCAGTTACTCCATAAAGTTTTCCAAGGTTATCTATATACGCTGAGATTCTTGATGTTTCAAAAGCCAAACCCAAGTTCTTCATCGTATTGGCAAGAATCGCACCTTCGCGTTCTGCATCCATAAATGCACGCACTGATGCCTTGCCAAAGTTAACAATAGCCGCTAAAGATAAAGTTACGCCTAATGTTCTGCCAAGGTTCTTAACTGAACGCTGAAGTTTCTCAGTAGCGGTTTCAGCCTGCTTAAATGCCTTAGAGCCTGTGAACTCTGAAGCAATCTGAATGGCTATCTTTGAGGCGTCAATCATTATGCTGCTCTCTTTATATCTACTATTGATGTGCGCTTATTAAACCTGGCTGTAACGTTTTCGACTGCCTTAAAATATGCAGCAATAACTTTGCCGTTTGTTTCATCCCAAGCGCGATAGATTAAACGACCACGCTTATCACCAATGCCTGTTGTTTTCTTAATTCCGTAGATTGGACCAAGGTTCTTAATGAACTGTTCACCTGCGCGTGGATTGACAGAATGTGAATAACGTTTTTGTGTAACGTTCTTGCCTGGCCCAACCCAAGGTTGACCGCTTGGATTCTTACGTCCTGCGGTTTCAATAATTGCACCTAATGCAGATTTGTTTTCAATTGCTGCTAATGAAGTAAAGCCTCGGGTGTTAGCACGACTAGGACTTGTTTTGTAAGTAATTCCTTTGCGAATGATATTTGAATCATACATAGGAAACTTGGCTTCAGAAAATGAGCGACGTTGCCAGCCGCTCATAATGCTTGAATCGCTAGGTACAAAACCACGTGCGCGTGTAACAACGGGCTTTAATGCAGCAGCAACTTCTTTGCGTAATTCAGTTGCCAAATCAGGTGCATATTGTTTTAAGGCTTTACGAAGAGCGAGAGCGCCCACGACTTCTGTTGGCATCTCTCATCTCCTTTGCTTCGTCTTTAAGAACTCTTATCAAATTCTTAAACATCTCTTCGTCTAGTTCTATTAAATGTTGTGGCGCGATTCCTAGCCTAACCGACAATTTAGCGATTAAGTAGGTGACGGAATCGCGCCCTAGTTCGGGGAATCGTCATCGAGAACTTCAACGTCAATCAAAGTTTCGATAAACTTTTCCCCAAACATCGGTACGGTTTCACCTGACCTGCGAATACATTCCCAAGCAAGCCAATAGATATCGCTTTGCTTCTGGTCCTCAATAAACGCTTTGTGGAAACCCTTTTTAGCGTAAATCTCAAAACCATACTGCACTAATGGAGTGATTGAGTATTCCCCAACCTGTCCATCGGCCCTTGTTACTTTTAACTTTGCCATTGTTGCCCCTTAGTTTGTTTTTAGAATGTGCCTGTTGTAGCAACTGCAACTGTTGAGTTACAGTTCCAAGTTACTGACATTGAACCAATATCGCCAACAGCGCCATTAATATCCTGAGTTCCGTTTACTAAAACGCTCATAGTATATAGTGGGTTTGTTGCTGATACTGCTGCGTTCTTATCTTGAAGCAAAACTAGAGTAACAGTTGTACCCCACGCTGCTTGCAATGTTGCAAGAACAGATGCTGCTGCTGTGTCGTTTAAAAAGTCAATTGTTACAGAAGATGATTCCAGGCCCTTAACGGCCTTTCTGCTGCCATCTCCCATAGCCGTTACATCCAGTTCATCAAACTGACGGTTAAGTGTGACGCTGGTCACATGGTCACTGAGGTCAATAGTTGCGACTTTGACACCGACCTTATTATTCAAGAACACGCTCACTATTATTCCTCTTCTTTCTTAATAGATGTTGACTTTGGTGCTGCTGGTGTTACCTGCCCGATTTTCTTCAGGAAGGCCTCGTTCTCTTTTTCCCATTCGGACATATTAACTCCAGGTGGTTAGTACGGACAGTGACATCTCGCAAGTCAAAAGTGAACCTGAGTCCACGTTTAGAACGCTTGGTTGGCTAACTGCTCCAACATTATACGTCAAGGATGACGCTGCGAGTTTATTGAACACGCCAACAAGGGCTGTTTCAATTCCATTGAGATTGCCCTCGTTATCGAGGAGCGGCACAGTAATCACAATTTTGAAGTTCGCAGTTGGTGCGATTGTGTTGTGCTGGTTGTTGTTTGGTTGTAAATATGGGTCATCAGGTGCGACGATAATACTGTTCGCTAAAACCGTTGCAGGTGGAAACGCAAAAACCTGCCAAAGTGAATTATCAACTAACGCTGTTGCGATTGTTGTACGAAGGGTTGTTAATGCTGTTGGCATTACCCCACCATTGAGTTAGGGCTAATTGCATGAGCAAGCAAACCTCGTACGCGTGCAAGCAAAGTATTTCCCATGCGGTAAGGCGATGGTGCAAAGTCAGGGGATACGCCACCTGAATTGCTGGCTTGACGGGCTTGCCAAATATCAACTGAAATCATAAGTGCTGCTTCTTGCACGGCTGCATCTAATGTGTAATCAACATAAGTATCTGCTGCAACCTGGCCCAAAGGCTCAACTGGATGGTAAGGAGCAGGTGTGTTGTTGTTGCCTGTAATGTTGTATGTAATGTTGTAATCGCCGACGCCTGTGATTGTCTTTGAGCCATTGTGCTTTGAGCCGTTGCCTGATATAACAACTGTTTGGCCGACATAAAAGACTTTTTCAACTAGCGTGTCGAAATAAAGAGTTCCTGTTGTTGCTGTGTTGCTATGTGCAATGTTAAATGTGTAATTATTCCAAAGCATAGGAAGGATTACGGCGTCGGCTGCATCGCATGTCTGTTGAAGCGTGGCGTCATTGTAAAGAGAACCAACACCAAGTGCTGAACGAAGTTCTGCAACTGTGCAAAGTGACATTTCAAATCCTTTCTAAAGACTGGAGGCGAGGCAAGGGCTGCGCCTCGCCTCCAGTGACTTAGTAACCTATTAGGATAGGTTGAAGCGACGAACGCCCTTACCTGACTTAGCAACGTAAAGTGCTAGGTATCCGTAAAGGTTGATTTCGATTTCGCCTGAAGTAAGAACGTTCACGCGAAGTTGTGTTGTTGGTGATTCCCATGCGTAAACGCTGCGTGGTGCAACGAGGAACGCTGAGTCATCAATAACACCTGCTGTTGTGATGTTGTGGTCAACAATAAGGTCTGTACCAAGTACGCCACCAACAACAGAAGTTGCCACTGCGTTACCTGATGCATTGTATGTTGCACCTTGTGCTGAATAAAGTGCGCGACCTGTTGTGTCAGCATATCCTGCGATTGCTGCCCATTGGTCTGTTGAAGCAACAAGTTTGTTAGCGAAATCGCCACCTGTTCCCTTGTATGCTGCTGCACCTTCAACTGAAATAAATGATTGAAGTCCTGCTGCTGTTGCTGCAACACCTGTTGCAACTGTTCCGTTTGCTGCAAATGCTGCAAGAAGTGCTGCATCTGTTGCCTTCTCGTACGCTTTACGTAACTCAGCCATCATCAATTCCATAAAGGCGGGAGAACTGCGGTCCACCAATTCAAAACTCACTCTTTGAAGGCCACTCATTTTTTCCACATTCACTGTGTCATAACTTGAAGTCATCCCAGTTTCTGATGGTGCTGCACCTTCGTTTGTATCTGCAACTGTTGGTGCAACGTTTGGTGTTGCTGCATTTACATAAAGTCGTGGAACAGTAAATGACATTCCTGATTCAACTAATGCTGAACGAGTTACTGCTTCAAATGCTGGACGGCCAGTAAATGTATCTGTTAGGAAAGTTTGTAGATGTCCTGGGAGCGTCAAACCAGTGTTGTTTGAAGTCGAATCATCTGCTGCGCGAATTGTGCGGCGTGCTTCGTCATCACCAAGTGCTGCCTTGATGTTTGCTTCCAAGTATTGTGCTGATGTAATTGGTGCAACGCGCTCGCGTACGTTTGTAACGCTAACTGTTGGACGTGAGGCCTCTACCGCAGGGGTTTCGACCTCAGGAGTTGTTGCCTCTGCTGGAGTAATCTCCACGACGGCCTCGCTTTCTGTTGGTTGGGTTTGTTCTACAACTTCAGAAACTTCTTCAGTTTCTTCTGCTGCAATATCAGTAACCTGTGCAGACTTAAATGCTGGTTCAGTTACTAAACTTACTTCCATGAGTTTTGCGGCTGTCACATGGATTACGCCGTTCTTATTAAATGACTTATCAACTTCTACGCCAACAGAAAGGCCTGCCTGTAATCCTTCGCTTGCAAGGATAAGTGCATCTGTTCCGCGTGATGAATTGCTGATTTTAAATGATGCAAAAATTGCATCTTCTGTTTCTGTAAAGGATTGAGCGCGTCCTAGCGGTGCTTTAACGTCGTGCTGCGATAGCAACTTAACTGACTTAGGTTCAGGAATCGCTATTGAACCACGCTCAAAAATAACTTTGCCTGCTGATGTTGAACCAGTTTCTGCTCCCAGTGGAACAATCTTTCCTGAAATCATGCGTGTATCGCTAGAGGCTTGAATATCCTGTGCGAATGACGCGTCAAATGTAATCTTCAAATTACATACCGCCGTTTCCATTAGATGTTTGGTCTGTCATTTCCATTGCCTGTTCTGATGTAATAAGGCCTAAGGAAAGCAGTTTTTCTATAACCAAAAGTTCTTGCATTGGGTCTTGACGTAAGAATTGTTTGTCTAAGTCAAAACGAACTTCGTTTCCATGCGCTGTAATATCGTCCATTGATAAACGGTCCTCAATTGCAGACACATAAGGCTGCAAAGAGTACGCAAGGAAATCTTTGCGTGAATCAAGAACGTTTGTATATGTATAACTGGAGTTCATGTCTGCTGAAACATAGATAGCAGGGACGTTCATCATTCTTGCAACTTCAGTCGAAAGGAATTGCTTGCTTTCGTCGTACATCATTTCCTTAGGCGAGAAAGATGTCGCTTGGTATTCTAAAGTAGAAGTTAAAAATGCTGTGCTGCGATTATTGCGTGCGTTTTTCCATGCTGCTAATAATCCCTGAACTTCTTTAGGGTCTAGGTCTGCACCGTTGTTCTTTAATACACCTGATGGCATTGGAGTTGCTGCTGCAATAGATGCTGCCTTGTTTAAATCAACACATGCCTTAATAAGTTCTTTACCGCGTGCAAGTACACCTTCATCAAATGCTTGGAATGTAATTAAACTTCCTAAGCCTTCCATTGGAACGGCTTTGCCATCAACATAGTATTGAGTAATAAATTCGTTTTCTAAATCTAAATCAAATGCAACGCGAGTATTTGCAACCCATTCAAACCTGGCAGGACGTCCATCGTCCGCATACAATTCTTTTACAACCCAGTACGCGACCCCATAAAATAGTAATGAGTCAACAGTCCAGGCAATAGTTACTGAACGTGGCTGTGACTTAGATGGTTGTTCTAGCCAAACAGGTGAACCTAATTCTTCTCCAGTTGACTTGCGGTATAACTCCAAAGGAATTGAAGCAATAGTGCCTGCAATTAAATTGCGGCAACGTGCCACGGATGCAACAGACATTGCTTCCTCGCGACGAATACCAAGAACACCATAATTGTAAAGATTGTAATTTTCTGACATCAATTGCGGCGCGTATTGCGCAAGGATTGACGATTCTTGCTTTTGTGGTGCTTGCGTATTGAAACGCGAGAAAATACCCATTTAGACATAGTATCACACATTGTCTAATATTTGACAATTATGGCGTGTTGTGTCTAGGTAATAATTTGTGGCTTAGATATCGGCATTGATAGTTTGTGGACCACCATTGCAGTTGCAATTGCTCCTGATACATCTCCAGCGCTCTTACGTCTTACGATTCTCCAAGCAGTGTCATTTGTTTTGGCTGCACAGTTGTTAAACATCTGCACTAACTCCTGTTGGCCTTGATGCTCAACCCTGGAGTTCACAAATCCATCAAGTAATTCCCCACATGCCTGATAGAAGCGTTGACCAGAGCAATCTTCCACCATTACGCCTGAATTTGAGAGGCGGTCTGCAATTGACTGCGTGGTGTACTTGTCAAACATCACCGCACGCGGTTTCCATTGGTCGCAGAGTGCTTTGATATCTGCTGCTATCTTCAAATCATCTACTGCGACTGAGTTCTCCCAAGTCTGCATTAATCCAAACCCTATTTTGCCAGAAGGAAGAATCTGGCCACCGATAATGCTTGCATTGCGTCTTGACGGACTTACATCAAAGGCAAAGATTGTAATTGGTCCAGGTGACATTACTAAATCACTATTTGATGTTTCTTCAATAACGCCAAGCGGCCAAGGTGACTGTAATGAATCAACCCATTGGCAAAGCGTTTCAGTTCTAGTTGTTTCAACACTAGATGTTGCAATCGATTCCTCAATTGCCTCTTCTGACACTGTATATCCAAGTGCAGGGTTTGCCATTGCCCATGCTTCGCGGTCATCTATCTTGCAATACTGCGGTGCGCTGTATTCGTAATAACCTAAAGACTTGGGCGGATAAGAACGCGCTCTTTCTACAATGGAATTAAGGACTGTGCTAAACGCATCACCTGCGTTTGTTGTATAAAGCGCTTGCGCATTAGCACGTGCGCGTGTAACAGGCGTTGCAGCCTGAAATGCTTCTTCTGAGATTTCACGTAATTCGTCAATCCACAAATAATCGGCTGTTCGACCACGCGAACCATCTCTGGTCGCTGCCACGACGTCTAAACGTGTGCCATCTAGTAATTCGATTGACTCAGTTCCATTGGCGTATCTAATTTGCTTGACCATTGCCTTCATGGACGGATTACCTTCGATGATATAAGCAATCTCTCGAAATGAGGTCAAGGCCATGCTTCGATTAGATGACATGATAAGGATGTTCTTAGAAGGCCACTTAAACAGGTGTGCTAAACAGAGCATACGTGCAAAATGGCTCTTTCCTGATTGGCGTGCGATTAACAACAGGTTCGACTTACGAATGAAGTTACCTTTGCTATCAACAGCCAACATATCTTTTGCAATGAACTTCTGCCAAGGCAAAAGCGGTTGGCCAAGCATCTCAGCAATCTCTTCAACATCTTTTACCAGCGATTTACCTTTGAGGTATGGACTGTGAAGCCTTGGTTCAGTTGCCCCTCGTAAGACTTTTTTCTTTTTGGTTTGTTCTGCCATCACTCTGGACTATTTCCCGATTGAAACGGACTAGTTCGGGGTTGTTTGGATTGTGTCGGGGAGGGACGTTCTGGAAAGACAGGGGGGGTAGAACCCTTCAATAAAAAAAGGCTTTCTGAGCGTGCGCCCTTGCGTATATTACATGACCTACATGAGGCTACTAGGTTGTCCATCTCATGACCACCACCTGCTTTGCGTGGTATTACATGGTCCACCTCTGTTGCTACTTCACCACAGTATGCACAGGTGTACGCATCCCTTGCCAATACACGCAACCTCTGCTTCTTCCAATGACCAGTGCTAAGGTCATCACCTCTTAGTGCCATCCTTTATGTTTCCA
>Ga0315903_10005037_pt1 | contig 17363 bp, 16 predicted proteins | sample LakEriMetagenome_7_FD_203524 | JGI IMG/M metagenome (GOLD analysis project Ga0315903, IMG submission 203524) | Freshwater fungal communities from buoy surface, Lake Erie, Ohio, United States - Buoy 2 MA119 | ecosystem: Environmental > Aquatic > Freshwater > Lake | place: USA: Lake Erie, Ohio...
ATGGTTAGATATTGCATCAAATGATGGTACGTTATTAAGTTATGTACCACCAAATGTTGATAAGTTAGGTATTGATCCAGCAGATGACACATTCGCCATTGAAGCCAGAAGAGTTGCTGATGAAATTATCCAAGATTATTTTACTTTAAATAATTTCAATAAATCAAAATTTAAAAATAAAAAGGCTAAAGTCATAACATGTATTGCAATGTTTTATGACTTGGATGAACCTATTGATTTTTTAAGAGATGTTGTACAAGTTATGGATGATGACGGATTATTTGTAATTCAGATGAGTTATACACCATTAATGATTAAACAATTGGCCTTTGATAACATTTGTCATGAACATGTATACTATTGGACATTAACATCATTAAATAAATTAATGGAAGAGGCTGGATTAAAAATTGTGGATTGTGAATTGAATGATATTAATGGTGGTAGTTTTAGGGTTTATATCAAAAAAGAAAAATCAGATGTAAAGAAGTTTGCGACAAGACCGTATAGAGACGTTTGTGATATAAGACTAAAATCAATATATGAATGGGAAAAACATTTAGAAAAGAATTTAGAATTTTATTGGTCAACTTTTTATAATGGTATTTTATCTTTAAAAGAACAAACTGTCAATTTTATTAAAACTGAGAAAGAAAAGGGAAAAAAAATATGTGGATATGGAGCCTCAACCAAAGGGAATACATTATTACAATACTTTGGTTTAGATAGTACATTAATTGATGCGATAGCGGAAAGAAGTCCTTACAAATACGGACATAAAACTATCGGAACAAACATACCAATAGTGTCTGAAGATGATGTGAGAGCAATGAATCCAGATTACTTATTAGTTTTACCTTGGCATTTTATATCTGAATTTACAGAAAGAGAAAAGGAATTTTTAGATAAAGGTGGAAAGTTAATTGTACCATGTCCTAAATTTGAAATAATTGGAAAATAATGAATATAAGTTTTGTATTAGCGGTTTTAAATAGATTAGAATTAACTAAAGAATGTTATCGATTATTAAGGGAAGTTTATCCTGAAGCACCTTTAGTAATTAGTAGTGGTGGTTCTTCAGATGGAACAAAAGAGTGGTTAGAATCATTGGAGGATGATTATCTTTCGTACATACATGATGATGAAAGATTAACATTTTCTGACACATATAACATGGGTATTAAAATAGTTGATACTGAAAAATTGGTTTTGATACATAATGACATGGTTATTGGTGAAGGATTCTTAGAATCGATTGAAAGATTGTTAAAACCTAATATGTTACTATCTTACACAACAATAGAACCCCCAATTTTTAAAGGTCATAAAAGACCAGGTAAGGTGATATTAGATTTAGGTTCGTCTTTTTATGATTTTGACAAATATCAATTCAACGATTATGTACAACAATGGAAAGATAGTAATAACCTATATGATGGTGCCGTCTTCTTTATGAGTGGATATAAAAAAATGTTTGAAGATGTGGGTGGTTTTGATGGGTTTAGTTTTTTCCCGGCTTTTTGTGAAGATGATGATTTTCTCATCAGGGCAAAACTTAAAGGTTATGAATTAAAGACTTGTGATTCCGCAATTACTTATCATTTTGTTTCACAAACATCAAGATTCGGTGATGATTATAAAAAGGATAGAATGAAAATTGAATTAAATTCTAACAGAAACTTTATAAGAAAATGGGGTGTACCAATACATACCTTTAATGAGATAAATTATTGGTTAGAAAATGATTTCAAATATAAAACTTTTAGTTTAGGTTTTGTAACACGAAATAAAAACAGACTTTATGAAATCGAACCGTTTTTCGATAAAATTGATTTGGGTGAGATTCCTGAAGATTATATATCAAATGAACAACCTAATACCAAATACGATTTGAGGTCTAAATTTACCCTTGTGGATACGACTGATGTAAATATATATGAAACCGCACCGTTAACTGATAATGACATTTACTCATTATATAAATTGAGATTATCAATACCTCAATATGAAGCGGGTGAATATCAATTTGGAAATATGATGATTGAAATTAAATAAAATTAAAAAGCGAAAGTACCTATGTGTTTAATATCTTTACTTAATAAAGTATCGATATATATTTTATAATTCTCTACTCTTAGTTTCTTCTGTAAATTGAAATCTTCACCAAAAAAATCCTGAGTGTCTTCTTTATATGTGAATTCAAAATATGGTTTTTGTAAGTTATCAAATACCTTCATTTTCATTAACATACAACCCATACCTACACCTTGTACTTCTACTAATTCATCTTTAATATCCATTGGTAACCAACTATTCCAATCATTTAAATCGGTATATGCAACACTTTTTCTTTCATTAGTACGTTTCATATAGTTACAAGCAATTATGTCTTTATTATGATTTAAAAGACGAATGGCGGTTGTTGATGGAAACATCATGTCACTATCCAACCAAAGAACATATTCAGATTTTACTTGTCTTGCTTTTTCCAATAATCTTTCTCTTTGATTTAATAAAATTGTACTAGAATCAAAAAATAAATAAGTATCTATTCCGATTTCTCTTGTGGTATTATATAATTGTGTTAAAGAATAAGCAAAATGACTATAAACAGTGTCTCTTGTTGGTACTAATATTGATAATTTTAAATTAGAACCTTCCCACATTGAGTTATTATAAAATGATTTATTCATATCCTGGTATATCTTTAGAAATGTTATCTGATTGATGTGTCAAATTCTGACCAATTTTAACCAACTCTTCAATTCTTTTAAGAACTAATTGATAATCTTGGTGAGGTAAATTACTAATCACCGTATATGTTGATCTTGAATATGTGTTTGTTAATAAAATATCTATCGCACCAATTCTCGCCCATTTTTCAATTAAACCATTTCTTGAAATTAATTCATCGTTATTTAATAAACCAATTAATGTTTTTTCATTATAGGTTTTATAAATTTCATTTAATATGTTTAATTCTTCTTTATGTTCTTTGTAAAAAATTGAAGTGATTTTTAAAAATTTAACCCTTCTGATAAATTTTATTAGTTTGTCTTTATCAAAACCAATACCATTCCATTTGATATAGTATAACTCGTATTTAGAGGGATAATTCTTATATTTCAAATACATAATAAAATATAAGAAAAAAAATTGTAATTTAAAATATTAATATGTATTCGGTGTGTTTAATCCACCAAAACCTTGAGATTCTGGTGTTTGTGAACCACTAGCAAAACTAGCAACATTTGATAAAGAACGATTACGACCAACACCCAAGTCAGCATTTAGTCTTGTTTGAGTTGTTGCGTTTGGGTTGATTCCTAAAGCGGCTGCTATTCTCCCCATACTGACTTCTGTTCCTGTGGTAGGTATTGAACCTGGCATCTATTTTTAAATTTTCTACTTTTAAATATCCATCACATTGTATTTCAAATGTGATGGATTTATGTTTTGGTTTTTATTACCTACTTATTTCATTTTAGCTTCTAAAGCTTCAACTCTCTTAAGTAATTCTTTATTTGATTCAATCAACAATGCAATTATTTTTTCATATTTAACTGCCTTGTATCCATTATCTCTTGTTGTTACAACTTCAGGTAAAACTTTTTCAATTTCTTGAGCAATTACACCAATATCGTGACCTTCGTTTTCATGTATACCTTTCATAGGTATCCAATCAAATTCAACACCACGAATTGATACTAATTTATCTAAAGAACCTGATATTGTAAACACATTCTCTTTCAGTCTTTCATCAGAACTGAAATAAGCGATAACATCGTTTGTTGCTCTAATTAAACCAACAGTGTTTGTTGTTGCTGTACCTACACCTAAACCACCTGACACATACGTTACACCAACATTAAATGATGCCGTACCTGCGGTATTGTTGACAGTAAGGGCTCCAGTAACAAAAACACTACCTGTAAAGTTATGTACATCACCTGAATCGTTACCAAAAGCAGAAGAACCACTTTGGAAACTTGTAGTCATGTAAGTTACAGAGTTAGATACGATATAAGTTTGTGCAACTAAGTTACCGACAACTTTTAAGTTACCTGGAATATTAACTGTTGTACCATCATCTGTTATTTGTGAGTTTCCAACAGTAGAAGCACCTGTAAATTTAACTATTGTATTTGCTGTACCTGATACTGACACTGACGTACCAGACGAACCAGATGTTCCACTTGTTCCACTACTACCTGAAGTACCTGATGAACCAGACGAACCAGATGTTCCTGATGAACCTGAGCTTCCTGAAGTACCTGATGAACCAGAAGAACCAGATGTTCCTGATGAACCTGATGAACCAGACGAACCAGAAGTTCCTGATGAACCAGACGAACCAGAAGTTCCTGATGAACCAGACGAACCGGATGTACCAGAACTACCTGAAGTTCCTGATGAACCTGATGAACCTGATGAACCTGAAGTTCCACTACTACCTGAACTTCCAGATGTACCAGATGTACCACTACTACCATTTGATCCAGATGTGCCGGAACTTCCTGAAGTACCTGAACTACCACTAGAACCTGATGTTCCTGAAGAACCTGAACTACCTGATGAACCTGATGTACCAGATGTTCCACTACTACCATTTGATCCAGATGTTCCTGAAGAACCACTAGAACCCGAAGAACCAGATGTACCACTTGTACCGGATGAACCTGAACTACCTGATGTACCTGATGAACCAGAAGAACCCGAAGAACCAGATGTACCACTTGTACCGGATGAACCTGAACTACCTGATGTACCACTTGTTCCTGAAGAACCTGATGAACCTGAAGTTCCCGATGTACCTGATGTTCCCGATGTACCTGCTCCTGATAACCATGCGGTACCGTTCCATCTGTATATATTTGTATCTGTTGTATTATAAAATATTTGACCTGCTGCAGTACCTGTAATATTTCCTGTTGCACTTGCCGTAGGTAATCTAAGTGAACCACTTACTCTTACACTACCTGTGAAATCGTGAGTATCACCCGTATCGTTACCAAAAGCAGAAGAACCACTTTGGAAACTTGTTGTCATGTAAGTTACAGAGTTTGAAACAATGTATTGTGTTGCTGTTAAATTACCATCAACTTGTAAATTACCACTTATTCTACCACTTCCTGTAACACTTAATGTAGAACCATCAAATCTTAAATTTGATTCAACAGTTGCATTTGGTGCTGAACCATTTAATGTAATAACACCATTATCTGTTGTTCCTACCAATGTTAATGTACCTGATGAACCAGAAGAACCGGATGTACCAGAACTTCCTGATGAACCCGAAGTTCCTGAAGAACCTGAACTACCTGATGAACCCGAAGTTCCTGAAGAACCTGAACTACCTGATGAACCCGAAGTTCCAGAAGTTCCTGAAGAACCGTTAGAACCTGAGGTACCAGAAGAACCTGAGGTACCAGAAGAACCTGAGGTACCTGAAGTACCTGATGAACCTGAGGAACCAGAAGTTCCTGATGAACCAGAAGAACCTGATGATCCCGAAGTTCCAGAAGTTCCTGAAGAACCGTTAGAACCTGATGTGCCAGAACTTCCACTTGAACCAGATGTTCCTGAAGAACCTGAACTACCTGAACTACCACTTGTTCCACTACTACCAGAAGAACCTGAAGTACCACTTGAACCTGAACTACCTGATGTACCAGAAGTTCCTGAACTTCCTGAAGTGCCGGATGTACCTGAAGAACCTGAAGTTCCTGAAGAACCACTTGTTCCTGAACTTCCACTTGATCCAGATGTTCCTGAAGAACCTGAACTACCTGATGTACCAGAAGAACCAGACGAACCAGATGTTCCACTTGTTCCACTACTACCTGATGTACCTGAAGTTCCTGAAGAACCGTTTGACCCACTAGTACCACTTGAACCTGAACTACCTGATGAACCAGATGTTCCTGAAGAACCTGAACTACCTGATGTACCAGAAGTTCCTGATGTACCGGCAACACCTATACCTGAAAGCCATGAAGAACCATTATATCTATATAAATTACTATCACCTGTATTAAAATATAATTGACCAGGTACTGTACCTACTGGATTAGAAGGATATGAAGGTACTTGAAATGCACCTGTAACATAAACTGAACCGGTGAATTTATGATAATCATCTAGTGAGTTACCGAAATCGTGTGAACCACTCACAAAAGATTCTGTTGCGTAAATAACGGAAGAGCTTACAATGTACTGGCTAGCGATGATATTTCCATCAACTGTTAAATTACCAACTACATTTTGATTTCCTTGATATGTCGTTGTACCTCTTACGGTTAACGAACCGGTGACAATAGGGTCAAATATATTCATGTTTCTATAGTATTATACTCATATAAATACCAAGATATTTGTATTTGAACCTAAAAAAAATTAAAATAATAGACGATTTATTTCATTAATTACTTGTAATGATGTTATACTTTTAGAACATTCGAATTGTTTGTCGGTATTTTTATGTACTGGACACCACATCCAATCACCGGCATCAAAATTATATTTGGACCAACAACTGTTACAAACTTGTTTGTTTATTACTCTTGATACACCGTTTAATGGTTCTAAATCAACATCTGTAAATCCTGAAATTATTATTGTAGGGGTACCACTAGCCCAAGATAACCAACTTAAACCACTACTTATACCTATGAATAATTCAGATTCTTGTAATGTTTTAATTAAACCCTCTAATGAACCTATGGGATGTTGGATTACTCCTTTCGGATTTGAATTACCCATATAACCGTCTTCTTCTCTTGATAACAAAACAACTTCATAATCTTTGGATTTTAAATAATCAACAACTTCCTGCCAACCATTAGGATTATTCCAATATTTGCATTGTGCTGTAGAATGTACTGCAATTGAAATTTGTTTCTTTTTTGTTTTACCTAATTTTTTTAATTTGGGTTTCAATTCAATATAATCCAATCCTAATATATCGGACGCAATTTTCATTAAAGGTTCTTTTCTTGGGTCTGTTTTGTGTGATTCATAGTTTATTTCCCTATCAATAGAACCATTTTTATAAAATAGACCTAATCTAAACAAACTATATATGTTATCAACTCGAGAACCAGGGTTTACAAATTCAATTTCAGGATATTGGTCTTTTAATATATCATTATGAAAAGTTGAACATATGACTTTTGTTTTCTTATCTGACCTAAATTTTTCAACATATGGTATGAAAGCCAAGGTATCACCCAAAGATTTTGATTCAAAACTTATTAGTGTCCTTTTATTTTCAACATTAAACTCATGTTCTTTATAAAAATCATTATCAATACCTTTAATTCTGATTAACCAATCAATATAGTATTTTTTATTTGCTCTTGCCCAACAATTACTCTTTAAAGTAGTTGAGAATTCCACTTTTTGTGTTGTTTTATTAAAAAATTCCACGTCATATAATAATTCATTATCTTCCAAGATTTCAACAAATGGACCATCATTGAAATTAATATTTATTGTTTTGTTGATTGATTCTCTTTTTTTCAGTGTTATAAAATTTTTTCTTCTGAATTCACTTACACTTTGATTTAAATTTAATTTCACAACATTTACACCTAAATAATAAACATTAAGTTCTTGATTTTGGATGTACTTTCCGACTTTGAGTAATTGGTATGAACCTTTTGTTATGTTATAAAATTTATTAATTTTATCATAATTAATTTCTACTAAATAATCTTTGTCTGCTGGTTCGTTATTAAATCCTGATATGAAATGAATATATAATTCATCTGTTTCATCCACACCAAAATAAACTTGGAACTTACCACCATTTCTCAAAATACCATCCCTGTTCCAAGCGGCGAATATGTTAAGTTCATTATCATTAGGAATGTATCTACTAACGAATATGTTATTTGTTGTGCTTTTAAGTGTTTGGTAAAAAACCTTTTCTAATTGCCATCTATCGGGTTTATTTTTAAAAAACTCTTCCTTGGAATTTATTTTGTTCAGAATCTGTGAAAATGTTGAAGTATTAATTGAAAAAATATAAGTGGCACAATAAGGATTACTTTCTGATGTCGAACCTTTTGAGTATTCATAAACAACAGCATCATACCTTCTGACATACTCCATAAATGATTGTCTATATTGTACTTCATCAGGTAAGTTATCAAACTCTAAAAAGTGTACGTATTTTTTACCCCATCTTTCTGCAACACTTAAAGCATTTTTAAATGTTATCCAAATTGAATAATCATGATGAAAATCCATTTTGTTTCTTATGGTATATGTGTCTGTATTGGTCCATCTTTCACTATTTACACCATAATCATTGAAGTCTTTTTCTAATAGAATATCATTATTTTTATCAAAAATATAATAATCGACCATTTTTTGAATGTCTGGCCCAACCGGATAATGACCGGCCAATATAATTGGAACTTTAAAATTTTTTAATTTATTAATTAATTTAATTAATACATCTTCTTTTTCTTTAGAATCGGTCCAACAACCGATTATAAAAACATCTTCATCAAAACTATAAGCCATTATCTTTTTGTTATTATAATAATTCCATTAAGGAAATTTATTGATTCTATATCAGTATAACATTCATCATTAATATTTTCAACACACCAATCTTCTCTTCTGGCGTGGACATTTGATTTGTTAAAATTTAATACACCTCTAAAATTTACATCATCGGATAATTTTTTAAAATAGTTCATTGATGAATTTGGGTTATTGATTCCACCACCATAATCTTCCCAATATGATGTACCAACATCCTCAATAATATACACACCACCCGGTTTAACACTACTCCAAAGATGTTCAAATGAAAAAATAACGTGTTCATTCATATGTGAACCATCGTCTAATATCATATCAAATGGACCATATTGTTGCCAAATTCTTGATAAAAATGCACCATCATCTTGTGAACCAATTTCAACTGATATTCTTGATTCTTCATATTGTTTACAATCGGGGTTGATATCGATACCTAAAATGTGTGAACGATAAAAATATTCTTTCCACGTTTTTAATGATTTACCATTTAGAACACCAATTTCAAAAATATTTAACGTATCGTACCTATTGAATGGTAAATATTTTTCATATTTATTACAATAATTGTGAATTTCATCACATTTATCTGTTCCAAAATTTTTCGCAATTTGATTTAATAAACTCATCTCCAAAAATATATTAATTGTAAACTATTATCACTACCACAAAATAAAAGATATGAATTAAAACCAAGTTTGACTAATCTGTTGATTAACTCACTTCTTAATTCATCATTATAATTAAATTGTGCGTTATGGTATTCCATCGAAATATTTTTCACTTTCATCAAATTCTCATCTGATATTCCCATCATCGCGTGTTGTTCTGCACCCTCTATGTCTACTTTTAGAAAATCTATTTTATCCACCAACCCAACACTGAATAGATAATCTAAAGTGTATGTTCTTACAGGATATTTGTTTAAGGCATCATTAAATTCAATTAAACTTGAACCACCGAGATGTGGGCTTTCATGTAAAACAAATTCACCAATTGAATCACTAATGGCGGCATTAAATAATATTGATTTGGGGTCCGTATTTAAAGATAATAGTTTAAAATATCTTTTATCAGGTTCAAATGATATTACTTTTGACGCACCTTCACTGTAGGCCCATCTATTGAACACCCCAATATTTGCACCTAAATCAACAACAATGTCACCCTCATTTATTCTTTTTATTCTATTATAATAATAATCTTTCAAATTATATATTTCATGATAAATGGCTCTTCCCCAACCATATTTTTGTGCAATGTGAATTGTCCAACCTTCTACTTCCTTTATATCACCAAAATTTTCTAATTTATACAGGTCAGTATAAAATTGTTCAGATTTATAAAATGATTTATCTCTTTTCATTTTTATAAAATCAATCATCTTATCAGAGATGTATTCATTTTTATTACCATGAAAATATATTATTTTAGATTTGTCTTTTGGAATAAATTGATAACCAAATATTCTATTAAAATTTTGCGGACCTTCTTCATTCCAAAACTTATAGAATTGATGTAGAGTTCTATCAATAAATCCTTCGTCTCCATCGTAAGATGATGTATCAAAATTTGATAGGGGTAAATGATTTGTATAACCATATTTCCATCTCATGGCATTGTCAATACCTTCATCATTCCACAGAAATAGTCTCTTATAATCACTTGGATTATTTTTCATGATGTTTGTATAGTGAGAAATTATTTCTTTAAACCATTCTTTTGAATTGTGATTATATATGAAGAAACAAACATGCATATATGGTTGTCCCTTACTAATTCCCCATTCATTGGAAAGTTGTTCGTTAAACAATTGTGATTTACCGTTTTCATATAATCCAAAAAATTCTTCTTGGACATGAATGTCTGATAACGGATAGTTTTCTAATTTGTTGAAATATTCTCTTACATCATCTATATTATAATTAACAACAACATCACCATCAATCCACACAAAATTTTCGTAATTTTCATTTAAAGATTCAATACAAGCCCATTGTTTCCAATACCACTTATCGTGTTCAGATATTTTTGGTGGATTTATAGTTCTCTTAATAACATTTGGATAATCAAAAGGAACTTCACAATCAACACCATAAACTATGATTTTTTGTTCAGAAAATTCCAAAAGTGATTGAACTAGTTTTTCGATTACAGGCATGTAAGAAAGATTACCTGTTGTAACAAACGCAAATGGTTTTTTATTTCTCATCAAAATATCATTTGCCGTCTTAGCTTGTTTTTCCCAATTAAATTCTTCATGTATTTTTTTAGAATCTTCTAAAGCTTTCTTTTTATATTCTTTATGATTTTCATAAGCGTTTCTCATTTGAATTTTCAAATCATTCCAATCAGGTTCACAATACTCACCAGGTTGTTCTTTCTCTGTTATATTTGCATTTCTCATATGAGAAATTTTAACCGGTATACCTTTATTTTCTGCAAATTGTAATTGTCCACCATAATTCGAAAAAATAGAAGGGGTACCACAAGCCATTGATTCAATAAGTGGTAAATTCCAACCTTCACTTCTGGCACATGATAAAAATACATCACCTTCTTGCATGTACTTTACATATTCGTCTCTTGGTAGAAAATCTAAAAACTTAATTTTTTTGGTATCTATATTATATTTTTTAATTCTCTCTTTTGTTGTTTGTAATCCATCAAATGGAAATGGATTCTCAACATTACAAATTAATTCAACATCTTTATCATTTTTAAATTCTTCACCAAACGCTTTCAAAATCTCAGTTGTGGATTTTCTATAATCCCAACGACCAAAATGTATGAATCTGAATTTATCTTTTTGAGGTATTTTATCTAATGGTTTAAATGTTTCAACATCAACACCCTCAGGTACTATAAAAATTTTTTCTTTTGGATATCCTTGTTCCACTAAAGAATCAAATTGCCACTTGGATGGGACCCAAACTTCATCAAAATAAAATAGTCTGTTGAAAAAGTCATCGGGGTATCTTGTTGATTCCCATACATTATATGCAATTTTATAACCCTCGTAATTATCATAGAAATAATAGTTATTCATTTCCATTAAGACTATGTGAACATCAGGAATAAAATCATTTTGATATCCATACATACTTTGATCAACTCTTTTACCACCTTCACCCCAAAGAGTTTGTAAAATTAACATTTCACCCATTTCATCGGTAAAATAAGGTTCATTATCGTGTGGTCTATCACTCATACCAACCCAACTATTACCAATTGTAAAATTTCTAACCTTTACCGTGTGATATTTGTTTAATGCAGTAAAAAATGAACGTGCGTGATTCGCGTATCCTGTTGTACCAATAAAAGGTATATGAGCTAAAATTTTCATTATAGAAAATATAATAAAAATAATTCGTAAAATCAAACAAAAATATCTAAGAAACTATAGTAAATCCGTTGGATTTGAAAACATTTTGTGCGTCGTTGTGCCAATCTTCACAACAACATGTTATTTTAGTGAAAGGATGTGGTAATTTTTGTAAAACTTTATTCACAAACCAAATAGGTGAATATTTTGGTCTTTTGACAACGTTAGTTACATATAAATTATAAAGATAAAATTCATTGTTTTCCTTAGGTTCAAAAAAAACATACCCAATACACTCATGTCCATAGTACAATATGTATAAAAAATGTCCATTTTCAATTCTGTTTTTAACTTCATCATAGTCAAACATACTATCCCAAGTATACTCTGTATTGAAATATGTTATGAGTTTTTTTATATCATCAGATAGTAAATTATTATACTCTAATATGGTTAGGTCTTTTAATTCATCATAATTTTCAATGTTCAATTCAAAATTTATCATAATATATTATTTTCAGGATATAATTTAGAGTATATGTAGTTAGCCAACTGTTTGTGTCCCCTAAAACTTAAATGACCATCAATTATTTTTCCTTTTGTGTGTTCAGTTATATCCTCAAATTTAGATAACAATATTTCAGTTGTTTTACATTCGTAGTACTTGTCACATTTAATAATTGATTTGATAAAAGAATATCTTTTATCTTGTCTTTTTTCGTATAAACTATGTCCACTGAAATGATACATAAAGTTTATTATTGTTTCAATCTCATCTTTTGATTTATTTAAATTCTTAAAAACCGTATCCCATTTTTTATCCTTAATTGATAATTCAGCGATTATTGAATGTAGTTCATTACGAATGTCATTTGGAACATCGAATCTCTGTGGAAAAGTTTTATTAACAATTACAAAATCATTTTCTTTTATTTGTGAATAATTTTCAATAATCGTATCAAATATGTAATCATTTGATGCCCCACATTTTCCTAAATTAACCAAATCACAATTTAATTTTTTTGAAAGAATTTCTGGCCAAATTAAATCATCATCATTTGATTTATATTCATAATAGTATTCAGATAATGGTCCATCAGGACGACATCCATGACCAAAAGTAAAAGAATCCCCAAATGTCCACAGTGTTCTCATTATATTAATTTACTTTTATTGGTTATAAATTCTTGTAAATTATGCCAAGATTGTTCTTTAGGTAAAAACGAATTTACTTCATTAATAAATTCATGATATTCAGGATGATTAGGTTCCCAAATTTTATGTTGGGTGAATTCATCTTCAGTAAATGTACCCCAATTTGTAATTTTACCATAGTACACATTAACTTTCTTTCCAAAAATTGAAGTCATTAAATCATAAAACAACTTCATTTCTTTATAATTTTTTTGTTGTACCACAAATGAAGTTTTTATACCTTTTAAAGATGGTATTGTATTAATGAATTTTAAGTTTTCAATTAATTCATCCCAATTTCCACCTAATCTTACTTTATTTTCATATGTTTCTTTGGTTGCCGCATCTATACTTATTTCACAACTTTTTACGTAACTATGAATATTTGACATCGATTCCCACATTTTTTGATTCCATTTTGTGGCGTTTGTGTGAAGATGTATTTTTTGTAGAGAAGGCCATTTAGTTGAATCAAAATTTCTAAGAAAATCTCTAAACCCAACAGACACAAAAGGATCACCAGTACCTGTTATGTATATCATTTTGGTGGTACTTCCGTATTGTTCCTCTATTTCATCTATTGTTTTCTTAACTCTTTCTATACCTTTTGAGTTTTCTGCAATTACTTCTATACGACACGACGGACATTTTAAATTACAAGTCCTATCGAACGAGAATTGAATGGTATTAGGTGGTAATAAATCACCTTGTTCAAATGAATCAATTTTTTCTTTTATTTCTGTAGGTATATTATTTTTATGATATAAAACATTAGTATTTCCTATTTTACCAAATTTAATTAATTGGTGGAGATATGGACAATGACTCTTATCACAATATTTAAAAGACCCATCCGTAACTGATTTTCTAATTTCATTAGCATCTTCCGATTCCCAAGCATCTTTTGGTGATGTGTGTTCAGGTAGATATTTTTTTAACCAAGATGCACAACATAAGAATCTACTTCCGTTATGAATCTCTAAAGATATGAAGGGAACTGCACATATGTAATCTTTTAAATTTACCTTTTCCACTATATCAATTCTTTATTAAAATTTATAACTTTAAACATATAATTACTTATATCCAATTTTAATTTTTCACATAAGAATTTAAACAACTCATAATTTCCACGAACACCCAAATGTCTATCTTTATAAACACCCTTTGTTTCTTCTTCTATAGATGTTAGATTTAATTTATCAACTCTAATCAATTCTATTGAATCAACTTTTTGAGCCAATTCAGGTCTCCAAGTCACTACTATTGGTTGGTATTGTTTGAATAGTTTAGGAAACATATTTAAAAATTTCTTTTCATCATTATTAATAGAATCATCCATCCAATATTCATACCTTTCAACGTATTGTTTTTTAAAATAATCAACATATTTTTCGTCAATAATTTTATCCGGCATTAAACTACCCACACAAAATGTATACTTAAATTTATTATATATCCACACATACCTTTCAACACCAGTAAACATTATTATCATTCTATCCCCCTCATGATACTCAGGTAAATTACCAAGTTGGTAAATAATCTGTTCATTGGAAACACCACCCATTGCGTATGAATAAACATCATAAAAGTTTTTCATATGATCAATCCAATGACCAAAATAATTGTAGTGACTTACATATGATTCAACTTCTTTTGTGTTAAAAAACGGTTTACAGTCAACTAAATCATTAGTTTTAGAAAAATAATTAGTAGCCCAACTATCACCAAAAACAAATAATCTATTTTTCATGTTAAATTATTTTCTTATTATTAGTTTCATTACCCTCAAGTTTTTTAGTGAAAAATTGTGAAAGTTCTTTCTGACCGTTTTCTGACCAATGATTATCATTTATAATATTGTTTGTTTCTTTTTTTATAGTTTCAAATCCACTTATGAAAATACCATCACAATAAGTTATTCTTTTATCCCAACTCCAATGTAATATTTTATTTTTACTTAATGAAAAATTAATCAACTTTATCCAATTACATAATTCTTGAGTATAAACATCATTCATTCTGTTGTACATTATTTCTTGAATTGTATTTTTTGAAATGGAATCGAATGCGTTTTTTAATTCTTCCGTTGAAAAAAAATGACTATCTCCTTCTTGTTTTTTTTTATCTTTATCTCTAAAATTCACAGATAAATGTGACCATTCATTTTTTTTATTAGAAAGTCTAAATCTTTCTTGATTTGTCCATCCAAAAATTAAAATATCATCTTCTTTTATTAAATCAACAACTGAACAAAAAGACTCGAATATTTGACTATTATCTGAACCACCAATACCTTTATTAACTAATTTCATATTTAGTTTTTCTGATATAATTTCACCAAAAACTTTTGGTACGTATCCTTTCCATTGAATGTACTTATTGTGCCAATCTAAAAATCTTTCACCTGGTGGGTTGAAGGAATCCGTAAATGAATCTCCGAATGTCCAAAGTGTTTTCATTATATTAAAGTATTTTCAATTTTTAATTTTGTTTTGGAAATACCAATTTCAAAAATTTCAATATCTTGTGGTAATTCAATTATCCATATAATAATGTCTGAAACTTCTGAAAACTTTAATTTCTGATTCGGTGCCGTTGTTGTGCTTTCTAACGTATGTGGGTAAACATTAATAATACGTACTTCTTTGTCTGGTGTTCGTAATTCTAATGTTTTTTGTTCTAAATTTCTTTTATCATCAACGTATTTTTTATTTGGACTACCAAATATTAAGGCGGATGTTAATATGTTTATTATTGTTTTTTTTTCATATATCCATTTTTTAAAAACCTTTTCGAAAAGTATTGTTTGTGTTGTGTCTTTATAACCACAATTGATGAATATGTCACAATCATCTACAATTTCTTCAATAGTGTCAACATAATTTTCAGGTCTATCTAAACGGATTAACTCATGATTTACGAGAGATTCACAAATATTTTTTCCTAATGAATGATTTGAACCCGTAATAGCTATTTTCATATTAATGTGATTTTTTTATTAAACATAATTACTAAAACTCGCCTTTGTCCAGATTCTACTTTAGTTACACTATGTTGTAGTTTAAATCCATCGAAACTAATAAACATACCTATTTTATTAAATTCAACATCTTTATTGTCTATTATCAAATCTCCACCGGTAAACTTGTCATTCATCAATATTAATGTTGTTTGTGTAACAAAATTTTTATCCTTATGTGGATTTGTAAAATCACCAATATTGTATATTAATTCGTTATAATAATCCAAATCATAATCTTTTTTACCAAATCTTTTGAGAAAAAAACTATTCAATTCATAATTAGTTGTACTATATAATTTTCTCGAGGTTCGTATAACAGGATTATTTTCTTCCACAACAGCATATGGATGAAGGGTTTTTAATTTTTCATATTCAGATTCATTAATACCAATATCATTTTTCAATGAATTTTGTATATATAACATTTCTTCTTCAGTCAAAAAACCTTTTTCCATCATATCATTTTTTTCTTTTTTACTTCTTTTGTACTATATTTTCTCAATCTCTCTTCACTTCCAATATCAAACAAATCCTCATAATATGTAATTGGAATATTAAGTTCATTACTTATTATTTGAATGTCTTCATTCATTTTACTTATCAAATTTAACGCATACATATAATCACTTTCTGTAATATTATCATAATAATATTCTTGCCATGATTGAAATCCGTCTCTTACGTTTACCATAAAATATACATAACTTTCAGCACATTCTTTTAAGTCTCTTCTTGATAAAAGTATAACTTCATCAAATTCTTTTACTAAATCCAAATTATTTTGATGTTGGTTTATTATAGTTTTAACAATGATATTATCTTCATTTGGATTATATTTCCATTCTTTAAATTGATTTGTCCCATCGTGAAATGGTTCATAAATTGGCTTCAGATTTCTTTCTTCAGCCAACTTAAACAACAACGTTGATGAACCTGTTCTTGGTAATGAGATAATTAATACTTTCATTTAAATCATTGGTTTTTGACCCCCTTTTATCCATATGTTCAATGACGCACGATATCCTTTTGTCACTGGTTCAACACCATGTTTTAAATTGTGACCATCAAAAATGATACAATCACCCTTTAACGTGGTATATTTTTTATCTTCTATAATAAAACTTCCACCTTCATACCCTTCAGTTAGTGTTATACAAAAAGTATAATCACTTCTTTCATCTGTGTGTAAATCCAAAGACCTGTTGTCTTCATATTCAGTCAAATTAATCCAACTTATGTGATATGGATTTAAGGGTGATATTA
>Ga0315903_10005044_pt1 | contig 17345 bp, 15 predicted proteins | sample LakEriMetagenome_7_FD_203524 | JGI IMG/M metagenome (GOLD analysis project Ga0315903, IMG submission 203524) | Freshwater fungal communities from buoy surface, Lake Erie, Ohio, United States - Buoy 2 MA119 | ecosystem: Environmental > Aquatic > Freshwater > Lake | place: USA: Lake Erie, Ohio...
TAGCAGTCAGTTTGGTTCTTCACTCAGTAACAAGCATATGTTCACGGGCAGTGTTGAAATGACTGGTTCTGGATTGAATGTAGCGGGAAATCTTGGTATTGGAACATATAGTCCTTCATACAAGTTGGATGTAAATGGCACATCTGGGTTTAGAAACGACATGTATGTGTTTTCTACGTATTCCACTTATTGGTACAACGGAACTACATATTTCCAAGCAACAAATACCAGCAATGTTGGTATATTGAAGATGACCAATAATTCATCTCCTATTAGTTTGCAGCCTAATGGAGGTAATGTTGGTATTGGAACAACTTCTCCTCAATCTTTATTGCATCTGCAAAGTGCTGCATCAACAACATTACTTAGAATTGACAACACTGCTACTAATAATGACGCGGCTATTCTATTAACAGACAATAATAGTCCTACCACAGAAGGTCTGAAAATAACATATGATTCAAGTGTTGGTGATTCATATTTTAATAATATTTACACAACATCAACCAACGCATTTCATTTCCAAAAAGGAGATTTTGGATCTGGAACAGAATTGCTGACAATTAAAAATGATGGTAATGTTGGTATTGGAACAACATCACCTACTTCGTTATTTACCATCCAAGGATCTCAATCGGAAATACACGTAAAGCATGATTCTACCAGAGCAATAACAATTGGTAATTGGGATGGTACTGCACAATATATCAAGTCAATAAACTTGGGGGTGGCGCTTACTCCTCTAGTGATTCAAGGATCCAGATTTACATTTGACACGGGTAATGTTGGTATTGCTACAACTACCCCGCGTGGAAGACTTGATGTTTCTGGTTCATTATTCACCAGTGACATAACTCTTGTAAGATCTGGAAGTAATAATCCAAAGATGTTCTTTAGTAGCAGCGTTGGATCTGCTAGTGTAAATCTTGAAGTATTAAATGATGGTTCTGTTGCATTCCTTGGAAAATCAGGAAGCTTGTTCAGTATTGTTGACAATATGTCTGGCAGCTTGATGGCAGTGAGCGATGTATCTGGACTGCCAATACTTGAAGTATTCAGTGATGATAGGGTAGTAATGGGCAAATTCAACACCAATGCTCTTGTAGTAACAGGAAGCAGTGTTGGAGTTGGTAAAGCTGTTCCAAATGCCACACTTGATGTTACAGGTAGCATGACTGTAACTGGTTCTGTAAAACTTCCAACTGTATATTCAAACACAAATGCATCCGGTGCAAATGTATTCATAGGAACAGATGGTCAATTATATCGTTCAACCACAGGATCAACATCTGGCTCATCTGGTACAAGTGGTGCAAATGGAAGCAGTGGAACAAGCGGTGCAGCAGGTGCAGCTGGCACAAGCGGATCATCTGGTACAAGTGGAGCCGCTGGTGCGGCAGGTACTTCTGGCAGCAGCGGCACAAGCGGAACTTCTGGCAGCAGTGGAACAAGCGGAGCGGCGGGTGCAGCTGGCACAAGCGGATCATCTGGTACAAGTGGAGCCGCTGGTGCGGCAGGTACATCTGGCAGCAGTGGTACATCCGGTACAAGTGGCAGCAGCGGTACCTCTGGCAGTGGAGGTAGTAGTGGAAGTAGTGGCAGTGGAGGAAGTAGCGGATCTGCTGGAAGTGCTGGAAGAAGCGGTAGTTCTGGTACGAGCGGCACAACTGGTTCAAGTGGAAGTGCTGGCACGGCAGGAACGGCGGGGTCTTCTGGTTCAGCAGGAACGACTGGTAGCAGTGGAAGTGCAGGAACAGCTGGAACATCTGGTAGTTCTGGTTCATCTGGAGCAGGTACTATATCAGGAGGAACTGCAAATTACGTTGCAAGATTCACTGGTGCAACAACATTATCAACTGGTTTAATTTATGATAATAACACCAGTGTTGGTGTTGGTACGGCAAGCCCATCTCAAAAACTTCATGTTTATGGATCTGGGGCACAGTCGCTGTTTATAGAAAATGCAGGCACATATCAGTTGTATGTAGGTATAAATGCACAAAACAACGGATACATTGGTTCCAATAATAACACTGCATTAACTTTTCAAACAGCAGCCAATGAAAGAATGAGAGTTGACACCAATGGAAATGTTGGTATTGGTACAACATCTCCTATCAATCTATTTCATGTAAATGGAGCAATGCGCACAAGTGATGTTTACTTGATCACTTCTGGCAGCAACAATCCAAAGATGTTCTTCAGTAGTAGTGTTGGATCAGCCAGCATTAATCTTGAAGTGTTGCCAGATGGCACTGTTTCATTCATAGGAAAAAATTCTGGTTCACTTTTTGACATTTCAAACAATCTTGTTGGTTCATTGATGAGTGTCAATGATGCATCAGGACTTCCAATATTTGAAGTATTCAGTGATGACAGAGTAGTTGCTGGTAGATATGGTGCAAACGTTCTTGTTGTATCTGGTAGCGGTGTTGGTATCAACAAAGTTCCAACAGGCAGTTTGGTTCTTGATGTAAGTGGCAGTGCAAAGATAACAGGTTCACTTGGTGTATCTGGTACTGTGGTACTGCCAACAGTATACTCTGGTACAAATGCAAGTGTGGCAAACGTATTTGTTGCAACAGATGGAACATTATATCGTTCAACAACAACATCAACATCTGGTACAAGTGGTTCTTCGGGTAGCAGCGGTTCTTCTGGAGCAAGCGGCGCGGCTGGTACAAGTGGTAGCAGCGGAACGGCGGGAACAACTGGAAGTTCTGGCTCTTCTGGATCATCGGGTGCATCTGGTGCGGCTGGTACAAGTGGAAGCAGCGGAACGGCTGGTACTTCTGGCAGCAGCGGTACGTCTGGTAGTGGAGGTAGTAGTGGAAGTAGTGGTAGTGGTGGTAGTAGTGGTTCTGCCGGTAGCGCAGGAAGAAGCGGTAGCAGTGGAACCAGCGGTGCAAACGGAAACAACGGAACTAGTGGCAGCAGTGGAACCAGCGGTGCAGCAGGTGCAGCAGGTACAAGCGGATCATCTGGTACAAGTGGCGCTGCTGGTGCAGCAGGTACATCTGGCAGCAGTGGTACGAGCGGTGCAGCAGGTGCAGCAGGTACAAGTGGCAGCAGCGGCAGCAGCGGTTCTTCTGGTTCAAGTGGATCTTCTGGTGCGGGAACTATCTCTGGTGGCACGGCAAACTATGTTGCGAGATTTACTGGAGCAACAACACTTTCAACTGGTCAAATTTATGACACCAATACTAATGTTGGAATAGGAACAACAAACCCAAGTATATTCTATAAACTTGATGTAAACGGCGGTATAAGATTAAATGGTACATTTTTACTTGATGGCACAACTAATGGTTTTGCGGTAGTAAGAGCATCAGGCACCAATTATGGATATGTTGATGTTCGCAACAATAATGATAATGAAACTACTAGAGTAGGTATAGAAAGTTCTGCTGGCGGAACATTATTTTCATCATCAACCGCATATTCTACTGTGTTCGGCAGCATATCAGCTAGATCTGTACATTTTGGGACAAACGCAACCACCAGAATGACTATAACTTCTGCTGGAGATGTTGGTATTGGAACAACTTCACCTGCTTCAAAGCTCGATGTTAATGGAATATCTACCCTTAGAGATACTATCAATATTGGCCCAAATATCGGAGTAATTAGCTGGGGCTCTATGGGCGGAGGAACTGGTTTTGGTATTAGAGCAGAAAGTGGGAGAGGACTTTCTCTTGGTTCTAATGGATTATGGGATTATGTAATAATCAATACATCTGGTAATGTTGGTGTAGGAACAACAACTCCGGGATACAAACTTGAAGTCAATGGCTCTTTTGCTGCCACAACCAAGAGCTTCGTAATTCCTCATCCAACAAAAACAGGTAAGAAACTTGTTCACGGTGTGGTTGAAGGACCAGAGCACAGTGTATTTGTTCGCGGCAAAACAAAATCAAACAAGATCATATTACCAGAATATTGGATTAATCTTATTGATGAATCAACAATTACTGTTCAATTAACTTCAATCGGAAAACATCAAAATCTTGTTGTAATTGATGTCAATGCGACAGAAATTACAATAGAAAATCAAAACACATTCAATAAAGATATCAATTGCTATTATTTCGTTCAAGCAGAACGCAAAGACATTGATAAGCTGCAAGTGGAGGTGTAAAATGTTATGGCAATACGTTATGGAGCATCTGCATACAAGAATGACGGAAGTTCTTCCGCCAATGCCGCACCAAGTGCAACTGCAATAAAAATTGCAAACCCTAGCGCACTGAACGGAGTATATTGGATCAATTTGCCAAATGTTGGTCCTACTCAGATATATTGTCTGATGGACAATGTATATAATGGCGGTGGATGGATGATGATGATGAAAGCTACCACAGGTACAACATTCAATTATGATGCCAATTATTGGACAAGCTCAAATAATCTTAATCCATCAGCATACAACAGAAATAATGGTGACGCTAAATTTGATACCATGAATTATTTTCCAGCGAAAGATATGATGGCAATTTGGCCTGACATCACAACAGGAACTGGTGGAAGTATAACAGACACTGGTGAATGGATTTGGTTGGAAAACAATTTTAGTGATGGCGCGAGAATAACTCCTATAAACTTTTTCACCAATGCTGGTACATTTGCTGGTTCAGCGCCTACTGGTCCATATGGTGGAAAATTCATCAGAGATGCAAAAACATTCAGTGGATGGGCGAGTGGAATATTCAGTAGTCAGGCCGACATAAGATTCTATGGGTTTAACTTTGTAAATTTTTACAGTCAAACATATTTAATCAAGGCAAAAGTACGATGGGGATTTGGATGGAATGAAAATGGAGAAGGATTATATTCAAGTCCAGCTACCTTAGCAACAGGTGGAGCACCGGGATCAGACGACGTTAGTGGTGGAATAGGCATGGATACAAATTTTGGAAGTTATTCTGCGGGAGATAAAATCAATTGTTGTAATGACACCACTGGAATAAATCGTTCTGCAAGAGTGGAGATATACATAAGATGAATGACAAATATTTAAAGCATGCATATTCATTATCCACATCAAGCTTTGTTGATGTTTCAAATTTTGCCAACAATGTTTATACCAACGCTGTCAAACTTGAAAATAATGAAATATCAATACAACAATTCAATGATGGTGTATATATTTCTGTTCCTGAAAATTTGAGCAAAGAAGAAACTTTGGAAAGAAACAGCATCAATTATATCAAGCGCACCATTATAACTGGGAGTTTATCATCATGAGTTTAGTAAACACAAAAAGAGTAATCACGAATGGACTTGTGGCGTTACTTGATGCTGGTAGTGTTAAAAGTTTTTCTGGTGAACAAACATCAAACTTGTATACTGGTATAACCAATAGTTATCCGAGAGTTGGAAATGGATTTGGCACATATAACACAAATCAATACAACAATAATACATATTTTTCAATAGGAACAGTTACAGCAGTAACAAACAATGAAGTCACAACATCTGCTGCACATCCATTAAGAACATATGATGTTGTTACTCCACAAACAACAGGTGGCGGCTTGACTGCGGGTACAAATTACTACATAAAAAAGACAAGTTCTACCAGTTTTACTGTTCATACATATGATTCTTCAGAAGATGGAAGCAAAGGATTTGAGGTACTTCGTCCAATCAGAAATGATACAAGAATATCAATCAATTCAACAAGTTTTCCAACAATGTGGTGGGGTCCGCCGCACTTGCCAAATTCTGGATTGATCAAAACGATTGTTCCAAACGGATTTAATGGACATGATTGCATGCGTTGGAATTTTTACAGGCCAGATGGTGTTACTGACGGAATGGCTTATGGAGTATATCTCACAATACAAAGTTCAACGACATATACATACTCGTATTATGTTAGGGCAGCAGATTCAAATGCTGTTGGTAAGACAATAAGTTGGAGTTTGCATTGGTATGCGGTTGGATATGGAACAGGGCTTTCGAGTGTAGTTTTGACCACAAATTGGCAAAGAGTAACCAGTACAGTGACTACACCTGCTGGGTCTGCTGGTAGTACAAATTGTTACTGGTTTGTTTCTTCTGGTCCATGCACTGTTGATGTTGCGGAAATTCAATGTGAACAAAAATCATATGCAACTGATTTTACACCAACTGGCAGAGGTGCATCTGTTCCTAATAGCGGTGGATTATATGACGTATCCAATTATGGAAATCATGGCACATTTGTAAATACTCCAACAAAAGGAAATGATTTTGGCGGAAGTTTAATACTCAATGGATCAAATCAGTATGTTTCTGTAACTCCCACATCAAGTACCATAAGAACATATGATGCTACTGTGATTTTTGCAGTGAAGCTTCCTGCATATTCTGGTGGACAAAAATGTATACTTTCATATAGAGGAGGAAGCGGTGGAGCATTGTATATTGGAAAAAGCGGTGGTGGAATATATTGCTATTATGATCAATTGAACAATCCGGGCTATACTGTTGGTAGTATAACAGATGGAAGACCTGTGGTTGTTGCTGTGGTAATGAATGCATCAGGTACAACACTCAGCACATATATCAATGGATCATTGGCGGGAAGTGTAACCAGAACTGGTTGGGTGAGCACATATAATACTGTATTGAATCTTGGATACGACGCTGGTGGAACAAATGAATATATGACAGGAAGTTTTTACTATTATGCACATTATAATCGCGTGTTGTCTGCACAGGAAATAAATTCCGTGTATACTCTATTACAACCAAGATTGGGACTATAATCATGAGTGTATCAATTACAGGTCAATCAGTATATAGTGGATCAATATTTTATTTTGATACAAATAATGTGAAAAGTTATGTAGGAGAACCAACTACAAATCGCAATCAGCAAATTTCAAATTATACTGGGACTAATTATGCAGATGGTTCACATGGGGGAGAATGGTCTTCTGATCCTACTAGATTTTCAAAAACATACACCGCTTCAATTGCAACTCCCATTGGATTTGGCGCAACACTTTGCTCTGAAACTGCCACTGCTGGATATTATCATTTGAGTAGCATGGGAGGCGACTCTGAATCCGGCGCACATTCTATATCTTGTTACATATATCCATTATCAAGTATAACAAATTTTACAATAGGAATGCTTGGCGATAGTGGCAATACTGTCACTTTCAATTTTACTACCGGCGCTATTACATATGGAGGAAGCATTTCAAATAGAAATGCATTCATGAGCACGGTGGTTGGGTTTCCGGGATGGTATAGAGTTGGTGCAAATATCGAAGGCAGAGCGGGTGGATGGGTTGGTTGCCTTGGATTGGACACATACACATCATATACTCCAAGTTCTCCATACAAATCATTCTATATAACAGGAATGCAGTATGAATACAAAGATCATTGCACTCCATATGTTTTTGGAACAAGATCTGCCACGCAAGGGTTGCTAGATCTTACGAGAAATACAACGGTCGATCTAACAAATGCAAAGTTTGATTCCAGTGGGTCTTTAAACTTTCCAATAAATGCCAGTGCCAATAGTTATGCCACTACAAATACAAATTGTAATTTAACGGGAGATCAAACACTCACGGCATGGATAAAACCTACGTTTGGTTCATCTACTCCACATAGAACCGTGATATGTACAGACAGCAGTTATCAATATGGAATTAAATTGATGAACTACAAGAACAATGCTCGTTGGGGATTGTGGGTTGGATGGGGCAGTTCGAACTATGAAGCATTGACGGGAACTGATATCAACAATAATCAGTGGAAAATGATAACAGGAACTTGGAAGCAATCTACTGGAATTGTCACGCTTTATCTCAACGGGGCGTATGTTACTCAATTCAGTACAGGAAATACAAACGCGATATCTTTGAGCACTGGAAACATATGGATTGGTATGGGATATGAGGTTGGTTTTGGAAACGGGCAGTCGTATGAAGGAAAGATTGATTCTGCGGCAATATATAATCGAACTTTGAATGGTGATGAAATTCTTAAATTGTACAACCGATCAAAAGGACGATACGGACTGTAATTATACATATGGCAACTAAATATGGAAAGACTAGTAGAAGAATAACACCATCTGACATATCAAGTGTCACGGTGAATAATATGACATTGATTTCAAGTGGAAGTGATGCAAGAGGTGGATATTTTTATTCTGGATATGTTAATACTGGTGCCGGTGGTTGTGGGGCTGGTGTTGAACCGTCCATATTCATAAACATAAAAAACACTGCGTTGAATAATTGGAGAGTAATAACATTCAAAACATTTGGTACATTCACCGCGTCATGTTGGAGTTTAAATGTAAGTTCTTGGGCTAACAATATATTAGCAATGGATACATCTTTAGGTGATGGATTTTCAAGATCAACAAATTGTTTTGAACTTTCTCAATTCACAAAACAAACATCGGCTTGCGACAATGAACCAACCAACGCATTTCATTCTAGCTTTTATGTCGGAACATTCAGAGAATTTTATCAAACCAGAAGAAGAAATTCTCTATCAACTGAAGCTGGTCCTGCTATGCAATTATCATGTAATTCAACAGGCGCTTCATCAATAATAACAATTTCAGACATATATGTGATGTTATGAGCTACAAAAATGGACCAAAAGTTGTGACAGAGGGATTGATTGCCTATTTGGACGCGGCTAATACAAAGAGCTATCCGGGTTCTGGAACAACGTGGTATGATCTTACCAAAAATGAAAATCATGGAACAATAAGTTCTGGTGAATTTGTTTCTGGAGATTTCGGTGGATATTTAAGAAATTCTGGAAATACAAGTAATTTCTTTTATATCACGATTGCACATAGCTCAACCTTGAATAGCGCATTTACAGTAACAACTGGCGGATGGACTATAGAAGAAATAATATGGACAAATTCAGTTACATATCCTGAAGCTGATGCTGGTGGCGTTGCGTCAACTCCTGCTTATGGAGGCGGCGCAACTGGGTTTGATTGGAATCATGGTATAGGAAATACACAATTTCAATTTGGACAAAGTAGTGCATCTGGCGGCGGGTATGAAGATCAAGTCACTATAAGTTTAAATGCTCCATATAGCAATCTCAACGCTTGGAAAATAAGAACAATGGTTTGGAATAGAGGAAATAATACCAATTATTTGTATATAAATGGAGTTTTGATGGGAAGTGCAAGTATGACCAATACAGCGGGAACTGCTGTGTATGATGGTTCGGGTATAGATTTTGGAACATTATATGGGTGGAAACATTTTGGCAGAAGAAGTGGTATAAAGATATACAACAAAGTTTTGTCGTCTGATGAAATTTTGAGAAATGTAAATGCATTGAAGGGACGATTTGGACTATGAGCATAAACTCGCCAATCAAGACAATAAATGATTCTCTGCGCGTTTCACTTGATGCAGGAAATTTTAAGAGTTATCCTACAACGGGAACAACAATGTATGATCTTAGCAAGAATGGAAACAATTACAGTTTAGTAAATGGGCCTACTTTCAGCGGAAATAATACAGGAAATATAAATTTGGATGGTGTTGATGACTATATAGAAGGAAACACTGATGTAACATTATCTGGAAATTATACTCTTGAAGTTGCGTTCAGAAGAACTGCTTCAAGATCAGATTGGGTAAGAATATTTGGTCATTCAAATGATGGTAGCATTCGTTTTTGGGGTATATGGTTACCATCAGCATATGACAGCATACTTTGGCAATCATACACAGGGGGAGGGCAATTTTATTCATCCGCATATTCGTTTGCGCTTAACAATGATTATGTGATAACATTTTCAAATTCATCAACGACAGGAACATTTTACGTCAATGGAGTGCCAAACGGAACGGGTGCAACGGGTACAATAGATTATAGTGGAAATTCTTCAAAAATAAGAATTGGTTATGCAGGATTTCATACATACCATATCGGTCCAGTTTATTATGCCAGAATATACAACAAGGCACTTACATACAATGAAGTATTAAGAAACTACAATAGCACAAAAACGCGCTATGGATTATGATACTTATATACAACAAATATTTTTATGGCTACACGTTATAACTCACAGATCATAAAAGATGGGTTGGTTATGTATTTGGATGCAGGAAATCCAAAATCTTATATCGGATCTGGTACAGCTTGGTATGACTTAAGTGAAAAAGGCAATAACGGAACAGCTTATGGTTCTCCAGTGTTTTCTACGGACGGAAAGGGATGTTTTGATTTTGCTACAACAACTGGAGCCAACTCAGCGGCGGCGTCTTTAGGTTTTACTTTTACCAGTAACATGGTGCCAACAACTGGGAATTTTACGTTTGAATGTTGGATAAAAAATCCGCCCGCTTCAGGACAAACTGGTATGTTTTCTAATGCAGGTGGAGGTGACGGATATAGATTTGGGCCGGGCTATGATGGAGTTTATGTATTGATTGGACCAAATTATACTGAATTTGGTATATCTTGGAATGGTAATTTAGATTCTACTAAATGGTATCATGTGGTGACAACTTGGGATAGAACCAGTGCATATAGAATTAATGCTTTTTTAAATGGTATCTACAAAAATTACGGCGGTATACCAACTACTCAAACAGCTATGCAAAATGGAGCACCGGGTATAGTAAGAAGTCCTTGTTGTAATGTTTATACAGGTAAATTAGCTATAATGAAAGTATATAATAGGCTATTAACTGATGGAGAAATATTACAAAACTACAACTCCACAAAATCAAGATTTGGATTATGAGCTATAATACCGGAGCAAAAGTGATTACCAGTGGGCTGTATTTATGCCTAGACGCTGGCAATGTCAAAAGTTATGCTGGTAGCGGTACTACTTGGATTGACTTGAGTGGTAATGGTATCAATGGAACTCTTGGGGGAACTTCAAATCCTACATATTCTACTTTCGGTAAAGGTTCGTTTTTTTTCGACGGTCCCACTACGTATCAAACAATAACTTGTTCAGATACAATGTCTCACAAACCGGGACAAAGTTTTACATACGAAACGTGGGCACATTTCACAGGAAATTCGGGATACGATAAAATATTTGTTGGAAAAGAAGGATGTAATGTGGGATTGATGGAAATAAATGGTGGAGTGTATATGGTAGTTACAGGACCAAATGGACCTTGTGCGGGAGGTAATACTTCTGGTACAGCGGCTATATCATATGAGTTAAATAAATGGTATCATTGGGTTGGAACTTATCAAGTGGGTGTTGGAGTAAAGCTTTATAGAAACGGTGAACTTGCAAGTTCAGCGGCGTATACAGGAGCTATAGGAAATTATGGAGATACATTACGACTTGGAGGCGACAATGGTTTGGCAGTTTATACCAATAAATGCTATTTGAGCATAGTCAAAGTATACAATAGAACTTTGGAAGCTACTGAAGTACGTCAGAATTACAATGCAACAAAAGGAAGATTTGGATTATGAGCACACGCGGACTAATGCAAGTTTCTACTAGTGGAGTTGTGTTTTACTACGACATTGCTAATGACAAAAGTTATTTGGGTGAACCGACTACAAATTTTTACACAAATGCGGATTTGACGGGTGGTAATAATGTAGGTCAAGAAGGTGGATCAAATCCTACAAACGAAGTGGTGTTATTTCCAAATCCCGGCAATTCTCCATATTGCGTAAGATCTACCGCCGTTGGTGGCAGTATATACACAGAGTATCAATTAACAGTGACTGGTACTATACAAGCAAATACTTCATACACCTTAAGTTGTTGGGTAGCTTGGACCCCTGATTGGGATGGTACATATTCTGTATTTCATATGCGTTGGTATAACAGCGGCGGCAGCGAAGCCGGATCATCTGGTCTTGAACAGGGTACTACAATAGAAACAAGAGTTGTAAATGGACTTACATGGTACAGAAAATATTATACATTTAACAGCGGTGCCAGTGTAAATGGAACGCATGATTGGTATGCTGGATATTATTCCAATAACACAAAAGGATATAGATATTTCACCAATTTTCAATTAGAAGCCAAAAACCATCCAACGCAATTTTCAAAAGGAACAAGATCAAATACACAAGGATTGCTTGATTTGACTGGAAATTATACAACGGATCTTACTAATGCAGCATTTGATTCAAACGCCAATATGTATCTTTCTGGTGGCAAGGCTGTAAAAATAGTTTCAAATAGTTCATTGTTTTCAAATACCTTCACATGGTCAGCTTGGCATTATATCATAGCAGATGGTGGTACTGGATATGCGGGTATTTTTTGGGCAGAAGGTGCGGTTGGTGGTGGATCTGGGTATCAATATCTTCTTTCTTACAGAAGTCTTGGAAGTAACGCTTACGCACATTATCGTATAAACAACGCAACAACGGGATGGGGTAATACAGATACTGGTACATTAGCGTCAAGTATGTTAAATAGATGGATTTATACAACTTGGACATTTAATAATGGTACCACAAAAATTTATATTAATGGCGTGTTATCTCACACAGATACTTCAAGAGGAGCATATAATGGAGGTTCTGATTCCCCTGTATACATTGGCGCAAGAAATGATCTTTGGGGAAGCATAAATGGATATATACAACAGGCTTCTTATCACAATCGCGCATTATCTGATAGTGAAGTTCTTCGAAATTTCAACGCAACCAAATCAAGGTTCGGACTATAACAATATCTTTGATACTTATATACAAACAAACATATATACAAAAACATGAGCGACATATATACAAATAGAAAATATCTGATATTTCCAACAAGTGAATTGAACAAGGTTGATTTTAGCCAAGTTCATGAAACATCGGTTGATACTGTAAGAAAATCAGTGAATTTGCAAAAAACATTTGTGAAATGGGATGGTGATACACCATCATTTGTTTCAAGCATTGTTGGCAGTGAAGGTCCATATAATCATACCGAAATTATAGCTATATTGATCACGAGCGAATGGACAGTTCCATTTACTGGTTCAATGCCTTGAACATTTTTAATTTGTTATGGCGACTTATTATTCACCAAAAATTGTGACAAATGGATTAGTTTTGGCGCTTGATGCGGCCAACAGAAAATCATACAATAGTGGAAGTACTACTTGGTATGATTTAAGTGGAAACAACAAAAATTTTGTTTTACAAAATTCTCCTACCTATAGCACAAATAATTCTGGATATTTTACGTTTGATGGAATTGATGATAATGCGTACTTGATAAGTTGGTCATGGCCGGCCACGGCTAGTGTAAGTTTTTTTGTATATCCAATAAATTCTGTTGGATCAACATATGGAAGAATGATGAGCACTGGAAACGGGGATGGATTTGAAATTGCAATAGATACATCAAACAGAGTATCTTATTACACTCCAACAAACAGTTGGCAAAATCAAATAGTTACGTTAAACAACAATTGGAATCTCCTCACATTTTCTCAGTCTGGAACAAGTGTTACGGTTTATAAGAATGACACAGTTGCGTATACTGGAAGTTTGACTACGACTGCCGGATTAACTATGTATCTTGGAAATAGATACACTGGCGGAGAGCCTTCGAATGTAAGAATTTCAAATTTTCTTGTATATAATAGAACGCTAACACAGTCCGATGTTACTCAAAACTACAACGCAACAAAAACAAGATTTGGATTAATATGAGCTATTACAACGGACCAAAAATTACCACACGCGGATTGATTTTGTACATGGATGCAAAAAATACAAAGAGTTATATCGGTTCTGGAACATCGTGGAGTAATATGGCCACATCTGTAAATTCCACCATTCCAGCAGGAACAGCATTTTCATCATCACTTGGTGTAGAGTCATTTTATTTCAGCGGAACAAATTCATATATAACTACCGACATAGCTCAGAACACATATTTCACAAATAATTCCGATGTTACATTGATGGCTACAGTGAATATGCCTGCTGCAAATTACAAAAGTTATCTTGGACATGCGCAATATGTTTCTCACGGATTTATGCTTGGTGTTCAGAGTGGTGTTCACAAATTTGTAATGAACACTGCGCCGTCTGGTCAATATGCTGTTGATGGTCCAGCGCCAACAACAACAGCGCCAGAACATATAGTTGGAACATTTTCTGGTGGTAGAATGAGCATATATTACAATGGAAATTTGTACGCCACCAATACAGGAAATTCATATGTGACTTCATCGGTGAATCTTCTTGTTGGATACGGAAATCAAGGTGGATGGGATCCTTATATTGGACATATATACAATGCTGCGGTTTATAATGTTTGTTTGACTGCAAATGAAGTTCTACAAAATTACAATGCAGTGAAAAGCAGATTCAAATTAGCATGATTTTATGAGTGTATATGCACCAATCAAAGTTCCATCGGATAACTTGATTCTTTCAATCGACTCATTCAGTGATAAAAGTTACGCTGGTCAGCCTACGACAAATTTGGGAGGTTCTGTACATTTGGGGTTTACAGGTGAGCGTTGGGCAAAAACAACAGACTATCCAAATAAAGGAGCGTTACCTTTTAATTTAGGTACCGATGTGTATAGGTTGGCAAGCGGAAATAATTATTGGGGATATGCATCTGAATTTAGCATACAATATAACAAAACCTACACTTTAAGTTATTGGTATTGGGTGAATACCACGCAGAACATAGAGTGGTATAACACTGTATTTGGTTCTCCTACCGCAGGAGGTGGACCATATGCAAATGTATCTACAAAGATAACGGACACATTTACAACTACCAACAATACTAATGGTTGGAAATTTGGATACGTTTCTTTCACTACAAACGTAGCAGTTAGTTCATACAGCTATTTAAGAGGAACTTACACAGGAGGAAGTGGTGATACAACCCCGACTGGAAACGTGTATATAGCAAATTTTCAATTGGAAGAAAAATCATATCCTACTCAGTATACAAGTGGTACAAGATCTAATACACAAGGCATGCGCGATCTTACCAACAATTATACAATAGATCTTACAAACGCCTCGTTTAATACAGATGCAAAGCCATATTTTTCAGAATCATTAAACAGTTCAATTATGACCACGCTGCCAATGTCATCATTGCCAGCACTTTCAAATTTTTCATTGTCAATTTGGTTTAAACCAACCGCATATCCAACTGTTGCTCCTTCTAATCAATATGGTAGTGTTACAAGAGTGGGTGTTTTGTTTGGCGCAACATATTATGCAGGAGCGGCATTATATTGGTATGGAAATAGTTCTGGAAATGTCATGACAATATATGGATATATAAGAGGACTAGATGGATACAGAAATACGTCTGGCTATAATCTTACACTAAATCAATATCATCATTTGGTTTTGGTTCATAGCTACACAGACACAAAGTTAAGACTGTATGTAAATGGAAGTATGTATAGTGAAGTACAAGGCGCAACCGCTTCATATGATTCTAATCTTATGGCAACAGCCGGAAATATAGGAATAGGAAAAGCACAAGTAGATGGAGGAGGAACTCAAAATTACAGCTATCCATCGGGTCATGCCGATTTAGCGTCTGTATATACAAAAGCATTATCTTCTAGTGAAATATTAACCATGTATGACGCCAATAGAAAGCGTTACGGTTTATAGTTATATATATGTCCAAAGACAACACACCAAAAATAGTAACAGATGGATTGATAATGTATCTTGATGCTGCAAACAACAAGAGTCTATTATCATCTGTTGAAGTTCTTGTTGTTGGTGGTGGAGGTGGTGGAGGTATGGACATGGGCGGTGGAGGTGGTGGAGGTGGAGTAATATATTCACAAAGTTATTCTGTGTATCCGGGACAAGCAATTGCTGTTACTGTTGGAGCGGGTGGTTGGGGTGCACCTGCGGGAGGAACAAATCGTGGAGATGGCGCAGGTCCGCAACCGGGAAGTCATCAATTCACAGTAAGTGCAACGGGTGGAAATAATTCTGTTTTTGGAAACATAACAGCAAATGGTGGTGGATATGGTGCAAGTTCATATTGGGGATATACTCCAAATTATGGATACGCTGGAACTGGCAGTTCTGGCGGCGGTGCAAGTGGATATAGTGACGGTACAGGAAATGGTGGAGCACCGGGCGCTGGTGGTCGCGGAGGTGCGGGTATAGCTGGTCAAGGATTTCGCGGTGGAGGTGGCACTGGTCAATATTATGCAGGTGGCGGTGGTGGTGCTGGTGGAACTGGTGGAGAAGGCGCATTCCATTATGCGGCAACTGGTGGACCGGGACTTCGCTGTGACATATTAGGATATCCACTATATTGGGGAGGTGGAGGTGGTGGTGCAAGTTATAGTGTATATGGTGGGCCGGGCGGAATTGGTGGTGGAGGTGGTGGTGCGGTTGGTCCGTCTAATAATGCAGGGGGTGCTGGATATACCAACGGAGGTGATGGGTTGGCTGGTTGTACTGGATGTTGGGCACAAGTTCGCGGCGGTGATGGTGGAGCATACACTGGTGGAGGAGGCGGAGGAGGCAGTCACTACAATTCAACAAATCAAGGTGGCAATGGTGGCAAAGGAATTGTGATTGTGAAATATCCCGGCGCACAAAAAGCAACAGGTGGTGATGCTATTCTTTCACAAGGTGGTGGAACAATTCATATATTTTTCAACAATGGTACATTCACAGTTGGTACAGCATGGAAAGATCTTTGTGGAAATTATGATGGTACAATCACAGGAACAACTGGAACATTTTCTTCCTCAAATGGTGGAGTTTTTGTATGCTCAAATGATGGTGCCAAGAGAGTTACAACTTCATTAAATTTGGCAAGCGGAACATACACAGTAATGGCGGCAGCAAAATATGCTCCAAACAATGGAGGAAGAATAGTGACTTCACAGTCAAATAATTGGCTGCTTGGTCATTGGGCGTCATATACCGACAATCATTATGCTGAAGGATGGGTTCATTATGCTCCAAGCGATACCAGCGCAAACTGGTTCATATATGCCGCAAGCGGTAACAGCGTATCGGATAGTTGGCAATTTTATATAAACAGTGTATTAAAATCCAGTAATAACGGCGGTTCTCAAGGACCAAATAATATAGGAATAAATGCAAATAGCGGTGAATATGCAAACGGACAATGTGGATTTGTAATGGCATATAATCGTGTACTTAGCCAAGCTGAAATAGTTCAAAACTATAATGCATTACGTGGGAGATATGGCATATGAGTTTTAACACTGGTCCAAAAATTGTAAGTGATGGATTGATAATGCATGTTGACGCCAACAATCATAAATCATGGGCAAACAGAAATATTCTTAGTTGGAATAATTGGGTTGCTGGCGCAAGCAGTGTAGGTGGATACAGTTTCAATCAAGATGCCGCAGGAGAAA
>Ga0315903_10005049_pt1 | contig 17336 bp, 13 predicted proteins | sample LakEriMetagenome_7_FD_203524 | JGI IMG/M metagenome (GOLD analysis project Ga0315903, IMG submission 203524) | Freshwater fungal communities from buoy surface, Lake Erie, Ohio, United States - Buoy 2 MA119 | ecosystem: Environmental > Aquatic > Freshwater > Lake | place: USA: Lake Erie, Ohio...
CAATGTCCGGATAAACGCCGTGACCCAAATTTACAATATGTCTTGGACTTTCAAATGAATCTAACAATTTATTTACTTCAACTTGAATTGTTTTCGCATCAGCATACAGCAAGCAAGGGTCTAAATTACCTTGAAGTGTCTTGTTTTCACCTACTAAACGCCTTGTCTCTCGGATATCCATATTCCAATCTAAACCAATGGTAGTGCAAGGAATCTCCGAGATGTCTGGCAGTGAAGCAATTGCACCTTTCGAAAAAACAGTAAAAGGAAAACCTTCAAAAGCCTGCGCGATTTTACGAATGTAGCTTAATCCGAATGTTTCGTATTGTTCTCTGCCAAGAATCCCTGCCCAAGAGTCAAAAAGTTGCAATGCATCTACACCGGCACGTTGTTGTTCTTTCATGTACTCAATCGTAAAATCCGTGATTCGACTTAACAACTCATGTGCCAAAACCGGATCGGTATAAAGTAATTTACGAGATTCAGAAAATGTTTTTGATCCTTTCCCTTCAACCATGTAGCAGAATATAGTCCATGGAGCCCCGGCAAAGCCGATTAACGGAACCCGGTTTTGTAAGCCTTCTTTCGTAAGTCGAATGGCCTCAAACACATATGATAATCGATCAGCCACATCGGGATTCGTATCTAACAACGAAAGTTCTGCTCGTGACCTTATCGTTTTAGGGAAGTACGGTCCTCGTTGCTCAATCATTTCGTAGGTTAAGCCCATAGCATCGGGAACCACTAAAATATCCGAAAATAAAATCGCTGCATCAACACCTAATAAATCAACCGGTTGAATGGTAACTTCCGCAGCAAGCGCTGGTGTTTCAACCAATTCTTTAAAACCGCTCAATTTTGCTCGTACCGCGCGATATTCAGGTAAAATGCGTCCTGCCTGCCTCATTAGCCATACCGGATATCGAGGAATCTCCTCTCCACGGTGAGCTTTAAGGTACAAATCGTTCATCAATTTCATAAGTTCAAAGATAGTTAAATGCTACCAATCAATCGGCTTGCATCCAACGGATTGCAAAAATTCGTTCGTTTGACTAAAATGTTTACACCCATAAAAACCGCGATAAGCGGACAAGGGGGATGGGTGCGGTGCTTTTAATACGAGGTGCTGTTCTCCAAGAATTAAGGATTTTTTAGCGATCGCGTGTGCTCCCCAAAGCAAGAAAACCAACGGTTCCTTTCGAGCTCCAAGGCGTTGAATTACTGAATTCGTAAAGCGCTCCCAACCAAATCCTTGATGACTTCCTGGTTTACCTTCGTGCACCGTTAAGATGGAATTCATTAATAAAACCCCTTGTCTTGCCCAAGCTGTTAAATCCCCTTGCTCCTTTAACGCTACACCGACATCTGTACCCAGTTCTTTGGCGATGTTTTGCAAACTCTTTGGCAAGGGTAATACTCCCTGTTCTACGGAAAAACAATACCCATGGGCATGACCTTTCGTTGGATATGGGTCTTGACCTAAAATAACCACTTTGACGTTTGTAAAAGAACAGGAATTAAAGGCGGAGAATAGTTGATGTTTTGGTGGAAAAACTTGATTCGGAGAAATGTTATAAGCCAATGTAACCTTAGTTATAAGGTCTGTGAAATATGGTTTTACTAGTTCCTCTGAGAGCACCGTTTTCCAATCATCTGACAAGCTCGAGATCATGCAATTGGAATATGGGAGGTTATCGCATCAAGCAGTTGGGCATGGGTTTGATTCAATTCTTTTAAATCAATCACCTTCACTTTGGAATAACGCTTCAGGTAAGACAACTCTTTAATTACCGTCAAAAATGACTGTGCGAAAACACCAATTGCTAAAAAATAGGCAATGGAAAACAATAGATTACTTTGGAAAGACCAAGGCAACACGTACGGTAAAATAAAAATCAAGGGCAAGTTCAACAAAACCATTGCGAAAATAGCCATCACCTTTTTTGTCGACCCCCAGAAAACCGGGCGCTTAAACGTTGTTTCCACCCATTTTTTAATTAGGAAATAAACCCATCCCGCATGTAGCGCTCCCAGTAAAGCAAATGGAGATAAAATGAGCACTTTTAATACCTTCGATGAAGCCTTCCAAGAATTTGTACCACATAGGTACCTTTCATTTTCTGTAAGACCCAAGGTTTGAAGGTGCTTTTTATAGGAATCAATTTGCGTAATCAAGGGATTGAAGCTCAATAACTGCTCTTCGCTTAAGTCATTCATCCATCGGGCTAAGGCTTGGGAATATAACCAGCGGGATTCAATAGTTAAGGAATTATCGAAACACATTGGATGCATCCCTTTACGCGTTAACATCATGATGTCCTCATGCACATCGGCTAACTCAGGATCATGCACATCAGTTACCAATTGTCTCATATCTGTTTCCAGCATTCGAGTTACCTCAGTGATTGTCTTGGATGGATTTTCTTCGTAATCCGCCTTAAAATCATTCAAACGAATTTTTTCCCCTGCGGCAATTAACACATCGCTTCGGCGCATGTTAAAATCCGTGTAGTTAACACCCAAGCCTTGAAGAAAAATATCCTTTTTCCAATCGCAATATTCTAAAGCAGAAAATCCAATGCGGGCAGGCCCCTTCTTAATCGGGTGCAAACGCCGTTGAATGCGATCATCAGTAAATCCTTCGCCGAAAATCAAAATACTACGATTTTTATCCAAAACGATAGTTGTTTTCTCAAAGATTTTGGCATTTTTCTCTTTGGTATCTACCCCATCCCGTTGTCTGTAAATGGGTAGCATGTGAACCATCCAAAGTAATGGTTTTGTAAATTTCGTGAAGACATCAGACCTTGTCATGAAGAACACAATCGGTTTTCGCTGAGAAGCGATTAACAAAGGGTCCATAAAGGATCCCTGATGATTACTCACAAAAATGGTCCTTCCAAAAAAATAATTACTCGGGTTGACGATCTTTATTTTTCTAAAATATAAGCGAAACGAATAATGAAAAGCCAACCAAAGTAAAAAATATAAGATACGCATGATGTGCAAAATTACACATAATCAACAGTAAATTTCAACATTTCACCTTTCAAAAAATCAGAACGTTTAGGTTGTCGCTTGTATGAATACCCTTAGATTCGTATTATGAAAAATTTAGGTATCATTTGCGGAGGATTCTCCTCAGAGCATGAAATTTCACTTAAAAGTGCCAACACCATTTTAAAACACCTTCCGAATGCTTATAAAGGCTACATGATTGTGCTCTCCGATCAAGGGTGGTTAGTAAAAGATGGGTATAATCATGGCGTCTTTGATTTGAATACCGGAATGATTAGCTTCCGGGACGACACGTGTATCAGCTTAGCTGGAGCCATAGTTTATATTCATGGAAATCCGGGTGAAAACGGAAAAATTCAAGCGCTGTTGGATATGCTCAATATACCTTATGTTAATGCAAACGTGTTAGCTTCTGCCCTATCATTTGATAAATGGTATTGCAATCAGTTTTTAAAATCCTTTGGTATTCCTGTTGCAAATTCAGTTCTTTTAAAAGTTGACGAGGATATAAACGAAGGGGAACTTATTGAATCCTTAGGTCTACCCATTTTTGTAAAACCAACAGATTCAGGATCGAGTTACGGGATATCCAAAGTTAAAAAGGCCGAAGAATTAAGAAGTGCAATTGATACTGCATTCAAGGAGGGGCGCACCATAGTGCTTGAATCATTTTTAAATGGGATTGAAGTCACTTGTGGCGTATATCGGGACAAAACAGAACTAACCGCATTGCCCTTAACCGAAATTGTTTCAGAAAATGAATTTTTTGATTACGAAGCGAAATACCAAGGTAAATCAAATGAAATAACCCCGGCACGTATTGCTCCGGAATTAACATCTACCATTCAAAAAGAAGCTAAAAGAATCTATCACTTACTAAACTTAAAATCTATTGCTCGCATTGATTTTATGTTGGTAGGAGAAACACCCTATGTAATTGAAGTAAATACCACCCCGGGATTCTCTGCAGAAAGCATCGTTCCAAAGATGCTCGCAGAGGCTGGAATTAGCATCACTTCCTTTTGGGAAACGATTATTGAAACGGAACTAATACTGAGCTAGCTGATTAAGCAATATTTCCATTTGCTGTTTCACCGTTGATTGGCTGCAAGTATATCCACTAACAACAAAGGCAAATGCCAACTTTTTTCCACTCAAGGTATGTATATAACCCGCATAGGATTTAATTCCAGTCATTGTACCACTTTTGGCATATACACGACCTTCTCCTGTTGCCCCTTTGCACAATTCACTTATTGTTCCGGATTTCCCGGCGATCGGTAGTGTATTAAAGAACTCCTTTGATGCGGGACTCTTTGTCATGTAATCCAATAAATCACAAAAATGTGACGCTGCAATGCGGTTATTCCGAGATAAGCCGCTGCCATCATATAAACGCAAGCCCATCGTATCAATTCGCGTAGCAAGGAATTCTGAGTATATCTTAAGCGCTTTAGAATTTCGACCATCTCCTGTAAGCTTGTATGATACTCCATTTAACAAGCCCTCTGCAAACAAATTCACACTCTTTCGATTCGTCCATTGCGCTATTTCTTGAACACTGCGACCGTAGGTGGCAAATAATCTGTATAAACAGTCATAATCAGGAATAATCATTCCGCGGGCAGCAAGAACTCCACCGCTTACTTTGAATGAATTTAATAGAAATCGAGACTTAAGAACTTCAGCAAAATTGAATTCAGGATTTGCAACTGAGCCTCTTACCATATAGCTCGACTGATAGGCAGGTAATTTCCCTGTTGCAATTCGGTGTTCATCGTATGCCCTGCCTTGCAAATTAGAATGATCGCCTTTTACACTCGCGCTTGTAATTTTATTGATTAATTGTAGGTTTGGTTGCATGGGTGAAGTCCTGATCAAACGGGCTCTACTTCCCGGTTTACCCGTTTCAAAATAATATCTTGCCACGTTATCATAGAAGTTAAGTCCAGCAGGAAAAGCCCCGAAATAATTACCTGCATCCCAACCCGACCAACCATACGGTGTACCTTCATATCCAAAACCAGAACCATCAACAATCACCTTACCTTGAATTTCATTAACACCTAATTTCTTTAGGCTATCAATCCAACCATCCATTTCTTCAAATTCCTTTCCTTCGCCATTAAAATACTTACTTCCACAAGAAATATCTCCTCCTCCTTTAATCCATAAATTCCCTTTCAAAACACCTTTTTCAATCAGACCATCAGTAAAAAACGTCGTTTCAAATCTATAATCAGGACCTAAAAGTTCTAAGGCCATAGCAGTAGAAAATAATTTTGTAGTTGAAGCAGTGGCCGCAGGAAGCAGGGGATTGAATGACATCAAGGTGTCGGAACTTGATAAATCAACTGCCAAGATTGAAATTTTTGCTCCTGAAAATGATTTGTTCGTTACAAAACGTTTAAGCAACGAATCATAAGATTGAGCACTCAAGAACAAACTGCTAAAAAAGAAGAAAAGGAAACTATATCTTTGCAAGGGCCTCATTAGTGCAAAGATGGCAAATCGAAGATGCAGAAATTCATTGTACGGGAAGGACTTTTCAACATCAACGCATGACAAACTCAACCGAAAGACCTGTAAAGGTACTGCGTATTATTAACCGATTTAATGTGGGTGGGCCAGTTTACAATGTAACTTATCTTACCAAATTTTTACCCAAACCCTTTGAAACCAAACTTATTGGCGGGTGCGCTACATCCTCTGAACAGGATGCTACATATATCTTAGAATCCCATGATGTTGAATTCGAAAAATTAGGTTCGATGTCTCGAAGCGTTCGGGTTTTGAGCGATTTACGCACATTTTTCGCGCTAATTAAACTGATCAAAAGATACAAGCCTACCATCGTGCACACGCACGCATCCAAGGCTGGGGCTTTGGGTCGAATCGCAGCCAAACTGATGGGTGTTCCTGTTATTATCCACACCTATCACGGTCATGTATTTCATGGCTACTTCAATCCAATGGTCACAAAACTGGTTATTCTTCTTGAGCGATTTTTAGGCAGAATAAGCACGAAAATCGTTACCATTTCAACGGAACAGCAGCAAGAAATAGTAAACAAGTATAAGGTTGTTCCGATAGAAAAAACTTGCATCATTCCCTTAGGATTTGACCTGAAGCGATTTGAAGAAGGTCATACGAAACGCGATGCATTAAGAATTGATGCTGGTTTACTTAATGAACAATGTGCTGTAGCCATTGTTGGGCGTTTAGCTCCAATTAAAAATCACCTTTTATTTATCGATGCCGCAGCGCTTGTACTCCGTAATTACCCAAAAGAATTTATATTCTATGTGGTTGGAGACGGGGAACTAAAAACAGAAATCAAATCCTACATAGAAAATACGTATCCATTATTTAACAAAAACATAGTTTTTACCTCTTGGATAGCAGACATGACTACCTTGTATCCAGCCATGGATATCGTATGCTTAACGTCATTAAACGAGGGCACCCCTGTTTCTTTAATTGAAGCCCAAGCCAGTGGTATTCCGGTAATAAGCACAAATGTTGGGGGGGTAAAGGATATTGTGCAAGCCAATGAAACCGGAATAATCATGGAAGGAAACTCCGAAGCCGAATTAGCTAAACACCTCATTGAATTGTATCTAAATAAGTCCTTGAGGATGAAAATGTCGCAAAATGCTCGTAACTTTGTAAAGGAAAAGTTTACCTATCAACGCTTAGTCGAAGATATGGATAGTTTATACAAGACATTACTTTCTAATGAATAAAACGTTTTTACTTTATTGGTTTACTGCGCTATTCCTTTCGTCATGCAGCGTTTACAATTCGAACAAATTACTTTCTGATTCTAAAGATCCCTCTTATACCATAGAAAGCGTTCAGCCTAAAAACCAAGAGGAAACCATACAACCCGGAGACGAATTAAGCATTAAAATCTTCCCAAATGATGGAGAAAATGCGTTAATGTCGATAGCCTCAATTAATGCTGAACAAGCAACTCCAAAAATGGAAGATGGATTCACTGTGAGTTCAACCGGTGAAATAAGACTTCCATTGGTAGGAGCAGTAATGGCCAAGGGTTTAACGACAAGTCAATTAACGGAAGCGCTAACCTTAAAACTATCCAAGACAATTCAGGCGCCATATGTAGAAATAAGTATATCAAATCAGCGACTTATGTTATTCAATGGCAAAGGGGCTGGACAAGTAATCCCTTTAGCACATGAAGCAATGACCTTAATGGAGGTGCTTGCTTTGGGAGGAGGAATTAAAGAACATGGGAAATCCAACCAAATTCGGCTGTTTCGAATGGAAAATGGGGTTAGAAAAATCTACGAATTTGACCTATCAGAAATAAACAATTTAAAAAACGCAGACGTAACGGTTCAAAACCGAGACATACTTGTTATTAATCATCATCCGCGAAACGCTCAAAACACGTTACGTGATGCAGGTCCATGGATTAGTATTCTAACAAGTGGCTTGGTAGTGTTTTCAATCTTCAGCAAGTTATGACCAGAGAAAAGCTGATTGTAAATGACCAGTTCAACTCAATAATTCTAAGAAATATCTTAGTAAAGCATTGGTACAAGCCGCTTTTACTTCTTGTTTTCTTGTTTTTTATTGCCTTTATTTATTTGCGCTACACAAAGCCTATATATAATTCGCAAGCTGTACTTCAAGTGATTCACTCCAACAAAGTAAAGCAAGTGCTTGGTGAACAAGCTCCTATCTCGCAAGATAATAGTTTGTCAAAAGACGTTGAGTTGCTCCGTTCCTCTATATTGTTTGAACATGCGGTTCAAAACTTAAATTTGAATACGAGTGTTTTTAATGAAGGGGATTTACTTACTGAAAATCTTTATGGATACACCCCATTTTCCATTTTGGTAAAAGATTTATTTGATTCAACCTTGTGTAATACAAAAATTGAAATTAACCCCAGTTCAGCGGGCGATTTTGAATTAGTCTTTGAACACAAGGATAAGGTGCTTAAAAAAATCGGGAAATTGGGCGCTCCAATCGTTACTAAATACTTCAACATTGAAATAAAAACAAATAATAGCGCCACGTTTAATCGAATTATTAATACCGGAGAAATTTACTTTACATTTAATAATAAGAATCAATTAGTAAAAGAACTACAAGCCGGCCTGAGCATTACACCAATTGATGAAAATGCGCGAACAGTTGAGATCTTGTTTCACCATGAAAATCCCAAACTCTGTTATCATTTAATTCAATCGATTATCAACAGTTACTTTAATTTTGAAAAGTATAAAACACAAGAGGAGAATAGTCAAACCATTGCATTCATCAATGGACAGCTAGATTCATTATCGCTTGTACTTGATCATTCAAAAGATAGCTTAAATCTGTTTCAAAAATCTCAAAACATTCCAAGCATTGAATATGAAGAATCCGACATTACAGGAAACTTGTCGTCGTTTTCTAAACGCTTAACTGAAATCAATGAAGAATTGAATGCGGTAATCTACGTAAACAATAGAATTTCAAGCGATGTTACGCGAAATGAGATTTACCGGATTTTACCCGAATTAGTTGGCAGAAGAAGCTTTGAAGGCTCAATAACTCGACAAATTGAAGAATTAAATAAACTGTTAGAATCAAGAGAGGATTTACTTCAAGACATCACCTATGAAAGCAGTAAAGTACGTCTAATAAACGAACGAGTTAGCAATCGAATTCAAGGGGTCAAGAAAAGCTTAAATGCAATTCAAGAACGGTTAACACATGAAAAGCGCTTGATTGAAAATGAATTAGCGAAATACGAAGGAAAACTATTGGGATTACCAGAAAAAACCACCGAATTCAATCGGCTCAAATATATGGAGGAATTGAATCGAGAGTATTTTAATTTGTTCACTCAAAAGAAAATAGAATTTCAAATTAATAATGCCGGATTTTCAAGTGACAATCGGCTATTGAGTCTGCCTACCCTTGCAGAACAACCTGTATCTCCGAATAGCACTAAAACGTATTTAATCCTTGGGATTTCCGGAATATTAATCGGATTGGCATGGCTCTTATTCTACTATTTAACCTACAACGAAATTACTTCATTAGCCGATCTTAAGAATTTACTCCCGAAGGAAACTACAATTCTTGGAAGTGTACCGCTTCACAAAAGCAAAATGAAATACTCTCAAGTTGTAATTACCAAATCCCCTAAATCTAGGATATCTGAATCCATTCGCAACATTAAATCTAACTTAAACTTTATTAATAAGGATGCCCGACTGATTGCTGTATCTTCCTCGATTTCTGGTGAAGGAAAAACCTTTGTTGTCATGAATTTGGCTGCTACCTTTTCAAGCTCAGGTAAAAAATGCATTGTCCTGGATTTAGACCTACGTAAACCTAAAGTTCATCATGGATTTAATGTAGATAACCAAAAAGGTATGAGCCAAGTGTTATCGGGTTTGTTACCCTTACAAGAGGTTATTCAGGTATCAACAATACCGCAACTCGATTTTATTACTGCAGGTCCTATTCCGCCAAACCCTTCGGATTTAATACAGAGTGAAACACTGGATAAAATAATAGATCAACTAAAGGCTTCCTATGATTTAATTTTTATAGACAATCCACCCGTTGGGATCGTGTCCGATGGAATTAACCTCCTTTCCAAAGCAGATATTCCAATCTATGTATTCAAAGCAAATTACTCGAAACGCATGTTTGCTCATCAGCTCATGGAACTTTTTGAAATACAAAAACTTGATAAAATTAATGTGATTTTAAATGCAGTACCGGATATGGGCACTGTATACGGGTACGGCTATGGGTATGGGTACGGCTATGGTTACGGCTATGGTGGATATTACGCAGATGAAGATTCATTACCTTGGTGGAAACGGTGGTTAAGTCGTTTTAAATTCAAGAATAAGTAGCATGGAGATTAGGGAATTTGAAATCAAAGACTTATTGCTCATCAAACCGAATCGTTTTCAGGATGATCGCGGTTATTTTATGGAATCATTCCAAGAAAAACGCTACGCAGAGCTTATCACATCCCCCTTTGTTCAGGACAATGTGTCGCTTTCTAAAAAAGGTGTTTTACGAGGCTTACACCTTCAAAGACCTCCAAGGGCTCAAGGAAAACTCGTTCAAGTGTTGCGTGGTTCTGTAATGGATGTCGCTGTAGACTTAAGAAAACACTCACCAAGCTACGGAAAACATATTTGTGTAGAATTGAGTCAAGCCAATGGCTTACAGTTTTATATTCCTCCGGGATTTGCTCATGGGTTTCAAGCCTTAGAAGACGATACGATTTTCACCTACAAATGCACGGATTATTACTCAGCAATGGATGAACTGACTATCCGATGGAATGACCCACAACTTGCCATTGAGTGGCCAATAACTCCAGCAATGACATCCTCAAAAGATGATTTGGGTTTATTCTTTAACGAAATCAATAGTCCGTTTTAGGGTATGTCTTTAATCCTCAAATTATTTCTTTATTTCCTTGGAACGCTCGGATTTACACTAGCAGTAGTTTATCTTTTGCTAGGTTTTGCGAAATCTTTAGGAATTCGAAGCAAAAATGATATCCATGTAAGATGGAGTAATACAACGAAGCCTTCTTTGGGGGGTATAGCAATTTTTGCTTCCATGTTTATGGCGATTGTAGTTTATTCCATTTCTCACCCTACTCAAAATATCTTCGGAGATCAGCGCTTCCTGTTTTTCTTCTTAGGCGCATCACTCGCATTCTTTATGGGACTTGCTGACGACGCGTTCAATACAAAACCATTTATTAAACTCGCGACTCAATTGCTTTGTGGCTTGAGTCTAATTGCGAGTAATAATATAATTTCAATAACTGATGTGTTTTGGATTGATGGTATAATTACCCTGATTTGGGTGGTAGGGCTAATGAATTCCTTAAATATGCTGGATAATATGGATGGCATAACAACAAGTATCACGATAAATATATTACTCTTTTTAATAGCCTTTAGCTTCTTTTTCACTACACCTTTACTCGATGTAAACACCTTCATAGTTATTGGACTTATTGGTTCATTAAGTGGATTTCTATTTGTAAACGCCCCTCCTTCAAAATTATTTATGGGAGATTCCGGCAGCCAAGTCATTGGATATGCGGTTGCCTACTATAGTGTTTATTTCTTGTGGGTTCAAGACCCCGGTGCCACCCCTGCTTATGTTACAACCTACGTTGCACTGATGATATTAGCCATTCCGTTCATTGACACGTTTACAGTAACGTTCAACCGAATAAAACAAGGTAAATCGCCCGCAAAAGGAGGAAAAGATCATACAACACATCACATGGTATATCGAGGGTTCACGGAACGTCAAACCTTTATTTATTTTTGGCTGATTTCGTTTGTCCTCGGATGCTTTGGACTTCTGATAATGTACCTCTACCAACGCAACTTCTCCTTTTTCTCAGTGATTCCTGTCATTCCATTCTTTATCGCTTTTTATTTCCTTTTCAGAAACACCCATGCATTTAAAGCCCCAAATAATAAAGACATCCCTTTGGATTAGTCTTACTATCATTTTATTTAATTGTACCTCAAATAAAAAAGTAAGCCCATCAACGCCATTGGTTAGAACGCAGAAAACCCCAAAATTGCCAAGGCAAATCGTATTTTTCAACGATAATATCCCAATGACTGATTTCGATTTAAGGGAACGATTAGACCGAGAGCTGTTAGTTAATACCTATTTTCAGAGCAGCACAAGCATTGCTCTCAAACGGGCTACACGTTACTTCCCTACCATTGAACGGATTTTAAAAGAAGAAGGGGTTCCTGATGATTTCAAATACCTATGCGTTATTGAAAGTAACCTTAGTAACGTTACTAGCCCGGCAGGTGCCGCTGGATTTTGGCAATTCATGCCGGGAACCGCACCAGAATATGGGATTAAAATCACCTCAGAAATCGATGAGCGTAATCACCTTGAAAAAAGCACCAGAGCTGCATGCCAATTAATTAAAAACAACTACAACTTGTTTAAGGATTGGGTTAATGCTTGTGCAGCCTATAATCGCGGTCCAGGCGGACTAATGCAAGACATGAAATCTCAGGGAGTGAAACACTTTTTTGACACTGAAATGAATCCTGAAACTGCGCGCTATGTGTTTCGAATTATGGCCTTAAAATTAATCATGGAACACCCTTCCGACTATGGGTATCAAATTCCAAAAACCGCACAGTACTCCCCCATTAAATGCAAGTCCATTCATGTCAAAAAGCCTATTAATAATATAGCTGAATGGGCACGCCAACACGGCACCAGCCTTAAAAACATTCGCATTTTAAATCCATGGATCTTATCAAATCACCTATCTGCTGCATCAATTCCATGTTCCATTCAAATCCCAGCAAACAAAGAACAACTTGGGGTGTTTAAAAAATAGAATCCATAAACATGAAGGAACAGGAAACGATTACGGTATATGGTGCTCGAGCACATAATTTAAAAAATATCGACCTTTCCTTTCCAAGAAATAAATTAGTTGTTTTTACTGGACTTAGCGGAAGCGGTAAAAGCTCCTTGGCCTTTGATACCATTTTTGCGGAAGGCCAACGAAGGTACATTGAAACCTTTTCATCCTATGTCAGGCAGTTCATTGGTGGCCTCGAACGACCAGATGTAGATAAAATCGATGGCTTAAGTCCTGTTGTTGCTATCGAACAAAAAACAGTTTCTCGCTCCCCGCGTTCCACGGTTGGAACCATTACTGAACTGTATGATTTTTTTAGGTTATTGTTCGCTCGCGCGGGAACGGCGTATTCAATGGTTACCAATGAGCCCATGGTCAAATACACGGAAAGAGAAATAACCGACCTCATTTGTAAGCGATATGCAGGAAGAAAATTCGCAATTCTCGCACCAAAAATCAGGGCAAGAAAAGGTCATTACAAAGAACTATTCGAACAAATTACGCGTCAGGGATTTACCAAAGTACGGGTTGATGGAGAAGTGCGAGACATCATACCGGGGATGAAATTGGACCGTTACAAAACACACGACATCGAGGTGGTCATCGACCGATTCACAGAAAATATATCAGACAGTGATCGCGTTTACAAAGCAGTAGGCACCGCCATGAAAATGGGAGCTGGTATCATGATGGCCATGGATTGGTCCTCCATGGAAGCGGTTTACTTCAGCCGGAGTTTAATGTGTCCGAGCAGTGGGATTTCTTATCCTGATCCCGAGCCGAATTTATTTTCATTCAATTCACCTTATGGGGCATGTGCACCATGCAGTGGGCTTGGCGAGGTAAGTGCAGTCGACTTAGAAAAAATCATCCCAAATCCTTCCCTGTCTATTCAAAAAGGGGGAATTGCACCCTTAGGGAGTTTTAAACATAACTGGTTCTTTGATAAACTTCAAAAAATTGTCCTTGCCATGGGACATACCCTTCAAACCCCACTCGCACAATTCAGTCCAGAGGAAATCAACTTCTTGCTTTATGGGAATGAAGACATGCAATTAAGTAAAGATGATATCCAAGAACGATTCGAAGGGATCATACAGTTCATGATGCGCTACAAAGAAGATGGAGATCCTGTATTGCTTCGTTGGGTAGAACAATTTATGCATAAGATTACCTGTCCGACATGCCAAGGGTTTCGATTGAAACAGGAAGCATTGCATTTCAAACTAGCAGGTAAGCATATTGGGGATATTTCTGAAATGGATTTATCTGAATTAGATCAATGGTTGCAAGAAATCGATGGGAACTTAAGTAGGGAACAACAGGTGATTGCTTTTGAAATACTGAAAGAAATAAAAACACGCCTGCGATTCATTTTGGATGTTGGATTGGGTTATTTAACCTTAGGAAGATCCTCTAAAAGTTTATCCGGAGGAGAAGCGCAACGGATACGACTCGCCACACAAATTGGTACAGAGCTCATAAACGTGCTTTATATCCTAGATGAACCCTCCATTGGATTACACCAACGAGATAACACCAAACTTATAAATTCCCTGAAAAAACTAAGAGATGCGGGGAATACCGTTTTAGTAGTTGAACACGACCGAGATATGATTGCCGAAGCTGATCATATTGTAGATATTGGTCCCGGCGCCGGGATCAACGGGGGAAATATTGTTTTCTCAGGGACTTACCCGGAATTGTTAACATCACAAACAACAACATCAAATTATTTCAATGGGGGCAATTGCATTGAAGTACCTTCAACGCGACGTAAAGGAAATGGAAACATACTTACCCTAACGAATGCCTCGGGGAACACCCTGAAAAATGTAACCTTGAATCTTCCATTGGGGACTTTTACTTGTGTAACAGGAGTTTCAGGAAGTGGTAAATCTACGCTAATCAATCAAACCCTATACCCTGTTTTAAGGAAGCATTTTTACCAGAGCCTTGGACAAGCATTACCCTATAAATCAATTGGTGGTCTGGAACATATTGATAAAGTGATAGACATCGATCAAAGTCCCATTGGTAGAACACCTAGGTCCAATCCGGTTACCTACACGAAGGTATTCGATGAAATCCGAAGTTTATTTGCATCACTACCTGAGGCACAAATCAGGGGCTATAAACCCGGCCGATTCTCCTTTAATGTAGCAGGTGGGAAATGCGAAACATGCAACGGCGGTGGCCTTAGGCTTGTAGAAATGAATTTCTTACCTGACGTATATGTGACCTGTGAAACCTGTCAAGGAAAACGATACAATACAGAGACCCTTGAAGTTAAATTCAAAGGGAAATCAATTTCCGATGTATTGAACATGCAAATTTCGGAAGCTGTTCCATTTTTTGAGTCCATTCCTAAAATTCATCGCGTGTTAGCTACGTTAGAAAGTGTAGGAATGGGCTATGTTACCTTAGGTCAACCCTCAACTACCCTTTCCGGTGGTGAAGCACAACGAATTAAGTTAGCCACTGAATTGTCGAAAAAAGCTACAGGAAACACCCTGTATTTACTTGACGAACCTTCTACCGGCTTACATTTTGAAGACATTAAACTTTTATTAAATGTACTTCATCGCTTAGTTGATGAAGGAAATACAGTGTTGGTAATTGAGCACAACCTAGACATTATTAAAACCGCAGACTATATTGTTGATATGGGTCCGGATGGTGGGAAAGGAGGAGGTAGCATTATCGCAGAAGGAACTCCTGAAAAAATCATCAAGAAAAGCATTGAAAAATCCGATACCGCGAGGTATTTGTTAGAAGAAATAAATAGAAATAAAATTATGAACAAAAACTGAGTTTATTTTTTATAATTTTGCATCGCTATAACAACATAAAACCTTAGAACAATGGCAGTAGAAATTACAGACGCAAACTTCGACGAATTAGTAATGAAATCAGATAAGCCAGTAATGGTTGATTTTTGGGCAGAGTGGTGTGGTCCTTGTCGAATGATCGGACCCGTAGTAGAAGAACTACATACGGAGTATGCAGATAAAGCTATTATTGGAAAAGTTAATGTTGATCATAACTCGGGAGTTGCAGCACAATTTGGTGTTCGAAGCATTCCGACCATCTTGTTTATCAAAAATGGAGAAGTTGTTGATAAATCGGTTGGAGCCGTTCCTAAAGCTACCTTAGCTGCTAAATTGGACGCGATCTTATAATCGCTGCTTCATACCAACACATTCATGGATAATTTTTTCCGGAGGCTCAAATACTATGGAATTGGTTTTGGTATAGGGTTAGTCTTTGTGGTGTTGTTGTTTCAACAAAAAGGCTGTTCTTGGACGCCTGGAAACCGCGTTAAATCTGCTATTCTTGAACGGATAGTTTTTATTGATTCGTTAGACGAGCGTTATATCAAAGCGCACAACATCTCACCAAAAATACTGCGTAAATTTATCGAAAACGGTACCGTTTCATTCCTGAAAAGCAAACGAAACGGTCAGGAAAAGCTGTACCATTTCCATGGAACATTAGGTAGCGATAAATCCTTTAATTGTCTTGTTGGTTATCGTGAAAAAAGTGTGGTAGTGGATTTGGATTTTGAACATTCAGACATTAAACAATATAAACCATTGGCTGGTTTTGCTAAACCTTTTCTTTACAAAAAGAAAAACTGGTTTTCAGGAAAATGGAATTTATACGAATTAAAGGGAATGGTCCCTTCGTCTGCTCCTGAAAAATTCACAGAATTATTCTTAAAAAACGGAAGATTAGACTGCAGTAAAAGTACGTTTGATGTGCAGAAACCAACAAGCTATTTATCCTTCAAAAACCAATTTGCGAAACATCACAAACAAGAATACCAAATGCGTACAATTTGGTATCAAGAAAAAATCGAAATTAAAGACTTGTCGATTATTGACATTAAGAGTAACAATTAGCAAACGTTAATTGTTAATAATTCAAGAGACCTCCTGAATTAGTCGGACGGATTATCGTTAATTTTGAATCATGGAATTTAGTGCCACTCAAATTGCACAGTTACTCGAAGGTATTGTTGAAGGAGATGCTTCAGCATCAGTTTCGGGTCTTTCAAAAATAGAAGAAGGAAAACTAGGTTCGCTTTCCTTCCTGTCTAATCCAAAATACGAGTCTTACATTTACACCACAGGTTCTAGTATTTGTATAGTAAATGAAAGTTTTCACCCAACAAAACCCTTACCAAGTACACTAACCTTGATTAAGGTGAAAGATGCTTATGCCTGTTTTGCTAAGTTACTTAGCGTGTACCAAGCATCCATGAGAAAAGCGCCCGGAATCGAACAACCATCGTTTATTGATCCCAGCGCAACGATTGGAAACGATGTCTACATCGGGGCGTTTGTCTACATTGGCGCAAATGCCCAAATAGGTGACGGATGTGCAATATACCCAAACACGCACATCGGACAAGGAAGCATTGTCGGGTCGAACACCACGCTATTTTCCGGTGTACAAGTTTATGATAATATGCATATTGGTTCAAATTGTATTCTTCACGCAGGCGTAGTAGTTGGCAGTGATGGATTCGGTTTCGCACCAAACGTACAGGGCGTATTTGATAAGGTGCCTCAAATAGGCAATGTTATCATTGAAGACTTCGTTGAAATTGGCGCTAATTCCACGATTGACCGTGCAACCATGGGTTCAACCCGTATCAAAACAGGCGTTAAAATCGATAATTTATGTCAAATAGCGCATAATGTTGAAGTGGGTGAACATACTGCGCTCGCCGCTCAAGTGGGCATTGCCGGTTCAGCAAAACTGGGTAAACATATTATGGTAGGCGGACAAACCGGCATCAGCGGACACCTTCACATCGCCGACGGGACAAAGATTGTTGCACAGTCAGGCATTCCATCCACTGTAAAAGAAGCTGATACCTTAATGG
>Ga0315903_10005050_pt1 | contig 17335 bp, 15 predicted proteins | sample LakEriMetagenome_7_FD_203524 | JGI IMG/M metagenome (GOLD analysis project Ga0315903, IMG submission 203524) | Freshwater fungal communities from buoy surface, Lake Erie, Ohio, United States - Buoy 2 MA119 | ecosystem: Environmental > Aquatic > Freshwater > Lake | place: USA: Lake Erie, Ohio...
GAGATTGCCTGGACTGCCTTGCTGCTACTTATCCGAGCGTCTCGAGTTGTATGAGGTGCCTCGCAGCTATTTCATGCTGCCTCCTGGAGCTCCGATCTTCGGTTGTTTGCAGAGCCTCTTCAAACTCCATCCCCACTTTGACTGGGCATTGGAACAACTGGCCATTGCCAATCCAGAAGCCGCCTTCGTCTTCGTCGAAAATCCAAAAGCCGGGGTGACAAAGCGCTTCTTGGAACGGGTCAAGGTTACGGCGCCCCACTTCCACGAGCAGCTCGTGATGCTCGCCACGATGAATCGGCTGCAGTTCATCGCCCTCTCCAACTGCATCGATGTGCTGCTGGATCCCTTTTTCTATTGCAGTGGCATCACCTTCTATGAATCCACCTATGTGGGCACCCCCACGGTGACCCTGGAGGGGCGGTTTCTGCGCTCCCGCTTCGTGGCCGCCGCCTACCGGTTGATGGGCGTCACCGATCCCCCGATCGCGCACTCCGTCTCTGAGTACGTGGACATCGCCACGCGCCTGATCAGCAACCGTGAGGCGCTGGACCAGCTGCGCCAGGAACTGCGCCAGAAAGCGGCCGCGCACCTTTACGACGACCTGAACTACGTGCGCGGTTTTGAGGCCTTCTGCGAGCAGGCCCTGGTGCGCCACGGCCTGCGCCCTGCCCAGCCAGCCTGAGCGGGGCGTTGCTCAGCTGAGCTGAACCAAGCCGCAATCAGGGCGCGGCCATCACCAGGGTGCTGGTGATCCTGGGTTTGTGTCCATGGTGGTCCGGCAGTTCTTGTTGCACCTCGAGCTCGAGCCGCCCACCAGCCAGGGCCAGCACCTTCAGCCCCCCAGCCGGCAGGCCATCCAACACCACCCGATTCAGAGCCATGCCGGCGCTCGGTTGGCCATCCAAGGTAAAGGCTGGACCACAGCGCATCAGCACCTGGCCTTGCCAGATCGCGCTCGGTGGGCTGCCGATGCTGTAAGTCACCGGGCTGGTTGCCCCCTCCAGATGCAACACCACTGTTCTGCCTGCCAGCGGGCAAGCCGCTTGACTCATCGCCGCCAGCGATACGGCGCTGGAGCGCAGCACATCTTCGCGGATGAGTTCCAACACCCGGCGCTGCTCTAGCCCGGCCCGCAGCCGCCGCACCAGCAGGGTGCTGCTGCGGGTATCACTCAACAGCAACTGCACCATTGCGGCGCAGCCCACCACGCCGAGCGTTAGCGCAAGCAGCAATTCAATCAATGTAAACGCCGCTGCCGCCCCCGGCTGCCGGGGCAGCACGGCCCCAACAACCCGGCGCCTCGCCGCTCCGCAACGGCTCGAACGATCCAGAAAACGTTGTCCTCGCATCGCGCTCAGCCTCCTCAGCTCTCGGGAAGGCAGGTGGACGCCTCGTAGCGTCCCTGTCGCACCACGCCCAGCGGCGGTGAGATCACGAGGCAACGGGCCAGCGCCGTGCCCTCAGCCCGCATGACCAACGTGCCGCCATCCAGCACCAAGCCATTGCTGCTGAAGCGCACCAGGGCCGGCAGGTTGTGTTCCACCTCAACACCGGGGGGAACCAGGCCTTCCTCAGGTCCCAGCGCGGCTCCGGTGCAGGCGGGCAGGCTGTCGGCACCGGGCGCCTGCCAGCTGCCTCCCTCCAAGGCCAGCACGCATGCGCTCCCCTGACGCAGTGCGGCAACGCGCCCCATTTCCAGCCCGAAGGCGAGGCGCCGCAGGGTGCTCTCCACTCGCTGCCGGGCCTGCTGGCCACTAGCGGCGCCGAACAGCAGTGGCATCGCCAAGGCAAGCAACGCCGCGGCGATCATCAGCTCCGGCAGGGTGTGGCCGTCAGGGCGTCGCATCGCCACCCTCGCAGAGACCCATGGCCGCCAGGCTGAACAGCCGCTGGCGCACCAGATTCGTGGACGCACTGCGCAGCTCCACCGCCAGCAGCGCCCCCGCCCCGGATCGCGGCTCCACCTGCCGCTCCAGCCCAGGGCCCGCTGGCAGTGCCGCCAGCAGACTGCTCAGGGAACTGGCCTTCGTTGCGCAGGCGGCGATGGGGTCCGCCGCCTGCGCCGCCTGCGGATGGGTGGCGGCCAGCTCCCGCAGCTGCCGTTCCAGCAAAACCAGTTCGGCATCCAGACGATCCACGGCCTGCAGCCTTTGCTCACCGACCGCCAGGGCACGGGTAGCCGTTGAATTCAGGCTCAAGGCTGTGGACGTGGCCGTCAGCAGCAAGCTGGCGGCGGTGATCAGTTCAGTCATCGTCATGGTGAGTGGGCCTCCGCTCGCGATCAGAGTTCGGCCGCGGGGATGCCGCGCAACCCCTGGGGTCTGAGAGCCAGGACTCGTGGCGACGATGGCGAGGGTTCCAGCTCCACCCGGAACTGACCCCGCCTTGGGGGGTGGCCGGCCTGGGCCTGCACCTGCAGCAGCAGCTCCACCTGATTCTCCCCAGGGAGGGGCTGCCATGCGATCACCTTCCAAGCGAGGCCATGGGCTTCGGCCTCGATCAGGCCAAGGATGTCCGCCGCGTGACCACAGCTCAAGCCCGCCTGGGGCCAAGCCTCCAGGTTTAGCGCGAATAGGCAGGGGTGGCTTTGCTGCAGACGTCCCACCAGCAGATGGGCGGCGGAGGCCAGCCGGTCTTCCGCCTGGCGCAGTTCCAGCACCACCGCCCGGCGACTGCGCACCTGCAGGATCATGGTTTGCGTCGCCAGGCTGCTGAGCAGCAGCAGCAGTGCCACCACCAGGGCCAAGGGCATGGCAAAGCCATTGCGCTCCGCGGTGCCACGCCAGCGAGCTTGGAGCCGTGAACGCGGGCCCGACTGGCGATCGCGGCTGGAGGGGCTGGGCGAGGCAAGGATCGGCCTCCCACGCCCGGAGGCGAGCGGCGGGCAACTGGATAGGGCCATGGAGCAGGCGCGGCACAGAAAAAGATTTCCCGTGCTTGCTCACCCCCCCCCCGATAACGTGCAATGGAGCGATAGTGCCTACATCCCCATGCCCCAGCAACGGTCCCAGCAATCGAAGGGAGCCCTGCAAAGCATCATGCTGGGTCACCAACTTGATTATTCCTTCAGCCAATTCCGGCTCCTGGGCTTGCTGCTGCTGGTCTGGCTGGTCCAGCGGATGCTGGCGTTGGTCTGGTTCGGAGCCCAGGGGGATCCCCTCAGCCATCTCCACTTGATCCAACAGGCCTCCCAAACCCTGCCGCTGCTTCCCCTGGCCGTGGCGCTGGTGTTGTTGGGCGGCGGACGGCAACGCCTGAACCGAGAGCTGTTTTTCATCGACACCCTGCGGCGCGCGATCCTGCCCTTGGCCTTGGTGTGCATTGTGGTGTTGCCTTGGTTGACTCTTGCCGCTCAGGACAGGGCCCGCAGCCAGCTGCAGCAAAGCGAACAGGCGCAAGCGGATCTGGAAAGCCGGTTCGAACGGCTGGGGGCAGACCTTGAGCTGGTTCAGGACCAGACGGCCTTAGCGCGCATGGCACGGAGCGGCAGCCTTGAGATGCCAGCTAATACGTCCCAGTCGCTGGAGCAAACCCGGCGCCAGCTGCGGCGGCAGATGGATCGCGATCTGCGAGCCTCCGAGAAGCGCCGATCTGGGCCGAACGCCCAACTGGCCGCGCAGTCGCTCCTGCCGGGACTGCTGTTCACGTGTTTGTTTGAACAGATCATCACAGGAGTCGCCCTGGTGTGGATGGATCGGCAAGGACGTCGCCTGATCAAGCGCCATGGCTTGTCAATGTCCCAGTTCTTTCACAGCGACTTGGTCAAAGGGCGCAGTGCTGGCGGCTGATCTCCAGATTATTGATTAAGCTTGAGAACTGCCATGAAGGCCTCCTGAGGAACCTCTACTTTACCCATAGACTTCATGCGTTTTTTGCCCTTGGCTTGTTTCTGTAGCAGCTTTTTCTTGCGTGAAATATCACCGCCGTAGCACTTGGCAAGCACATCCTTGCGCATGGCGCTGATGCTCTCGCTGGCGATCACGCGGCTACCAATGGCCGCCTGAATCGGGATCTTGAACTGCTGGCGAGGAATCAGTTCCTTCAGCTTTTCGACCAGACCCTTGCCAACCGCATAGGCTTTGTTGCGATGCACAATTGTGGTGAGCGGATCGGCACGCTCGGCATTGATGAGCACGTCCAAGCGAACCAGGTCATTACGCCGATAGCCAATGAGGTGATATTCCATCGAAGCGTAACCTTTGGTACGACTTTTCATCTGATCAAAAAAGTCCGTGACGACCTCCGCTAGGGGCATCTCATAATGCAGGGCCACGCGCTCCGGGGTGATGTACTTCATATCAATGAACTCACCGCGACGCTCCTGGCAGAGCTCCATCAAGGCACCATTGTAAGTATTCGGCGTATATATCTCAAGCTTTACATAGGGTTCCTCAATTGACTCGCGCTTTTGGGGATCCGGTAGCACGGCAGGGTTGTCGACCATCTGCAGCGAGCCATCCAGCAGATTCACCTTGTAGATCACCGATGGGGCGGTCACGATTAGGTCAAGGTCGTATTCCCGCTCCAAGCGCTCTTGCACAATCTCCATGTGCAGCAGCCCCAGAAAGCCACAGCGAAAGCCGAAGCCCATGGCGCTGCTGGTCTCGGGTTCGTACTGCAGGGCCGCATCCGACAGCCTCAACTTGTCGAGAGCCTCGCGCAAATCCGGGTACTGGTCGGCATCGGTGGGGAAGAGGCCGCAGAACACCATCGGCTTGGCCTCGGTGTAGCCAGGCAGAGGCTCGCTGGCCGGGGCCGACGCCTGGGTGATCGTGTCACCCACCCGCGCATCGGCCACCGCCTTGATCGATGCCGCCAGATAGCCCACCTCACCGGCATGCAAACTCTCCACCTCGCGCTGATCGGGGGCCATCACCCCCACTTCATCCAATTCATAGGTCTTGCCGCTCGCCATCAGCAGTACCTTGTCTCGGCGGCTGATCGTGCCGCTCACGACACGGAAGTACACGATCACCCCCCGGTAGGGATCGTAGTACGAGTCGAAGATCAGGGCCCGCAGCGGTGCCGATACCAGGTCGGGAGGGGCGGGCACACGATCCACCACGGCCTGCAAAATCTCGGGGACCCCCAGGCCAGTTTTGGCGGAGCAAGCAATCGCCTGGCTGGTGTCCAAGCCGATGATCGATTCAATCTCGGCGCTGATGCGTTGAGGGTCGGCACCGGGTAAATCGATCTTGTTGAGAACCGGAATGATCTCCAGGTCGTTCTCCAGGGCCAGATACACGTTGGCCAGGGTTTGGGCCTCCACACCCTGGCTGGCATCGACCACCAACAGAGCCCCCTCGCACGCCTGCAGAGAGCGGCTCACCTCATAGGAGAAATCAACGTGGCCCGGGGTATCGATCAGATTGAGAATGTAGAGCTGGCCATCACTGGCCCTGTACTCCATCCGAGCCGCCTGCAACTTAATCGTGATGCCCCGTTCCCGCTCCAGCTCCATGTTGTCGAGGAACTGTTCTTGCATGTCGCGGGCGCTCACCGTTCCGGTTTCCTGAAGCAACCTGTCTGCCAGCGTGGATTTGCCGTGATCGATATGGGCAATGATGCAGAAGTTGCGGATCCGCGAGGCGGGAACGTCGGTCATGCGTGCTGGCTGCTCCGGGGGCGGCGGGGCCCTCTGGTGAAGATGTCTTGGATCCTAGGAACTGAGCTCTGCCCCACGGGCCGCGAACAGCGCCTCCCGCCTAAACTCTTGCCAGAACCTTGGAATGCCATGTCCAGCGAAACCGCCACCAGCCCCGAAACCGCCACCAGCCCCGAAGCCGGGATCGACCCCCGCGCCCTGACCCTGGAGAACGTCGAGCGCGTTCTCGATGAGCTGCGGCCCTACCTGATGGCCGATGGCGGCAACGTCGAAATCGCCGAGATCGATGGCCCTGTGGTGAAGGTGCGCCTGCAGGGGGCGTGCGGCTCATGTCCCAGCAGCACGATGACCTTGAAGATGGGTATCGAGCGCAAGCTGCGCGAGTCCATCCCCGAGGTCAGCGAGGTGGTGCAGGTGCTCTGAACGGTCTCAGCCAGCGCGCTGGAGGGCCACCGCGTCCAGCACGAACGCTTCAAAATCCCGCACGATGTCTTGGCGGTCGTAGAGCGAGGCGCTGGCCCGCTCACGCAGCTCCTGGCGCAGCCGCCGCCGCCTCGGCCCATCGTTGAGAAGGGCCTGAACCAACCTCCCGTACTCATCCAGCGTTGCCGCGATCGGCGCATCCTCCAGGCCGATCAGCCGGTAGGCCGCCGCCACAAGGCGGTTGCGCAGGAAGCGGCCCTCCAGGGTCACCACGGGCGTTCCGGTGTGGGCCACCTCAAAAAAGCTGACGCCGCTGCCGAAGTAAGGCGGGTCGAGCAGCAGATCCAGGCAGCCGGCTAAGGCCATAAAGTTGGCACGATCTTGGCGCGCCAGCATCAGGCAACGCTCCATGGCCTGCGGCGCCGCCCCCGCCAGACGATCCAGAAAGCGCTCCGTCAGGGCGGGGGTCTGGTCACACACGAACACGAACCACACCTCGGGCACCCCCACGGCAAGCGTCTCCAGCACGGCGTCGAAGTCGGGGTGGAGCTTGTGCATCGGCTGCAGGCAGCCCACCAGCAGCGCGTCTTGGGGCAGCAGGAAATGCTCGCGCCCCAGCTCTGGGGTGCTCAGCAGCCGGGCCGGGTAGCTGCAGGGGAGGCCGCTGAGGCGCACCAGCCTTTCGGTGTAGTGGCTCTGGGCATCGGCGCTCTCGACGGCCGCTGCGGACATGTAGTGGTCGATCCGGGGCAGGCCTGATGTGAGCGGCATGCCCCAACCGGTGATCTGGATGGGTGCAAGCCGCTGCGTCGCCAGCAGGGTCAGCTGCGGATGCATGCCCAGATCGGTGAAGAACAGCACATCCAGCTCCAGGTCCACCAGCGTTGCCGTGGCCTCGGCCAGCCGCGGCGAAAGGCGCACGACACGGCCGCAGGCCTGGCCGAGGCGCTCACTGATGCCATCGTTGGCGGCCGTGGCCAAATGGATCAGGATCGTCTCCAGGCGCGAGTTCCGCAGGCCGGCGATCAGCCCCTCGAAGGCTCGGGCGTGGCTGTGTTCATAAAAAAAGCCTGACAGCAGCCCCACCCTGGGCTGCCGATCGGGCGGCGGCGACGCCAGGGGTGGTGCGAGCGACGCGCATGTGCGGGACAGCAGGGCTCCGTAGCGCCGGAGCGCGTCAACCTCGTTGTGCTGGCTGAAGGCGAGGTAAAACGTATGGCAGGTGAACAGGTGTTCAGGGAACCAACGCCAGTCGTGGCGCCGTTCCAGTTGCTCCAACTCCGTCAGGCAACGCTGGCGCCAGAGCTCCTGTTCGGCGGCGCTCGCCGCCACCAGCGGCAGCACAAAAGCATGGTTTAAGGCCAGGGTGAGCGAGTCGGGCTGGAGCGCCAGGGCCCTGGCGTGATGCTCGATCGCCCGCTCCGGCAAGGAGAGATTGCGGCAGAGATGCCCAAGGGCGCTCTGGCCGGCGAGGTGGTTGGGCTCCAGCTCGCCGGCCCGTTCCCAGCAGGGCAGGGCCTCCTCCAGCTGGCCCAGGTCCTGCAGCGCCTGGGCCAGCTGTCGCCAGGATTCAGCCCCATCAGGATGCACCTCCACCTGGCGGCGCAGCTGCCGCAGGCGCTGGCGGAGCGTGGGTGCGGCAGCCTCAGCATCAGCCTCCAGCCCAGCCATCCCCACCTGCCCCGCGCGTCGAATGGGTTGACTCTGCCTGGGCAGCCGCAACGCCGTTGTGGACGGATCGCGAGCTCGATGAACCATGACGGCGCCGCGCGGGCGAGCCAGGCCCCAGCCAGCCCGCGCCGCGCCGGATACAGCCACGACGACCTCCGCCTAGGCTCGCCCCAACCCCTGTTGTCGCCGTGCTCGACCAGCGCCTGCTGCGTGAGAACCCCGATCTGATCCACCACCAGCTGGGCCGCCGGGGCCTGCACCTCGACCTCAACGAGCTTCAGGCTCGGGCCCTGCAGCAACGCGATCTGGAAGCCCAGCGCGGTGATCTCCAAGCCGAAGGCAACCGCATCGGCAAGGAGGTGGGGCAGCGCATCAAGGCCGGGGCCGCCCCGGATGGCCCAGAGGTGAAAGCCCTGCGGGACGCGGGCAATGCCATCAAGCAACAGGTGGCCGCCCTTGAAGAGCGGGAGAAGGCCCTGGATGCCCAGCTGCGGGAGCAGCTCCAAGCCCTTCCCAATCTGCCGGCCGCCACAACACCCGACGGCCGCGATGAAACCGACAACGTGGAGGTGAAGCGTTGGGGCGAACCCCGCCTGCCCAGCCCTGGCGAAACCCTGGCCGAACACTGGCAGATCGGCGAGCGGCTGGGCTTGTGGGAAACCGAGCGCTCCGTGCGCATCGCCCAGAGCCGCTTCATCACCCTCCAGGGTCAGGGCGCCCGGCTGGAGCGGGCCCTGATCAGCTTCATGCTCGATCGGCACGGGCGCCACGGCTACACCGAGATCCTGCCGCCGATCCTGGTGAACAGCGCCAGCCTCACCGGCTCGGGCCAGCTGCCCAAGTTCGCCGAGGAAAGCTTCCGCTGCGCCGACGACGACCTTTGGCTTACCCCCACCGCCGAGGTACCGCTCACATCGTTCCATCGCGATGAGGTCTTGGCGGCGGAGCTGCTGCCGTTGAAGTACGTGGCTTACACGCCCTGCTTCCGCCGCGAGGCCGGCAGCTACGGCCGCGACACCCGCGGCCTGATCCGCCTGCATCAGTTCAACAAGGTGGAGCTCTACTGGTTCTGCCGTCCTGAGGAGTCGGAGGCGGCCCATGAACAGCTCAGCCGCGACGCCGAAGCGGTGCTCGAAGCGCTGGCACTCCCCTATCGACGCATCGAGCTCTGCAGCGGCGATCTCGGCTTCTCCGCCGCCCGCACCTACGACCTGGAGGTGTGGCTGGCGGGGGCTGGCGCCTACCGCGAGATCTCCAGCTGCAGCACCTGCGGCGACTTCCAGGCCCGCCGCGCCAATATCCGTTTCAAGGAAGGCAAAGGCACCCGCCTCGCCCACACCCTCAACGGCAGCGGCCTGGCGGTGGGCCGAACGATGGCCGCCCTGCTCGAGAACGGCCAACAACCGGATGGATCCGTGCTCCTTCCCGCCTGCCTGGTTCCCTACTTCGGCAGCGACCGCCTCACCGCTTGAATCCTCTCCCCCGCTGGTCGAGCCGCTCACCAGCCGCCTCTGGGCCGATGGCTGTGGTGTTGGCGAACCCCAAGCCTGAAGCTCCCGACACGAGCCCGCAGACCGAAAGCCAGGGGAGCCGTTGAAGCCCATCTCGCCACGACGCTTCCCCTCTCGGGGCCAGCCGCGCCCTGTGGCCATCCGAGCTGAACGCAGTGGCTCAGCATCGGCAGTGCGCCATCCCCGCCCGAGCCTCGACGCCGCGCTGTTGGCGATCGGGGAGAATTGCCAGGCACCCCCCGGAAGTCCCTGGCGATGATGTTCTGGTTCCTGTCGGCCCTGGCCGGCGGTCTGATGCTCTGCTCCGCCGCGCCTCTGCCCGCCGCGGCGAGCGACAGCCGCTCCCCGGCCCTGGCCCGCCAGACCCAGCCGTACCCGCCCACAAGCCCAAAGGCCAGCCAGGCAGCCCGCATCGCTCTGGCCCGCCATCTCAAGGCCATCGGCGCCCGGGTCTACACCGCTTACTGGTGCCCCCACTGTCAGTCGCAGAAGAACATTTTCGGCGCCGAGGCGGTCGCCGCGCTCAACGTGATCGAATGCGGGGCCGATCGGCCCAACAGCCGCCAGGACCTCTGCATGGCCAAGAGGATCAAGGCCTTGCCCACATGGGAGATCAATGGCCGTATGGAGACCGGGGTTCAGAGCCTGGAGCAACTGGCGAACTGGAGTGGCTACAGGGGATCCCGACTCTTCTGAGCCCGCCACCGTCGGCCCGCGCCCCCCGGGGAATCCGGCTGCGCGGCCCGGGGGCGCGGAGCCATTGACCTCTCCACGCGGTTCCCTGCCGGTTGGGCAGGGCCAGGGCTTTTGGCGTACAGCCCTGCAGATGTGCGGCCCGGCCTACCTGGTGGCCGTGGGCTACATGGATCCCGGCAACTGGGCCACGGATCTGGCGGCTGGATCGCGCTTCGGGTTTGGGCTGTTGTGGGTGGTGGCCCTCTCCAGCCTGATGGCCATGGTGTTGCAGTCGCTCTGCTGCCGGCTGGGGATCGCCACCGGCCAGGACCTGGCCCAGGGCTGCCGGACTTGGTTGCCGCCGGGCTGGCGGCTGCCGCTCTGGCTCCTGGCGGAGGTGGCGATCGTGGCCTGCGATCTGGCCGAGCTGGTGGGCAGCGCCATCGCCCTGCAACTGCTGTTCGGCCTGCCGCTGCCGTGGGGCGTGCTGCTGACCGCCGCCGACACGCTGCTGCTGCTGGCGTTGCAGCGCTTTGGCATGCGTCGGCTGGAAGCGTTGATCATCGCCTTGGTGGCCCTGATTGGCGCTTGCTTCGCCATCGAGCTGATCCTGCTGCAACCCAACTGGCCCGCCGTAGCCGCGGGCTTGATACCCCAGGCAGCAAGCCTGCGGGATGGCGAGCAGCTCTATCTGGCGGCTGGCATTCTCGGGGCCACGGTGATGCCCCACAACCTCTATCTGCACTCCTCCCTGGTGCAGACGCGCCGCTGGCCCGGCCAGCCCGGAGCATCCCAGCGGGCGCTGCGCTTCGCCACCCTGGATGCCGGACTGGCCCTATCGCTGGCGTTCCTTGTGAACGCGGCAATCCTGATCTTGGCCGGCGGTGCCTTTCACCAGGCGGTGGCACCGGTTGATGATCTCCGCCAGGCCTACCGGCTGCTGACCCCGCTGCTGGGCACTTCGCTGGCCAGCTTGCTGTTCGCCGTGGCGCTGCTGGCGGCCGGCCAGAGCGCCACGATCACCGCCACCTTGGCCGGTCAGGTGGTGATGGAGGGGTTCCTGAGCCTGAAGCTGCTGGACTGGCAGCGGCGATTGCTCACCCGCGCGCTGGCCCTGATCCCAGCCATGGCCACCGTGATGCTGCTGGGCGACGCCGCCACGGCCCAGCTGCTCGTGATGAGCCAGGTGGTGTTGAGCCTGCAACTGCCATTTGCCGTGATCCCTCTGGTGCACTTCTGCGGCCAGCGCGGGCTGATGGGCGAGTTGCGCTCGCCCGCTTGGTTGCGAGCGCTGAGCTGGCTCTGCGCCGCCGTGATCGTGTTGATCAACACCGCGTTGCTGCTGGCTTTGCTGCGGCTTGCTGTCCTCAAATGAAATACATCGTCTGGGCCTGCATCAAGGCATCGCGTTGATCGAGCAGATCCTGCAGGCTGGTGCCCTCCAGGATCGCCACCCGGGTGGCCTCGAGCCGGTCTTCGAGCGAGGCGAGCACGTCGAATTCAGGCGTGCGGCGGTCGGTGCCTCCCCGGTTGGCCGGCTCCCCCTCCAGCGCCGCCACCACCTGTTGCACCCTCACCTCCGCCGGTGCCCGGGAGAGCTGATAGCCGCCTCGGGGCCCGCGCAGGCTGCGCAGGATGCCGGCCCGTCGCAGGCTGGTCAGCATCTGTTCGAGGTAGCGGTCGGGAATCGCTTGGCGCTGGGCGATCTCCGCCACCTGCAGCACGCCGCCACGGGGATGAATCGCCGCCAGCTCAATCAGCGCCACGATGCCGTATTGGGTTTTCGCGCTCAACGGCACGGGCAATCCCCGGTAGCACTGTGGGGATTGTGGCAGTTCCACGGCCTGATTCCCACGGGAGCTGGGCCCTCGCCAGTCCGCCGCGAGCGGCGGTGCGGCGCCTGATGGGAGTCGCGGAATCGTTCCGGGTGGAAGCCAGCATCCGCCCATCCGCCGAGCCCAGGCCATAGGCTGCCCATCGACGGGTACTTGAATCGGGATGCGTTCAGCTCCCAATCCTGGTTGTGAGCTGAGCATCGCCGCCCTGCCCAGTTCAGCCCACCCACCTTGCCTCGGCGCCGCTTCCCGTGGACCGGTCCGCAGACTCGCCCGTTGCCGATCCGCCCACCGGCACCCCCCTCCCTGATGCCGAGATGCGCAACGCGAATGGCACGCCACGCGGCGCTGACGCCTCGCCCCCAGCGACGTCCCCGCGACGCGGGTCGGTGACGCGACTGTGGCAGCGGCTGCCGCCCGCCTGGCGGCCGCTGCTCTTGCTGGTCCCGATCGCCGCGGCCCTGGTGCTACGGGGGCTGCAGAACAGCGATGCCACAGCGCCGCGCCGTCCACCGCCCCTGGTGGAAACAGCCGCCGTGACCCAGGGGCCGATCGAGATCCGCTATCCGATCACCGCCGAGGTGAGGCCGCTGGTCTCCGTCGAGGTGCGGCCGGAAGTGGATGGCAAGATCCAGCGCCTGTATTTCCAGGAGGGCACCTTGGTGCGCCGCGGCCAGTCGCTGGCGTTGATCAACCCCACCACCTACCAGGTGGCGCTGGACCAGGCCGATGCCAATTCTCGCCGGGCCCTGGCCCGCCTGACCGAGGCCAGGGCCCAGCAGCGCCTGGCCGCGGCCCAGCTCCAACTCGCCGCCGACCGGGCGCGTCGCTACGGCGGCCTCAGCCGCGAAGGGGCCCTGAGCCGCGACGACGAGGAGAACTATCTGACGCAGGAGCAGGTGGCTCGGGCCAACCTGGAGGCCCAAGCCGGCGCCGTGGCCAGCGCCAAGGCCGACCTGCACGCCGCCCGCGCCGCCGTGGCCGCCGCCCGCATCAACCTCGACCACACGTTGGTGCGGGCGCCGATCACGGGGCGCATCGGGCAGCAGCGCATCAATCTCGGCAACCTGGTGCGGGAGCAGGAGATCCGGCCGCTGGTGGTGATCAACCAGATCAGTCCCCTCGACGCCGTGTTCGCCGTGTCGCAGCGCTGGAAGGACCAGGTGGACGTGGGCCAGGCGCTGTCTTTCCGAGGTCGCGGCGGCCTGGGCGGCCGGGTGATCTCGATCGACAACACCACCAATGCCAACACCGGCACCGTGATGGTGAAGGCCCGCCTGGAGGGGGATACCGCCAACCTCACCCCTGGCGAGAGCTTGGAGGGCAGCCTGCTGCTGCGGCGCCTGGACGCCAGCCTGCTGGTGCCCGACAAGGCGATTCAGCAGGGCCAGCGGGGGCCGTTCGTGTATGCGGCCCGCCAGGGCAAGGCCGTGCTTATGCCGGTTGTGATCGTCGGCAGCGACCAGGGCCGCAGCGCCGTGCGGGCGGCACTGGAGCCGGGAGATCCGGTGGTGGTGGCGGGTCAGTTCGCCCTGCGTCCTGGCGGTCGCTTGCGCTTGCCGCGGGGGCCGGGGGGCGCGGCGCGTCCAAGCACCGCCGACAACCCTGGGGCGGACGGCGCGGGCGGTTCAGTCAGGGGCCAGCGATGAACCTTTCCGAGACGGCGATCCGCCGGCCGATCGCCACGATCCTGTTGACCCTGGCGCTGGTGGTGGCGGGGTTGGTGGGCTACAGCCAGCTGGCGATCAGCGACCTGCCAAACATCGACTTCCCCACCCTGCAGGTGAACGCCACCCTGCCCGGGGCGGATGCCGAAACCATGGCCAGCGCCGTGGCCCTACCGCTGGAGCAGCAGTTTTCCAGCATCCCGGGCCTGAGCACGGTGACCTCCAGCAGCACCCAGTCGAGCAGCTCGATCACCCTGCAGTTCGATCTGGAGCGTGATATCGACGCCGCCTCCCAGGATGTGCAGACCGCCATCTCCCAGGCTCAGCGCCAGCTGCCCAGCGGCATGCCCTCGCCGCCGTCGATCCGCAAGGTTAATCCGGCGGAGCAGCCGATCCTATTTCTGGTGCTCAGCTCGTCGGTGCTACCCCTCTCCGAGGTGAACCGGGTGGCGGAGCTGCAGGTTGCCCAGCGGCTATCGATGCTGCCGGGGGTTGCCCAGATCAGTGTGTTCGGGGCCCAGCGCTATGCGGTGCGCGTCAAACTCAGGCCCCAGGAGCTGGCGGCACGCCGCCTCGGGGTCAACGACGTGGTGCAGACGGTGAAGGAGGGCAACTCCAGCACCCCCGCCGGCACCCTGTACACGCCTCAACGAACCTATGCCCTGCGCGACAATGGCCGCCTTCAGGACGCCGCCGGGTTCGCCAGGCTGGTGGTGGCCTACCGCGATGGTGCGCCGATTCGCCTTCAGGACGTGGCGGACGTCAGCGACAGCGTCGCCAATGAACGGCTGGCGAGTCGCTACAACGGGGTGCGTTCCATCGTGTTAGCTGTTCAACGGCAGCCCGGCAGCAACTCGGTGGCAATCAGCGATCGAATACGCGCCGAAATACCTGCATTTAGGCAGCGTATCCCCGCTGCGATTTCCCTCGATGTTCTCTACGACCGCGCCGAAACCATCCGCGCTTCGATCGAGGATGTTCAGCATTCCCTGATCCAAAGCGTGCTGTTGGTGATCGCCGTGGTGGTGCTGTTCCTGGGGTTCAGCGCCACGGCCTTGATCCCTGCGGCGGCGATCGCAGTGTCGTTGATCTCCACATTTGCGGTGATGGCCCTGTTGGGATTTTCACTCGACAACCTCTCGCTGATGGCCCTCACCCTCAGCGTCGGCTTCGTGGTGGACGACGCTGTGGTGATGGTGGAGGTGATCGCCCAGCGATTGGAGGCAGGCCAGCCGCTTCGCCAGGCCACCCTGGAGGGTGCCGCCGAGATCGGCCCCACGATCGTCTCGATGACCCTGGCGCTGATCGCCGTGTTTCTGCCGATTCTGTTGATGGGCGGATTGCTGGGCCGACTGTTCCGTGAATTCGCCATCACCTTGAGCGTGGCCATCCTGTTCTCCGGTCTGCTCGGCTTGACGCTCACGCCGATGCTCAGCTCCCGCTTCCAGCGGCTGCCGGAGGAACCCGGGCAACCTCTGGCTTTGGCGACCCCCGGCTCCCGCCGTGGCCCCCTGGCCCTGCTGCTGCGGCTGCGGCGGGCCCTGGAGGCGGTGATCCGACGCTTCAACAGCGGTTTCGAGCGCCTCACGGCCATGTATGGCCGTTCGCTGCAGCGGGCCCTCCACCACCCAAGGCCCACCCAGACGCTGTCGCTGCTGTTGATCCTGCTGACCGTGATCTTGTTCCAGCTGATCCCCAAGGGCTTTATCCCCGATGCGGACACCGGTCAGATCACCGTTTCCACCCAAGCGGCCGAAGGGGTGAGCTTCGCAGACATGGCCCGCATGCATGGGCAGCTGGCCAAGAAGGTGCGGGCCAATCCCGATGTGGAGGGGGTGAACAGCACCATCGGCCAGGGTGGACCGAATCCCTCGGCGAATACGGGCCGGTTGTTCATCAAGCTCAAACCCCGGTCCGAGCGTCGCCACTCCGCCCAGGAGGTCGTGACCCGTCTGCGCCGCACCGTGAACTCCGTGCCTGGGCTGCGCGGCTTCCCGCGCCTGCCGTCGGCGGTGAACATCGGCGGCAGCAGCGCCCGGGCCAAATACCAGTTCAGCCTGCAAACACCGGAGTTGGTTGATCTGGTGCCCCTCAGCCGCCAGCTGCAGGAGCGGCTGCGCGACATTCCCGGCCTGCTGGAGTTGAACAATGACCTGCAGGCCGCGAACCCACAGCTGGATGTGTGGATCGATCGGGAGCGAGCGGCCCGGTTGGGGGTGACGGTGGAAGATCTGCAGTCGGCGCTGGCGGCCAGCTACGGCGAGGGGCAGATCTCCCAGATCCTGCGAGGCGATGGCCAGTACCCGGTGCTGGGCGGGGTGGCGGCGCTGGACCAACGCAGCCGCGCCGATCTGGACAAGCTGGCGATTCGCAGCAACAACGGCAACCTCGTGCCCCTCTCCGCCCTCACCCAGGTGCGTGAATCGGCGGGGCTGGTCAGCGTGAACCACACCGACCAACTGCCCAGCACCACGTTTTCCTTCAATCTTCAGTCTGGGGTGTCGCTGGATGCGGTGACACGCCAAATCCGGCAGCGGGCTGAAACGTTGCTGCCACCCGGCAGCGCCCTCGACTTTCAAGGTGACGCCCGCGTTTTTGCCCAGTCATTCAGTGGCCTCGGCTGGCTGCTGCTGGCCTCCGTGCTGGTGATCTATGTGGTGCTGGGGATTTTGTATGAGGACCCCATCCATCCCCTGACGGTGCTGACCTCGCTGCCACCAGCTGCCGCGGGCGGTCTGGCGATCCTGGTGGTCTTCAACACGGAGCTGAATCTGTATGGCTTTATCGGCTTGATCCTGCTGATCGGGCTAGTGAAGAAGAATGGGATTATGATGGTGGATGTGGCTAACCAGCTACGCCGCCAGGGTGCCGACCCGGTAACCGCCATCCACCAGGCCTGCGTCTCGCGATTCCGACCGATCACGATGACCACCGCGGGAGCCATCCTTGGCACCCTGCCGCTGGCCCTCGGCCTCGGAGCGGGCGGCGATGTGCGCCAGTCCTTGGGGCTGGTGGTGCTGGGTGGCCTGCTGCTGTCCCAGCTGGTGACGCTCTACGCCACGCCGGTGTTCTTCGTGGCCGCCGAAGCGCTCGCCAGCCGCCTTGGGCTGCGGCGCGATCTGGTTGCCCCCCATCATCCCCAACCGAATGCCGGAATCTGAGCGGAGGGCCCACCGTCATGGGATCGGCGTCGAGCCCAATCCGTGCTGGCCAGACTTCGCCAATCCCGCCATCGCGACCTCCAACCCCGCGTGCCATGCCTCACCACGCCGATCGCCCCACCAAAGACTGCGCCTGCTGCGGCCGGCCGTTTCAGTGGCGGCGCAAGTGGAAAGACGTCTGGGACGACGTCCGTTACTGCTCAGAGCGCTGTCGCAACCAGGCGCGCCGGCCAGCCCAGCGCCAGCGGGATCGCCAAGTAGAGGGAAGCGTCAAGCCTGGACGCCAGGGGTGACGCCAGGGGTGACGCCAGGCCCGTTCAGGCCGCATGGAGCGTTTCGGCTGCCGAGGCGACTGCGGGATCCTCTGCGCAGGCGCCCTCCGCCCGCTGCAGGCCCACGTCGACACCGACGTGCTGATCGGGCCGGCCCGTGATCAACAAGGCGGTGCGCTGGCGGGTGGCGATCTGCCACATCCATTTGCTGAACAGGGCGATGCGGTTCTCTGTATCCGGGATGAAGGCCAGATGGGCTAAAGCCCAGACCACCCAGCCGGCCAGGCCGGTGAGATGCCAACCGCGCAGATCGGCAACGGCGTACCAAGGGCCGATCACCGCCATGCTGCCCAGATCCAGCCAGCGAAAGGGCGCGCTGCTGGCGCCATGCAGCTGGTTGAGGATGTCGCGGGCGACCCAGCCGCCCATCTGCACCGCCGGCCCCGCCATGCCAGGCAGCGGGCGACCGTCGTCGTTATGGGCATAGCAACAGAGGTCGCCAACGGCCCGGATCT
>Ga0315903_10005063_pt1 | contig 17293 bp, 14 predicted proteins | sample LakEriMetagenome_7_FD_203524 | JGI IMG/M metagenome (GOLD analysis project Ga0315903, IMG submission 203524) | Freshwater fungal communities from buoy surface, Lake Erie, Ohio, United States - Buoy 2 MA119 | ecosystem: Environmental > Aquatic > Freshwater > Lake | place: USA: Lake Erie, Ohio...
CCCACGTGCTTTCCAGCGGCGTGGCGGGCACGATGTGGGCCAACCGGTCCGGCATCCAGCCGGAGACGGTCCGCGAGATCGCCATGGCCTGGATCCTCACGCTGCCGGTGGCGATGGCGCTGGCCGGCAGCCTGTATTGGCTCGCCACGGCATTCGTCGGCTGACGCAGGACCCAGCCTCACCCCATGAGCACGCCGGCGATCGCGGCGGACAGCGCGTTGGCCAGCGTGCTGATCACGAGCATCTTCACGCCCAGGCGGGCCAGGTCGCCGCGGCGCTCGGGCACGAGCGTGCCGATGCCCCCGAGCTGGATGCCGATGCTCGAGATGTTGGCGAAGGAGCACATGGCGATCGTGGCCAGCGACACGGCCTTCGGGGAGAGCGTGTCCTTCATCCGCCCCATGTCGAAGTAGGCGATCAACTCGTTGAGCACCGTCCGCGTGCCTAGCAGGCCGCCCACGGCCTGGCAGTCGGGGAGGGGCACGCCGATCAGCCAGGCGCAGGGCGCGAAGACGAGGCCGAGCAGCCGCTGCAGCGACAGCTCCGGCCAGCCGGCCAGGCCGCCGACCCAGCCCACCGCCAGGTTCACGAGCGCCACCAGCGCGATGAACGAGATCAGGATGGCGCCGACGTTGGCCGCGAGGAGCAGGCCCTCGCGGGTGCCGCGGGCCGCCGCGTCGAGCACGTTGGAGTCGATCCGCTCCCCTGAAACGCTGACCGTGCCCAGCGTCTCGGGCACGCCCATCTCGGGGATGAACATCTTGGTGAGGAAGATCGTGGCCGGGAAGCTCATGAGGATGGCCGTCAACAGGTCGCGGAGGTCGCAGCCGGCGGCCGCGTAGGCGCCCAGGATCCCGCCCGACACCAGTCCCATGCCGCTGACCATCACCACGGCCAGTTCCGAGCGCGTGAGCCGCGGCAGGTAGGGCCGGATGACCAGCGGCGCCTCGGTCTGCCCGAGGAAGATCGAGGCCGCGGCGTTGAGGGTCTCGGCGCCGCTCGAGCCGAGGATCTTCGCCGTCACCCAGGCGAACACCCGCACCACCTGCTGCATGATCCCCAGGTGGTAGAGCACGGCGAACAGCGCCGCGACGAACACGATCGTGGGGAGCACGCGGAAGGCGAACACGAACCCGGCGGGGCCGGCCGGATCGACGAGTTTGTCGCCGAACACGAACCGCGACCCGGCGTCGGTGCAGGCCAGCACCGTGTCCACCCAGCGGGCGGCGGCGCCGAGCGCCGCCCGGCCCGCCTCCGAGCGGAGGAGGACGAAGCCGAACAGGGTTTGCATCGCCAGGCCGCCGAGCACCATCCGCGGGGAGATCCGCCGGCGGTCCTCCGAGAACAGCCAGGCGGCACCGAGGATCGCCGCCACGCCCAGCAGGCCGCGAAACCGGTCGAGATCGTCCATCGCCAGCACTCCTTTGCTCCGTGGGAACGGGTCACAGCCGGTCGAGGATCAGCCGCCGCGGCGGCGGCGGCTCGGCGGCGACCGTGATCGCCGTCTCGAAGGTCGCCAGCGCCCCGCGGACGTCGGCGGTCCGCGGATCGTAGTGGAGTTCGGCGATCACGTCGCCCGCGGCCACGTGCTCGCCCACCTGGCGGTGGAGGACGATGCCGGCGGCCGGGTCGATCGGGGCATCGACCCGCGAGCGGCCGGCGCCCAGGAGCATCGACGCCTGTCCCACCGGCCAGGCCAGCATCCGCGTGATGAAGCCCGGCCGGTCGATGCGGAAGGGCTCCACGGCCCGCGGCCGCGGCAACACGCCGTCGGGATCGTCGCAGACCGCCGGATCGCCCCCCTGGGCGGCGACCACGCGGCGAAACCGCTCCAGTGCCGAGCCGTCGGCGATCGCCCGGCGGCAGCGGTCGCGGGCGGCGGCCAGGTCGGCCGCCACGCCGCCGATGAGGAGCATCTCGGCCGCGAGCTCGAGCGACACCTCCAGCAGGTCGGCCGGCCCGCCGCCCCGCAGGCAGTCGATGCTCTCCCGGACCTCCAGGGCGTTGCCCACGGTGCGGCCCAGGGGGGCGTTCATGTCGGTGAGCACCACCTGCACCGGCTTGCCGAGTTCGCGGCCGATCCCGGCCATGCTCTCGGCCAGCCGCCGGGCGTCCTCCTCGCGGGACATGAAGGCCCCGTCGCCGGTCTTCACGTCGAGCACCAGGGCGTCGATCCCTTCGGCGAGCTTCTTCGAGAGGATCGAGGCCGTGATCAACGGGATGCTCTCCACCGTCGCCGTCGCGTCCCGCAGTGCGTAGAGCACGCGGTCGGCCGGTGCGATTTCGGCGGTCTGGCCGATGAGCACGAGGCCGCACTCGCGGGCGATCCGCCGGTAGGCCGCGAGATCGAGATCGATGCGGAAGCCGGGGATGCTCTCCAGCTTGTCGAGCGTGCCGCCGGTGTGGCCCAGGCCGCGGCCCGAGACCATCGGCACCGTCACGCCGCAGGCCGCCGCGATCGGCGCCAGGATGAGGCTCGTCTTGTCGCCCACGCCGCCGGTGGAGTGCTTGTCGACCTTCGGCCCGGGGATGTCGGAGAGGTCGATCACCGTGCCGGAATGCAGCATGGCAGCGACGAGCGCCGCGGTTTCCGCCTGGCTCATGCCCCGCCACAGGATCGCCATCGTCAGGGCGGCCCACTGATAGTCAGGCACCTCCCCGGTGGCGATGCCCCGGACGAGGAACTCGATCTCCGCGGCCGTGAGGTCGCCGCCGTCGCGCTTCCGGCGAATCAGATCGACGGCTCGCATGGCGGAGTGGCCCGGGGGAGGAGCGGCGGTGGCGATCCGGGGAGGCGGGATTCAGTCTCGGGCGGCCGTGCCGAACTGCCGGTCGCCCGCGTCGCCGAGGCCGGGCACGATGAACCCCGAGTCGTTGAGCCCCTCGTCGAGCACGGCCACGTGGATCGTCACGCCCGGCATGCCCCGCTCCAGGCAGGCCACGCCCTCCGGCGCGGCGATCAGCGCCAGGTAGATGATCCGCGGCACGCCGGCGTCACGGAGGATTTCGCAGGTGCGGACGGCCGAGCCGCCCGTGGCGAGCATCGGGTCGACGACGATCGCCACCGCCGCGCCGCAGTTCCGCGGCAGCTTGTTGTAGTACTCCTGCGGCTTGAGCGTCCGCTCGTCGCGAAACAGCCCGATGTGCCAGACCTCGGCGTCGGGGATCATCTCCAACAGGCCATCGGCCATGCCCAGGCCGGCGCGGAGGATCGGCACGATCGCGATCTGCTCCTCGACGCGGCGGCCGGCGGCCGTGCCCAAGGGCGTCGGCCCGCGGAACTCGCGGGTGGGCAGGTCGCAGGTGGCCTCGTAGCCGAGCAGCCGCGTCAGCTGCCGGACGACGCGGCGGAACTCCGGCGGCCGCGTCTGCGGATCCCGCAGCGTGACCACGTGGTGGGCGACCAGCGGATGCGTCGAGACGTGGACTCCGGCCATGGATCGCGCCTGCCTGCGGACTTGCAAACCCTGGGCGAAGATCATATCCCTGGGGTGGGCGTTGTCGAACGCACTCCGATTCCGCCGCCCCGTGAGGCCGCCCGTGCATGCTGCCGCGTTCGTCGATCCGCTCGTCGCCGCCGCCCGCAAGGCCGCGGAGCACGCCCACGCCCCCTACTCCGGCTGGCACGTGGGCGCCGCCGCGGTCTTCGCCACGGCGGACGGGCCGCCGTTCGTGGGCGCCAACGTCGAGAACGGCTCGTACGGGCTCACGATCTGCGCCGAGCGGACGGCGATCTGCGCCGGCGTGGTCGCCGGGCACCGTCGCCTCGTGCGGCTGGGCCTCACCTGCCGCGACGCCGCCGGCCAGCCGGTGCCGCGGATCGTGCCCTGCGGCGCCTGCCTGCAGGTGATCGCCGAGTTCGGCGGGCCCGACACCGAGATCGTGATCGACGGCGGGGGCACGTTCCGCCTCGCCGACTTTCTGCCGCGGCCGTTCGGCGCCGACGTCACGGTGCCAGGTCGAGGCAGATGAGCGTCGTGTCGTCCCGCAGGTAGAGCCTTCCCCGGGAGAGCGCGGGAAGCGCCCGCAGCGTGCCGGGCAGCGGCCGGCAGCGGCCGCGGGTTTCCACGCCGGCGGGCGTCGCCTGGAGCAGCACCAGTTCGCCGCCGGTTTTCGCGGCCAGCAGCCTGCCGTCGGCGGCCAGCAGCGTGCCGTAGCCGAAGCCCCGCTCCCGCCAGAGCACGCGGCCTGTCTTCAGGTCGGCGCAGACGAGGTCGGCCGGCGGCCCGTCGTCGCGGCCGTCGATGCCGTAGAGATGGCCGTCGATGGCCAGCGGCGTGCAGTATTGCGTCGCCAGCGGCTCCTCACCCTGCCACAGCGGCCGCGCGGCCGCGGCGTCGAACTCCGCGCACACGCAGCCCACGCCGTAGGACGCCGTGACGAACAGCCTCCCGCCGGGCAGGGCCAGGGGCGTGGCCGCGTTGACGGTCGGCCCGCGCTTGCCGAACGGGAACTGCCAGCGGACCTCACCGCCGCCGGCATCGAGCAGCATGCAGGCGGACCGGGTGACGGCGAGCACGTGGGGTCGTTCGCCGACGACGACGGCCACGGGGGACGAGTAGCTGGCGGCCTCCGTCGTGCGTTGCCAGGCCGTCTTCCCGGTGCGGCGGTCGAAGGCCACGATCCCGGCGTCGTCGCGACCGCCGACGTTCACGACGACCAGGTCGCCGACCACCAGCGGCGTGGAGCCGGCGCCGAAATAGCCCTCCACCGCCGCGAACTCGCGGTGCGTGCGGCGCGACCAGATGGTGTCACCCGTGCCCAAGTCGCGGCAGGCGAGCGTGCCCTGGGCCCCGAAGGTGAACACGTGCCCGTCGTGCACCAGCGGCACGCACAATGGCCCGTCGCCGCCACCGACCTGCGGCCGGAACGTCGTCGCATCCTCGGCCGTCCATGCCGTGCGGCCGGTCGCCGCGTCGAGGGCCTCGACCACCTCGCGGTCGCCCCGGCGGTGGAAGAGGATCGCCCGGTCGCCGACGATCGCCAGGCCCGCGTAGCCCGCACCGACCTCCCGCCGCCAGCGGACCGGCGGTCCGGCCTCCGGCCAACGGTCGGCCAGCCGCTCGTCGGCGGCGGCCAGGCCGGTGCGGTCGGGGCCGAGGATCTGCGGCCAGTCGCCGGCGGCGGCCGACACGGCGGCCGCGGCGATCGCCACCGCCATGAACCCACGCAAGAGCGGCATAGGCACCTCGATGAACGGCGAATGGCCACGACGGGAAGCACGGGCCTCGTCGCTAATCGTCCCCGCCGCGTTGCCGGTAGTACTTGAGGCCCGGGACGAAGAAGCAGGCCGCGCTCACCAGGCCGAAGATCACGTGCTGGTAGTCCGGCACGACGCACATCACGAGGGCCGTGGCGAAGAGCACCGCCGCCTGCACGTAGAAGGCCCCGGAGAGGATCGCGGCCTTGGCGAAGAAGACGATCCCGGCCAGCAGGGCGAGCACCGGCGACAGCGTGAGCACCCGCAAATCGAGCAGGGCCTCGACCCAGAAGAGCATCACGCTGCCGATCACGCTGCCGCCCCAGATGTGGGCGATCTGCCGCTCGACCGCGGTCACCGGGCCGGTGCGATGCCGCAGGGCCCAGAAGATCGGCGCCCACAGCGCGAGCCCGCCGCCCCAGAGCACGAGGTACGGCCAGCGGGAGGCCACCCCCTGCCAGGCGAGCAGGTCCGTGGTCACCGACAGGGCGAGCACCACGACCGAGTGCCACATCCACAGCAGCCCCCAGTTCTCCAGCACGACGGCATGGTGCGTCTCGCGGAACAGGCGGGCGACCACGTCCGAGAGCCCGCCGCGGCGGGCGGCGACGGGCTCACCGGCGAGATACGACCGCAGGTCGGCGGCGAGGTCGGCGGCCGTCGCGTACCGCAGATCCTGCGGCTTCTGCAGCGACTTCAGCGCGATCATCTCCAGGTCGCGATCGACCCCGGGCTCCAGCGACCGCGGCACCGGCGGGTCGGCCTCGAGCACGGCCAGGAGCGTGTCCATGGGGGTGGCGGCCTGGAACGGCGGCCGGCCGGTGAGCATCTGGTAGAGGATCGCGCCCAGGCTCCACACGTCGCTCGTCGGGCCGACGTCCCCGCGGCTGCCCGCCGCCTGCTCCGGCGACATGTAGCACGGCGTGCCGAGGATCGCCCCGGTGTGGGTCACCGAGCCGTCGTCCTCGAGCCGTTTCGCCAGCCCGAAGTCGGAGACGTGCGGCGCGCCGACGTCGTCGATGAGGATGTTGGAAGGCTTGAGGTCGCGATGCAGGACGCCGCGGCCGTGGGCCGCGTGCACCGCGTCGGCCACCTTGGCCAGGAGCGCCGCGGCCTCTCGCGGTGGGAGCGGGCCCGCCGCCAGACGCCGGGCGAGCGTCGTGCCCTCGACGAACCGCATGCTGTAGAAGGGATGGCCGTCGCATTCGCCCACCTCGAAGATCGACACGATCCCCGGATGGTCGAGACGCGCGGCAGCCTCGGCCTCGCTGCGAAACCGGGCCAGGTCGGCGGCGGACGCCAGATCCCTCCGCAGGAGCATCTTCAGGGCTACCGTGCGGCCCAGGCTCCGCTGCGTGGCGCGGTAGACCACGCCCATGCCCCCGCGGCCGATCTCCTCGTGGAGTTCGTAGTCGCCGAACGAGGCCGGCAGGGGTGTGCTGCCCGGCAGGAAATCGCCTCCGGCCGGGCGGCCTGGGGACGCCGGCCGCCCGCCGCGGCCGGCGTCGGGGAGGCTGAAGATCGTCGACTCGTCGGCCACGGCCTCGGCGACCGACATGGCGGCGAACAGCTCCCGCAGCTGGCCGGCGAGATCCGGGTGGGCCGCGGCGAGCGCCTCCAGGCGGGCCTGGGCGGCGGCGCCCCGGACCCCGGAGAGCTCGTCGAGCAGCTCGGCCAGGCGATCCTCCTGCTCCGCCGACAGCGGGGCGTCGATCGCGCGTGGTCGGCCGGCCGTCGTCGGCGTCATGGATGGAAGTCCCCGGAAGCGTCTGTTCGATGATAGGCCCGCGGGCCTGGCCGGCGACCCGTGCCGATCACCCGAGCAACGCCCGGAGGCGGCGCATCGCTCGCAGGTAGCGCATGCCGGCGGCGGGCTTCGAGAGCCCGAGCACCTCGGCTGCCTCGGCCGTGGTGAGGTGCTCGAAATGCCGGAGGAGCACGATCTGGCGGTCGGCCTCGTCCAGCGCCTCGACGGCGGTGGCGAACCGCCGTTCCAGCTCGTGCCAGGTCGCGGCGGCGGCCGGCGTCAGCTCCCGGTCGGCGACGAGGCCGGCCAGGTCGGCGGTGGACTTCCCGTCGTCGGGGGCCAGCGGCACCTCCCGATCGACGCTCCGACTGGCGGCCACGCGGTGCCGACGGTGGGCGTCGATCAGCCGGTCGCGGGCCATGTGCCGCAGCCAGAGCTGGAAGGGCATGGTGGGGTTGGAGAGGTATTCGCCCAGCCGGCGATTGGCCTCCAGCAGCACGTCCTGCACGATGTCGCTGGCATCGACCCGCCGCTGCACGCCGCGATCCATGCGGCGGTCGATCATGCGTTTGATCGCCTCGCGGTGCCGCTCGAGCAGCCCGTTCACGGCACCGTCCTCGCCACGCCGGACGCGATCCAGGAGGACCATCGTCGCCGGTGGCTCGTCCCCGGCGGTCGATGCCGCCGGCGCGCCGTCCCGGGAGCGAGGCATGCCGGCCGGAGAGGTCATGAGGTTCCCGCGGGCTGTACGGGTCGAGACGGGAGCGGATCCACGACCCCCATCGTACCAACGTGTCGCCTGCAGCGGTGCTGTCGCCTGCAGCGATCGTCGGGGCCGGCGTCCCCGCTGGGGCGAGGTTTTTCGTCGCCACTGCCCGGCCGCTTTTTGCCCGGCCCGCAAACGTGTTCCATAATCGCGAGCGGCCGAAGGACGGGCCGCTGGCCGCCGCGACACCATGCGGTTTCCCGAAATGGATTGCCCCGTGACTGGCGTTCGTGCCCCGACGTCGCCCGGCAGCCGCTCCCGGACATGGGGCGTGGTCGCGGCCGTGGTGGCGGCCTGGGCCGCAGCGGCAGCAGCGGAGCCCGCGCTCAAGTGGGGGCCCGTGGCGCCCGAGCCGCCGGCCGCCGTCCATGCCCACGCCGAAGATCTCGTCGCCCGCACGACGCCGCTCGCGGATCAGGGCCGCTGGGCGGACATCGTCAGCGTCTGCGAGACGGCCGCCCGCAAGGGCACGCTGCCGCCGGCGCTCGTGCAGCGGTACGACCTGGCCAAGCTGCACTGCGACATCGCCCGGCGGCACGCGGAGCCGGCGTTTCGTCGGCAGCTCGCCACGCTCACGGAGTCCGACGCCCGCCGCGTGTATGCGGAGGTCCTGGCCAGGATCGCGTCGCATCACGTGGACACGCCCGACTTCGCGCGGCTGGCGGATCGCGGCCGCGTCGCCGTGGAGGTGGCGCTCGAGGATGCGACCTTCGCCTCGCTGCACGCCTCGCAGGCCACGCCCGAGCGTGGGGCCCTGTATCGCGAGCAGGTGGCGCGGCTCGCGGCCGCGCGGCCCGTCGCCACCCAGGGGGATGCCGAGGCGCGGGCCGCGGCGATCGCCCGCACCGCCCACTCGCTTCTCGGGGTTCCGCCGGCGGTCACCCTGATGGAGATGGCCGCCGCCGCAGTGGGCGGCCTCGACGAGTATTCCGCCTTCCTCACCACGGGCCAGCTCGACGACCTCTACGCGCAGATCGAAGGCCGGTTCGTCGGCCTGGGGGTGGAGCTGAAGGCGGCGGCCGACGGTCTGCTCGTCGTCCACGTGATCCCCGGCAGCCCGGCGGAGCGGTCCGGGATCCGCGCCGGCGACCATCTCGTGGGCGTCGCCGGCCGGTCGCTCGGCGGCATGGGCGTGGACGAGGCGGCCCAATTGCTGCAGGGGCCGGAGGGTTCGCTCGTCACGCTGGCGATCCTGCGGGCGCCGTCGCCGGCGCGGGCGGTGACGGTCCGGCGCGAGCACGTCGACGTGCCGAGCGTCGAGAACGCGCGGCTCCTCGACCCTGCCGCGGGCGTGGCCTATCTGAAGCTCTCCTCCTTCCAGAAGACGACCGCGGCGGACCTGGAAGCGGCGCTCCGCCGCCTCGATGCCGCGGGCATGCGGACGCTGGTCATCGACCTGCGGGGCAATCCCGGCGGGCTGCTCTCGGCCGCCGTGGACGTCGCCGACCTGTTCCTCGAACGCGGCTTGGTGGTGGCCACGCGGGGTCGCAGCCCGGAGGAGGACTTCAACTACACGGCCGGCCGGCCCGGCACGTGGCGGATGCCGCTGGTGGTCCTCATCGACGGCGACTCGGCCAGTTCCAGCGAGATCTTCGCCGGTGCCATCCGCGACCACGGCCGGGGCACCATCGTCGGCACGCGGAGCTACGGCAAGGGCTCGATCCAGGGGATCTTCCCGCTGGAGTCGGCGGGCGTGGGCATGCGGCTGACGACGGCGAAGTTCTTCTCGCCCCGGGGGCTGCCCTTCAGCCGCGTGGGGGTCGAGCCCGACGTCACCGTGCACGCGACGGCCCGGCCGATCGACGGCGCGATCGTCCAGCAGGCCGGCGACCAGGCGCTCGACGCCGCCATCGAGGTGGCTCGGCGGGCCTCCCCGCGGGCCCCCGTTCGGCCGGCGGCGCGGGCCACGGCGGCGCGATGACGGCCGGCCGGCGGGGGTTCTTGAACCCGCTTTCTCACGCCGCTAGGATCGAGAGACGGTCGAACGACCCGTCGCTGAACTCTTCTTCTGGCTGCGACGGGTTCGATCACCGGGAATGTCGAGCCCGTTCGACGAGCGGGCCGCCGCCCGGCGTCTGTACTCTTTGCCCCCCGTGAAGCCCGGAAGGAAGGACTCTGCCATGACCGTTGCCCGCGCCAGCGCGATCGCCGCCATCAACAGCTACAAGTCCAACGGCCAGGCTTGGAACTTCCGCGAGACGCCGACGAGCGAGATCTTCGGCTCCAACGTCTTCAGCGAGGCGGTGATGAAGGATCGGCTGCCCAAGAGCGTCTACAAGGCGCTGCAGGCCACGATCAAGCAGGGCAAGCCGATCGATCCGGGCATCGCCGACGCCGTCGCCCTGGCCATGAAGGACTGGGCGATCGAGAAGGGCGCCACGCACTACGCCCACGTCTTCTACCCGCTCACCGGGCTGACCGCGGAGAAGCACGACAGTTTCCTGACGCCGACGGGCGACGGAGACGCGATCGCCGAGTTCTCCGGCAAGGAGCTGATCCAGGGAGAGCCCGACGCCTCCAGCTTCCCCTCGGGCGGGCTGCGGGCCACCTTCGAGGCCCGCGGCTACACCGCCTGGGATCCGACCAGCCCGGCCTACATTCTCGACAATCCCAACGGCACGACGCTGTGCATCCCCACCGCCTTCTGCGCCTGGACGGGCGAGGCGCTCGACAAGAAGACGCCGTTGCTCCGCTCCATGCAGGCCGTGGACAAGCAGGCCCGCCGCGTGCTGGCGCTCTTCGGGCACAAGGACGTGGGCCAGGTCACCGCCTCGGCCGGGCCGGAGCAGGAATATTTCCTCATCGACCGCAACTTCTTCTTCGCCCGGCCCGACCTGACGATGAGCGGCCGGACGCTGTTCGGCGCCAAGTCGCCCAAGGGGCAGGAGTTCGAGGACCAGTACTTCGGCGCGATCCCGGAGCGGGTCCTGGCCTTCATGATGGACACGGAGCGGGAGCTCTACAAGCTCGGCGTGCCGGTGAAGACGCGGCACAACGAGGTGGCGCCGAGCCAGTATGAGATCGCGCCGATCTACGAGAACGCCAACATCGCCACCGACCATCAGCAGACGATCATGCAGACGCTGACGCGGGTGGCCCAGAAGTACGGCATGGCCTGCCTGCTTCACGAGAAGCCCTTCGCCGGGATCAACGGCTCCGGCAAGCACGTCAATTGGTCGCTGGGCTGCCGGCTCGGCAACCTGCTCGAGCCGGGCGAGACGCCGCACGCCAACATGCAGTTCCTGGTGTTCTGCGCCGCCGTCATCCGGGCGGTCCACCGGCACGGCGACCTGCTCCGGGCCGTCGTCGCCTCCAGCGGCAACGATCATCGCCTCGGCGCCAACGAGGCGCCTCCCGCGATCATCTCCATCTTCCTCGGCGAGCAGCTCTCCGACGTCTTCGAGCAGATCGAGAAGGGCAAGGCGACGAGCTCCAAGAGCACCGGCACGCTGACGGTGGGCGTGGACACGCTGCCGCCGCTGCCCAAGCATGCCGGCGACCGCAACCGCACCAGCCCCTTCGCCTTCACGGGCAACAAGTTCGAGTTCCGGGCGGTGGGCTCGAGCCAGTCGATCGCCGGGCCGCTGGTGGCCCTGAACACGATCATGGCCGAGAGCCTCGACCACATCGCCACCGAGCTCGAGAAGGCGACCGGCGGGGACCTGGCCAAGCTGCCGGCGGCCGTGGAGAAGCTGCTGCAGAAGATCGTCGCCGAGCACAAGGCCGTGATCTTCAACGGCAACGGTTATGCGCAGGAGTGGCACGAGGAGGCGGCCAGGCGGGGCCTGCCCAACAACCGGTCCACTCCCGAGGCCCTCGACCAGCTCGTGGCGCCGAAGAATCTGGAGATGTTCGAGAAGTACGGCGTCCTCTCGCGCCGGGAGATGCAGAGCCGCTACGAGATCTACATGGAGCGGTATTGCAAGGACATCAACACCGAGGCCCAGGCGGCCCTGCAGATCGCCAAGACGATGATCCTGCCCGCCGGCTACCGCTACCAGGGCGAGCTGGTGGACATCGCCGCCAAGCTCAAGAGCCTCGGCCAGGCGCCCCACATTGGCACCCTCGAGAAGCTGACGCGGCTCGTGGGCGAGTTCGAGTCGCGGATCGACGCCCTGGAAGCCGCCCTCGCGCATCACGGCGGCGGCGACGTGCGGGCCGAGGTCAGGCACTTCCACGCCGACGTGATCCCGGCGATGGCCGCCCTGCGGGAGACGGCCGACCAGATCGAGGTCATCCTGCCCGACGACCTCTGGCCGCTGCCGACCTACCGCGAGATGCTGTTCATCAAGTGAGTGACGCGGACCTGGCGGCGGCGATCGTCGCGGCCGCGGCCCGGCACGGGCTCGCCGGTGCGGACGAGCACGCCGACCGGCTCGCCGCCTACGCGTCGAGCCTGTGGCGCTGGAACGAGCGGCTCAACCTCACCCGCCACACCGACGTGGAGCGGTTCGTGGCGCGGGATCTCGGCGACGCCGTGGCGATCGCCGCCCACCTCGCCCGGGGCGAGCGGGTGCTCGACGTGGGCACGGGCGGCGGGGTGCCTGGCGTGCTGCTGGCCATTCTCCGTCCCGACCTGCGGGTCGAGCTCGCCGAGAGCGTGGCCAAGAAGGCCCGGGCGGTGACCGCGATCCTCGAGGAGATCGGCCTCGAAACTCCGGTGCATGCGGCGGCGGGGCAGGCCGTCGTGGCCGCCCGGGCCGCCGGTCCCGATCGCTTCGACAGTCTCGTCGTCCGGGCGGTGGCGCCTCTGGAGAAGCTCCTCCGCTGGTTCGAGCCGCTGTGCGGCGGCTATGGGCGGATGCTCGTGGTGAAGGGGCCGCGCTGGGAGGCGGAGAAGGCGGAGGCGCGGCTCGGTGGGCTATCCAGGCGGGTGCTCGTCCGCCGCATCGCCGGCTGGCCGATCCACGGCAGCGACAACGAGAGCGTGCTCCTGGAGATTCGCCGCCGCCCGACCACTTGAGCGGTCCATTCGGCCGGACCTCACCCGTGTCGCACACAGGGTCCGCCGGCCGCGCCGCGTGCTGGCGGCATGTAATGCGCATCCCACTCGTACCTCGCGCGTGACGCTGGTCGGGGCTGCCCATGCCCCGTCGCCGGACGTTCGCTGCGGGCATCCTGCCCTCCGCTCACTCCGTGCCGGCTGCGCTTTCGCCGGGCACCGATCCGCCGCAGGCGGATTGGTCGTTGGCTTCGCTTGCCGCCAAGGCCGGCTCCCGGGGCACGGGCAGCCCCTCCCCGACCCTCGTTGCTCAGAAGCGGCTCCGTGCGCGAGGCTCACGTGTGAGCCGTATAAGGCCGTGGCATCGTGCCACGGCTTGCTATGCCGGCCTGCGCCGGCTGTTGGTGGCCCGCCGTCCCGGCGGGCGACCAACTCGCACGACCGCACGCAGCGGCCGCAGGCCGCGCCGCGTGCTGGCAGCACGCAAGGCCGTGGCGTCGTGCCGCGGCTTGCTATGCCGGCCTGCGCCGGCTGTTGGTGGCCCGCCGTCCCGGCGGGCGACCAACTCGCACGACCGCACGCAGCGGCCGCAGGCCGCGCCGCGTGCCTCCGCGCCACCCCGCGCCGCCGCGGAGCGGCGGCCACGGCCGCCGGGAGGGCGGCCGCTGCCCGGCTGGTCGCACCTCGGCTGCGACCACGCCGGGCCCAGCCCGCCGGGGCCATGGATGGCCCGGCGGGCGCTGCTAAAGGTTCATCCCCAGGAACCCGCCGGCGGCGTCGCTGGCGGCCTGCTCACGGGCGAGCCGCTCCAGGGCCCGTGACAGGTCGCCGGCGGCGATGTAGCGATCGAACTCCGCCTCGACGGCATGCTTCACCGAGAGCCTGAGCCACTCGACGGCCGGCTGCGTCAGCCAGTCGCAGGTCTCGCCATCGAGATCGACGACCAGGTCGCTGCCGATCGTCCGGGCGTCGGCCTCGTCGGTGAGCACCGTGCCCTCGAAGGCGAACCGTGCCCACCCGATGCCCGGATTGTTCGTAAACTGGAAGGTGCACGAGCCGTCGGTCAGGTAGTACGTGTTCCGCGTCCCGTGCCGGCCCACGGCCCGCTGGAATCGCTCCAGCCGCGCGCGGTAGCCGGGCGAGGCGTCGAGCGGCACGTCGAGCCGTGGCACGCTCCGCAGGGGCATGCACTCGAACGAGATCGCGACGGCCGGCGGATTGGGCGACACGGTCATGATCCCGGGATTCTACCGCCGCATCGGATGCCGCACAGCGGCGCTTGTTCCGCTGTTGCTGGCGGCGGTGGTCGCCTGCCGCCCGGCGGCCGACGGCGTGCGGGTCAGCGACACGCGGCGGCTGATGGGCGTCGCCTGGACGATCACGCTCCACGCGCCGACGGAAGAGGCGGGCCGGGAAGCCCTCCTGGCGGCCTTCGCCGAAGTGGCCAGAATCGAGGGCATCCTCTCCGACTACGACCCGGCCAGCGAACTCTCCCGACTGTCGGCCGCCGCGCCCACGGACGAGCCGGTGCCGGTTGGCCCGGACCTGTGGCGGGTGCTGGAGCATGCCGTGGCGTTTCGCGACGCGAGCGCCGGCGCCTTCGATCCGACGGTCGGGCCGCTGACCGTGCTGTGGCGGCAGACGCGGCGTTCCGGGCGGCTGCCGCGACCCGACCGGCTGGCCGCCGCCCGCGCGGCGGTGGGTCCGCAGGCCCTGGAACTGGTGGCCGCGGCCCGGGCCGTGCGCCTGCCCCGGCCCGGCACGCGGCTGGACCTCGGCGGCATCGGCATGGGCTACGCGGCCGACCGCGTGCTCGACCTGCTGCACGGGCGGGGCATCGACGCGGCCCTGGTGGACGCCTCCGGAGACGTGGCGGCGTCCGGCCCGCCGCCGGGCGCCGCGGGCTGGCGGGTCGCCGTCCGCGGCCTGCCGGGCGACGGCACTCCGGCGGAGACGCTCCTGCTGGCCAACGCCGCGGTCACCACGTCGGGAGACGCCTTCCAGGCCGTCGAGATCGACGGCTGTCGCTACAGCCACATCGTCGATCCACGGACGGGCCTGGGCGTCGCCGGACCGGCCGCCGTCACCGTGATCGCCCCGGATTGCACGACGGCCGATGCCCTGGCGACCGCCGCCAGCGTGCTCGGACCCGACGCAGGAGCCACTCTGATCGGCAGGTTTCCCGGATCCGCGGCCCGGTTCGTGGCGGTCGCCGACGGTCGGGCGGTGGTGTCGACCACGGCCACCTGGCCCGCCCAGTTTGCCGCGCAGGGCGGGCGACCGGGCGGAGAGTGACGATTGCTCCAAGTTTGCGGGGCTGGAACCCGATAGTTCCAGTGCTGCCGCTGCGCCTTGGTGCACGCGGTGCGGGCACGGAGTCGGGGGGCGCCGTGCCGGGACCGAGCCGCCGATGTGCGGTCGCCGGTTCCCTCAAGGCGCAGCGGCGGCCTTCGCGATCCCGCGGAGCGACGAACCCGGCAGCGAGTCCCCCGTGCCCCGCAGCGGCCGTTTCATCTGGGTAGCCCTGACGAGCATTTCGCTCGTGGCGGGAGGCTGTGCGCCGCGGCAGCCGTTCTACTTCTTCGAGGACGGCGACCTGTCGCACTACGTGGGGGCGATCCAGAAACTGGAGTACCCAGACACCTGCCAGGAGCCGCTCGCCGAGGCGGCCGGCGCCGTCGATCCCCTCACGCTCTCGAACCCCACGTTCGACTCGATCTGGGAACTGTCGCTCGAGGAGGCGATCCGCACGGCCCTGGAAAACGGCAAGGTCCTGCGTAACATCGGCGGCCGCTTCGGCAGCTTCGGCGGTCCGCGGCCGCAGACCGGCGAGCCGCCGGTGTCGCTGCTCACCAATCCGCAGGTCACGCCCAGCATCTACGATCCCGCGATCACGGAGACCGACCCGTTCCGCGGCGTGGAGAGCGCGCTGGCCCTGTTCGACGCCCAGCTCTCCAGCTCGCTCACCTGGGAGCGGCAGAACAGGCCGCAGAACATCGGCGGCGTGGGCACCTTCATCTTCCAACAGCAATTCCTCGGCGACACCGGCAACTGGACGAGCGGAATCACCAAGCGCACCGCCACGGGTGCCACCTGGGGTTTCGCGAACTCGACGCTGTACGACAACAACAACTCCCCCATCCGCCAGGACGGCGTCCCCTCGACGTTCACCACCAACTACGACTTCACGTTCAGCCAGCCGCTGCTGCAGGGTGCCGGCGTCACCTACAACCGGATCGCCGGGCCCGACTCGTTCGAGAACATCTACGGCCGGCCGGCCTTCCGCGGCGTCCTCCTGGCCCGCATCAACTCCGACATCTCGCTGGCCGACTTCGAGGCCGGAGTCCGCAACCTCGTCAGCGACACCGAGCAGTCGTACTGGGAACTGTACTTCGCCTACCGCAACCTGGAGGCCCGCAAGGCCGGCCGCGACAGTGCGCTCGAGGCGTGGCGGGTGGTGCACGCGAAGTTCCGCGTCTCCGCCGGAGGCGGCGAGGCCGCCAAGGAGGCCCAGGCCCGCGAGCAGTATTTCTTCTTCCGCAGCGAGGTCGAGCAGGCGCTCACCGACGTCTACCGCTCCGAGAGCCGGCTCCGCTACATGATGGGCATCTCGGCCAGCGACGGGCGGCTGATCCGCCCGTCCGACGAGCCCACCACGGCCCGGATCGCGTTCGACTGGCAGCAGTCGCTGGTCGAGGCGCTCTCCCGGTCGGCCGAACTCCGCAAGCAGAAGTGGGTGATCAAGCAGCGCGAACTGGAGCTCACCGCCGCGAAGAACCTGATCCTCCCCCGGCTCGACCTCGTGGGCCGGTGGCGGTTCCTGGGCATGGGCCAGGAACTGATCAACCAGAACTACGTCCCCTACAACGCCAACGGCACCGACCCGCTGGTCGGCACCGACGCGTATTCCACGCTGCTCAGCGGCCAGTTCCAGGAGTGGCAGGCCGGGGCGCAGTTCCTCATGCCGCTGGGATTCCGCCGCGAGCTGGCGACCGTCCGCCACCACCAGCTGCAACTGGCCCGGGAGCGGGCCCGGCTCCAGGACCAGGAACTCGAGGCGTCGCACGCGCTGGTGGAGGCCGTCCGCAACGTGGACACGAACTTCGCCCTCGCCCAGACGAACTTCAATCGCCGTGTCGCCGCCGAGAAGCAGGTGGAGGCCACCAGGGCCGCCTACGACATCGGCACCGTCACCTTCGACCAGGTGCTCGAGGCCCAGCGGCGGCGGGCGGAGGCCGACAGCGGCTACTACCGGGCGCTCGTCGATTACAACCGCTCCATCGCCCAGCTCCATTACCGCAAGGGATCGCTGCTCGAGTACAACGGCGTCTTCCTGGCGGAGGGTCCCTGGCCGGGCAAGGCCTACTTCGACGCCCATCGCCGGGCCCGCCAGCGGGACGCGAGCCTGTACCTCGACTACGGCCACTCGCGGCCCGGCGTGTTCAGCCGCGGCGCGATCACGCAGAACTTCGAGTCGATCGGCGCCGACGTCCGCGCCCAGCAGCTTCCGGCCCGCGATCCGGCGACCCGCGAGGCCTGGCCGCCGTCCGCGGGCAACACGCCGGCCGAGCCGGAGCTCCTGCCGACGCCCGTGGCCCGGTGATCACGACCGTGCCCGGGATGCTCAGGCCGAAAGCG
>Ga0315903_10005070_pt1 | contig 17284 bp, 19 predicted proteins | sample LakEriMetagenome_7_FD_203524 | JGI IMG/M metagenome (GOLD analysis project Ga0315903, IMG submission 203524) | Freshwater fungal communities from buoy surface, Lake Erie, Ohio, United States - Buoy 2 MA119 | ecosystem: Environmental > Aquatic > Freshwater > Lake | place: USA: Lake Erie, Ohio...
CTGTGTTCAGTTATACCAGGTAACGCGGTGATATTTTTTTCAACTATGCCGTAGATTTTACAATCCTTTTTGGCATCTTCAAGTTCGCGCTCGTAGTGACTGATAAAATCAGGCAAGGCATCTAAACCAGCAACTATGCGACTATACCACATGGGTGTTCTCTCTGGACACACTATCTGAATTATTTTTCAGATGCTGATCACAAATCTCGGCCAACCAAGGAAACATAGTTTTCCAATCAGTGCCCCGACGGCGATCTTTTTCGTCAAGAAAAATTTGTAGTTTATCTATTTCGGCAATGTCAACCTCAGACTGTTCTATTTCTTTTATTATACCTTGCATGTATATCTTTGCTATTTTGTGCTGTTCGGTGTCCTCTGGCATGCATGAAATAATCTTATCAAAATCTGATTTGAAAGTATCTCCGCCTAGTATTCCCGCGACCAAGTAAGAAGGTTGAGGAGTTATGCTAGAAAAAAAGTGTCCGACTGGTCTTGTCTTTCTCCAATTTTGTAACTTAATCAACAGCTCAGGCATTGTTTTTATTGTTAATATACTAATAGCCTGATTTATGTTTAGAGTGATCCATTTTTGCTGCAGTAAGTATTCAAAGTTTTTTTCCCAGGTGGCTAAATTTAATCCATAACGTACAAATTCTTGTTCTGGACCCCAGCAATCTATGCTGCATGTTAGATCAATCCTTTTGAGTTTTCTATCTACCAAAAGTTTTCGAAATTTCTCGCAAATTAATTCAAGTTTGCTTGAATTAATCTGAAGATTGGTTGAAATACCCAATTCTAAATTTGGGTGTGCGGTGTTTTCAAAATAATCTAACAATTGATAAAACTCAGGCTGATAAAACGGTTCTCCGCCCAACACGTTGAATCTTTTAAGTCCAGAAGATTTACGTTTCATATAGTCCCAAAATTTGTCAATCAGTATTGGCGCTTGATTTTCTTCTGCTTCGAGTATCACTCCACCTTTGTTAAATTTTCCAAATTTTATATTTTCTTGATTTATCTTTGAGCTCAGTCCTGGTATACAGTACAAACAACTCATGTTACACACGTTGTTGACAAAAACTTCTAACACAGTTGGGTCTACATGTATGGCTGTAGGATCAGTATCCAGAATTTCTGGATACTGATTTGGGATTGATAACATTAATTTTCTATCGCTAAACCCACCAGCTTGCTCAATTTTGCGACAGTAGTGACAACTGTGTTCGGGCCATCGACCCGCCAACATGTCCTTGCGTTCTTGCAACTTTTTATCAGTATTATGAAACTGATCAAAATTTTCTTCGTCTAGTTCTCCCCAACCAGTTCTGTGGCACGATGCTGTCTGTTTCTGAGAAAGATACAAAGTGCTCCAACTCCATTTTAACTGACATGCAGTATCAGTTTTAATAGGGAAAAACTTGTCGGCCATCAGTTTTCCCAGTCTTCGTCTTCGTCTTCTTCTTCTTCGTACTCATCTTCGTCTTCTGCCTCATAGTCCTTGTCGTTGTCAAGGTACGAGGTCAAAGCACGTTTGATATCCGAGTCGCCTTTGAAAGCGTTGCGAATGTCTTCCACGTCTGAATCATTATCCATCAAGATTTGTATCACAGTCTCAGCGGCTTCGGCACGGTCCACTGTGTTTACAAAACGCTTGAGTTCTCCCCAAATTTCGCTGGCTATTGCTTCACTCATCTGCTGTTTCCTCCGGAGTACTTACCTCTGCTTTCTGATTTCTAAAATCTGCCATGACCTTGTCCAAACAACCATCATCATTTTTTTCCCATGCCTTGCGGAACTTCTTGATAACTTCACCATCGCTTGTGGTAAACACTAGACTATTGCCCTCGCGCTTGAGCATTTCTTTTTTCTCAATTAAGTCCACCAGGCCTGAATATGGACTCATGCCTGTTGTGTAAGGAATCTTGACTTGCACACCTTCAAAGGGTTTGGCATAGCGTGTTTTCATAACTTTACAACCTGCACGGATACCGTTTACTTCAGATACTTTGTTGCCATCTTCGTCTTCCTTCAGCTTCATCTTCTTCATAGCAACAACGATACTTGATGCATAGATAAAGCCTTGTCCACCTGAGATCTTGTCATCTGGGTCAAACATGTCCTGACTTGCGTATGTGTGGTTGGTACAAACCAGGCCTACATTATAACTACCAAACATGTTCACACAGTTACGAACCAAGGCAGTGAGTGCTTTGGGTTTGCGACCCAAGTCGCCTTTCATTTCACCTGCGTCAAACTGGTTGACGTCTGTGGGCGTTAACAACATGCCTAGACTATCAATCACAAACATAACTTTGGGTCGCTCGCCTTCGGCCAGTGCTTTGTAGTCGCTCATGAATGTGGAGATTGTTTTGGCCACATCATCAATCATGGCCATACTCAACTTGAGTAATTTGCTTTCACTGGTATCAACTCCAAGTGCTTTGAGCCAATCTTCATCCAGTGCATTTTCACTGTCAATCAACACAACAAAGATGCCTTGCTCTTGTGCGTTCTTCACAATGTTGCCTGAACAGATGTAACTTTTACCTGCACCAGAGTCGCCAGCAAACACAGTGACTTTGCCCAGCGGAATGCCACGGTTAAAGTCCCCGCTGATCAAATAGTTCAAGGCGTAGTTGCCTGTGCTGATCCAATCTGTAGGATCGTTGAAGCCAATTGACAGTCCGTCAATGCTCTTGGTGATTTCCTTGCGGAATTTGCTTACGTCAAATGGTTTGCCCATGGTCTATGTCCTTGTAAAAATTTTTAAAAATGTTCCGGCTGTCTATGCCCCTACGCTGATCTAGTTCTGTCAATTTATCGATTGATAGACTGATATTTTTTTCAAACGGTGTATCAATGTAGTGTAGCATATTTCTGTAACTATCTTCAAGCAAATAACCAGGTTTATGGTTGATTCTATCTTGTAACTTGTTCTTTACTGAGTTTAGCACATTTTTAGGTAAATGTCTAATGTTTAGGTATTCTGGAGTCAATAGTGCCCCAATTACAAAACTGTTGTTGTGAAATCCTTGTGCTTTTAAAAAATCCACACAATCAAATACGGAGTTGTAGTTCAACAAAAAATGCAACATGTTGAATGATATTTTGTGACCCAACTGTTTGATAATTGCAAGGTTGTCCAAAAAGTCCAGCCATGATCCACCATGTCGTATGTATTCGAATTCTTCAGCAAGGGTTTCTACGCTTACTGTCCAATGTACGTTTGGAAATTTACAAACAGCTTCAAACACTCGAGTATCAACCTTGCTCAAGTTAGTGTTTATCCTGATATTGACATTGGGGTTTAATTTTTCCAATAGTGTTAAATTTTCCTTCATCAACAATGGTTCACCACCTGCTAGATACACATGTCGGAGTTGACCAGCATGATCATAAATGTAATTTTTGAAATCTGTTGTCTGTTGCTCGGTGGGTGTTTGATGACGTATTTTTAGTTCATCGCTCCATTTGCTACTGAATTCTGGGCCGCAATACACACACGCAAAATTACAAAGATTGGTCCAACGCACATCAACAGTACGCAAATCAAAATTGCCAACTTGATATGTGTCAACTGGTATGCTTTTTAATTCACGTATGTAAAATACCCTATCACTGATATGATCAAAACCTCGTTTGCCCCGTTCTAGATCATAACAGGTATGGCAAGTGGCCACTGGCTGTTGTTCAACGATCTGTTGTTGTCTAGACAGATTGTTCTCAACTAGTATGGATTCGATTGGCTGATCTTTTATGTTACCGAGAGGACCTGCACTACGAATACAGTTTTTTATTTTGCCATCAAAGTTGTACATCAGGCCGGTCCAGGGCATGGGACAAAATGTGGGATTGGTCAACATGTCTCGCGGTGTCATTGGTATCGTGGCCCTAGAGAGATGTCTGGTATAGCCAAATTATTTGTTTTGGCTGTTTCTAATGTGTTTACCAAGAACTTGGCCCAGTTGTCAACGTCAGCTGCAGGCGGCACTGTCTTGTCAGCACTGGTGGCTATGTCTCCTGGTCTGACCAGGGTAATGTTTATATCTGGACAACTGTTTCGTATTTGACCTACTGCTTGTTCTAGAGTTGTTTTTTGTATTCTATAGGCCATCATATCAAATCCTGGTAACACACTCACCGGATACTGTGTCATTATGGTGCTGACAACCATGATGTGTTTGCCGCTGCCTGCCCAACGCTGGGCCATCTCAAACAACAATTCAGTCTGAGCATAACCTGCTTGTGCGTTGTTTATGAACATGTCACAGGGTTGTATTAGGTCAGCGATCTTAGGAATCACTCGGATGTTATGGCCCGTGCGGCGACTGAGACGTAGTACTTCATGACCAAGAGCCAGGTATTCGTTACCAAGTGCCTGACCTATTCCTGCTGTGCCTCCTGTGATTGCTATCTTCATTTATAGTAATCCCATAGTTTAATACCACGCAACTGATCTTGTGCGCATGTCCATAGTTGTAGTTCAACTGTGTTGTCCAGATCCTGTGCCACAATGTTTTTTAATTCATCTGGAACATCAGCAGTTCGTGTAAGATGATTACTGTATTTTACATTCAGCACATCTGGTTGCGCCAGCAGTGCCCACGAATGATCTAGTTTGTGTTCTTTTACATATTTAAAAATATTTCTCAAATCACCAATATTCAATGCACTCACAGTGGTCCATGTGTTTAATGCTTGTACACCTATTTTTTTATAGGTGTTTAAATTCTTTTCAAAATTATTCCATTTTATAGGCCAACGCACATAATCATGCACACGGTCAATACCGTCCAGACTCACTGTGACTGTGACATGTATGTTTTTGTCTAGCAACTGCTTTATTTCTGGTATGACTGTGGAGCAATTGGTATTGATCCTAACGCTGGTCACTGATGATGGAATGTTTTTAAGTATATTGCGATAGTTCTTGCTGGCACTTGGCTCGCCACCGTTGATATCCAAGTGTACTACTTGTTCAAGCGGTAGGCGCCAAAATGCTGCTGAGTTGTCTATTATAGGATAGTCATTGGATAGCAAACTTCCAATCTTGGTGCTTAAATTTTGATTACAGGACTGACAAGCACTATTACAAATATTGTCTAGTACGCCGCCTACGGTGAGATAGTCTGAGCGTGTTTGTGTTTTATCAAATTTGATAGCATTGAGTCTTATGCTGGTGTTGTTAATTTGTTCTGTTTGTTGACACCGTACACATTCTTTAGGCCAGACATCTGGATTGCGTTTGATATTGGCCAACCAATCACTAGTGTCCATTTGTTCCAGAGTGTCAAACTCAGGAGCACTGACCATGTGGCCGCATCGACTCACAGTACCATTGGGATTGAATCTCACAAAGTGATCAAGTCTTGGGCAATACATGTTCAAGGATATTTTTGTAATTTTTTTGATAGTAATCCAGGAGTTCACTCCAGGTAAATTCTTGGCCTATTAGATCTAAAAGTATTTGATCTAGATACAGCCACAACTCAATGCCGTGATTCTCTCTAAACAGTTCAACAACAAAGTCTTTACTGGGAGGAATAACTTCTGCTCTAGATTCAAAATCAGTTATTGCACCAAAATCTTTGAAGTTTCTCAAACGTATTTTTGTGTCGTTACGTAGATAACGTGAGAGATTTGCCAACCAGTGAAATTGTGGCAAGTAATGTGTGTTTAAAAATTTGTATCGTTTGGCAAACCAAAGGGCCGTAGAAAGATCTAATTCAGGATGATCGCGTTGAAGATGTTGCAGGTATGTGTTTATGCCACTAACATATCTGTCCCGGGGGTTGCGTATGTAAACGTCTACATAGTCAAGCGCCGAAATCTCATTGTTAGTAAACACCGCAAGATTATCTCTTTTCTGCTGATGTCTCAAACTGCTGTTTCCGTTTTTCTGAATTAGATAAACCCATTGATTGTGAAGTGGTAAAAATACCACTTCACAAAGATCTGGAAACAGCTCTGTATCCAGAGCTGTTTTCATTACTTCTGCTGTCTAGCGCGGATCATGGCCAAGATGTCTTCGGCCTTGCCAGTTGCGGCAGGTTTTGCCACAGGAGCAGTTGGTGCTGGTGCGTCTTCGTCATCAAAGTCACTAGCAGGAGCCGCTACTTTGAGTGCAGGCTTTGCTGCCACTTCATGCACATCACCGTGGCCGTCTACTGTCATTGCTGGTGTTGACGACCCAGCAGGTGCTTGTACACCAGCAGGACGGAAGTATTGACCCCAGCGTTCGGTGTCGTATGGCTGACCATCAACAGATGCTTCAAACATCTCTTTGATAACTTTCAACTCAACGTCTGTGGGCTTCTTGGGCAAGAACGTGCTCAAGTCAAACAAACCATGTGCATCAACTGCGGCTTGTTCTGCTTCGGTCAACGCGGACTCTTTACGTGCCCACTTGGATCCGTTGTAGTCAGCAAAGCCGCCTTTGGAGCCTTTGGTGATACGGAAGTCCAGACCACGCAGGTAGTCAGTTGGCAATTCTTCCAACTCAGGATCCATCAAGGCTCCTTTGATAGTTGTAAAGATTTGAGGACCAATGATGAATCTGCGAATTGGATTCTCTGGGGTCTTGTCATCGCTCAAGGGGTTTTCGCGAACGAAACCTTGGAAGATGTATGAGCGTTTCTTCCAGTACTTGCGACCCATGTCTTCAAGGCTCTTGTCCTTGAACCAGGTGCGCACTTCTGCCAGGATGGGACATGCCTCACCCCACATTTCCACGCAAGGTACTTGTACCATAACTTGCTTGGAGTCCATCTCTCCTTTGATGCCGTTGAAGGGCAAACGAATCATTGCTCGTTCTTGCCAAAAGAAAGTGTTTTTAGAGTTACCATCAGGGAGGAAGCGTAATGTGGCAGAACTGCCTTCTTCCATGTTCCAATGTGGGTAAATTGAATTGTCCCCACCGGTGGATTGCCCACCTTGTTTTGATTCCGCTGCCTGTAGTCTTGCTCTGATTTCTGCTAAAGATGCCATAGTTTTTTCTCCTATAAAGTTGCCTATGTATGTTGCCTATCTAATTACTTAGATCTAATGTTGCCTGTGCCACAAAAGAAAAAGCGCAAACACTGTAGTAGTATATGCGCTTTTGTCTACTGTGTCAATGTTTATTTATCAACAAGTTGTTCTAAACTGATAAAATGATATGGCTTTTGCCGCAGTTGTTCTTGGTTGTGGGCAAACACATCAATGTTGATCATGAACAGATTGTGTAGGCGTTCCATGTCCGATGACAAGTCCAATAGACAACGTAGATAGGCCTGAAATCTGGGTTCTATTTGCAGTCGGTTAGGATCACTCCTGTAGTCTTCAAGATCGTCCCAACTGAAATCTATACCTTCAGGCAGTCTCCAACCATCATTCACAAGATTGCGGTAAAAATGTCTGGGTCCAAAATTCAATACAAATCTTCCTTGTATCAAATGGTCATAGGTTTTTTCCGAATAGAGTACGGTGGGCCCCAGGCACAATGACTCAATCTGTGCTGTTATGTATGTGTTATCAAAATATTTTTTTGCTGGCGGAGTCGCCCCCAACCTAGCTAAATCGGTAATATTAGATTCACTGGGCAAACTTGTATCAGCATCTTGACCGCTGTGGTATCCCGAAACATGTTTCACCGCTTGATGTAAATTTGATTTAATTGCCCAGTTGTTTGTACCGTATAAAGAAAGTACAGCACCCGGACGCCTGGCTGTTTGTATAGGCCATTGATTGTAGTTTTCAGCGACTGATTGTTTCCAAGTTGGGCGCTTGTCAAGATATGCTGCCTTGGCTCGATTCCAGTAAAAATTAAAATGCACAACATTGTCTACCCCAGGCACGGGCCCTGGACAGGCGGTCAATAACATTGTTGGTATGTGCTTTTGATAGTGCGCAATCAACTCAATACCTTCAAGATACAGAGTTGGATAAGCATGAAATATGTCGTAAAAAACTAATTTTTTTACTGTGTGAGATTTAATGTAGTTTTTAAGCGTCACACGATTCATTGACCAAAAGTTAACCCATAGTTCATATGATTGTTGATTTTGAACTATGGGTAGCCAGGGGGAGCAGTTAAAAATATTAGGATCGCTGTCTGGAAGTAGTGCTACCTCATGCATTTATTTCAGCAAAGCTAGTGATTTTATTCTTGCCAAAAGAGAATCACTTTCTCGAGACTCATAGTATGAGCCAGTGACAGCGGCATTGTAGTTCATTGGATCATCACCTTGCTCGGGTAACATAGGAGCTGTGTGTTTACCCAGACGACTACGAATATGATCTTTTTTGTCCTGAGTGGGAATCAGCTGTTGTATAGCACGTGGTCTATCGCCTTTTTTCCAGTCTTTTGGAGTGTCGATGTCGTAACCGCGTCCTGGTTGCAAGCCAAAAGTTTCAATATCACTTTGTGGTAACTTGGATCCAATTTTAACTGGTCTAATTTCTTCACCTACATTGCCAGCCACTGTACCGCCCATGCTTTCCATGTATCCACATTCTGCCAGGCCGTGTTCCGGACAATATTCGCCTTCCATTGTGCTGTTACAAGATCCTTCATGGACCACAGGGGCGTCAAATCCGCTCATGACTTCAAATGTATTGAGCATGTCTGCTTCGGGCATGATCATGCCTGAGTTGCTTTCATTTACCCCAAGGTCTTGAGATAAACGGTTGCTGACCCACTCATATGGGTCGCCAGTACGTGCTTTTTTGGTTCCATACGGTATGTCATCAAAATAGTAGTCAAACAATGCTTCATACAGATCTGAGTCTAGCTCACCATCTTCTTTGAAATCAGACACTTCTTTGCTGAAGCGTTTGAGTATGTGCTCTAATGTGTGTCCGGTGCTATCTGTAAGCACACTTTCTTTAACTGGCAACCCAGCAGCCTTACGCATGGCATTGATTTCTTCTGCCACTGGTTGTTGTGGAACTGGTGCTGGCGCCGGAACCACAGGAGCAGTTGCACCTGTTTGTGGCTCAGCAGGGTTGCCAGGCGCACTTGGCTCAGGCATCTCAATGCCCAATTCACGAATACGGTTCATGACCTCTGTGTCGTTCCAGGCATTGGCTCTGGGATCACGGTCAGCAAGCTCTGCCAAACGGTCAAACAATTCATCGTCGCCGATCAAGTCATACAGTTGTTCAGTTGCATTGGTAGCATCCGGTCCAACAATAAGCTCTTTGGTCATGAGTGTTTTGAGTTTGTCCAATTGTTCTGGAGTTTCTGGCAAGTTCCAGGTGCCTTCGCTGAGACGGTTAACCCAGCTTTCAAAAATATCTGCTTCTTTCATTTCTTGTCCTCTTTGCTGAATCTTGGCCAGCAGTGGTAATGCCGCTTCAATACGGCTGTCTATACTCTGTTCAATAAACAGAGTTTTGATGTTGTCCACAACACCTTCTTGTTCACTAATAGTGGCCGGGTGCCACGATTCAAAATACTTTGCATAACCACGGCTGCTGGCCATGTGCTTGAGATTCTCACGTAGGGTTTGATAGTATGCCTGCGCTTCTGTAATTAGTTCTTGTGTGACACCTTCTACTATACGAGAAGCACTAGCTCTATTGAAACGGCTCAACACAGCAATTTCGTTTACTGTTTCTGTAATGTGGCAACCACGAACGTCATATGGCTTGCCACCTTGACGCACATGTTCCAACATGGCTCTAGCGCCACCTAAACTTTTAAAACCCAATTTGAAACATTCGCCTTCAGCTGTTTCAATAAACATGTTGGCAATATGACGATAACGTGCGTCATTTTCGCCCAAGGGCTGGCTGTGAACAATTCGCAATCTTGCTTCTGTGGGCTGACCAGCATAGCTGATCTTGCGTGTGCCATAGTAGCCTTCAAACAGGCCTTCTTGAATAGCTGCCATACCCTGCATTGTGTGCTTGAGTTGGCTGATGTCTGCAATGCTGTGTGTCCAACGGTTGGCCCGAGCCTTTTGGTTCAGGTGCTGTAGGAAATCAAAGAACTCGCCTTTGTCATCACCGTCCATGGTACGGCCCAAATTGTCTCCGTACATGATCTTCATCTCATTGTCGCTGTCCAACACAATAACCATTGTACCATAGTTCTTGCCCGAATCTGCCACATAGTCAAATGTAAATGTTTTGGCATCTTCTGCGTCGGAGGGTTTGCCCATCTTGTCCAGCATTTCAGGGTGGAAGTTACGGGTAGCCAGCAGGTCCAGCAGTTGTTGTGATATAGAGTTCGTTGTTGCCATGGTAGTATATTTAGCGCATCATTGCAATGAATGGGAATGGTTCAATTATGTTATCTGTGTGGTCTTTAAGGTAAGAATTTAGGTCTGCGTGGTAGGATTGTAACAACATCAACATGCGAGTGGCAAGTAGTCCTGCCATCACAAGATCATCTGTTTCTCCAAGTTTGGCCGCATAACTAGAGCCAGAAGCCACAAACGTTTTTAGTTCAGTGATCAAGGGTTTTGAGTTTATTTTCATACGCCCAGACTCTATTAGAATTTTGAACTTGTTGCAAGCCACAATCTTGCTTTTATTAGTAGTGGTAAATCCCTTGCGAATCCTGCGCCCACCAGTACCTTGTACTGAATTGTCGCTGAGAAAATAGCCTGGGATATTTTCTTCCCCGTACTCTGCAATTGAAATCAGTGCTGCCTCGCCCAGAGTATTGTTTTCCACTGAGTAGTAGATTTTTTTCTCGTCCCGGACCACTGAGTGTATTTCTTTAATAATGTCTGCTAGAATTTTTACCTGTGTGGGCACGTCAGTTTTGTTGTGTCGCCATTCGGCCACTTGCTCTGTGGTTTCTGCTTCAAATACCTGTATGGCTGAAGGATCGCCGCCTGTGCCCAAACTGGGATCAAGAGCCACAATATACATCCGGTCTCGATCAACCGGACGATACCAGCGCACTTGTCCAGTTTTGTGAATGGGATCTATGCCTTCCATTTCCAACAGTTTGATAGGAGCAATCAGTGTTTCGTCATTGATAACAAAGTCACAGTCCATTTCTCTACGGAAACGTTCGTCGCCCAGTTGACTACGTTGTTCTGCAGCCCATTTGTCGTCACGATCAGGATGCTCGCGCCAGAACGCACGAAACGCTCGGAAGCCATTGATGCCTAGACCATCGGGTCTTGGGTTGCCAAACTCATCTTCTGTTTTGTTAGCACCTTTCCAGATGTAAGCAAATTGATCTTCGTCTGAGTTGGGGGTGCTTGTGATAATTGCTTTACCACCAGTGCTCAGTGTAGGTGTGATAGAAGTCCAGAACTCTTTGGCAATTGTGGGCCTAACGAACGCGAACTCGTCTAGATACAAAAGTGTAATACTCATACCACGACCAGTGTTTTCAGTTGTGGTTTGACTTACAATACGTGATCCGTTGTCAAACTCCAAACTTCCTTTGTTGTAACTAGTAGCCCCTGCTCGGATATGATTAGGGCACAATTCATAAGCATAACGAATACGTTGCATGATCTCTTGTGCGCCTAGGTATTTGTGTGCGGCAATTAAGATAGTTGCATCTGGAACAAACATAGCATACCACAACAAGTAACCTGCGGCTGATGTTGACTTGCCTGTTTGTCGAGGCATTAGACTGATTGAAAAACGATTGTTATGATAGTTGTTGATCAGGCGTTTTTGATATTCATATGGATGATACAACATCTTGCCGCGAACAGGATGCTGTATGTAAAAGAAGTTGTCCATGAAGTACATGGGACCGGTCACAGGATCAGCACACCGGGCAAAGTCTTCAAGTTCTTGTTCAGTAAATGTTTCTTTGCGGTGTGGTGCTTTGACCAGTACAGTATCAAGTGTATTTTTTGCGCCAATCATCCAATATTCTTTCTGCAAACAATTTGTGTCCTTGTGGGCCAGCATGCATACGATCTCTGGCATACTCTACTTCTTCGCGACTTTTGGCGAACCAATCATGTGCATTGTAAGTCAGGCAAGGAATGCCCAATCTAGTACACAACCCTTCAACAGCCAATCGATTACGTGAATTATTTAAATCCGCATTACGATCATGCAAAAACCAAGTTTTAATAAAGGTATCAGTGTGTGCTTGGCCAATTTCGCTACCAGGTAGGTAAGTTTCATGATAGTGATTGATTTTTTCTGATATCAAATCAAATCTATGTCTGGGAGGTGCCGCCATCACCACTAACTTTGGTCGTAATACAGGTACCCAATGGTCTGCCAACATAAAACAAGTGTCTGCACTGGTACCTGCCCAGGCCAGATTGTAATTTTTCAAACCCAGCGACTGTGATACCAAATAACTCCATGTAGACTTTTCTGGCAGGCCAGTACCAATGGTATAGCTACAACCTAATGATATCACACTGTCTGCTTGCGGATCAAATTCTTCTGATCTGAATCCGTTGCTGTTTATGCTGTATGTTATGGCATTAGGTTCAAGCCATCCCTTGTTGCGAAAATACTCACGGTATTCTTCGTGTTGTACCAGTCGCTGAAAACTTTCTTCAGTGTCAGTTGGCAACCAGTCTAGTGTTTGGCCAGCGTATTGAATACCAAAGTGCCAGGGTGCTGTTATTTGCATAAGAACTCCAGTTCCGGCCATAGTTGCACAAACTGACCCAATTTGTCAGGATGGTATCGATGTTCGATATTGTAAATATGTTTCCAGAACGCAATATCAATGTCAGATACTTTGACAATGTCCATACGTTCTGCATAAGTTTTCAGTGCTTGATCAAAGAACACCCGCTCAGAATCTGTTACCAGGTTGTTGTCATACAAGTATTCAATCTCTGCTGACGCAAGTTCAGCAACACCAGCACCGTGTAAAAACGGATCCAAGTGCCGAGGCTGAAACAAGTTCTGCCACAATATGGTTGTGTCTGTTTCCTGAGCAAACTGTTTTAGTTCGCGCAGTCGTGTGGCATTATAGATGTTGTACACAGCATGTATACCACCCCAGTGTCCGTTGTTTTTCATTAGATCTTTGACCACTGCTAGGTTATTCTGTAGGGTTGCCCAAGAACCGCCGTAACGCACATATTCAAAACGTTTGTCCACATTGTCAAAACTCATTGACCAGCCAACTTTTTTGCGTTGTGCCAGTTTCCGGAAGATTTTGTTTTTGTCTAGATCAACATTCATGTTGGTAATCAAGGTGACAATTGCCGATTCTGGTATGACATCCAGCAAACGTTCGTTCTCGGGCAACAACAAGGGCTCGCCGCCTACCAATGCAACTTCATGTATGTGAGCATGATGTTGTTCAATGAAGTCGCATACCTGTTCATAGTAAGGGCGAGAGCCTGACTTGAATGGTATGTTTTTTAATGCGGCCCACTTTGAGCTGGAACTGGGATCACAATAGTTGCAACTTAAATTGCAAGTGGTATTCCAACGCACATCCACAATCACAGGATAGTGATATTGATCTCCAGCAGTGATGTAATCAAAATTGGGGTTGACGTTGTTGTGCCATTGGCGCTCAGAGTCTGCGCCAAGACGTTCAGCCTGTACACAATTAGAACAGTAATCATGTGCCTGTCCCTGTGCTAGACTGGCACGTACTTCAGCCATAGTGCTGTTGTTTAAAACCTCTGTGATTGTGTTAGAGTTGAGATTGCCCAGCATATTAGGATTGCCAGCACAACAGGTTTTGACGTCGCCACGGGGGTTTATATGTAGGCCACGCCAGGGAGCGGCACAGTAAAAATTGCTCATGTAGTATTTACATGCCCAATTTTACAGTGTGATTATTCACACAGGACTGTAGGGATTACGATACCTGTCGTAACCATCATCTTCTGGATATACTGGATATTCGTTTGTGTTCATTGATTACACCAACTTTGTTTAGCGTCTCCGTAGTATTCACGAGCAAACCCATTAGTTATGAGGCCTTGGCGTAGACTCTTACCATCTAGAATGATATCTCCCAGTACACGACCACCGAACTTATCCCAGGCGTAGAGCGTGACCTGTCGTTTTTGGCTGGCTGCAATCGCACCTTTAGTGAACTCTGTGGCGGCTCGGCCTCTAGCATCTTCTTGAGGACATTGTGCTCTGTGTCCTTTTTCTGGTGTGTCCACACCAAAGATTCTAACAGCCAGTTCTGGCTTGAGCGGAGCAGGTAGAAACGGTGCCGCTATGACCACAGTGTCGCCGTCATTGATGCGAACGATCTGTGCGTCATAGGTTGCCCCTTGTGGTGTTTTTTGTGCCAGGGCCAGTACAGGCACAAGCAATAAGGTTAGTAGTGGTTTTTTCATATTAAAATTTTAAGGTGTTACAACTATGATCTCACCTGTGGTGGGATTGTAGTACATGGGTGAAAATCCCACTGGAACTGCACCAGACACTGCTCGCACAGGTTTCACTGTGAATGTATTGGCTGTGGTTTGTTGTAGGTCTGTACCTGTGGCATTGATGATAATTGAGTTGTTGCCTTGATTCAATTCACCAGCATAGTAACCAATGGCCACTGCGGCATTGCCTTGTCCGCTACTACCAGCCAAGTAACCAACGGCCACCGCACGATTTGCTTGTGAAGTTGCACCAGCATCTGTGCCAATGGCCACTGCGTGGAGACCTTGGAAGGTTGCACCAGCACCAGCACCCACAGCCACTGCGGCATTGCCTTGTGCATCATAGCCAGCCCCTGCACCAACGGCTACTGCGTATTCGCCTTGTGTGGTGTTGCCACCAGCATTTAGACCAATTGAGATGGCTGCACCGCCTTGACCGCCTTGTCCAGCGTATTGGCCCAGGGCTATGGCTGCATTGGCCTGACCGTCAAATCCAGCATTTTGGCCCAGGGCTATTGCGGCAGGACCACTAGCACCATCTTTGTTGCCCAACAGCGCCCAGGTTGTGGCGCCACCAGGTGTGGCCACTGCTGTGAGATCACCTAGGGCGTTGCCCACATACACAATGCTTGTGGTTTGATCTACTACCAGTTCTCCGGGTCTAGCATTGCCGTCGTATTCGGCCAAGGTGACCTGGGCATTGTCCTTCATTGCGGCACGTGATATGCCGGTAATGTTGTCGTATGGTGGTGGTGGATTTGCCATGATCTAAATATTCTTTATTGGAATATTTAGCTAAAAATCAATAACCCTGGAAGGGCTTGACAGGGCTGGTGTGATTTACTGATGCAGGCTCTAGGCTGTTGGGAGTGCTTATCTGTACTTTTTTAACAGGTAGGCCAGCCATTTTCAATGCGTAGTCAATGGCTGGCTCAACATTGGCGTTGAATCCAGCAATTACTGCATCTTCGCCAAATGCTGCCTCAGCTGACCACTCAGGCATGTGAGGTATTGGATCTTGTGTGCCAGCATCACTTCTGGCACGGGCTATTGCAACGCCAAGGCGATATATTTGATAAGGATCACTGGACTTTACTCCAGGCAAAGTAAACACATGATTCATAGGGTCTGCTTGCTCTGGCGGTAACTCTTTTTGTTCAGCAATAAACTCACGAGCTCTCATCAGTACCCCTTGAATGCCTGCATGGGGCTTGTGGTGTTTACTGCCGGATGTTCTTCGGACTTTAGATCACCGCTGTTGAGATCATAGTGTTTTGATCCCACTGCTCGATAGGCTTTTTCCAACATCTTTTGTTCTACTTCAGTGTAGGGCGCCGCAATATTATGGCGACCTGCCCAGGATTCTGCATCTATCTCTGGCGTGATTTCTCCATCGGTAGAGGCCACTGCCATCATCACACGGTTGAGTTCGTACACACGATCTGCAAATTGTTGGTCTCTAAACTTGTTGAGTCCTACAGTGGCAAAACGTTGGCGGGTTGATATGTCGCCAACTTTGTCTTCTGCAATGAACTCTTGCGCTCGCATTAGCCGTTGCCAACACCATTGCTGGCTGCAGTGGCAGAGCTGCGTGTGCCAAGTTCTTGAATAGTAACGTTGCCGCCCACCACAGTGAGTTTGTTGCCAACGCCAACATAAATGTCTTGACGACTGTTTGACGGAACTGCAACTGCATTACTGTAAATGTTGCCAACCACTGTTCCAGCATTGGCCCAGTTACCTGTGGCTGGATTCTGATATGTGAGTTGAACCGCTTCGACCTGGAATGTCACTGTGTTTGAACCAGTGCTGATACGGGCCTTGTCTGTTTGCCAGACCTGGGCTGATGCACTTGTGTATACGTTTGCTTGTGGCATTATTTCTTGTCCTCAGGCGGGATAGCAATCACAGGCTGAAACAACTGGCGTGTTTGATGTAACACACCTGGAATTTCAACTGGTTGTTGCTTGTACCCATTGGCTGCAGGGCTGTGCGGGTTTATTACTGGTGGTGTTGTCAACACTGATTCATTTAGTTTCTTGGTCATATTAAACTCCGTATTGGCCTTTGTATGTTTTCCAAAGATTGGCAGTGGCTGCAAGGATACCTTCGTCAATGTCTTTTTTCTTGATAGCATTGGTTCCAGGAATCTTGTCGCCAATTTTAACATTGTCGTCTTCTAGACCTTTAGTAAACTTGTTGCCTTCTTCAGTTTTTTCTTCGTCAACTTTTTTGGCTTCTTTGATACCAGCCATTTCGCGCATGCGTTTCAAGTCGGCATCTGCGGTGTCGTTTTGATTTTCTTCAGACTCATACATGCCACCGATACCTTGACGGGCTTTTTGCAGAGTTGCAGCTTGAGCTGTACTTTGTCTTTCGTCTTGGCCGCGAGCACGATCAACTTTACTGCCTAGTTCAAAGGCGTCCTCACCTGGATACTGTTGAGTAAATTGTGCTTGCAGTTGGTCAAGTTCGGCTTGCGACTTGGGGTCATCTTGAGCATACATTCTATCCTGAGTGTGAAGTGAGCTAGCCAATCTATAAATTCTTCTGGCCAGGTCTTCTTTGCCGCTGGCAGGTTGTCCGGCCATTTCCATCATGCGAGCCAGATCATCTTCTTCACCCAGTTGATATGGAACATCGCCTGCCACTTGTGCTTGACCTGCACCAGCTGGATTTGGTCTGGCCCCTGCTGTTTGTTTTTTCCAACCGGCTGCTTCTATTGCTCTATGCGTGTTGGCCAGTGATGTGGCATTTCTAACAGAGATAACATTGGTGTCAGGATCATACTCTACACCGTTTTGCATGATCAAGTCTTCTGGGGGTTGTTCGCCCTTAGGACTAACATAATCAATCATGTCGCCTACTTGTGCGCCCATGCCGCTGGCAGGTTGTCCAGCCATTTCCATCATGCGGTGCAACGCATCTTCTTCTGCTTCTGCATAACTTTCTTGGCGTTCTTCTTGGCTGGCCAACACAGGCACAGTTGACTGTCCTGTTGAC
>Ga0315903_10005074_pt1 | contig 17275 bp, 22 predicted proteins | sample LakEriMetagenome_7_FD_203524 | JGI IMG/M metagenome (GOLD analysis project Ga0315903, IMG submission 203524) | Freshwater fungal communities from buoy surface, Lake Erie, Ohio, United States - Buoy 2 MA119 | ecosystem: Environmental > Aquatic > Freshwater > Lake | place: USA: Lake Erie, Ohio...
TGAGGTTTTGCTGGACTTGGGTGCCAATCACCCTGCTCTCGTATCGACGTTTGACGCCCTTCAAGACCCAAGCAGTGTGAGCACCATCAGCCTGGATTCAGCTCGCAACACAGCCAGCACGGGCAGTCTGGGCGCTGCGGCCACGAGCGCGGCCTTGGCCAACCCCGAGCTAACCGACAGAGCGGCTCAAATTCAGGACTTGGCCGACAAACTGGGCAAAGCCATGGGTGAGCGTCTCCAAGAGCAGTTGGAACGCGGGGAATGGAAACTGCAATTGAAGCTGAACCCCGCCCATTTGGGCAAAATTGACGTTGAGCTTGACATGAGTGCAAACGGCTTGGACGCCATTTTCAAGACTGACAACCAACTCACACGTGAATTGATTGCACAAGGCATGAACAAACTCAAGGATAGCTTGGCACAATCAGGCATGACAGTTGCTAATGTCTGGGTGAACAGTGAAAACCAGCGTGGATCTGGCGGAAACTCGACACCTCGTCAAAACTCGGAATCTGGCAACCAAGTCAGTGCCCCTGTGTCGGATGTCAAAGCCGCTGAATCTCGCATCAAAGAACTTAGGTCTTCCGATGCTTGGGACACACTGGCTTGAGATTTAACTGAAACGCCCGGTTCAACCGGTGACAATTTGTTTATATAGAGGTGCCCTATGGCAACAGCAGCCCCAGAAGCAGCAGAAGTCGTTGAAGAAGAGCCGAAAAAGAAAAAGCCCATCGTCCTGATCATTGGGGGCGTTGTTGGTTTGATCGTCCTCATTGTGGGCATTGTGCTGGGTACGCTCTTTTTCACGGGTTACTTCAACCCCAAACCCGTGGTCGACCCTGAGCATGCCGAGGAAACGGCAGGCGATAAAAAAGACGACAAAAAGCCTGGCAAGAAAACCAAAGATTCACCAGAACTCACACGCTTTGAGTACACCTACTTGCAAATTGAACGCGAGTTCTTGGTCAATGTGAGTGGCTCCAAGAAAGTCATGTCAGTTCAAATTGCGGTCATGACCCATTACGATGAGCGCGTCTTTGAGAATGTGAAAAAGCACGACTTTGCCATTCGTTCCGCCGTCATGGATGTCATGCGCCTGACCACCGATGCTGACTTGGTTAAACCAGAGTTCCGCAAAGAGTTGGCTGGCAAAATTCGCGACAGCATCAACACCTTGCTTGAAAAGTACGAAGACTTTGGCGGCATCGAAGAAATTCATTTCACGAGCTTCATCGTTCAGTGATAGAGCCCATCGTTCAAAGTATTTGCATTATTTCATTTTGATTGTTTGAGTTTCATGGCCACTTCTTTGCTCACACCCGACGAACTCTCTGCCTTGGCAGAAGGCGTGATGGATGGATCGATCCCAGTTGACACTGGTTTCAACACCACCGCGCGGGTGAAGAAACACGACCTGGCTTCTGAGGACAGCAGCTTGGGGGTGAACATCACCTCCATCGACATGATCAACGAGCGTTTCATTCGCACCTTCCGTTTGGGTTTGGTCGAAATGCTGCGCACCAGTCCCAAGGTCAATCCCAACCAAGTTGAAATTGTTCGCTTCGGTGATTACCTGAAAAGTTTGAAAGCCCCCTTGTCAGTCAATGTGGTTCGCATGAACCCCTTGCGCGGCAACTCCATTGTGGTCATTGACCCTACGGTGGTTTTCAGTTCACTCGACAGCTTCTTTGGCGGGTTTGGCAAAGGCGTTGGCAATTTGCCCCCTGGCCGCTTGTTCACGCCCACCGAATCGCGCATCATCAACATGATTTTGGAAGTCTTTTTCAAGTCATTGACAGACGCTTGGTCTGCAGTCTTGCCGGTTGAGTTTGAATTGATCAGCTCTGAAATCAATCCCCAATTTGCTCAAATTGCCGACGAAAACGACTTGGTCATCTTGACGCGCTTCGAAGCCGAAGGCAACATGAACTCGCAAGGCTTCATCGATCTGGTCTACCCCTATGCCTCACTCAAACCCATTCGCGAACTGCTGCGCAGCCGAGTGCAGTCTGGCGATGGCAACGATGAATCTGACAAGCAATGGCGCATTGAGCTTGAAGAAGCCGTCGATAGCGCTGGCTTGGAAGCCAGGGTACTGCTCGGCAGCGTTGAGTCTTCATTTGGTGAAATTGAAACCATGAAAGAGGGCGACGTGCTGTTCTTTAAGAAATCCGAATTGGCCCGATTGCTTGTGAATGGATTGCCAGCTTTTGATGTTCAAGTAGGTACCATTGGCGCACAAACCGCTGTGCAAATTGAACGGGCTTGTATACCCGGTATGCAATAAATTTTCAGGAAAACGACATGACCGATACCAACACAGAAGCCGCCATCGAAAACGAAGCAGCACATCGCCAGATCAATCCTGAGGTGTTGCAAAACATCAGCGTCACACTCTCCATTGAAGTGGGCCGCGCCATGATCAAAATTCGCGACCTCATGCGCCTGACGCAAGGTAGCGTGGTCGAACTCGATCGCATCGCAGGCGAACCGCTCGATCTCTTGGTCAACAACACCGTGGTCGCCCAAGGCGAAATTGTGTTGGTCAACGACCGCTATGGCGTTCGCCTTACCCGCGTAGCGCCCGCATCAGAACGCATGAAGAACCTTTAAACTTCAGGCTTCTGAACCACAAGAAAAGAGCACCGCATGGCACCCGGTTTTGACAGCGCCGACCTGTTTCGGATGATCGGCAGCTTTGCCTTGGTGCTGGCAATCATGGCTGGGCTCTTGTGGGCTTTGCGCAAGTTGCAATTCCGCCTAAACAGCCAAAATGCTGGCAAACGCATGCAGGTTCTGGAGACACTCAGTGTGGGTCCGCGCCAAAAATTTGCACTCCTCAAGGTGGGGGACAATGAAGTTTTGGTCGGTATCACGCCCACCCAAATGACCTCCTTGGGGCAATGGCCCGCATCGGCCGCCATGCCAATCGACACCCGCATTCACGCAACCCCTTCCAACAATGGAGCACCTCATGTTGCGTAAATTGATCCAACAACCCTGGTTCTTGGCCACCGGCATCATTGCCTTGGCCATGCTGGCTTTCCCATTGGCCGCCGCGGCACAGGGCATCCCCATGGTCAACGTCACAGGCGGCCCCAAAGGCCAACAACAGTACAGCTTGTCGCTCCAACTGTTGGCCTTGATGACATCGCTCACGCTGCTGCCATCCTTTTTGCTCATGATGACCGCCTTTGTGCGCATCATCATTGTGTTGTCCATTTTGCGCCAAGCATTGGGCACAGGCCAAACGCCGCCCAACACCGTGTTGGTGGGTTTGGCTTTGTTCCTTACCTTGTTTATTATGTCGCCCATCTTGAACGACATTTACACCAACGCCTTGGTGCCCTACATGCAAAAAGGCATGGCCTTTGACAAAGCCTTGGCCGCGGCAGAAGAGCCTCTGCGCAACTTCATGATGAAACAAACCCGCGAAGACGACATTGGTTTGTTCATGCAAATGGCCAACAAAGGCGAGCCCGTCAATGCGGCGGCTGTGCCCTTTTCCACCTTGGTGCCCGCCTTCATTACCTCTGAATTAAAAAGCGCTTTCACCATCGGCTTTTTGATTTACATCCCCTTCGTGGTCATTGACCTCATTGTGGCCAGCGTGCTCATGTCCATGGGCATGATGATGTTGTCGCCCATGATGATTTCCATGCCCTTCAAACTCATGTTGTTTGTTTTGGTCGACGGCTGGAGCTTGATCCTCGGATCGCTTGCAGCCAGCTTTGCCACCTAAATTGGAGCCCTCACATGGACACCGCTACAGTTGTTGATTTAGGTCGCCAAGCACTCTGGATCACCGTTTTAATTTCTGCACCTTTGCTCGGTGTGGCTTTGTTTGTGGGCTTGATCATTGGAATTTTGCAAGCCGCAACTTCCATCAATGAAGCCACGCTCAGCTTTATTCCCAAGTTGGCCGCCTTGGCCATTACATTGGCGGTAGTGGGTGGTTGGCAGTTAACCACTTTGGTAGATTACACGCGCGGTATTTTCCAGCGCATCCCTGGTCTCTTTACCTGATATGGACATTGCAGTCACCGAACTGATGGAGCGCTTTTATGGGCTCCTTTGGCCGATGCTGCGAATCTCGGCCCTGCTTGTGGCCGCGCCTATTTTTTCATTGCGCGCACTCAACTTGCGCATTCGCATTGTGCTCGCTATGGCCCTCACCTGGTTGGTCTACCCCTTGCACGAGTGGCCCGTTATTGACCCCCTCTCACCGGGCGGCCTCCTAGAAATTTGCAACCAACTCATGATTGGCTTGCTCATGGGGCTCATGCTCCAAGTGGTTACCGCGGCCATTGTGCTGGCCGGTCAATCGATTGCCAACGCCATTGGTTTGTCCATGGCCACCATGATTGACCCCAACATGGGCAACGTGCCCGTCATTTCACAATTTCTATTGGTCATGGCCACCCTCATTTTTGTAGGGCTGGGCGGTCATGCCTTGCTTTTGAATTTGGTGGTGGAAAGCTTCAACACCTTGCCCATTGGCAGCAATCTCATGAGCACTGAGGCCATGAAGCACGTCATTGCCTGGAGCTCCATGCTGTTTTTGGGCGCCTTGCTCACAGCCTTGCCGGTCATGGTGGCCTTGCTCTTCATCAACATTGGCTTGGGTGTGGCCACGCGTGCCGCGCCCAGTTTGAATATTTTTTCCGTCGGCTTTCCAGCCATGATTTTTGCTGGTTTTGGCGTGCTCATTCTGGCCTTGCCCAGCATTGGCGCACGCATTCAGTGGCTTTGGATGCAGGGCTTTTTTCAAGTCCGCGCCTTGGTTGGTATCACTTAAGGGAGCGCAAACATGGCAGAAGAATCTGGCGCTGAAAAAACCGAAGACCCCACGGCCCGAAAACTACGCAATGCCCGCGAAGAAGGTCAAGTTGCGCGCTCAATTGAGCTGCCTGCCGCCGCGGTCACCATTGGCGCCATCTTGGCTTTGTTCATGATGGGTGGGTACTGGCTCACCAAGGTGGCCGAGCTTTTTGCATCCGGCTTTAAATTTGACCGCAAATCTTTAGACAACCCCGACCTGATGGTCACCACCTTTGCGCATCATTTGGGTGAGAGCTTCTTGCTCATCGTGCCTGTGCTGTTGGTCACGGCTGTGTTGGCCATCTTGTCCAGTGGCGCCACGGGTGGCTATCTCTTTTCTTTGAAAAGCCTTGCGCCCAAGTTCAGCAAACTGAGTTTGCTGTCAGGCTTTAAGCGTATGTTTGGCACACACGCCGCTGTGGAATTGTTGAAGGCCATTTTGAAATTCACATTGGTGGCTTCTGTTCTTTGGGCGTTGGTGAGTCGGCAAATGGACCAAATGTTGCAGCTCGGTCAAATGGCCGTCGAACCCGCTCTGGCTGCAGCCGCCTGGATGATTGGCGAATCGGCCTTGTGGTTGTCTTTGAGCTTGCTGGTCATTGCCCTCATTGATGCGCCCTACCAAAAATATTCTTTCATCAAGCGCATGCGCATGACCAAGCAAGAGGTCAAAGATGAAATGAAGGACATGGAAGGTAACCCTGAAATCAAGCAGCAAATTCGCAGACGCCAACGCGAAATGGCCAACAACCGAATGCTTGAAAAAGTCAAAGATGCCGACGTGGTCATCACCAACCCCGAGCACTTTGCCGTGGCCCTGTCTTACGATCCCACCGGCGATGGCGCTCCTATTTTGCTGGCCAAAGGCACCGACCACATGGCTGCCCGCATTCGCGAAGAAGCTCAAAAGCATGGCGTTGAAATGTTTGCAGCGCCGCCACTGGCACGTGCGCTTTATTTCAAAACCGAGCTAGACCAACCTGTGCCCGAGGCCTTGTATTTGGCCGTTGCGCAAGTCATTGCCTACGTCTTTAGCCTGGCTGACGTCAGGCCAGGCGTGCCACCCATGCCCAAACCCACCCCCAAAGTCCCTGCCTCCATGCAATTTAATGCGGACGGCAGATTGATGACCTCTTAAAGCAAGAAAGTCAGGAAACACCATGAGCGACAAACCCCAATCCAACGAGTCCCTGATCATCAAGAGTGATCGCCCGCACGAAGTCACCATGCCCGAGGGCACCAATGTGGCAGTGGGCAAAAAAGGAGAAGAAGGTACGCCTGCCGTGCGCAAAGTTTTGGCTGATCCCGACCAGCATGCGGTAGAACACATGGTGATGGATGGGGGTGTCAGTCAAACGGCAGATCAGTCTCACAGCGCTCATGCCCAAGACCCTAATTACAAGGGCTATCAAAGTGCTGCCGAGGCGCCAGATCGTTTTGTTGCCAATGAAAAAAGTGCTGCGGTTCCGCCGCCTGTTCGCAAACCGATCGATGTTTCCCAACTTGACAGCATCTTGAAGCCTCAAGAGAAAGCCGCTGCTGTCGATGCTATTGAGAGCAAAGCTGTGGTCGAAGAAGCGGCGGCACCAATTTCAGAGCAAGTCTATGAAGTGGAGCCCGTGATGGACTTCCCAGCTCGCGTTATCAATATCAAAATCGAGAATGACCAGTTGCGTGCGCGCCTGGACAAGCTTGAGTAAAGGAACTCGCAATGAGCACTCAACCCACAACTGGTGGACACGATCATGGCCATTCAGACCATGCAGCCCCCCAAGCTCAGGCAGACAATGATGAATTAGAGGGCATCAAAATGGTGGCGCTGGAGTCGGCTGAGCTGGCTACGCGCTCGGCCAACTTGGCTGTGGGCGCTGGCGAAAACATGAAAAAAGCCACGCACAATCTTGAAGAGCTCATGAAGGTCAACAAGAAACAGCACCAAATCATGTTGGGCATTGCAGGCGGTTTGATGTTTGTCACGGCCATCATTTTTGGCACGTCCATTTTCACGCTCAAGTCACGCATCAATCAAATGGACGCCATGCTGGCCTCATTGAGCAAACGCGTGGTGGAATTGAACGACTCCATGGAAATGGTCGGCTCCGTCAACGAGGGCCTTCAAGCCATGGTGGCCAAACAAGACGACATCACCAAAATGCAAGGCAATTTGGAGACCCGTCTGAACGAAGCCATTAAACAATCGGAAAGCGTGCCTGAAAAAACCGCCCAGCAAGTGGGTGAAAAAGGCCAGGCCTTGGCCGCGCAAGTGAAGTCTTTAGAGGGCCGCTTTGTGCAGCAATCTAAAGCTTTGAACGCCTTGGCCAACCAGGTGGGTGGCCTGCAAGGTGCGGTGGGTGAAACTGGTACTTTCAAGAAAGAAATGGAAGCACTGGCGCGCTTGCAAAAGGAACGTCAGGCTGCTGAAAATGCAGTCACGATCAAATCGAACGCCAACGCCAATGCTGCCAACCAAGCCGCACTGGCGGCTGCCAAACAACGCGAGCGCATGGTTCAATATCCACGCGCTCAGCAAGAAACAACACCTGCGGGTGCCAGTGGCGTCTTGAGTTCCAAACCCTGAGTTCCAAACCCTGATTTCTAAACCTTGAGCTAGCGTGGCTTAGCCCACGTCTTTTTCAAGGTCGTTGTTGGCAACAGGCAGAGTACCCTGGCGCAAATCGTACTTGTTGAGCTTTTCAATCAAGGTGGTTCGCTGCAAATTGAGCAGCCGCGCCGTTTGCGAAACATTGCCGTCTGTGCGGTTTAAAGCTTGCACAATGAGGTCTCTCTCAATGTCGGCCAAGCGGTCTTTCAAAGACAGGCCCTCTGGCGGCAAGCTGGGCAAACCTTGCGCCAGCATGATGATGTCCTCCACTTCATTGTGCAGGTCCATTGTCAAGGGTGGCGCAGGATTGGCAAAGGGGTTCATCACCTCGGCGTTGGCACTTTGCAGCATGTCTTTGGCACTCAGGGGCGACACAATTTCAAGCGCATCCGCAATGGGTGTGCTCACGCGTTGGGCCTGAAGCGTACGCAAACCCTTGGGCAACAAGGAAGAAGGCACCGTTGCCAAACTCAAAAGTTGGCCACTGAACAAGGTGTTGAAGCGATCGACCAAGTTGGACAATTCCCGCACATTGCCTGGCCACGCATAATCTTTCAGGGCTTCTATAAAGTCTGCCGTGAAAGAAATAGGCGTCTGACCATTGACTGCAAAATGCTCTGCAAAATGGACCAGCAAGGCAGGCACATCTTGTGTTCTTTGGCGCAGTGCGGGTGTGTTCAAAGGCAGCACATTGAGACGGTAATACAAGTCTTCTCTAAACCGACCTGCCTCAATTTCAACCTCCAAATCTCGGTGCGTGGCGGCCACCACACGCACATCCACCTCCACCGATTTCAAGCCGCCCACAGGATCGACGGTTCGCTCTTGCAACACACGCAAAAGCTTCACTTGCATGTCGAGCGACAAGTCACCAATTTCGTCCAAGAAGATGGTGCCGCCATGGGCTAATTCAAACCGGCCAATGCGATCGGCCATGGCCCCCGTGAAGGCGCCCTTGCGATGACCAAACAGCTCACTCTCCAACAAGTCTTTGGGAATGGCCGCACAATTGATGGGGACAAAATTTCCGCCACTTCGGTCGGATTGATCGTGCAAGGCCCTGGCCACCAACTCCTTGCCCGTGCCACTTTCACCGGTAATTAAAACCGTGGCGGTGGATGACGCCACGCGTTCTATGAGGTGGCGAATGGCTTCGGCGCCAGCACTGGCGCCAATAAAGGCTTTGGAAGGACTCTTTTTAGCCATGGGCGATGGTTGCAATGATCATGAATTGTCTCAAGACAGCACTGTATTGCAATTTTGGTGAAAAATGTCTTAAATGTCGGAAAACCGTCAAGGCGCTTCGCCTTTTCACAACAAGCGACTTCTCAAGCTCTCAAGCTTCTCCAGTTGAAGCCGAATCAGAGGGTGAAGGACTTCAAGTCCCCCTCTAACAAGGAACTGAACATGAAACGCATGACCTCACTCTGCTTGGCAATTGGCTTGGTAGCCCTGACAGGCTGTAAATCTGTGGATTTGGCAATGTTGTCGCCCAACACCAAAGACCAAAACACCATCGTCTCACCGTTGATTGAAAAACGGGAAACCATCACCGCCACTGGCTATGCGGTGGTTGCTGTGCAAAACCACAGAAACCCGGCGCAGCAGCGTTTGATGGCCATCAGGGCCTCCAAACTCGATGCCTACCGCAACTTGACCGAGCAGGTCTATGGTCAGCAACTGGACTCCAGCTCTACCGTGGCCGACATGGTGGTGACCAACGATACCTTTCGCACCAAAGTCGAAGGTGTAATTTATGGCGCTCGTTTGGTCAGCATCACACCCGTGGGCGAAGACACTTACGAAACCACTTTGTCGCTCGACAAAGACGTGGTGCAAGATTTGCGCATTTTGTTCATGGGTCAGATGGTTTCCAAAGGCCGCTGATCATGCGCTTGGGTCACAAACTCCTTCACGTAAATGCCTTGTGCTTGGCGCTGGGCGCCGGCATGAGCGTGCAGGTTGCGGCCCAAAGCACGGCGCCAACGCCCAGCAACAAGGTGCCAACTGGCGCCATTGCACCTCAAGCGCCCCTCACGCCTCAAGAGCGTCTGGATGCCATACGACAAAGTTTGGTGGAAACCTCATTGCAAACTCCCACGCGCGTCTCCACCACCAGCTGGGTGGACTCGCAGGGCAGTTTGCGTGAAAACAGCAGCTTTAAAAATGGCATGGAAGTTCGGGGCGTCAAGGTCCTGAGATTTGAGCGCGATGAAAACGGCCAAGCCAAGGCCACATTGCAATATCCAAGCAACCCAGACGACCCGCCTGCAACACCCAAGTCTGGTGCTTCTGGTACTCCTGAAAACAGCGTTCAAGCTGCCGCTCAAAAGTTGCGCGCCATGGTGACCCAACTCTGGAGTCCAAGTCAAAACTCAAAGGCCGAAGCCGCATCAGCTCTCAAAGTAGCTGCCTGTACGCCACAAGTGGGCGCTCGCATGAACCATGTGATTGGCTTAGAGGTTCAACTCGACCCCCTCGCACCTCGCACTTTGTTGCAAACATTGGTACCTCAAATTCAGGCGCAGTGGGTTCAAACGATTGCCCAAAATGGCAAAACCAATGCGTGGCGTGCTGTCAACAACCTGACTGACGCATCGATGGCCAACAGCATGACTGCCTATGAGCGGGCGCTGGTGGGCAATGGCCCAGAAACATTGCCATGGCATGCTGTGTTGAAAGTGCAAACAGAATTTTTGCAACCCACACCTGTAGAAGCTTATTTGGGTGTCCCCCATCCCTACTTCCTCATAAAACTGGCGTTTCAATTGGTGAACACCGAAGGTCAGCCTGCTCAGATGGAAGAAGAAGTCACCCTTCAGCTAGAGATTGAGCGCGCATCTTGGGCCGCGCCCAAATTGACAGCGGCCAGCGAGTTGAGCATCCAGAAACAACTTCAAAATTGGCGCAACACCGCCCATGATTGGCTCAACTGCCAGCCCCTGAACCCGATGGTCACAGCCGTCAATGGTCAACAAATAGAAATCAATGCGGGGGCTTTGTCTGGCGTGCGCAAAGGCGATGAATGGCTGATTGCCAATCCCGCGCAGTTTCCTGGCCAGCTCGTCAGCAGAGAGGGCGCACCGCAAACTTTGTTGGCCATGGTGCAATCTGTTTCACCGCATGCGTCCAAACTCATGGTGGTGGCCGGCCCCGCCCAAGCGGTCCAAGCAAACTGGCGCGCCTGGCCCACAGACACCTTGGTGAAAGAGCCCTCTGTGTTGCCCACCAAGCCGCCTGCTAATGCAAGCAAACAACCTGTCAAAGCCAATGCACGGCCTAACGCACATGCTAGTGCTGGTGCTAGTGCTAACGCCTCTTTGACACCTTAATGATTGAATTGAGTTTGACATGAACATTTCATCGCGCATTGAATTTAGGAACAGCACGACAGCCTTCTCTTGGCTGCTCTTGGCTGCCATGTCATGTTTCATGGCCACACACAGTCGCGCAGCCGACAAACCTGCAGAGGCAACAGAGCCCATGGCGATGGCTCAGGTGACTTTGGACCAAAGCATGGCCGTGGACAAGCTGGTGCAAAAGTTTTATCCCAACAGCCCCATTGCCACCAGCGTGTTGCGCAAAGCCTTGCAAGATGCCAATCCCAAAATCATTTCTGGCAACCCTCAACAGCGTGTCAAAGCAGGCACCACATTGTCTGTGCCAGACCATGGCCACATTGCCGTCGCGGTTTTGACCCCCTTTGCGGCAGCGCATGCTGCCAAAGATCCAGACCCCGGCCCCTCAGCTCGCGACGCTGCTGTTCGCAAGCCTTGGGTCCGGTTCCCATGATCTCGGTGGCCGACGCACTTGCTGCGCCCGGCCGAATCCCCACCATTTATCTGGAAGGCAAGTTACTGCCTTTGCAGGCCAGCACGGCCGCAGAGTTGGGCTTGAAAGACGGGCAAGTGGTTCAGGCTTCCGTGAGGCTGCAACAAGACCAACCGATGCTCATGTTGCAAGGCAGAGCATTGCCTGCACCGGGCCTATTGGCCTCACAAGTCGGAGAGTCCATTTGGTTGCGCGCCCAAGGTGGCAACTTGGTGCCCATCAACGCACCCCCCCTTGTGTCGCGCATTGCCAACTTGCTTTACAGGCCCAATGTCAATTCAGTGTTGCCGCAACTTTTTCAGCCCGGCACCTTGGACGAGTTGTTAAACCAAGTTCAACGCCCAGACTTGCAAGCGCAATGGCGAGGCATGCAGCTGTCTTTGTCGCAACTCACCCCTGGCACTTTGCAGCAGGCCATGATGAGCGCCATGGGCGCCGAGGTTTGGTTGGCCAGGGGATTGCAGCCACCCCAAGACGTCAAACAATTGATGCGAAAACTCATTGCTGAGTTGAGTTTGGCGCGCACCGATGAAGAGCCAGATACAGGCCTCATTGAAAAGCTCACCCGCGCTGTCGACGACATCGAAGCCCGTCAAGTCCAAGCCGTTCAAGCGCAAGCACAACAAGAAGTTTTGTTCAGCATGACCTTGCCCTTTAAGGATGCCAACCCCATCGAACTCACCGTTCGACGTGGCCCGCGCCAAGATGGCGAACAAGCGGTGCTCACGGTCAATGTGCATTCCAAAACAGAAGACTTAGGGCCTGTTTGGTTGAAGACCCAACTCATGAATGCCCAGCAACTTGAACTCACCATGTGGGCTGAGAACGAGTTTGTGGTTGGGCAAGCCCGTTCTCGCTCTTACCTGCTTGGCGATGAACTTCGCGCTGCAGGCCTCAACATGCGCGCCTTCAATGTTGTGCATGGCGCACGGCCCCCAGAAGTGAGCGACTGGACGCCCTCGGGCAGGGGTCTGGTGGTGGATGTTTCAGCATGAGCCGCTACATGCGTCAAGCCGTGGCACTGGCCTATGGCAAGAACCCCGTGCCCGTGGTTACCGCCAAGGGTGACGACGACTTGGCCATGCGCATGATTGAGGAAGCGCGCCAACAAGGTGTGTTCATTTCCGAAGACCCCCAGCTGTTGGCATTGCTCAGTCGCTTGAATGTCGATGAAGAAATTCCGCAAGAGCTTTACACCGCCGTGGCGGTGGTCTTGTCTTGGGTGTATTGGCTGAAGGGCATGCGCCCTGGTGATGAAAAAGCAAGCTCGGAGCCGACCGATACAAACCCCTCACCCGAAAATTCGGTGAGCGGCTGACACTCAAACTTCTTCGTATCCCCGGCCTTTGCTGAAGCGGGCTACTTTGCCTAAGCGGTCATAAACTTCAACGGGGCTGCCAGAGTCGCCCACTTGCAAACTGTGCAAGGCACCGCGAATGGTGTCGAGTTTGCGTTCAATCAGCACCGCGTTGCGTCTGTGCATGTCGCGGCATTGGATGAGCGATTCACGCAGGGCATCCCACTCGGGGAGGTTTTGGAGGTCTTCTGGGGAGGGGCAAAGCGCCGAGAGTTCACTCAAAAGATCATTTTTGCCGGGTTGTAAAGATTCAAACCGATCCAGATCTTGGCTCTTAAGAGATTCAAACTCCAAAGCCAACAGCTGGATCAGCTGGTCAGATACGATAAGTGCACGCTCACTCACGAATCATTTGCTCAATGGCATGGAAGCTTTCAGCAATTTTGCGAGGGTTCAATGGATATTGGCCATCTTGAATTGCTTGCTTAATAGACTCTACCTTCACGCGGTCAAAGTCGGGCTCGGCCATGGCGCGTGCGGCAACATTGCTCAATTGCAATTGATCAGCACCGGGCGCTTTGGCAGTGCTTGCAGCAGGCGCTGAAGAATCGACTGCCGAGCTGTCTTTTGAGCTGCTTTTGCGGTTGGCTTTGTCCAATGCGCTGCGCAAGGACGCGTCAGACTGAGCGCGCTGTCCATAGTTTGAAATTGCATCGGTCATACCTAGCTCACTTTCTAATTTCTTCTCACATCAACCCACCAAAAAGGGGATTGGACATGCTCAGTATCGGCAGTAGATTCTAGAACTTGAATCATTTTTCTAGAAATTTTGACTCAAAAGGCCAAAAAAAGTGCTTTTTTAGCATTTCAAAGTCCTTTTACCGCATTCGGACCCGTCACCACACCGGAAACTTGGCGGCCTGACTCAGGGTTTTTCAACTTCACCTGCTCGCCCAGTCGGCCATCCTGCATGGCTTCCATTCGAATAGAAATCTCGAAATCTGACTTATTCCCAATCGACAGCATCACCGTCTGGCCCTGCCTCACCAGCACGGCACGGCGAATATCAGACACCCTCAAAGGCTGTCCCGCAGGAATATCTCGGGTGAGTTCGGCCAATTGGGCGTCTTTCACCGTATTCAGTAACTGAGTATCGGCATTTCCAGGGGAAGCTTGAACTTCTTCTAGCATGTCGGGCTGCAAAATGATGCCTCGTTGCAACAAGCGCTTGGCAACCACCATGGTTTTAGGGGGGGTGGCAGTGTTTGGTGAAGCCCCAGCCACTGGGGTATGGGTTCGCCCAGCAGGCATGGTGACTTGCAAATAAAGCTGCCAGACAGGCTCGGCACAGCGAACACGCACCGTTTCTTTGGAAGCAAAGGGGTGGTCAACGTTCAAGGGTTTTTGACAGCCTTGTACTTTCAATCGTTCGTCCAGTGGCGCAATGACCACATCTTTCACGTTCACGCCATGGGTTTGAGACATCCACTGACGCACTTGAACGCCCATGGCATCGGCCGCTGGGTTGGCTTTCGCTGTGCTGGACGAATTGGCTGGTGCATTGTTGGTCGCATTGGCCGAAAAAGGCCAATAGATGGCAAACAGCCAAAAAACCGTCAGGCACAGGATTTGCATCAGTGCTTGAGCAGGTGTAGATGTTTTGACACTTGGTTTGAACATACCGGAGTTCATGCAATAAAGATGCCACATCATCATGAGAATTGAAGCCAAATTACCTAATAACCTTGTCAACAACACGTCCAATGGCACGGCGGCGTTGGCTCGGCCTGGCTTTGCCAAAGCTTTGGAGCAGGTGCAGCCTGCCAATGTCAAAGTCATTCAAGCCGGTGACACTCTCACCAGCATTGTGAAAGAGCAAGCCCTGCTGCAAGGCGTCAAGCTTTCTGCCTCAGAAGAATTTAGATGGGCGCAAAATTTAGCAGCTGACAGTGGGATCCAAAACCCCAACGCCATTTTCCCTGGCCAAAAAATTCAATTGCAAAATATGTTGAATCAGTGGCAGGCCGGACAGACTCAGCCGCAAAACTTGGCACAAACAAGCCCCAAAGGCAGCCCAGCAATCACCCAAGACAAAATTGAAACGGTCACGGTCACAGCCAGCAGATCTGTACCGGCTCTGCCCAAAGGCAATTACATCAACGCAGTGGCTCACCCCGTGCTAAGCCAAACCCTCGACCGTGCTGTGAGCCGCGGCTTTATCCCCAAGGTGGAAAAGCAAGACGTTTACAACAAAGTTTTGCAAGTGGCCAACAAGCACAACTTTTCACCAGACGATTTTGCTCGCCTGACCCTGATGGAAAGCGACGGCATGAACCCGCAGGCCACCAACACACGGTGCCACGGCATCATTCAATTTTGCGATGGCCCTGCGCGAGGCGCGGCTGAAGTGGGCTTTGGTCAATCGCCCAAATCCATTTTGGGTCTGAGCGTTTATCAACAATTGCATTTGGTCGACACCTACTTTGACAAAGTGGGCCTGAAAAAAGAAGGCGCTGTGCCTTTGGACGAACTGTATTTGGCAGTGCTACAACCCGCTGCGCGAGGCGAGAAACGTCCTGAGGAGCCCTTGGGTATTCCTGGCAAACAGGCGAAGTACTTGTATGAGGGCAGAGATCCTCAAGGCCCAATGACTCGCACCTCTATCACGCAAGGCTTGATGCAAAACGCCGCAGACCGTTTGGGATTTAAAAATTTCCGAACCCATACCAATAGCGTACCCGTCAGTTCCATGGTCAATACCTCAGCAACGCCCTCGGTTAGCAACGCTATCAACCATGCATTGAATCCCGCATCAGATTCGCACCCCAATTCCACTGCGCGAATTCGATTGCAAGTTCAAAAAGCCGCTGACTACGACGCATTAGAAGCCCCCAAAACTTGGTTGCGCTAAGCCCTCTTGGCTTCGCAAGCGTTGGTCTTACATCGACATTTTTAGAAAAGCGGCAAGGGTTTGCCGCTTTGCTTTGCGCTCGAAATTTGAATCGCTGGGCGCTCGCAAACCCTCATTTCCCCTCTTAAAACAAGCAGGGCGCCCGTCAAAAACCCATCGACAAACGGCAAGAAAAGCATGGCACGGCTCTTGCAATCGAACACTTTGCAAAGAACTTTAATTCTTTGGGCTGTCGGATATCCGGCATGAAGAGTTTCGCGAAGGAGAGCACATCATGGACATGATTGACAAAGCATTGGGCGTTCACGCACAGGCTCTGGGATTGCGCAGCAAGCGCATAGAGGTGCTTGCGCGCAACATTGCCAATGCCGACACCCCCCACTTCAAAGCCAAGGACATCGACTTCAGGTCTGTCTTGAAACAAACCAAAGAAGCCGCTTTGAACACCACCAGCAACTTGCACATGGCCATGCCCATGGAAGAAAACCCTGGTGGCGAAAAGTTTCGCATTCCTTTCAATGCGTCCTTTGACGGCAACACCGTTGAAATGAACATTGAACAAGCCAAGTTTGGTCAAGTGGCTGCTGAGTACCAAACCACATTGAACATCCTAGAAAACCGTGTCAGCGGAATTCGCCGTGCCTTGCGTGGAGATTAATCAATATGTCACTAGATCGCATTTTTAACATCGCTGGTTCTGCGCTCAATGCGCAAACCACCCGCATGAACACCACAGCCTCTAACTTGGCCAACGCGGGTACCGTGACCGGCAATGAAGCAGAAGCTTTTCGCGGCAAGCGCCCCTTCTTCAAGACCATCTTAGAAGGCCAGCAAAAGTCGCATGAACAAGGCTACGCCGGTGGCGTGCGTGTCGAAAAGATCATGGACGACACAGCCCCCATTCGAAAAATGCAAGACCCCACCAACCCCATGGCCGACAAAGAAGGCTATGTGTATTTGGCCAACGTCAACGAGATGACCGAGATGGTTGAAATGATGGCGGCAGCCCGCTCGTACCAAAACAACGTGGAAGTGGTGAACACCACGCGTCAGATGCTGATGCGCACCATTGACATTATCAAAACTTGATTTGTAACAAACACAAATCAACGATCAGGAAACTTCCACCATGTTTTTATCAGCCAACAACAGCGGATTGAATGCAGCAGCCAATGCGGTTAATTCAAGCAAAACCATCAATGCGCCCGCTGGCATTAAAACCACAGCCCAAGCCGCCAATGAAGCATTGACGACCAAATCGGGCACATCGAGCGGTATGGGTCAAAAAGATTTCTTGACCTTGTTCACCACACAGCTCAAGTGCCAAGACCCCTTAGACCCTGTTAAGAACGAAGCCTTCGTGGCCCAGCTTGCACAGTTCTCACAACTGGAAGCCACCACCAGCATGGCCGACACACTGAAGGCTTATGTCGACAGCATGGCCGGTGAACGCATGATGAGCAGCACCAGCATGATTGGCAAAACAGTGGCCGTTCCAGGTGCATCGGCCATCATGACGCAAGGCGGAAAACCTGCTCAGGGCTTTGTGAATTTGCCAACTGGCGCAGAAGGCGTCAAGTTTGAAGTCTTTAACGACAAAGGCCAATTGGTCACCAGCCAAGTCTTGGGTGCACAAAGCATTGGCGACATGCCATTTGCTTGGGATGGCACCAGCGATGCGGGCAGCAAAGTGCCCGATGGTAGCTATAGCTTCAAAGCCACCGTCATTAGCCAAGGCAAAACCACCAACCCCGTGGTCAATGTGTTGTCCACAGTGACAGGCGTGAACCAACAAGCCGACAAAACAATTTTG
>Ga0315903_10005075_pt1 | contig 17273 bp, 13 predicted proteins | sample LakEriMetagenome_7_FD_203524 | JGI IMG/M metagenome (GOLD analysis project Ga0315903, IMG submission 203524) | Freshwater fungal communities from buoy surface, Lake Erie, Ohio, United States - Buoy 2 MA119 | ecosystem: Environmental > Aquatic > Freshwater > Lake | place: USA: Lake Erie, Ohio...
ATCATCCTCGCTCCACCGCGCGGTCGATGCGGCTGCGAAGACCAAGGCGCAGGCCTTGCTGATTGTGCTGGCGGATATGCCGTTCCTTGTCGCTGCGCATATCAATGCGCTGATCGCGGCGTGCGACTATGACATCATTGCGTCGGTAGACGGAGGCCAATCGATGCCGCCCGCGATTTTTCCGCGGTCCACTTGGCCGTTGCTGTTGGACACAAAGGGCGATGCTGGCGCGCGGCAAATTCTGGCACAGGCCCGCTATTTGGCCGCGCCCATAGGCAGTTTGCGCGACATAGACACGCCAGATGATTTGACGGCTTCAAAATCGCTGCCGCTTGGCATAGACCACGCATTATGAACCAGCCCTCCGCTCGCCCCGCGATTGAAGCCGCCTTGCGCAACCCCAACCTCATGGCGGCGGCGGTGGCTTTGTCGGAAAACCGGTTGGAGGATGCAGAACCGATTTTGCGCGGGCATTTGCGCAATGCGCCAACGGATGTGGCGGCGATCCGCATGATGGCCGAACTGGCCGCGCGCGTTGGCCGGTTGAAAGATAGCGAGGCTTTGTTGCGGCGCGCATTGGAACTGACGCCGGATTTTGGCGCCGCGCGGGCCAATTTGGCGACGATATTGTATAAACAAAATCGCTTTCCAGAGGCGCTGGAGCATCTCAACGCCGTTTTGGCGGAAGGCGGTGACAAGCCTGTCCAACAAAATCTGAAAGCCGCAACGCTTGGTCGGATTGGCGGCTATGAAGAAGCTGTCGCGCTGTATCAGGAACTGACCGCTCGTTTCCCCGACCATGCAAAATTATGGATGAGCTATGGCCATATGCTCAAGACCGTGGGCAAGCAGGATGAGAGTATTGCGGCGTATCGGCGCGCTCTGGCGGCGGAACCCACTTTGGGTGAAGTCTATTGGAGCCTCGCCAATTTAAAGACAGTTAGCTTCTTTGAGGATGATGTCGCCGCAATGCACATGGCTTTGACGACGCCAGGGCTTGGCATGGAGGATGCATATCACCTTCATTTCGCACTGGGTAAGGCGATGGAGGAGTGCGCCGATCATGACGCGGCGTTCGCGCATTATGCCAAGGCGAACGCGATGCGCAGTGCCGAGCTAGATTATGATCCGCAGTCGGTGCGCACGCAGGTCGATAATATCATCGCTTTATGCACGGCGGAATTTTGGAATGCGCGCACAGGGCAGGGGCATGATGCGCCCGACCCGATTTTCATCATTGGCATGCCGCGTGCAGGTTCAACGCTGATTGAACAAATCCTTGCCAGCCATTCGATGGTCGAAGGCACCATGGAATTACCGGATATTCCGGCGATGACCATTCGCGAAGGCCGCGACACGGGCTGGGTTGACGCGCTGCGCGGCTTTAGCGCGCAGGACGCCGAGCGGCTGGGTGCAGAGTTTATCGAACGCACCCGTATCCAGCGCAAGACGACCAAGCCATTCTTCATCGATAAGTTGCCCAACAACTGGAATTATGTCGCTTTCATCCGGCTGATCCTGCCCAATGCCAAAATCATCGACGCGCGGCGGCATCCGCTCGATTGCTGTTTTTCCAATTACCGGCAGCATTTTGCCAAGGGGCAGGCGTTTAGTTACGACCTTGCCCATATGGGGCAATATTATGCCGATTATGTGCGGTTGATGGCGCATGTCGACAAGGTTGCGCCAGGATATGTCTACCGCGTCATACATGAACAATTATTGGAAAATCCAGAACGCGAAATTCGTGGGCTATTGGACTATTTGGGCCTTCCGTTTGAAGATAATTGTTTGAATTTCCATCAAAACACCCGCGCCGTGCGGACGGCGTCCAGCGAGCAAGTGCGCCGTCCCATCAACCGCGATGGCGTCGATCAATGGAAGCCCTACGCGAAGCATCTGGAGCCATTGAAGCGCGCATTAGGCGGGTTGTGGGAGACCTATCCTGCCATATCATAGTTGCCGCGATGCAACACAATGAGGTAAACTGGCTTCCAAATTGGCGTTTAGGCGAAAATATATTGCGTGCCTGCGCGTTTAGGAGCCTATTTGTATCAAATTAACCAAGAGGGGGTAATTGTGCGTAAACTAAATCATCGGACCAAGGTCCGCACGGCTATGGCCGCATTGCTGACATCAACTGCTTTTGGCGTTGCCGTTCCTGCAATGGCGCAGGATGCAGCTGACACGGACAGCGACGTCATCGTTGTGACCGCGCAAAAGCGCGAACAGAATTTGCAAGACGTGCCAATCGCGATCAACGCCATCGGCAATGAAAAGCTGGACCAATTGCAGGTCAGCGAATTGCAGGATATCATAAAATTCCTGCCATCGGTCACCATTCAGCAAGGCGGACCCGGTTTCGCGCAGGTGTACTTCCGCGGCGTAGCTTCGGGCGAAAATGCGAACCACTCGGCTTCGCTGCCCACGGTCGGCACCTATCTCGACGAAATGCCGATCACGACCATTCAAGGTGCGCTCGATCTACATGCCTATGACCTTGCACGCGTTGAGGCGCTTGCTGGACCACAGGGCACATTATATGGCGCAAGTTCGATGGCTGGCACATTGAAGCTGGTTACCAACGCACCTGATCCTTCGGGTTTCTACGGTAGCGCTGGCGTCGAGCTAAACACTGTTGCGCATGGCGATTTCGGATCGATTTACGAAGGCTTTGTCAACGTGCCGATCGCGGAAGGTGCTGCGGCGCGTCTGGTTGGCTGGTATCGCAACGATGGCGGCTATATCGACAATATTGCGGGTAGCCGTACATATGCCTCATCAGGCATCAGGCAGAGCAACGCGGCGTTAGTCGAAGAAAACTATAATGACGCCGAAACCTATGGCGCGCGTTTGGCGCTGGGTATCGACCTTGATGACAATTGGACGATTAAGTCAACAGTGATGGGGCAGGTCCAGAATACCCAAGGAAGCTACTCGCAAGAACGTTCGGGGCAAACCACAAAGGATCTGCAGACCGTTCAGTACAACCCAGAAGGCAGCCGCGATAAATGGATTCAGGCGGCGCTGACGGTAGAAGGCACAATCGGTAATTGGGATGTGACCGCGACGGGTGGCCATTTGCGCCGCAAAACCGAAACGCAGTCCGATTATTCCGATTACGCGTATTTCTATGACGCGCTGTCCGGTTACGGTGCCTATTTTTACGATAATGCCGACAATCTTGTGAACCCGAACCAGTATATTCAAGCCATTGACCGCTATAAGAGAAGCTTTGGTGAATTGCGCGTCGCAAGCCCTGCCGACGCACCTTTGCGCTTCATCGGTGGTCTGTTTGCACAGCGCCAGTCGCACAATATCAAACAAAATTACATCATCGACAATATCGCCGATGCCATCACCGTGACGGGAACCGACAGCAATATCTGGTTGACGCAGCAACTGCGCGTTGACCGTGATTATGCGGCCTTTGGTGAATTGAACTATGATTTGACCGAGAAGCTCTCACTAACCGGAGGCTTGCGTTATTATAAGTTTGATAACTCGTTACAGGGCTTTTTTGGATATGCGTTTGACTATCCGTTTTCTTCCGGAGAAAAACAGTGCCTCAACACCGATGGCACAACGCGGCGCGCCAATCCGGCGGGAACGCCTGTGCCAATCCTTGTCGAAGGCAGCCCTTGCACAAACGTCGACAAATCGACCTCGGATACTGGCTTCATCCATAAGTTGAACGCAACTTATAAAATCTCCGATGACGCGCTCGTTTACGCAACATGGTCGCGCGGTTTCCGTCCGGGCGGTATCAACCGTCGCGGTACCTTGCCACCTTATGGTTCGGACAAGCTCGACAATTATGAATTGGGCTGGAAAACCACATTCGGTGCGTTCCGTTGGAATGGCGCTGTGTTCCAGGAAGATTGGAATAATATCCAGCTTTCCTTCTTGGGTGCGAACGGCCTGACCGAAATCCGCAATGCTGGTGTGGCCCGTATTCGCGGTATCGAAATGGACGCTGGCTTCCGGAGCAATGGTTTCAGCTTGAACGCTGGATTTAGCTATAATGATGCTGAAATCCGTCGCGACTTCTGCGCTATTGCCAACGCAACTTTTGATTGCACAACGACTGATAATGAGTTGCTTGCGCCGTCCGGATCGCGCTTGCCTGTGACCGCAAAGGTTAAGGGTAATGCAATTGCGCGCTATGAATTCCCGGTCGCTGATTGGGATGGTCATGTGCAGTTTGCGGTCAATCACACGGGTGGCCGCCGCAGCGATTTGCGGCCTGCGCAGAATGCCATCAAGGGCAATCTAGATGCATATACCACGGCTGACTTCTCCATTGGCGTGAAGAGCGACATATGGGCGATTGAGGCTTTTGCCACAAATCTGTTCGATACACGCGGCGTGGTCAACACCAGCGTCCAGTGTATTGAGACCACATGCGGAACAGGGATCACGGCGACAACGCCAACGGGCGGCGCGTTTTACGATGTAGTTGTCAAACCACGCATAATCGGTGTGAAGTTCTCGCGCGACTTTTAACGATTGTTCACTTTTCTTCGGACAGAAAATTTGTACAAAGAAATGTGAAAATACGTCACGACGCGCGTGACCAATAGTTTGTCGCCAAAGGCGACAGGGGGAGGAAGCCGGATCTGAAAAGATCCGGCTTTTTCATTACCCTTAAGCAAATATCCGTTTGAACACACTGCGGTCGGCGAGGACTTCTGCCGCGCAATTATGCCCCGGCGCGCCGGTCACGCCGCCGCCAGGATGGCTGCCTGCGCCGCACATATACAGCCCCTTTAATGGCCCGCGATACGCGCCATGGCCCAAAATGGGCCGTGCTGACCATAATTGGTCAAGGCTCATATTGCCATGCATGATGTCGCCGCTGACCAGCCCGAATTTCCGTTCCAGCCCCTTGGGGCTGAGGATTTGGCGGCCCAAAACAGACGCGCGGAAGCCGGGGGCATAGGCCTCCACTGTGTTGATGATGTCATCGGCGGCTTTGCCTTCTTCGGCATCCCAATCGCGCGGCGTGCCGTCCGCATTGTGGGGCAGCTCCGGCGCAAATTGCTGGCAGAACAGGCTGGCGACATGCTGTCCTGCGGGTGCGAGGCTGTCGTCAACGGTCGAGGGGATGAGGATTTCGACGATGGGCTTTTGCGACCAGCCATCGCGCTTCGCATCCAAAAAGGCGCGGTCCATATAATCCAATGTGGGCGCGATGATGATGCCCGATTGGTGGTGCTCGCCCGCTTCGGGCAGGCAGGTGAATTTGGGTAGTTCGGACAAAGCAACGTTCATCCGGAACGTGCCGCTGCCCGCCTTAAAGCCCTTTACGCGGCGTTTGAATTCGGGTTTCAGGTCGGCATCATCGAACATGCGTTCGTAAAGCAGCTTTGGCCCGACATTCGATATAACGCGGTCCGCGACGATTTCTTCGCCGCTTTCAAGGCGAACGCCCGCGACCTTTTCACCGTCCACCAACACGCGGGAGACAGGCGCCTCCAAGCTGATTTCGACGCCCAGATCACGGCAGACCTTGGCCATGATCTGCGTGATCGCACCCATGCCGCCGATGCTGTGGCCCCAAGCGCCCTTATTACCGTTCACTTCGCCAAAGACATGGTGCAGCAAGACATACGCGCTACCCGGCGTATCGGGGCTGGCATAATTGCCGACGACGGCGTCAAAGCCAAAGGCGGCCTTGACCGCCTCGCTTTCGAACCAGCTATCCAAGAAGCTGCGTGCCGATTTGGTGAACAGTTCAAGCACATCACGCTGTTGCGAGAGGTTGAGCTTCATCAGCCCACGGCCCTGCACAGCGGCATCGATGAGGGTTTTTAGGCCATCGCCGACATTGGGCGGCGAGCGCAACGCAAGATCGCGCAGGACGTCCGCGACCCCTTCCAACATGTCATAATATTGCGGCAAGACCGCCGCATCATGCTTTGAGAAGCGGGCAAATTCGGCCTGCGTGCGTTCCAGCCCGCCACCGAGTTTCAAATAGCCGCCATCTTCTTGCGGCAGGAAATTGGAGATGGGCCGTTCGATAACGCGGTAGCCATGATCTACCAGCTTCATATCGGCAATGACCTTGGGCTGAAGCAGGCTGACGGTGTAGCTGGCGACCGAATTGCGGAAACCGGGGTGGAATTCTTCGGTAACCGCCGCGCCGCCGACAATATCGCGGCGCTCGACGATGCGGACCTTGAGGCCAGCGCGCGCGAGATAAAAGGCGCAGACAAGGCCGTTATGGCCAGCGCCGATGATGAGAGCGTCATATTTCTGAGTCATTTTTTGCTCCAACCCGATGCTGGGCGTTGTTCGAGGCGGGCCTCGGGAATGATGTTGCGGATTTGGCGGCAGAAGCTTTTCAGGCATACTTCCTTGTCGGACAGCGGCCCCATGGAGAAGCTGCGGCTCGCCATGCCTTGCTGCACGCGGGTGATGAGGACGGTATCCTCGGCATTGACTTGCCGGTTAATCCGCCAATTGAGGTAACGCGCGGCGCGCATTTCGCGGTGCCATTCATAATCGGGGGCATCCGGCAGGACGTAGCTGATTTCCCGGATGACGCAGCTGTCGGGTCCCGTGGGCAGCCATTGCATGAAATCTACCTGATCGGGGTAAATGTCAAAGGCGACCGAGGGCCATAGCTTGAAATACAACCAGCGTTTCTGATTGGCGGCGGGCAAATGCGGCACTGGTGGCAGCAGGTTTTGATAGCCGCGTTCCGACCAATTGGCCGATGGCCGATCGACAAGGTCGCCCCACATGCGGTCGACATAAGGTTCCGCCTCCACACCATAGCTTTTGCCGAACAAGCGCGTGAGGCCGGGATGCGCGACGGGGATGTGCAGGCCATCGGAATAATTGTCGCCGACATTTTTCCAGTTCACCGCGCGCGGGCGCATGGTGACGCGGCCAAGTGCCCGCAATTCTTCAAAACGGTACGGCGCGACTTGGGCTTCATAAGGCGACATCATTTCGGCGACAGAAGGCCCGCTGCCTTCCAGACGGACGAATATAAACCCGCGCCAGATTTCCATATCGACAGGGACAAGGCCGGCCTTGTCCTTGTCGAGCGTGGGGTAAGAGGCGCTGTCGGGTACGCCCGTTAAGCGGCCATCAAGATCATAGGTCCACGCGTGATAGGGGCAGACCAATTTCTTCGCGCAGCCGCCGGAGCCATCGACCAAGCGACTGCCCCGGTGGCGGCAGACATTGGTGAAGGCGCGCAATATGTCGTCATTGCCGCGCACGACAATGACGCTTTCATTGATATAATCGAGGCTATGCCAGTCGCCGACATTCGGAACATCGCTGACATGGCACACCACTTGCCAGGACGGGCGGAAGATGCGGTCCACCTCAAGCGCGGCGAATTCGGGATCATCATAGGTCCAAGCCGGCAGGCTCCAACCTTCCAAATGATCGTGCGATGTTTGTGCGCCTGATTCTGACATCTTGCTCCCCTTGTTATACGAGTGTATAACAAGGTCATGCAATTGCGACAAGTCTTCACCCGAGAGAGTGCCGATACGCGCCGCGATGCCTTGATTGCGGCGACGGCGCGCTGCCTATCTACGCGGGGCGCACATGGGACGTCCGTGCGCGCAATTTGCGTGGAGGCGGGTGTTTCGGCGGGTTTGCTGCGGCATTATTTTGACGGCATTGATGCTTTGGTGGCCGCAACCTATCGCGCGACGGGGGCACGGGTCGCCGCCGCGTTACATGCGGCGGTTGATGCGGTGCCCGCCGATAACCCGCGTGGCCGATTGCTCGCCTTTGTCACTGCAAGTTTCCGTGCACCGATCGCGGATCCGGAACTGCTGGCGACGTGGTTGGCGTTTTGGAGCTTGTCGCGGACGGTGCCTGCCATCGGCGAAATCCATGATGAGATTTATGCAGAAAACCGACAAGATATGGAGCGCCTGATCCTCGCTTGCCCGAATGCGCCAGCCGATGCACGGTTAGCTGCAGTGGCGCTGACCGCTTTGGTCGACGGTCTGTGGCTTGAACTCAGCTTGGGCAATGCGCCCTTTAGCGTTGGTGAGGCGGAGGCTTTGGCAGAAAAGTGGCTGGATAGCTTTATTTAGGCGCCTGTCACAGTGCTGCAATAGCATTTGATTAGCGCATATGGCGCAGCGTTGTTACGATGTACCAAAGGGATTGCTGGAAACGCAAAAGGGGAAGCCGGTCATGTCATTACTAATCAATCGCCGCCAACTAATGGCGACCGCGGGATTTGGTCTTGGCGGACTGATGCTGCCGGGTGGCGCGGCGATGGCGCAGACATTGCTCGGCCTCACCGGATTTACGCATAATGTTGCCAGCGGAGAGCCGGGCCCCGACTCAGTGTTATTGTGGACACGTTATGTAAACCCAACGGGCGGCGCTTCGAAAGTGCGGGTCGAAATTTCTGAAAGTCAGGATTTTACCAAGATTGCAGGTGGCGGCGAAATGGTAACGGGGCCATGGCGCGACCATACGGTCAAAATCACCGTCGACAAACTTGCGCCGGGCAAATGGCACTGGTTCCGTTTCATCGCGCCCGATGGCCGCATCTCGCCTATTGGCCGCACCAAGACATTGCCCGTGGGCAAAGCGGCGAAATTCAACATCGCGATATTCTCCTGCTCCAATTTGGGCTTCGGTGAATTCAACGCTTATGGCCATGCGGCTGCACGCGATGACATCGATCTCGTCCTCCACATGGGTGATTATATCTATGAATATGCCCGTGGCGGCTATGATGGTGGCGCGAAATTTGCCGCGCGCATTTTTCCGGCGGATGAAATCCTGACGCTGGCGGATTACCGCTTGCGCTATGCCAGCTATCGTTCGGACACGCAGTTACAAGCGCTGCACGCCAATTTCCCGATGATCGCTAATACTGACGATCATGAAAGCGCCAATGACAGTTGGGAAGGCGGCGCGCAAAACCACAGTGTCGACGAAGGCGATTGGAGTTCCCGGCGCAACGCCGCGATGCAGGTATGGCGCGAATGGTTGCCTGTCGGTGAGCAGCCGTGGAAGGAATATCCGATTGGCGAGCTCGCGACTTATTATCGCACCGATACACGCGCGGTCGCCCGATCCAAGCCTTATGCTTATGGTGACCTTCTTCGCTCGGGTGATCCGGCAAAGGCACTTTCCGAATATCGTGATGGCGCTTGGCGCGATCCGTCGATGACGATGTTGGGTAGCGAACAAGAGGCATGGTTGTCGCGCGCTATTGGCCGCAACAATGCTATATGGGCGGTGCTGGGTTCCGCCACCAATATGGGCTATAACTACACGCCGGAGAACGCGATGGATTGGGTCCCCCAATTTGGGCCTGAACGTGCGCGCAATTATGTACGGCAGGGCATCGCTGCGACAAAAGCAGGCTTGCCGTATAATCTCGACAATTGGGGTGGTTACCCTGCGGCACGGTCGCGTTTGTTGGCGGCGGCCCAGCGCGCAGACGCAAACCTGGTCGTTGTAACGGGTGATAGCCATAATGGCTGGGCTTTTGACTTGCCCGAAGGCGGAAAGCCGGCCGGCGTCGAATTTGGCGGCCATAGTGTCTCGTCACCTGGCTTTGAAAGCGCGATTCCGTTCACTGCCCCGGCCGACGTCGCGCGCAGCTTACTTGACACCAGCAAAAAGGAACTGCGCTGGGTCGATACATCCAACCGCGGTTACATGCATTTGTCGCTCACGCCACAGGCGGCAACCAATGAATGGGTGTTTATGCAGACAATCAAGGATGTATCGCTTGCCACCAAGACGGGCCATAAAATGAAAGTGCGTCCGGGTCGGAAGATATTGGAACAAGCATAAACAGCTAATTTAACCGCCCAGTTAAATCGCCTTGATTTTGTACCATTCCTCGCGCCATAGATGCAGGGTTGTCGTGAGGAGAGAATGACATGCAAATGGCCGGGCTTGGATATAGCGAAGAACAGATTGAGCTGCTGGATGTAGCCACGAGCTTTTGCCGCGACAAATCGCCCATCGACCGCGTCCGCAAGTTGATGGACAGCGATTTGGGCTATGACGCCGACGTCTGGGCCGAAATGGCGGCCTTGGGTTGGACCGCAATTGCGATACCAGAGGCGCATGGCGGCGTTGGCCTGACGCTCGCGGAGGTTGTGCCAGTGGTGGAACAAATGGGCCGCCACCTGATGGCATCGCCCTTAATATCCTCGACCTTGGCGGCGCAGGCGCTCATCGTTGGCGGAAATGAAACGCAAACGTCCGAATGGTTACCAAATCTTGCCGCGGGTGCAATCGGTACGCTGGCTTTGTCCGAAGCGCATGGCGACTGGGACCTGCAGAATATCACCGCGACGGCAAAGTACGAGGGTGACGCAGTGCATCTGTCCGGCCAAAAGCTTTTTGTCTTATGGGCCGAGACCGCCGATATAGTCATTGCGTCGGTGCACTTGGATGGCAAACCAGCCTTGGTCTTGCTGACCGCCGAAGATGTCAAAGGTCGCCTGCGCCGCGAAGCGATTATAGATGAAACCAAGCGCAGTTTTGCATTGTCGCTGGATGGCTTGGTTGTATCGCGCGCCGCATTATTAGAAGTCGACCGTGCTACATCCACCTTGGCGCATATCGAACAAGCCGCAAACCTGCTGCAAAGCGCGGAAATGTGCGGCGGGTCGCAAAGCGTGATCGATTATACCGTCAGCTATCTGCAAACGCGCAAGCAGTTTGGAAAGCTTATCGGCGAATATCAGGCGCTGAAGCATCCGACGGTTGATGCTTATGTCGAATATGAAAAGGCGCGGTCGCATTTGTATAGCGCAGCTAACAGTTTCAGTGACCAAGGCGTGGGCGAAATCGCCGTGCGCATGGCTAAGGCGGCGGCGGACGCAACCTATAGCTTTGCCGCTGACCGGGCCATTCAATTTCATGGGGGCTTTGGCTTTACCCATGATTGCGATGCGGGCCTCCACCGCCGTGCCGCGATATTTCATGCGTCGCAATTTGGTGATGCGGCATGGCAACGCGCAAAGCTTGCCCCTTTGCTGCTCGGGTGAATGGGCGTTAGGATATTCTCATGAGTGGACTGCAGGAGCTTGATGCTAAGGCGTTGCATGAGATTATGCAGCCCTTGAATATCATCCGGCTTTCATGTGGGAATATCCGCGCGCGCATGGCTGGCTATTCGGCCGACGATACAGAATATCTGATCGCGAAGCTGGTACGCATCGAGGAGCAAGTGGTCCGTGCCACCGAGCTTTTGCAGGATCTGAAGACGCGCAATGAAGATGGTACGCCAATTGAAGGCGCCTAACAGGACATCTGCATGTACGGCATGATCCATCGCGCCATGCGGCAGATGGTGCATGAGGAGTTGGGCGAGGAAGCCTGGCTTGCGCTTGAACAAAAATTAGAAATAGGCCCCACTGAGTTGCTGACCGGTATGGTCTATGACGATGCGCTTACACTGGAAATTGTTTCAGAAGCGGCGGCCAGGTTAAACCTTTCGGTAGACCAAACTCTGGAGGCATTCGGCCAATATTGGGTTCGCTTTGCCGGACAAGGATCCTTGTCCTCGATCATGAAATTCACGGGCCAAAATCTGGCAAGTTTCATTGCCAATCTTGATCGTCTGCACCTTGCTGTGGGGTCTGCTATGCCAGGTGCCCGGCTTCCTGCCTTTGCCACGCTGGAGAGCGCGCCCGGCCATCTTGTCGTGGAATATCGTTCGGACCGTGTGGGTTTGGAGCCGTTTGTGAAGGGCTTGCTTCAAGGGTTAATGGATCGCTTTCATGCCTGCGGCGAAATCCACGTCGTGCATCGGGGAGAGAAGTCTATTCTTTTCGATATCCGATATCAGGACAAAGACTGAACCATGCTATTAAGTTTTTCCGAAAAGCAAATTGGCGCGCTGTTACCTGCGTTCCTGCACATTGATAAGCAGTTGAATATATCAGCCATGGGGCCAGGCATTTTGCGGCACTTGCCGCATGTCCGTATCGGGATGCCGTGCGCTGAAGCCTTTAATATCGTGAACTACGACACCGCGCAATTTTTACAGGAGGGCGTTAACGTCCAACCGGTTAGCTTGATTGCGCGAGATATTGATGTGCATTTAAGCGGCGCCGCCATTTTTCATGAAGCGGGATGCTTGCTTGCGGTTCGATTTGCCATAACTGAGGAAATGTTCGCCGATAGTTCGATGGATCTTAGCGACTTTGGTCATGCTGATCCCGTTATCCTCAGCACCATGTTGATTGTGCTGCAACGGGCCATGTTGGAAGAATCACAAGCCAATGCGATCGAGCTGGCGCATGCACGCCAACGCAGCACCGACCTGTTGGAACGCACGAGCCGGGTCGCCGGATATATGGCGCATGATTTCAACAATCTCCTGTCCGTTATCCGCTTGAATACGGATCGTCTTTCGCGTCAGTTCGGCAAGGACGAAAAAATTGGGAAGCTTGTCGAAATCATCCAGGAAATGGCCGCTCGTGGGTCAGAAATAACACAATCGCTGATGACCCTGTCGCTTCAGCGTACCGATATGCGGCAACCTTTATCGGTAGATCAAGTGATCCATGACAATATGGGGATCTTGGACAGTTTGGTGGGGCCAAATATCTCATTGAAACTCACTCTCAATGCCAATGACCGCAAATGTGTTGTCAGTTACAGTGACTTTCTGAATGCCCTTATCAATCTATTGATTAATGCGCGTGAAGCCATGCCTATGGGCGGACAAATTGCATTGTCTAGTTCGGTCGGGGTTGGTCTTATCAAAGGCGACGGCGACACTGATGCGGACATGGCGCAGTCCGACTCCTATATCGCCATTCAAATAGCGGACACGGGCGTTGGTATGAGTGATGCCTTGCTATCGCGCGCCTTTGAACCGCAATTTTCGTCAAAGCCGAATGGGACGGGCCTTGGCCTTGCCTCCGTGCGCAATTTTGCCGTCGAAACGGGCGGTGATGTCTGGTTAGAGTCGGCCGAGGGTAAAGGAACCACGGCCTATCTGCATCTGCCCATATTAAAGACAGTTGCTCCGTTGGTTGCGGTTAGTTCCGCGGTTGCGCATGCGGGTGCGTCGGATGCACTTGGCAAGAAAAGGATATTGCTGGTCGAAGATGAACCTTATGCACTTGAGGCGTTGGTCGAAATGTTGGAAGCAGAGGGCTATGCCGTGACACCCTGTGCATCGGGTGAGGAGGCGTTGATCGCCTTAGGGCAAGATGCATATGATGTCTTACTAACCGATGTCGTTATGCCGGGGCAAAATGGCACCGAGGTTGCGCGTGATGCCTGCATCGCTCAACCGTCTATCAAGGTCATTTTGATGAGTGGCTATGTGCCAGATTCAGCCGCGTTACAGCCAGGGTGGTTATTTTTGCACAAACCAATGGAGAGTGCCAAATTGCTTCAACTCATTTCCGCCTGACGCGCCAGGATATGCAGGTGCGCAGCGTGCTGTTTAACCGTTTTGTGGTTGCAATTTCCAAGCCGTTTCCAAATAACGCTGCATCGCAATAGCGGTGTGGGGTTCAAGCTTTAGCAATTTGCGGCGCTTGTCATTTGGGTCCGTCCATCGTCGGACAAGACCCGCTTCCACCAGATTATTAACATGACGCAACGCCGTGCTGAGCGGCACATGTGTGGTGGCCGATGCGCTGGACGCCGGCACCGCTTCACCGCGCAAAGTGGCATCGGCAATATCCAGCAATATTTCCCACGACGGCCCCATTAGCACTGCTGGGTCAAAAAATTTATATTTGTTATGCTGAAATTTTAACAGCATGCGGGTGAATGCCTGAAGATCTTCTTCCGTTGGCCTACTGCCCTGATTTGAGGCGCGGCCGCGAGAGGCTGGCGGATCAATTCGCGTCGTGAGGGTCGTGATCTGGAAGCGGTAGGCCGTCGCAAAATAATGCGCCGATGCCCGGCGTAATGCGTCGGCCAGTTGCTCTGCCGACACGGGCTTACTAAGCAAATCTGACGCTTGCGCCTGCATCGCTTTGGTCGCGACCTGCAAACTCGAATGCCCCGTTAAGACTAAGGTAACAATGGGTCTATTTGGCGAGAAGCGTTGGGAAATCTCGGACAATAAGGACAGCCCGTCCATCGTCGGCATTTCAAGGTCCGTAATCACGATGCCGATGTCTGGCGACTCCACGATTTGTTGCAATGCATCGGGCGCGCTGGAGGCGGATTTGGCGGTGTAGCCCAAATTTCCTATGGCATCGCAATATTCATCGCGACAGGCTGGATCATCATCGACCACTAGGACCGTACACGTCATGGATGCCTTGCTAAGCGCTATTTCACGGTCCGAGCTGTTGACGTGCATCATATTCCCTGACGCCTGAATTTAAAATCAAGCTACTGTCGACAGTGACTGCCATTACGCTTTGTCTGTCATTTTGTTTCTGGCGTCAACCATTTGATGATAAATGCCATTTTTACAAATTAGCATATATTTATTGACCAAATATGACTGTCCATAGCGGCGCCAAGCGGGGAATGGCCCGATGGTTTATCCACGTCGAACGAAGCGCCATTTTCGCAACGAACGGAACCGCCGCTCAAACGGGTCTGAGCAGCCGTCGCCTTAAGGCTAGTCCGGCAATCCTATTGCCATCGGATTTTTACAAATACAGTGCGACAAGCCCTCAGGAGGCGCGACTATGCCGCCGCTGCATTCGCGCCGTCAGCGCGCTTGGCTCCGTTCGGGCGGAATGGCCTGCGCACCGGGCCGGCGAGGGTCTGCCGCACCTAAGAAAAGACCGTTTTCGATCATGATGGATTGCGCGCTGCCCATTGTTTCGTCGGAGGTGATGCTGTGCCCCATGGATTTCAGGATGCTGACTGTATCGGGATTGAAGTTTGGCTCAACCCGCAACTTATCGCTGGTGTCTTGGTAGATACGCGGTTGATGGGTGGCCTCTTCAACATTGAGGTTGAAATCGACGACGTTGACGATCACTTGCATGACGGTGTTGATGATCGTGCTCCCTCCGGGTGTGCCGGTGACGAGCCAAGGCTTGCCATTTTTCATAACAATGGTTGGCATCATCGTCGAAAGCATCCGTTTGCCCGGCGCCATCGCGTTGGGCGGTGGTGGCAAGCCTTCCCGTAGCGCCTTGGCCGCCTGTCCGTGCGAAAAGTTATTCATCTGATTGTTGAGCAACACACCAGTTCCAGCGATCATCACGCCTGAACCGAAATCGGCGCCCAAAGTGTAGGTCGTTGACACCACATTGCCCTGCGCGTCAGCCACCGAAAAATGGGTGGTAGATGGGCTTTCAAATTTGAACGGGTCCCCCACGCCCATTTGCGCGACGGGCTTTGCCTTTTCTGGATCGATACGTTCAGCGCGTGTGCGCGCATAAGCTTTTGAAATAAAGCCTTGGACCGGTACGGTTACGAAATCGGTATCTCCCAACAGGACAAATCGATCAGAATATCCCAGCTTCATAGCTTCAGCCATGATGTGAAGAGACTTTGCTGAACCAGCGCCGTTCCGTTTCAGGTCAAAATTTTCAACGATGTTCAGCATGTTGAGCAAGGTCGCGCCGCCGGCACTTGCCGGTGGTGCCGTTACAATATCAAGGCCGCGATATGTTCCGCGCAATGGCTTGCGTTCAACCGCGCGATAGGCGGCCAAATCATCCATGGTAATCAACCCGCCATTTGCTTTCATGTCGGCGACGAAACGTTCCGCTACCGGCCCTTTGTAAAAGCCATCCGCCCCGTGCTTCGCAATTTGGGTGAGGGTCCATGCAAGGTCTGGCTGTTTCAGCCTTTCCCCTGCACGATAGAGCGCGCCATCGGGCTTATAATAAGCCGCTTTGGCGGCCGCGCTAGTCGACAAGCGTTCTTTGCCCCAACCAAAAACAAAGGCTTCGTCTGGGGTTAGAATCACGCCGTCGCGGGCAAGCGCGATTGCGGGTGCAACAACCTGTGACCAACGCAGCTTGCCGAACTTTTTATGCGCCATATGGAGGCCCGCAACGGTTCCGGGAACCGATGGCGCGAGATAACCGCGGCTGGCGATTTGGGATTCCTGCCCTTGATTATCTACAAACATGGCAAGGGTCGCCGCCTTTGGTGCGACCGAGCGGAAATCGAGAAAAACTTGCTCTCCGCTCTTGGCATCATGCACCAGCATGAAGCCGTCGCCACCGATGTTACCCGCCCGCGGGAGCGTAACCGCCAAGGCAAAGCCAATGGCGACAGCCGCGTCTACGGCATTGCCGCCGCGGCGCAATATATCTGCGCCCACTTCTGACGCCATTGCATTTTGCGACACCACCATGCCTTGTTCGCCAACAACGGGTGAATGGATGCTGGGATATTCGAGCAGTTGCTTTTTCTGGGCAATGACGGGGGATGCCGCAAATGCGACCATGGACAACAATAGGATGCCCGTACGTGACCATTTTCCGATAATCTTGACCATCAAACTTCTCCCATCAATCGTGCAGCCCGTTCGGCCGATCCCATCGCATATGTCCAACCTAACATGCCATGTCCTATGTTGATTGTAACCCTTGGCGCAACCTTCCTGATAATCGGAAGCGCGTTGGCCGTCATGGGGCGTATACCCGCCCAGCTTTGGTATGACCCTGCATAATCCGCAGCGTGCGGCAGAACGCCTGATGCGGTGGATACCAAACTCGCCAGTTGGCGTGGGTCAATCTTTGTGCTCCTAGCGCCTAATTCTGCGATTCCTGCAACACGAATAGCGCCATTCAGGGGGCAGAAGACGGTTTTTCTGGAGATATCGGTAATGCTCATCTTTGGCGATGCTGGACCCGGAGCAGCGGTAAAGGAATAGCCCTTCATCGGCATCAGGGAGGAACCCAAGCCATGTTTTTTCAGCAAAGTGGCCGCGTCCATTCCGGCGCAAATCACCAGATGATCGCATGCGATTGCTTCACCAGCCTTGGTCAAAACCACGGTCATGTCCTTGTCAGCTTTCCAACTTTGAACGTCCGTCGCCATGCGCACTTGCACACCATAAGCCGTGACCAATTGCGATAGCAGAGCATTACAGAATTTGTGCGGATCGCCCAGTTCCTCCTGCGGCGAATAAACAGCACCGACAAAACTGCCCGCGCGTTCTGCAAGAGCAGCTTCTTTGTTGACGGCTTCTTGCGGGGTCAAAATCTCCTGCGTGGCGCCATGGCTTTGTCGTGTTCCCCGTCAGCACCAATGGCACAGATTTGATGTTGTGATTTAAGGAGTGTTTTGGTTTCATCGTAGTGACGAAGGAACGAAGATGAGACCAAAACACTCTGGCCAACCCAAGGCCTCTGCTG
>Ga0315903_10005076_pt1 | contig 17271 bp, 13 predicted proteins | sample LakEriMetagenome_7_FD_203524 | JGI IMG/M metagenome (GOLD analysis project Ga0315903, IMG submission 203524) | Freshwater fungal communities from buoy surface, Lake Erie, Ohio, United States - Buoy 2 MA119 | ecosystem: Environmental > Aquatic > Freshwater > Lake | place: USA: Lake Erie, Ohio...
CTCGTGCAGATCATCCGCCTGCGCAACTCGTCCGACCAGGCGCGCCGCAACGCCGCGAAGTGGCAGCGCACCGCCGACATCGCACGTTGGCTGGTCGAGCAGATGCCGGCGGGCCGGCAGTTCCAGGTCTACGCGTTCAACGAGACCGCGGTACCGCTGATCGCGGGCACCGAGGGCCAATGGCTCGCCGCCGATGCGGCGCGGCGCCGCGAGGCCGTGACCGCCATCGGGGCGCTGCTGCCCCAGGGCGGCACCAGCCTGATCAACGCGCTGCGTGCGCGCACCGCGTTCCGCCAGCAGCCCGACCAGATCATCCTGCTGACCGACGGGCTGCCGACGCAGGGCGCTACGCCGCCCGCGCTGCGCCGTTACATCGATGTCGGCGACCGGGCGCGCCTGTTCGACGAGGCGGTGCGCGGCATCGACCCGAAGATCCCGATCGACGTGGTGCTGTTGCCGATGAAGGGCGAGGTCCCCGGCCCGCACCGCTTCTGGGCGCTCGCGCAGCGCACCAAGGGCTCGTTCGTGGTCCCTTCACGGGATTGGCCCTGAGGTGCCGCCGTGAAGCGCCGCCGCCGCGAGACCGAGGTCTTCAGCCTGTCCTTCCTGGACGTGATCTGCTGCGGCTTCGGCGCGATCATCCTGCTGCTCGTGCTCTCGGAGTTCGGGCAGCCGCTGGTCATCGAGCGCTCGCGCCAGGACCTCGAGTCGCAGATCAAGCGTCTGCAGGCGGAGCTGTTCACGATCCGCGGCGACAGCGAGCGGCTGGAGCGCGAACTGAAGGGCAGGGTCGACCTCCTGCAGCGCGAGCGGCTCAACCTCGCCCGCGCGGCCGGCGAGATGAGCAGCATCCGCGGGCAGTTCGACGCGTCGCGGCAGGACGCCGCGGTCAGCAACATCGTCGAGAACGAGCTGCTGTCGGCGTACCAGGACCTCATGCAGGAGAACGAGCGCCTGCAGTCGGCGTCGCGCACCCGGCGGCGCGTCTCCACCGCGGCGGTGGGCGGCATCCCGGTCGACAGCGACTACGTGATCTTCCTGGTCGACACCTCGGGCAGCATGGACGTCCACCGCGAGACCCTGACGCGGGTGATGCGCGAGATCCTCGACATCTATCCGCGGCTCAAGGGGCTGCAGATCGTCGACGACAACGGCCGCGAACTCTTCCGCGGCACGCGCGGCCGCTGGTTGGTCGACTCGCGCGGCCTGCGCGACGACATCGTGGCCCGGGTGCGCGACTGGCGCGCGTTCAGCGATTCGAGCCCCGAGGACGGCATCGAGGCGGCGATCGCCAATTATTGGTCGGCCGACCGCCGCATCAGCGTCTACGTCCTCGGCGACGACTTCAACGGCCCCAGCATCCAGGGGGCGCTCGACGCCATCGACCGCGTGAACCGGCCGGACGGCAGCGGCCGGCGCCGCGTCCGCATCCACGGCATCGGTTTCCCGCGGGCGCCGTTTACAAACCCGCGGTTTTCGGCTTTGATGAGGGCGGTGAGCGAGCGCAACGACGGCACCTTCGTCGGGCTCACGCAGCTGGATGTCTGCGCGATCAGGATCAACGTGGGAGGCGTCGAGCGATGCGTCAGTGGCGACTGACCGCGGTCGCGGGGGCTGCAGCGCTGCTCGTCGGCTGCGGCACCGTGCAGATCGCGCCGAAACCGGTGTTCCCCAAGCCGCTGGTGGAGCAGCTGCCGGCCACGGTCGGGCTCGTGTTGTCGGCCGAGCAGCGCGACCTCAAGCATGAGGAGACCCGCGGTGGCGTCGCGTGGGCCGTGCTGCTCGGGGCCGGCCAGCAGGCGTTCGCGCGCACGGTGATGGGCGCCACCTTCCGCGAGGTGCGCGAGTTCCCCGACAGCGCCGCCGCCGCGCGCGACCCGGCCGTGCAGGCGGTCTTCGTGCCGCAGATCGAGCAGTACTCCTTCGCCACCGCCGACGAGACCGGCGGTGAATATGTGGCGGTCACCATCCGCTACCGCATCGAGGTGTTCTCGCCGGACGGCGGCGTCCACGACACGCTGACGCTGACCGGCTACGGCACCAGCCGCATGGGCGGCATGGAGATGGGCGCCTCCGATGCGATGGACCGGGCGACGCGCGGTGCGATGCGCGACGCCGCCGCCAAGTTCCTCGCGCAGTTCGGCCGGTTGCCGATGGCGGCGCGGTTGGCGGCGGGGGAGCGGCTGTCGGGCGACGCCGCGGGCCGTCAGGCCGCCGCCGAGTCGCTCGCGATCGAGGCGCTGCCGGTGCGGGGCTCGCGACGGCCCGCGCCGCCGCCGGTCACTCGCGCGACGCCTTGATGAGCATCCGCTCGCGGAACACCATGCCGTCGGTCTCGGCGGGCACCCCCGCTTCGATGCGCGGCGCATAGCGCGCCTTGCGCGCCGCGAACATCACCGAGCGCACCAGCGCATCGGGTTCGGATCCGTCGGGCAGGCGCGCGTCGAGCACCTTGCCGTCCCGGCCGATGCGCAGCAGCAGCTCCACGTCACGTGCCGTGTACTCGTCCGGGTCCGACGGCGCTAGCCGCGACGCCGCGGTGGGCGGCGCGCGGTAGATCAGCAGGCGGGGCCGCTCGAGCAGATCCTTCTTGCCGGCGCCCGCCGCGACCAACGCTTTCCATGCCTCGGCATAGGCTGCTGCGGACCGGTTGCCGGCGCCGGCGAGCAGATGCCAGTCGCCGAGCTGGGCGAGCGTCTCGCCGAGCAGCCCTTGGTCGACCGGCTCGGTCGCGCGGATCAGCTCCACCGCGTAGCGCAGCACCCGCTCGCCGTCGGGGTTGAGCCGCCCGCCGCCCGCCGGGGCGGTGAACGGGTCGTTGATGCCGCTCGTCATCTCGGGCGCCGCCGTCTCGCTGACCTCGGGGCCATGGATCGCTTCGCCGAGCCAGGTGCGCGACAGGCCGCGCATCGCCGGCACACCGGCGAGCGGCGCGGACCGGGCGGACTGTTCGGCGATCTGCAGCGCACGGGCGTGCAGGCCGCGCGCCGTGGTGAACCGCAGCTGCGATTCGCGCCAACGCGCGAGGCGGTCGAGCGGGTCGAGCATGCGCGGATCGTTCCTGCCGTACGCGCCCTCGGCGACGCGGAACGCGAACTGGTGCTCACGCTCGGCCTCGGGCTCGGCGCCGATCGCCACATAGCCCTCGATCAGCGGATCGACGATGTCGAGCTGCGCGGGGTTGTAGAGACCGTCGAGGTTGCGTGAGAGGTCCACCGCGCGCTTCAGCGCGACCACGGCCTCCGCGGGACGCCCCGCTGCGAGCCAGGTCTCACCGAGCCCGACCAGCGGTCGCATCAGGTCGCGGTCGGCGCCCGCCGACTTGCCGTCGATGAGCGAGACCGCGCGGCGGTACGCGGCTTCCGCCGCGGCGAGGTCGCCGCGGCGGAACGCGACGGTGCCCGCATTGGTCAGCGGATTGACGAGTTCGCGCGATCCGACACCGAAGCGCGCTTCGGTGAGCGAGACGACGATGGCGGCCTGCGCGGCGGCGTCCTCGAGGCGGCCCGACTCCAGCGCCGCGCGCAGCTTGGCGTGCGCGGCGAGCCGCTCGTCGGCGGGTTGGGCGACGGCGACCGCCGAGGCCAGCCCCGCCAGCAGGACGAGCCCGATCAGCGCCGTTCGAAGAGGTAGTGCGAGACGATCCATTCGCGTCCGCCCCGGTAGCCGAAGAGTTCTGCGCAGGACATGAAGAATACACGCCAATACACCCACCAACGCAACGCCTGTCCGGCGCCGTAGGCCTCGGCCAGCACCGGCATCAGGGCGTCCCGGTTCGCGTCCATGTTCTGCAGCCAGGCCTCCGAGGTGAGCTGGTAGTGCCGACCGTCGACCTGCCAGTGGTCGACGAGCCTGAGGTCGCGCTGGAAGTAATGCAGCAGGTCATCGCTCGGCATGATGCCGCCGGTGAAGAAATACCGCGCCATCCAGTCGCTCTCGTCGCGCACCTCGAAGGTGTAGGCGTAGCGGTGGTGGGTGAAGATGTGGACGAACAGCGTCGCACCGGGGTTCATCCACGAGGCGATGTGGGCGAGCAGCGTCTCGTAGTTGCGCATGTGCTCGAACATCTCGACCGAGACCACCCGGTCGAAGCGCGTGCCGGCGTCGAAGTCGAGCTGGTTGGCGTCGCGGGTGACGATCTCGAGGTTCTTGAGGCCGCGCTCGGCGGCGCGGGCGTCGATGAACGCCTTCTGGGTGCGCGAGTTCGACACCGCCGTGATGCGCGAGTTCGGGTAGTGCTCGGCCATCCACAGCGACAGCGAGCCCCAGCCGCAGCCGAGCTCCAGGATGCGGTCTCCGTCCTTCAGCCGCGCCCGCTCGCAGGTGAGCGCGAGCATGCGCGCTTCCGCCGCGCCGAGGTTGGCCGCCGCGCGCGACACGTCGAAGTCGTCGTAGTGGCAGCTCGAGTATTTGAGATGCGGTCCGAGCGCCTTGAGATAGAACGCGGTCGGCACCTCGTAGTGCTGGGCGTTGGCGGCGTCGGTATGGATGGCGATCGGGCTTTCGCGCAGCCGCCTCACCATGGTCATCAGGTGCGCCTGCTGCGCCTCCGGCCCGCCCTTGTCCTCCTCCGCGAGCCGCTGCGCGAGCAGCGCGCGGATGCGGTGGCGGATCAGCGCGTCCGGCACCCGGTCGGACTCGAGCAGGCGCATGGCGAGCGAGGGCTTCTGGTCGTCGGTCATGGATCGGTCCCGGCGGTCAATCTTTGGGAAGCGCGCCGGAGCATGGGCTCCAGCAGCCGATAGAGTACATAGATGCCGGCCGGGCCGAGCAGCACCCAGCCGAGGGTCGCGTGGACGATGGCGTCCCACAGCGTCACCACGGCATGCCAAACACCCTGTGACATGAGCTCCAGCCCGGCGGTGATGGTCAGCGGCTGCGGCGCGGCGCCCGTGAGCGACTCGCCGATGCGCACGAACGGGATGATCAGCAGCAGCTGCACCGGATAGATGAGGTAGTTCACGAGCTGGATGGCGGCGAGGTTGAGCCGCCAGATGAGCGCGATGACGGCCAGCAGCGGCGTCGACACGCCGAGCACGGGGAACAGGCCGATGCCCGTGCCGAGTGCGAGGCAGAGCGCGAGCTCGCGCGGCGCGAGGCCCTGGCGCAGCAGCGCCAGCACCGGATCGACCAGGCGGCGGCGCAGGAACTCAACCATGTCGCTTCGTCAGGATGGCGGAGGCGGGCTCGCCCGGCGCGAGCCGCGACAGCTCGCGCAGCACGTAGGCGGCCATCGCCATGTTGCCGAGCAGCATGATGGCGATGAACCAGCCCGCACGCGGCAGCGCACGGACCTCCTTCCAGAAGACCCACACGTAGAACGTGATGAAGCCGTAGTAGGCGTCGATCAGCGTGGCGATGGTCCACCAGTTGTCGGGACGGCGGACGAGGCCCTGCCAGTCGAGCACCGATTGCTGGAAACTGGCGAAGGTCGTGAACGCCAGCAGCGACAGCAGGATGAAGCCGAACAGGCACTGCAGCACGGTCTTGTTCATGACGGTCTCTCCTGGCCCCGGAGACGATGTCTCAGGGCCGACGCGTGGACGGTGGCGCCGCCTGCACCAACGCGGCGCCGATCAGCAGCGCGGCGAGGTCCGTGGTGTCGGGCAGGCGACCCGGCACCCATTGTTGCAGGAACTCGACCAGCGCCGCGACCGCGAACACGATCAGGAGGGGGGTCAGGCGCCGGGTGCGGCTGCCCCAGGCGAGCCAGGCGAGGCCGATCCCCAGGAACAGCCGCTCGATGGCCGGCAAAGATCCCGGATCGGACGCGGCACCCGCAAGCTCGGCGAACGGCAGCCATGCCGTGTCGGTCGCCCCCGCCACCGGCCCGGCGGACGGCCAAAGACCTGCGACGAGCACCGCGAGACAGGCCGCCCGGAAGGCGGGGGTCGGATCCCAGCGAAGGCGACCGATGCCGAGGAGGGCCACCGTCGGCAGCGCGATCAGCGCCCCCAAGACCTCGTCCGGCGAGAGCTGCTGCCCGACGAACAGCAGCCGCAGGCCCAGCGAAGCGAGGGTCGCCGACAGCAGCACGCTCCAGAACGAGCGCCAGCGCACCGCGGCGCGCAGCCCGGCCGCGAGCACCAGGTAGCAGGCCAACCAGGCGAACACCCGGCTCGGCGAGAGCTCCAGCGCGAGGCTCGCTTCGATGGCGGCGCTGACCCGGCCCGGACGGAGGCGCGGCACGAACGGCGCGAGGTGCGCCGCGATCCACAGCGCCGCGAGGACACCGAGCGCGGCGCCGGCATCGAGCGCGCCGCGTCCGGTCGAGGGATCGCGGACGACACCGAAGCGGCTGTGGGGCAGGGCGCGCCAGACGACCGCCAACACGACGCCTGCCGCCGCGCTGACGGTGTTGAAGACCCAATCGGCGAGCGCCGGGTCGCGCGGCGGGAGCGCATGCTGTGCGATCTCGACCGCGAGCGAGAGCGCCGCGGCGCCGGCCACCGGCCAGACCAGACGCCCGAGCCCCTTGCCGCGGGCATCGAGGGCGAGCGCGCCCAACAGGCCGAAGGGCACGTACAGCAGCAGGTTGACCACGGTGTCGCGGCGGGAGGGCGGGGTCCAGACCTGCAGCCGCGGCAGACCGTCCCGCAGGCCCGCGAGCAGCCGCCCCCAGTCCCAGTCGAAGGGGTAGAGCGAGGCGCTCAGGACCAGCGCGATCCAGCCGACGAGCAGCCAGACCGGGAGGCGGGGCGCTGCGGGATCCCGGCCGCCGATGCCCGGGATCATGGAACTGTGACGCGCGTCCTAACCGGCGGGACGGGCTTTCGGGTGAACATCCGCGGCCAGTCTAACCGCAATCCCCCCTTGCTCCGTCCGCTTCCGGACGGCAGTCTTCGGGAGGGTCGCTGCGGACCGTGCCCCGGAGGACCCGTCTTGGTCGAAGCCCACCTGATCGAACTGCGAGAGCGCCTGTCGGCGCTGCAGGCATTGGCGGCGGTCGACCAGCTCATCCTGGCCGGTGCGGGGCTCGAGCCCGTGGTGGAGGCCCTGCTCGACCGCATGCAGCCGACGCTGCGCGGCGACCTGACCTGCATCGCGCTGCCATCGGCCGCCGCGTCGGGCGCCTGGGACCTGCGCATCGACACCCGGCAGGACGGCTCGGTCCTGCGACGCACGCTGGCGGAGCAGCGCGGCACCGATCCGACCGAGCCGCGCGCCGGTCCCGTGCCGGCATCGCTGCGGGCGCTCGGCGCGCGGACGCTGTGTGTCCGGCCGGTGATGCTCGAGTCGCGGCGGGTCGCGATACTGGGCGTGGGCTTCTTCGACGGCGCGCCGATCGACGCCTCGCTGGAGGAGCCCCTGGACAGCTTCGGTCAACGCCTGTCGCTCGCCGTGGCCCGTCACGAGCGTGAGGAGCGGCTCTACCGTCAGGCGCATTACGACGCCTTGACCGGGCTGCCGAACCGTCTGCTGTTCCGCGAGCGCTTCGGCGACGAGCTGCGCCGAGTGCGCGACGGCGCGCCGGGCGGTGCGCTGCTCTATCTGGACCTCGACGACTTCAAGCAGGTCAACGACACGTTGGGCCACGCGGCCGGCGACCAGATGCTGACCGTGGTCGGCCAGCGCCTGCGCGCCTGCGTCAAAGAATCCGATACGGTGGCGCGCATCGGCGGTGATGAGTTCACGGTGGTGCTGCGCGAGCTTCCGGACGCCGCCACCGCGCAGACCGTGGCGCGGCGCATCCTCGACACGCTGTCGGCGCCGATCTGGCTGGGCGGCGAGGGGCGTCAGGTCGGTGTCAGCGTCGGGATCGCCGCCTTCCCCGCCGACGGTCTCGACTGCGACGGACTGCTGCGCTGCGCCGACGCCGCCATGTACCGCGCCAAGCAGCAGGGCCGCGGTCGCATCGCCTCAGGCACGGGCGGCTGAAGCCGCCGCGGATCGTCGCATCGGTGGCCGCATCGGCGGCCGCTATCCTTTCCCGAACAGCCGTTCGAGCTCGGCGCGGGCGGCGTCCAGCGCGCCCTGGTCCTTCGGCGTGTAGGCTCCGGCCTTCGGTCTGAAGTGGTCGCAGAAGTTCGCGCGTTCCTTGTCGCGCACCTCTTCGGCCGTCGGCTCGCGGCAGTGCTTCGCGACGCGCGGGTCGTGGTCCACGCAGAGCTTGCAGACGTGCAGTTCGGCGCGGCACTGCGGGCAGACGTCGAGCCGCCGCAGCGGCAAGGAGAGCGCCGCGAGCGCGGCGCCGCACTTCCAGCACGAGAGGTCGTTGGGCATCGCGGTCCGTCCTTATCAGGTCGCGGTGTCGAGCCGGTCCGCGAGGAAGTCTCGCAGGGCACGGCCCGTATGGGAACGCCCGGGGCGCTTCGCGAGGGTCTGCGGCGGCGCGGCCGCGACCAGCCGGCCGCCGCCCGCGCCGGCCTCCGGACCCATGTCGATCACCCAGTCGGCCTCGGCGATCACATCGAGGTTGTGCTCGACCAGCACCACCGTGTTGCCGGCGTCCACCAGCCGATGCAGCACGCGCACCAGCTTCTCGACGTCGGCCATGTGCAGCCCCACCGTCGGCTCGTCGAGCACGTAGAGCGTGTGCTTGGGCTTGGTGCGCAGCGGCGCGCGCAGGTCGCCGCGGACCTTGGCGAGCTCGGTCACGAGCTTGATGCGCTGCGCCTCGCCGCCCGACAGCGTCGGGCTCTGCTGACCGAGCGTGAGATAGCCGAGGCCGACGTCGCAGAGCAGCGTCAGCACATGGTGCACCGCCGCGTGCGGCCTGAAGAACTCCGCCGCGTCCTCGATGTTCATGGCGAGGACTTCGCCGACGCTGCGCTCGCGGTAGCGGACCGCGAGGGTCTCGGGGTCGAAGCGCTGGCCGCGGCAGGATTCGCAGACGAGCTTCACATCCGGCAGGAAGCTCATCTCGACGGTCTGCACGCCCTGGCCTTCGCAGGCCGGGCAGCGGCCGCCCGCGGTGTTGAACGAGAACCGGCCCGCGCCGTAGCCGCGCAGGCGCGCCTCCGGCGTCTCCGCGAACAGCCGCCGGATGTCGTCCCAGATGCCGACGTAGGTGGCGGGGCAGGAGCGCGGCGTCTTGCCGATCGGCGTCTGGTCGACCTCGAGCACGCGGTCGACGGCCTCCATGCCCTCGAGCGCGGCGCAGCCCACCACGCCGCCCGCGGGATCCTTGCGCGGACCGCCGCGCGCCTCGCCGTCCGCGCCGCGCGAACGGCGCGCGCTCGCGAACAGCACGTCGCGTGCGAGCGTCGACTTGCCGGACCCGGACACGCCGGTGACCGCCACCAGCCGACCGAGCGGGATGCGCGCATCGACGTCCTGCAGGTTGTGCAGCGTCGCGCCGCGCACCGTCAGCGCCGGCGTGCGGGCGCCGACCTCGCGGCGCGGCTGCGGTGGATGTCTCAGCGGTTCGCGCAGCCAACGGCCGGTGATCGAGTCCGGGTTGGCGAGCAGGTCTTCGACGCGACCTTCGCCGACGATACGGCCGCCGCGCACGCCCGCGCCGGGCCCGAGGTCGATCACATGGTCGGCGCGGCGGATGGTGTCCTCGTCGTGCTCGACCACGACCAAGGTGTTGCGGTGGCGCGCGAGCTCGCCGAGCGCGTCGAGCAGGATGCGGTTGTCGCGCGGGTGCAGCCCGATGGTCGGCTCGTCGAGCACGTAGCAGACGCCGCGCAGGTTCGAGCCGAGCTGCGCGGCGAGCCGGATGCGCTGTGCCTCGCCGCCCGACAGCGTGGGCGCGGCGCGGTCGAGCGCCAGATAACCGAGGCCGACGCGTTCGAGGAAGCCGAGCCGCGCGCCGATCTCCTGCAGCAGGTCGCGGGCGATGGCGCGTTCGCGTGCGCCGAGCTTCAGGCCGCCGAGGAACCCGCGGGCCTTCGACACCGGCTCACAGGTGAGCTGGCCGATCGAGCGGTCGCGGAACCGTACCGCGCGCGCCACCGGGTTCAGCCGCTCGCCCTTGCAGCCGCTGCAGACCGGCGCCTCGCCGTCGTGCCATTCGTTCCACGCGGCCTCTTCGCCGGTCTGCTCCTCGTCGAACTCCGGCAGCTCGACGCCGGTGCCGTAGCAGTCGGTGCACCAGCCCTGCTTGGAGTTGAACGAGAACATGCGCGGGTCGGGCTCGGCGAAGCTCGTGCCGCATGAGGGGCAGGCGCGACGGGTCGAGAAGGTCACGGGTTCGGCCGCATCGACCGGCAGGACCTGCACCACGCCCTTGCCGTGCTGCAGCGCCTCTTCGAGCTTGGCGCGCAGGTCGGTCTCGCCGCGCGGCGAGATGCCGAGCCGCGCCACCGGCAGCTCGATGGAGTGTTCCTTGAAGCGGTCGAGGCGCGGCCAAGGCTTCACCTTCAGCCGCTCGCCGTCGACGCGCAGCTCCCGGTAGCCCTTGCCGGCGGCCCATTTCGCGAGGTCGGTGTACAGGCCCTTGCGCGCCACCACCAGCGGCGCGAGCAGGTCGACCGTACGGCCGCGGTACTCCTTCAGGATGCGCGCCGCGATCGCGTCGGCGGACTGCGGCGCGATCACCGTGTCGCAGTCCGGGCAGTGCTGCGTGCCGAGCTTCATCCAGAGCAGCCGCAGGAAGTGGTAGGTCTCGGTGAGGGTCGCCACCGTGCTCTTGCGGCCGCCGCGGCTGGTGCGCTGCTCGATGGCGACGGTCGGCGGGATGCCGCGGATGCTGTCGACCTCGGGGCGCGAGGCCGGTTGCACGAACTGCCGCGCGTAGGCGTTCAATGATTCGAGGTAGCGCCGTTGGCCCTCGTTGAACAGGATGTCGAAGGCGAGCGTCGATTTGCCCGACCCCGACACGCCCGTCACGACGGTGAACGCGTCGCGCGGGATGTCGACGTCGATGCCGCGCAGGTTGTGCTCGCGCGCGTTGCGCACCGAGATCGCGCCGCGCACCGCTGCGCGCTCCGCCGCCGCCGTGGTGTCGCGGCGTCGGCGCGCCGGGGGCGACGGAGGCGACGGGGACGCGGGCTCGGCGACCGCAGCCACCGGCGCCGCTATACCGTCCATCGCCGCGCGGTACGCCGCCAGCGCACGACCGGTATGCGATGCGGCATGCCGCTCGAGCTGCTCCGGGGTGCCGCAGGCGACCACGGTGCCGCCCGCCTCGCCGCCTTCCGGCCCGAGGTCCACGATCCACTCGGCGGCGCGGATGACGTCGAGGTTGTGCTCGATGACCACCAACGAATGACCGGCGTCGAGCAGCCGGCGGAACGCGCCGAGCAGCCGCGCGATGTCCTCGAAGTGCAGGCCGGTGGTCGGCTCGTCGAACAGGAACAGCTTGCCGCGCGCGCCCGCGTCGTCCGCGCTCGCCGCGGTGCCGGTCGCCGCGGTGCCGGTCGCCGAGCCGCCGGTCGCGGGCTGCGCCGAATCGGCGAGGTGGCCCGCGAGCTTGAGGCGCTGCGCCTCGCCGCCCGACAGCGTCGGCACCGGTTGTCCGAGCCGCAGGTAGTCGAGCCCAACCTCCGCGAGCGGTGCGAGCCGCGCCGCGAGTTCGGGCACGTCGGCGAAGAACTCCAGCGCCTCGGTGACCGTCATCTCGAGCGCATCGGCGATGCTCGCCTCGCGCCCGCCCGGTCCCGGGTGCTTCACCTCGAGCGTCTCGGCGCGGTATCGCGTGCCGTTGCACTCGCCGCAGCGCAGGTAGACGTCGGACAGGAACTGCATCTCGACGTGCTCGAAACCGCTGCCCGAACAGGACGGGCAGCGGCCGGTGCCCGAGTTGAAGCTGAAGGTACCGGCGGTCCAGCCGCGCTCGCGCGCCGCCGGAAGCTTCGCGAACCGTTCGCGCAGCGCGTCGAACGCGCCGACGTAGCTCGCGGGGTTGGAGCGCGCCGTGCGGCCGATCGGCGTCTGGTCGACGAACACCACCTCGGCGAGCGTCTCCGCGCCGCGCAGCGCGCGGTGCGCGCCGGCCGCCTCGGTCGGGCGGCCGAAGCGCTTCAGCAGCGCCGGATGCAGCACATCCTGCACCAGCGTCGACTTGCCCGACCCGGACACGCCGGTGATGCAGACCAGCCGGCCGAGCGGCAGCCGTACATCGATGTCGCGCAGGTTGTGCTGGCTCGCGCCCAGCACCTCGAGCCAGGCCTCCTTGCGCGCGCTGCCCTTGCGGACCGCCGCGCGCGGCGGCGGCAGCCGCACGCTGCGCCGTCCGGCGAGGTAGTCGGCGGTCAGCGACCCCGGTGTCGCGCGCACCTCGTCGGGCCGTCCCCAGGCGACGATGCGCCCGCCGTGCTCGCCGGCACCGGGACCGAGGTCGAGCAGGCGGTCGGCCTGCTGCATGATCTGCGGGTCGTGTTCGACGACGAGCAGGGAATTCCCGGCATCGCGCAGCCGGTGCATCACGCCGATGACGCGTTGCATGTCGCGCGGGTGCAGGCCGATCGACGGCTCGTCGAGTACGAAGAGGGTGTTCACCAACGAGGTGCCGAGCGCGGTGGTGAGGTTGATGCGCTGCACCTCGCCGCCCGACAACGTGCGCGACTGACGGTCGAGCGTGAGATAGCCGAGGCCGACCTCGCAGAGGTAGGCATAGCGGCCACGGATCTCGCCGAGCAGCATGCGCGTCGCTTCGTCGGGGATGCCCGGCAGGCGCAGGTCATCGAAGAACCGTCGACCGCGCTCGATCGACAGCAACATGAGATCGTGCAGGCCGAGACCGGGCAGGGCGGCGAGGGCTTCGGGCGTCCATTCCACGCCCTGCGGGCGGAAACGCGGCCGGTCGCCCAACGCGGCGTCGGCGAGCGCTGCATCGCCGATCCGCCACAGCAGCGACGGCGTGGCGAGCCGCGCGCCGCCGCAGTGCCCGCAAGGCGTATACGCGCGGTACTTCGAGAGCAGCACGCGGATGTGCATCTTGTACGCCTTGGTCTCGAGCCAGGCGAAGAAGCGCTTCACGCCGTACCAGACGTCCTTCTTCCACTCGCCTTCGCCGTCGACCACCCAAGCGCGCTGCGCGTCGGTGAGCTCGCGCCACGGTACGTCGAGCGGGATGCCGCGCTTGCGCGCGAGGCGCTCGAGGTCCTTCTGGCACTCGGCGTAGGAGGGCGTCTGCCAGGGCCGCACCGCGCCGCCGCGCAGCGTCTTCGAGCCGTCGGGGATCACGAGACCGTAATCCACGCCGATGATGCGGCCGAAGCCGCGGCAGTGCTCGCAGGCGCCGACCGGCGAATTGAAGGAGAATGCGGCGGGCGTCGGATCGCGATGGTCGATGTCGCAGGGCGCGCAGTGGAGCCCGCTCGACCAATGCCAGGTGGCGACGATGTCGGGCGCGTCGTCGCCGCCCGTGCCCGCCCCGGCCGCCGCCCCGTCGGACAGCGCATGGACGTACAGCCGGCCCTGCCCGACCCGCAGCGCCGCTTCCAAGGCCTCGGCGAGCCGCGCCGGATCGGCGCTGCCGGCGCGCAGCCGGTCCTGCACCACCTCGAGCCGGTCGCGCGCGATCTTGCGGATGCGCGTGTAGCCCTGCCGCTCGAGCAGCGCACGCACCTCCGCTTCCTTGAAGTTCTTCGGGACCTTGACCTCGAAGCACACCAGCAGGCGCGGATCGCCCGCCGCCGCGGCGCGGCGCAGCAGGTCGCCGCGGATGCTCGCCGGGTCGTCGCGGCGCACCGGCGCGGCGCAGCGCCGGCAGTGCAGCTGCGAGCAGCGTGCGAACAGCAGCTTCAGGTGGTCGTTGAGCTCGGTCATCGTGCCGACCGTCGAGCGCGAGGTGCGCACCGGGTTGGTCTGGTCGATGGCGATCGCCGGCGGGATGCCCTCGATGCGGTCGACCGCGGGCTTGTCCATGCGGTCGAGGAACTGCCGTGCGTAGGGCGAGAAGGTCTCGACGTAGCGCCGCTGGCCCTCGGCGTAGAGCGTGTCGAACACCAGCGACGACTTGCCGGAGCCGGACACGCCCGTCACCACCACCAGTTCGCCGGTCGGGATGTCGAGGTCGAGGTCCTTGAGGTTGTTCTGGCGGGCGCCCCGGACGACGATCGCCTCGCGCGGCGCCTCAGACATCGTCTTGGTCTTGCGCCAGCCGCAGCTGCAGCAGCGCGAACAGCGCCGCCTTGCCGGCGGCGGTGGGCGGTCGTACCGCGCGCTCGTCCACCGAACAGCCCTCGACCTTCAGGGTCTCCGACGACAGCTCGGCGGCGTTCTCCAAAGAATAGAACCGGAACCAGTCGACGGGCGGCAACGGACGGCCGCCGGTCGCGAGCCGGTGGTCGCGGTGGGCGAGGTAGTTGCGCGCGGTGTGGTCGATCAGCAGCGGATCGACGCCCGCTGCGGCGCAGGCTTCGCGCCAGTCACCGCCGGGGGCGGTCTGCGGGGCGGGTGTCGCCCCGCTCACGGCCGCTCTGCGCCGACCCGCGCCTCCAGACCCTCGACCGCCGCGCGGTAGTGGCGCAGCCCCCAGCTCAGCACCGCGAACGCGACCAGACTGAAGACGAGCACGGCGATGGCGAGGCTGTAACGCAGCGCTTGCGGATCGCGGAACACGAAATCGGTGGTGAAGGCGACGCTGGTCGGTCCCAGAAGCTGGCCGAGACCGCTCGCGATCAGCAGCGACAGCGCCGTCACCTGGCCGCGGTATTCGTTGGGCGTGGCGAGCATGGTGGCGGTCGACCCCGCGGAGCTGCCGGCGCCGGCGGCGATCAGCGCCGGCACGAACAGCATCAGCGCGAGCTCGCCGCTCGGCATCAGCGGCGCGAGTGCATGCAGCGGCAGCGTCAGCAGCAGCCCCCACCACACCACGCGCAGCGCGGCGTCCTTGCGTCCCGCGCGGTACCAACGGTCGCTCAGCCAGCCGCCGAGCATCACGCCGACGAGCCCGGAGCCGAGCAGCGTGAACCCCCAGACCTGGCCGGTGGACTTCAGCTCCCAGCCCCAGGTGCGCTGGAACAGCGGCACGATCCAGAAGTGCGCATAGGCGATGAAGTTGAACACCGCCTTGCCGCAGAACAGCGGCACGAACACCCGCGCCTGCGAACCGAGGAACCGCGCCGCCTCGCCGAGCGAGGGCTGGGCCGCGCCGACGCGCTCGCGGCGTGGCGGTTCGCGCATCAGCAGGAAGACGGGCACCAGCAGCAGGCCGGGCAGCCCCACGATGAGGAAGGTCTCGCGCCAGGGTGCCGTGACACCGAGCGACGCGAACGGGTCATGGCCGGTGGCGGTGAGCCAGGCGAAGAGGGCGCCGCCCAGGATGAAGGCGAGGCTGGAGCCGAGCGAGACGCCCATCGAATAGAGGCCGATCGGCTTGCCCACTCGGTCGCGCGCGAACAGGTCGCTGATGAGGGACAGCGCGCAGGGCGTGAGCACCGCTTCGCCGAGTCCGACCCCCATCCGCGCGATGAACATGCCGACCGCCGATTCGACGAAGGCGCAGGCGGCGGTCATCACGCACCAGATGAAGATGCCGAGCGCCACGAGGCGCGTGCGCCGCACGCGGTCGGCCAGCCGCCCGAACACGAGGCCGAAGAGCAGGAAGAAGGTGGCGAACGCCGGCGGACCCACCCACGCCATCTGGAAGTCGCTGAGGCCGAGGTCGCGCCGCACCGGTTCGATCAGCAACGACAGGATCTGCCGGTCGATGAACGACAGCACGTAGGCGACGAGCAGCACCACGACGACGGCCCAGGCGTGGGGCGCTGGAGCCGCAGACCGGGTTTCGGTCATGCTAGGGGTCCGGTCAAGGGAGGACGGGATGGAACCTTACAACGCCACGGTCGTGCAGTCATCCGTCCGTCCGGTCGTCAAGGCGGACGGCCGTTTCCGGCCCGAGGTGCTGCGCGCCAACGCCGAGCACGCAGCGCTGCTGGTGCGACAGGGGGCGGCCGCCTTCCGCAGCAAGCTGTTCGTGCTGCCCGAGTTCTGTCTCCACGGGTTCGAGCTCGGCTTGCCGACCGCCGTCTGGCTGGAAGCGGCCATCGAGCTGCCAGGACCGGAGATCGAGCCGCTTTGCCGTGCCGCGCGGGACACCGGTGCATATGTCGCAGGCATGGCCTACGAGCGCATCCCGCAGTTCCCGGGCCGGTTCTTCAACACCGCGTTCATCATCGATCCGCGCGGCGAGGTCGCGCTGCGCTACCGCAAGATGTATTCATTGACCGGCAAGACGACGCCGCAGGACGTCTACACCGAGTATTGCCGGCTGTTCGGCGGTCCGGAGTCCCTGTTCCCGGTGCTCGAGACGCCCATCGGGCGGCTGGGCGCGCTGGTCTGCTACGACATCCACTTCCCGGAGGTGGCGCGTTGCCTGGCGCTGCGCGGCGCGGAGGTGCTGCTGCACGTCACCAGCGAGGCACGCGGGCCGGAGCATTTCGAGGAGGGCGGCGGCGCCTGGAGCGCGGTGCGCAAGGCGCGCGCCTGGGAGAACGTCTGTTATCTCGCGATGGCCAACACCGGGCCCAACCTCGATTCGGACCTGCCGCCCAACGTCTGCCATGGTGAGTCGCAGATCCTCGATTTCACCGGCCGCGCGCTCAACCGTGCGGGCGGCACCGAAGAGTGTCTGGTGACCGCGCCGATCGACATCGCCGCGCTGCGCCGGCGCCGCGCCGGGTCGCGGTTCGCCTTCCTCACCGAGTTCTGCCCGGCTGCGCATGCACCGGTGTACGCCGCGGCGATGGGTTGGCCGCTCGATGCCTTCGCCGCCGCGCCGATGCCGTCCGCGCAGCAGGGGGCGGCGCTGCAGCGCGATGTCTGGCAGCGGATGCGGGAGGCCGGCCGGCTTGAAGCGCCCTGAGACGTGCGCGGGTCCACGCTTCGTGCCCCGCGCTTCACACAACTTGACACTGCGGCGGAGCAAAATCCGCCGCATGCGCGTCCTCCGCTCCCTTTTCCTGATCGCCCTGCCGCCGCTGCTGCTCGCCGCCTGCGGTGGTGGAGGAAGCGGTGGCACCCCCACTGCGCAAGCGGCTGCCCCCTCGCCACCGCCGCCCGCCGCGGCGGTGCCGACGCTGCCCGCCACGCTCTTCGGCTACACCGATGCCGCCATCGCCCTGCCGGTGCAGTTCCGCTCGCTCGGCGCCGCGCCGACCCCTCCGGGCGGCGCCCCCGCCCCCCCGTCGCTCGACAACACCCCGACGGACAACCCCGTCACCAACGCCGGCGCCACGCTCGGCCGCGTGCTGTTCTACGACAAGCGGCTGTCGGTCAACGACACCATCTCCTGCGGTTCCTGCCACCGTCAGGCCAACGGTTTCGACGATCCCGCGCGCTTCAGCGTCGGCTTCCAGGGCGGCCGCACGCCGCGCCACTCGATGGCCCTCGCGAACGCGCGCTACTACACGCGCGGGCGGTTCTTCTGGGACGAGC
>Ga0315903_10005077_pt1 | contig 17267 bp, 13 predicted proteins | sample LakEriMetagenome_7_FD_203524 | JGI IMG/M metagenome (GOLD analysis project Ga0315903, IMG submission 203524) | Freshwater fungal communities from buoy surface, Lake Erie, Ohio, United States - Buoy 2 MA119 | ecosystem: Environmental > Aquatic > Freshwater > Lake | place: USA: Lake Erie, Ohio...
GTCGACTCGGCCTTCCCACGCACAGCCAGTATAAAAGGAGGATCCACCTTCCAGCCAGCGACTTCTGGCTCACCAACCGACACGGCAACTCGTCCACGATAGCTCCATCCGCATCCCATCCCCGACGAAAGAGATCGCATGCACTACCGCAAACTTGGCAGAACTCCCTGGAATGTCTCGGAAATCAGCTTTGGCGCCTGGGCGATCGGTTCCGCTTGGGGTTCAGTCGATGATCGTCAGTCGATGGCAGCTCTCCACCGCGCCGTCGACCTAGGGGTCAACTTCATCGATACCGCAGATGTCTATGGCGACGGCCACAGCGAAAGGTTGATCGCCAAGCTGCGCAAGGAGCGACCCGGGGAATCGATCGTGGTGGCGACCAAAGCTGGCCGTCGACTACCCGCTCAGACACCGCAGGGCTACACGCGCGAAAACCTCCAGCAATGGATCGATCGCAGCCTGGAAAACCTTCAAGCCGATCGGCTGGATCTAGTCCAGCTCCACTGCCCTCCCAACGAGGTCTATTACATGCCGGAGGTTTTCGGCATGCTGGACGATCTCTGCCGCGAAGGCAAAATCCTGCATTACGGCGTCAGCGTCGAGAAGGTGGAACAGGCGATCAAGGCGATCGAATACCCGAATGTCCGAAGCGTGCAGATCATCTTCAATCTCTTCCGCCAGCGCCCCGCAAACCTCTTCCTGGAACTAGCGGAAAAAGCTCAGGTCGGCATCCTCGCCCGCGTCCCACTCGCCTCCGGTCTGCTGACCGGCAAATTCCATCGCGATTCGACTTTCAGCCAGGACGATCACCGGCAATTCAATCGCCACGGCGAACAGTTCGATCGTGGAGAAACTTTTTCAGGCGTCGATTTGGAGACAGGTCTGGAGGCGGTCGAGGCGATCCGAAGCCTTCTCCCCACAGGCGTCTCGATGCCCCAACTGGCACTCCGCTGGATCCTGATGCACCCCGCCATCTCTTGCGCCATCCCAGGCGCCAAGCGACCCGATCAGGTCGACCAAAACATCTCCGCCTCCGATCTGCCACCCCTCCCCGACGCGCTCATGGAACAGCTCAGCCGACTCTACCAAGACAAAATCGCCCCTTCGGTCCACCATCGCTGGTGAGCCGATTGGGGAGAGTCCCCTGGACGCATGCAAGAAGCCCACTTCCAGGTTTGGGGACATCTGTCCATCCTTGAGGAAATCCAACCTGTCCATGCGCTCAGTCGATCGAAAAAAAGCCTTCAAAACCTCGCTTTTTCGCGGCAGACTAAGCCAACTTGGGGAGTTCTCCCAGCAAGGCGCCGCGCTGCGCACATGACTGCGTTTACCTGACCAGCTTCAAAGAGCCACCGATGGAAGATCGGGAACAGATCGCCTTTCTTCGCGACTACTCCGCTCACGAACCGGCGATCCGAGCCTTTGTCCGTTCGCTGATTCCTGGCAGGGACGATGTTCAGGAAGTGATGCAGGAGGTGGCGGTCGATCTCTGGAAAAAGTATTCCCAGCGTCCTGAAGGAGTCGACTTTCGACACTGGGCTCTTCGCGTGGCGCGGATCGAAGTGCTGACGTTCTACCGAAATCGCAGTCGCGATCGAATGCTCCTGGATCCGACCCTGGTGGAACTGCTCGCCGATCACGCCCACGGCAAGGTCGACACCTGGGAGCGGCAGAGGGAATGGCTGGAGCGATGTCTGGAGAAACTTCATCCAGCCCATCGGGAACTGCTGAGCCGATGTTATCAGAGGAACACGACCCTGGAGGCGATCGCAGGTGAACTGGGGAAAACACCAACAGCCCTTCACAAGTCGTTGCAGCGGATCCGAGCCGCTTTGATCGACTGCACGCAGCGACTCAAGATGGGAGAGGCTTCCTGATGAACCGATGGGATGAGGAAGGAAGCGATCCGGATCACGCATTCTGGGACGCCGTGCTGCGCTATGGTCGCGGCGAAGCGACGGCGGAAGATCTGCAGAGGATCACTCGGGCCATCCGCGAAAACTCCTCCCGTCGCGATGCGATGCTGGATGCCCTCGCCATGGATGCGATGCTTCGCGAATACCACGACTGCCACCAAGTCGACCCGACGACCTCCGTCGATCAGAAACTGCTGGCCACCTCCCCCGAAGCAACCCTCGTTCCCCGATCCTTCCAGCCAAACCCAAGCCGATCCTCCTGGCCAGGACTTGTCCCTTGGATCGCTACGGCTGCGATTCTCGCTGCCTCGCTGATCTTTGGATGGCGTTGGATTCTTCCATCCGATCCCCAACTCACCTCCCAGCGCACCGGTTCGAACGCGAACGACGCCGATGCTGCGGAGAAGATGGATCTATTGCCATCTCCACCGCTGCAGAAAGTGTGGGTCGAAATTCTGGCCGCCACCGGCCAGCCCCCAGAGGACCTACAACCCTGGCAGCACGGCGATCGTTTCCATCTGGATCGACTCGATTGGCGTGGCGACATGGCGCAGGTCAAGCTCGATTCGGGAGTGGTGCTGACGCTGCATGGTCCCACGCGCGCCAGTTTCGAGAGCGCCATGGCGATGCGCCTGCACGAGGGCCAGATGACCGCCGAGGTGTCGCAGGATGCCCAGGGATTTCAGGTGCTCACCGAGTCGACCGAGGTGGTTGACTTTGGACAGCGGTTTGGGATGCGCACCGATTCCAGTGGCCAGACCGACGTCGTGGTACTGGATGGTCCCCTCAAGATCCGACCCGCAAAGAAAAACTCCAACGCAAACCGACCACCGCGAAACTCCACCGGCCGATCGAACGGGAGTTCGCCAGGGCACGAACGAACCGAACGATGGACCCAGTTGCAAAGTGGTGATGCGGTTCGCATGCAGACGCGACGGGAAGGAATGGAACGTTTGGCCAGACTGCGCGTCTCGCGGGATGCCAAGAGCTGGCAGTTGATGACGGCCGAAGCGACCGATCGCATCGCGGACGTCGATGACAATATGGAAAGAGATCAGACCCATCGTTTCTATGGCGTCGTCCCTGGAGGCATGGAAGAAGGAAGTCGGCCCTTTTCCGATCGACCTGGCGTTGTCCTCACCGCCCCCTCAGGACAACGATTCCCCGAATGCCTCGAAGGGACCGACCTCGTCAAAACATTCTGGACCGAACGCGGCAACCGCGATTTCGAGATCCGTCTGCAGCTTCGCCAGCCCTCCACCATCTACCTTCTGGTCGACCAGCGCCGCACCCAACTCGACTGGCTCCAGCGCGATTTCCGCGATTCCGGTCATCGGCTTCACCTGACACCGCTGGCTCAGTGGCGCACGATCGACAACAACTCGGACCGCCCTCCCGTCGTCTATGAAGTTTGGAGCCGCAAGGTGGAGCGGGCGGGAGTGGTGGTGCTGGGACCACCGATGCAGCGCGGGCTCAAAGGAGGCGCGCCCATGTACGGCATCGCCGTCGGTCCGCTTGATCCATTCACCCAAAAAGTCACTTCGAATCAACCTACCAAACCTCTCTTCGCCCAGTGGCCCCCGCCGCTGGCTCACCTGACGACGGAACCCCAACGATGAAAAACCAAATTGCCAAAGAATCGCTCTGCCAACAACAGGCCCCTCTGGTGGGACGCCGCCAGTGGCTGGTTCAGCATGGACTGGGAATCGGCAGCCTGGGCCTAGCCTGCCTGATGCAGACCCAGTCGGCCGGGGCTGAAGGATCCCCTGCCTCACCGCTGTCACCCAAGACGCCGCATTTTGAGCCGAAGGTCAAACGGGTGGTGCACCTGTTTCTCTCTGGCGGCCCCTCGCATCTGGATCTGTTTGATCCCAAGCCAGAGCTGGTTCGCCAGGATGGCAAGCCGCATCAGGAAATGCGCGGCTTGCTCTACGGATCCCCCTTCGCCTTCACGCCCTCGGGTGAAAGCGGGTTGGAGATGAGCGAACTGCTGAAGAAGACCTCGGCGCACGCCGACAAACTGTGCGTCATCCGATCGATGAAGACCGACGTCCCCGCACACCCCGTGGCCAGCCGCATGCTGAGCACCGGGCATGGGCAGCTGGCGCGGCCCTCGTTCGGTTCCTGGATCCTCTACGGTCTGGGGGCCGAGACAGAAAACCTGCCGGCGTTTGTCGTGCTGGGACGTGGCGGCAATCCACCCTCGTCCGCTTTTCTACCACCGGTCTACCAAGGCACCACACTGAGCATGGACCGAGGCGAAGTGATGGCCGACCTCCGCAACCCGGCGCTGGAGAGCAAGCAGCAGCGCAAGCAGCTAGACGCTCTGACGAAACTCAATCAGAAGTTCCAGCAGATGGCACCTCACGAGGCCGATCTGGAAGCGAGGATTCAGTCGTTCGAGCTGGCTTATCAGATGCAGTCGGCGGCGCCCGAAGCGTTCGATCTGTCGGGGGAATCCCAGTCGGCGATGGAACTCTACGGCACGCAGATGCCCCTGGCCAAGTCGCTGCTTGCAACGCGACGCCTACTGGAACGCGGGGTGCGCGTCGTGCAGGTCTTCGATGGCGGATGGGATCACCACCAGGGGCTGGTCACTCGGATCCGAGACAAATCGGCACCTCTCGACCACGCCCTGAGCGCCTTCCTGACCGACCTCCAGAGAACTGGGCTGCTGGAAGATACGCTGGTGATTGTCGCCGGTGAATTCGGTCGCACCCCCACACGCCAAGCCGGGTCGGAAGGGGAAGGCGCCGGTCGCGATCACAACCACCGCGGCTTTTCCGTCCTCCTGGCCGGAGGCGGTATCCGTGGTGGCCATGCGCACGGATCGACCGACGACTTCGGTCGATCGGCCGAAGTCGATCCTGTCCACGTGCACGACCTCCACGCCACCATGCTTCATCTGCTGGGCTTTGATCACACGCGACTGACCTACCCATTCAACGGTCGAGATTATCGGCTGACGGATGTCTACGGCCGTGTGGTGAAAGAAATCCTTTCGTGATCGGCCTGGAACCCAAAGAAATCATTTTCCTCATGAGAAGCATCATGAAACGGACGCTGTTCTTTCTATCGCTAGGCCTTCTGTCGGCCAGTTTGATCCCATCGGCCCGCACCACCGCTCAAGAACCGCAAGGTGCCGGAGAAAAGCCGATGGAGTCGGTGGCGGCCGACGAGGCAGCGGCGGAGGCGATCGCCTTTTTCGAGGATGAGGTGCTGTCGATCCTTCAGTCGCGATGCTACGGCTGCCACAGTCACCAGTCGGGCCAAGCCAAAGGAGGCTTGGTGCTCGATTCCAAAGCTGGCTGGGAACGTGGTGGCAGCTCCGGACCCGCCGTCCTGCCTAACGATTCGACCAACAGCCTGTTAATGCAGGCAGTCCTCCGCGATGACGCGGTCAGTCCGATGCCACCCGAAGATCCGATGCCCGAATCGGAGGTGGCCATCCTGCGGCGATGGATCGAGCTGGGGGCGGTAGACCCCCGCATCCCGGTCGCCGCTCTCCCTTCCCTCGATCAACTCTGGGAGAAAGCGAAAGAGCACTGGGCCTTTCAGTCGCTGCGAGGAACCCGGCCTCTGGATGGGCCTCAGGAGATCGATCAAGAAATCGATCAGCGGCTGGCCGCCGAGGGGTTGCAACGAGCCCCGCGGGCGACTCCCGAGCAGTTGATACGGCGCGCGTCGTTCGACCTGATCGGCCTTCCGCCGTCGGTCGAGGAGATCGAGCAATTTGTGGCTCAATGGCAGAACTCTCCCGATGCCGCGATGGAAACACTGGTCGATCGCTTGCTGGCGTCTCCCCACTACGGCGAACGCTGGGCGCGACACTGGATGGATGTGGCCCGCTACTCCGATGTCTCGGGAGGGCTCCGCAACCAAGGGCGCGACGATCGACTCCCCTTCGCCTTTGCCTACCGCGACTATCTGATCCGCGCCTTCAACAACGACAAGCCATACGACCGCTTTATCCAGGAGCAGATGGCCGCCGACTTGATGACGCTGGAGGATCCTCGCGACCTGGCGGCCACCACCTTTGTCGCCATCGGTTCCACGCAAGGCACCGAAGAGGAACGGTTGGCCGAGCGGATCGATACGGTGATGCAGACCTTTCAGGGGCTGACCGTTGGCTGCGCACGATGCCACGATCACAAATTCGATCCGATCCCGACCGAGGACTATTACGCGCTCCGCGGGGTGATGGTCAGCACCGAAGAACTGGGGACCTCCGCCCGCGCCGAACGCGTCGACAACGACCTGTGCCCGATCATTGAAGAGTCGGCTAGTCTGGAACAGCGAGCCGCTTGGAAGCAGCAGGTGGCTGATGCGGAAAAAGCGCTAGAGGACTACGAGCAGGATCTCTGGGCGCCGCAAGAAGCCAAATGGCGCGGCCAAGTCGGCAAGTACCTCGATGTCATGGCGATGACCAATGAGGAGCGAGGTGGTTTGGCCGCGCGCGACTACGTCCGCCGTCGACTCGATCTCTCCGTCTTCAACGATTGGGATCAGCTGATTCGCCGCGCCACGCGCCGACACGACCCGCTCTGGCAGCCCTGGGTCGTGCTGGCTCGACTCTCCTCCGACGCCTTTGCCAAGCGAGCCCCGATCGAGATCGCCGATCTGAAAGATCACCCCAAGGGGATCAACAAACTGGTGATCGAAGCGCTGGAAGCCGAGCCGCCTCAGACGATGCGAGATGTCGCCAAGGTGTATGCAGACCTCTTTGCCCGCATCGATACGCAGTGGCAGGAACGCCTGGCGGAAGCTGCCTCCGGTAGCCAGTCGCCCCAGCCATTCCAGAACCCCGACAAGGAATCGCTTCGATCGGTCCTCTACGATCCGGGCATGCCACCGGTGCGAGCCGACCGGAAGCTGCGGGATGCTTTCGGCAACAACGGAGACAAGAAGCGAAACGAACTGGCCGCGAAAGTGCGCCAACTCAAGTACCACGATCCCATGGCCCCCGTCCGCGCCATGGGACTTCGAGAGGCGAGCAAGATTCAGGACTCTCCGGTGTTTGTTCGGGGAGAGCCGCAGCAGGCGGGCGACCCGGTTCCGCGCCGCTATGTGTCGGTGCTGTCTGGGAGGAATCCGGCCCCCTTCACCGATGGATCGGGCCGCAAGCAGTGGGCCGAGGCGATCGTGCACCCCGACAACCCACTGACGGCGCGCGTGCTGGTCAATCGCCTGTGGCTGCACCACTTCGGCAAAGGCCTAGTCCAGGCCTCCGGCGACTTCGGACTCCAGACCCCCCAACCAATCCACCAACCCCTGCTCGATCGACTCAGCGCCACCCTCCAGGCGGAAGGTTGGTCGATCAAGAAGCTGCATCGCATCATCCTGCTGTCGCAAACGTGGCAGCAGTCGAGCGTCGAGCATCCGCAGTTTGCGTTGGCTCAGGAAAAAGATCCTGAAAACCGATGGCTGTGGCGCCAGCAAACACAACGACTGGAGTTTGAGCCGTTGCGCGACCGCATCCTGAGCGCATCGGGACGTCTGGATCGGACTGTTTTTGGGCGCAGCGAGCCGTTATTGAGCCAAGCGGATTCGACTCGGCGCACCCTCTATGCCACCATCGACCGCACCGCGACTCCTGTGATCCTCTCCAACTTCGATGTCCCCAATCCCAGTCTCACTCAAGGGGAACGATTCGTCTCGACCATCTCGCCGCAAGCGCTCTTCCTGATGAACAACCCCTTCGTGCTGACCAATGTGCGAGCGATCGCTGAGAGGATGAAGCAAGTCGATCTGCAAGACGATTCGCAGCGGATGGAATGGGTTTTTCGGAAAGTCCTGCAGCGATCGCCCAACCCTGAGGAAATCGATGCGCTAAAGACTCTTCTGGAACCGACACCCCACCAGATCGAGGCCGATCGGATGAAAAAAGAAATCGCCGATCTGGAGGCCGATACGCTACAGTCCGATCCGAAGACCAAGCGAACACGCAAGCAGCAGGCCCAGCAGCGACGCAAGATGCTGGCGCAACTGGAAGCCAAAAGAAAAAATGCCGCACGCACCCAACCGATGAGCGGATGGGAGCAGGTGATCCACGCGCTAATGATGACTCATGAGTTCTGCTACGTGTTGTGATCGGTTGCTCCAGGTTACTCCAGGGCGTACCATCGATCGACAACGCCAGGTTCCTTCCTCTCTCTCTCGCTCCAGGAGTTCTCTCATGGTTTCCATGGCTGGTTTTCGCAACTTGGTGGCGGTCTTTTCGATTGGCGTTGCGCTCGGCGGTCCGGCGTTTTCTCAAGGGACTAAAGCTCCCGGAGGACGCGCGGCGGCCGATCCTGCCAAGGGGATGATCGAGATGTTCACCAAGAATCTTGGCCCCGCTGCGTTGACTCAGGAGCAGTCGTCGAAGATCGATGCCATCTTTGGCAAGGCGGCTCGCGAAGCCGTCGCCAAACGGCAGGAAGCGGGGCTGACACCCAAGGTCCTGCGCGACCGACAACAGGCTCGCAAGAAAGCAACCGATGAAGGAAAGAAAGGGAAGGAACTTGCGTCCGCTGTCGACGCCGCCGTGCCGCTGACCGACAGCCAGAAGAAAGTCCTCGAAGAAACCGACCTTCAGCTAGCCAAGGCACGCTATGAGTTCGGCAAATTGCTCTCGGCCGATCAGATCGCCAAACTGCCAGATCCGTTCAAGAAGAATTTGACAACCGAGCCGAAGGAAAAGAAAGGACGTCCAGGCAAGTGACGCAGCCTTGCTCTTTGAACCCCAAGCCGCTTAGATGCTGGCTCAATTCCTGGCTGGCCACATTCCTTCTGGGCATCGTGGCAGCCAACCGTCTTGCGATCGGTCAAAGTCCCGAGTCGATTGACGACCAAGTGCGACTGCATCAACTGCAGTGGATCGGCACCCACAACTCCTATCACATCGCACCCCATCCCCGCCTGGAAAAATGGATCGCTCTGGCTGGTAAGTCGATCCTCGAAGGAATCCAGTACACGCACCGACCGCTGCAGGAGCAGCTGAGCAAGCTTCAGGTAAGACAACTGGAACTGGACGTCTACGCCGATCCCGAAGGGGGACTTTTCAGCAAGCCGATCGGGGCCGCCATGGCGGGTGATTCCAGCGATGCAGGCGAACTGAATCCCAATCCGGATGGCGCGTTGGACCAGCCTGGATTTAAGATCCTCCATGCCCCAGGCTTTGACTACCTGACGCGTGTTGCGACGCTGAGCGATGCGTTGCAGCAGATCCGGGAGTGGTCCGATCGATCGCCCGGTCACTTGCCGGTGCTGGTGATGATCGAACTGAAGGAATCTTCCCCGGCATCGGCGGGTGTTTCGCTGGTGAAATTCGATCGCCAGATTCTTCAACAGCTGGATGCCTTGATCCACGCATCGTTCCCTAGGCAGCAACTGCTGCTACCGGTCGATCTGAAGCCGGAGGGTGTGGAGACGATCCGCGATGCAGTGCTCCAACAGGGCTGGCCGACACTGGCTCAGGCGCGCGGCAAGCTGATCTTTGCGCTCGACAACGAGGGGCCTTGGGTTGATCGGTACCTGGATGCCCAGGAAGGTGATCGACAGAAAGCCACCCTCTTCGTCTCGGTGGAACCGACCCATCCGATGGCTGCTTGGATGAAACGGAACGATCCGGTGGGGCAGTTCGAAGAGATCCAGTCGCTGGTTCGCAGGAACTTCATGGTGCGAACCCGAGCCGATGCCGATACCCGCCAGGCTCGATCTGGCGATACCTCCCGGCGCGATTCCGCCTGGGCCAGCGGCGCGCAGTGGATCAGCACCGATTTTCCCGAACCCGATCCGCGCTGGCCCGACTACTGGGTCGCCTGGCCCGACCGCCAGGTCGCTCGCTGGAATCCTCTCCATCCTCCCGCTCATCCAACACCCGTCCAGTGGGAACCGAAGATCGAATGGTCTGGGGCAAGCAAAGAGTCACCGGAGAGCCTGGGACGCTGAAGCCATCCCATGGTCTCGCAAGCGATCAACGGATCGTATCAGAGGGACGATCGGTCATCCGCGCCGACCGGGCAGGCTGGTCCCAGGTGCTGGCTGGCCGCACTGCCGATGCGTCGGGGTGGATCACCGGCCACTGGAAATAGCCCGCCAATTCCGACTGACGCTGGAAAAGCATCGCCGAACGCGCCCAGATCGAACGATCGGAAGACGAATCGGAAGCCGAAGAGGCGATGGCTTCGGCTCCCTGGAGATCGTTTGGAGGAAGCGTGCTGCTGGCGATCCAACCGATCATTTGAGGCAGCGGCTGATGGGGCTGCTGCGCTTCCATCAACACCGTCTGATCGCCCGCCGTCAGCCACGCCATGCCAACCCCAGCGAGATGTTTTTCTGGAGGCGGCACCTGGCCGCGTATTCGGCTGATGCCATCCCGCACCTCAAATGCCACCTGCAGTTGGTCGTAGCCGACCCATTCCGGCGCTTCCTTCAGCGTGTCGTAAGCCCGAGTCTCCATCCAACGGCAGGCCTGCAGAAGGAGGTCGCGTCGGATGTGCCCACTCGCTTCCCCTCGCAGCGTACCTGCCGCCTCTTTCCATCCCCCGTTCTCCCATTCCCCTTGATCCAGAATCAGCGTCGCCGATCCATCGCAGCAGGAAAGTTTGCCAGGAAGGAGCGCATCGATCGGAAGCGCCGCGAAGGTGCCGCGAGGCGTCCAGCGCACCAGATCGTCCGACCACTCCAGCTCCATGCCTCCCTGGAATGTCGCTGTCGGCGGGGTCTTAGGCAAGTCGGAATGAAGTGACGTGAGCCAATCCAGCGGCAGGGGATGCGAAGCGGAGTCGATGGCAAGGCGACTGGAAGGAGGCGTGCCGGTGTGCTGTCGAATCCAACCCAGCGATACGGGGGAACGGTCCTCCAGCGAAAGCCGCCACTGGGCTTCTGCCTGAAATACCTCCTGCCCCAGGTCCAAGGTCATTTCCAAGCGATGCCAGGGCCACGGCTTTCCAGCGTCGACCCAGTCCAAGCGTTCGCACTCGAGGACCACCCGCTGGGGTATGCCCTGCACGCTTTGCGCCACACGCTCCTGAATCGATCGCCACAATCCAGGCCACTGGGATCGCTCGATCGCGCCCACGGCGATCCGGACGCGCCATCCCTCCGGATCCTGGTGGCACTCGATCCAGTCAAATCGCGCCGCCTGCTGCCGCGTCTCCGGATGGCTTAACGCCACCCGCTCCCAACGCTTGACCCCGGGCCGGGGAGTCGATTGGTCTGCGACCGTAACCTGCAGACCCAACCACCGTTCCAAATGCTCTTCCACCCTCGCCATGCGGGCCGCATGCTGCCAAGGCGTCTGCTGCCATCCGATCCAGACCAAATGCAACAGGGTCGGCAAAAGGACCCAATAGACGAACAATCCCCGCGCCACACGACGCTGAGTTCGCTCTGAAAAATACCGGCGCAGCCGCAAGGGGCGAGGTAGCATCCGTGCCGCTCGAATTTAGGTCACAAAAACCGTCGGAAAAAAAGTGCCGCCTCCTCCCCTGGAAGCGACAGGAATTCGATGGGACAGTAGGTCATTGGACCGCCGATCGGTAGATCGGTTTTCCGAATTTCGACAAACTGCGCAAGCAAGGAAGACTGGGTAGATCATGAACGCTCGCACCCTGGTGGTCATACCGGCTCGCCTTGCCTCGACCCGACTCCCCGAAAAGCTGTTGCTGCGGGAAACGGGGAAAAGCGTTCTGGAGCACACCTACGAGTCGGCCAGGAGGGCAGAGATTCCCTCGGCCGTCTGGGTCGCGACCGACCATCCTCGGATCTCTGAGGAGGTGGCCCGGTTCGGTGGGGTGGCCAAGATGACCAGTCCCCAGGCGGCCAGTGGCACCGACCGACTGGCGGAGTTGGCTGGCCTGCATCCGGAGTACGATCTTTGGATCAACGTGCAGGGGGATGAACCGGAAATTGCTCCCGCATCAATCGACCGGGTAGCCAGGCTGCTGGTCGAACATCCCCAGGCCTCAGTGGCCACCCTGGCGACGCCGATCCGCAGGGAGTCGGATTACCGCGATCCCAGTTGCGTCAAAGTGGTGCGCGATATTCATGGAGGGGCGCTCTACTTCAGCCGCAGCCCTATTCCTTGGGATCGCGATGGCCTCCTGGCCTGGCCACCACCGGAGGACACCCCGCCACTGTGCCTGCAGCACCTGGGGATCTACGCCTACAGACGCGAATTTCTGCTCCAACTGAACCAGCTACCCCCAAGTCGCTTGGAGTCGACCGAGAAACTGGAACAGTTGCGGTTTCTGGAAGCGGGCCACCGCATCGTGGTCGATGTCATCGACCAAGCTCCTCGCGGGATCGACACGCGCGACGATTACGAGGCCTTTCTCAGTCGGCATCGCAACGGTTAGAATTGCGTTTTCCGATCGAGCGCCAGGAAGAGAAAGTACAGGATCATGGCGAAGCATCTGTTTGTGACCGGCGGGGTAGTCAGTTCGATCGGAAAGGGGCTCACCAGCGCCTCGATCGGCATGCTTCTGGAAGCGCGTGGCCTGCGCGTGCGGATGCAGAAACTGGATCCCTACATCAATGTCGATCCGGGGACGATGAGCCCCTATCAGCACGGGGAAGTCTATGTGCTGGACGATGGCAGCGAGACCGACCTCGATCTAGGACACTACGAACGTTTCACCAACAGCCCCCTGACTCGGCATTCCAACTACACCACCGGCCAGATCTACCTTTCGGTGATCGAAAAAGAACGCTCGGGCGATTTCCTCGGCAAGACCGTCCAGGTCATCCCCCACATCACCAACGAGATCAAGGAAGCGATCGATCGGGTGGCCGAGGCGGACACTGACATCGTCATCACCGAAATCGGTGGCACGGTAGGGGACATTGAAAGCCTTCCATTCCTCGAAGCGATCCGCCAGTACGCTCAGGATGTCGGCAAGGAGAACTGCCTGTTCATCCACCTGACGCTGGTCCCCTACCTGAAGGCGGCGGCTGAACTGAAGACCAAACCGACTCAGCATTCGGTCGGCCAGCTGCGCCAGATCGGCATCCAGCCCGACATCCTGATCTGCCGCTGCGAGCAATCGATATCCGAAGAGGAACGGCAGAAGATCTCGCTCTTCTGCAATCTGCCGCTGGATGCGGTCATCGAAGAAAAGGACAAAGACTTCTCGATCTACGAGGTGCCGCTAAGCCTTCGGGAACGAAGATTGGATGAACTGATTCTCAAACGCCTGAATCTGGTCGTCCCGCCGATCAACCTGGAACCCTGGCAGAAGATCCTGCATGCCCAACGCAACCCGCAGCACGAAATCAGCATTGCGGTGGTTGGCAAATACGCCGAACACAAAGATGCCTACAAGTCGATCTACGAATCGCTGGACCACGGCGGCATCGAATGCCGCGCTCAGGTGCGCATCAGCGGCATTCTCAGCAGCGACATCGAGGAAGAGGGGGCTGAACGTCTACTGGCTGGCTATGACGGGATCCTCGTTCCGGGTGGCTTTGGCGAACGGGGTGTTGAAGGAAAAGTGCAGGCCATCCGCTTCGCTCGCGAACGGCAGGTGCCGTTCTTCGGAATCTGCCTGGGAATGCAGTGCGCGGTGATCGAATTCGCGCGGAATGTCATTGGCCTGGAAAAGGCTCACTCCACCGAATTCGATAAGGACACCAAGCACCCGGTCATCTGCCTTCTCAATGAACAGCGACAGATCACCCAGATGGGCGGCACCATGCGCCGGGGCACTCAGCCTGCCCAGTTGCTGGACGGATCCCTGGCAGCCCAGGCCTACCGCACCCAGAACATCACCGAACGCCATCGGCACCGCTACGAGTTCAACAACGACTACCGGGAAAAGTTTCTCGAGTCAGGGATGATCTTCTCTGGACTCCATCCGGAACGGCAACTGGTCGAAATCATCGAATTGACCAACCACCCCTGGTTCGTCGCCGTGCAGTTCCATCCGGAGTTCAAGAGCAAGCCAACTTCGGCTCATCCACTCTTCGCCGCCTTCATCAAAGCGGCTGTCCAGCGACGGGAACGACGGTCGGGCGATCCAGCCCCAACCAACTCCTGATCGCCGACCGGTTTCGCCACCCGGATAGCTCCCCCATCCGCATGCCGATGCAGGCGGCGGATGGGGCACGGCGATTTCCTGCCGATGGAGCGCCAGCGCCACGGCACCTGCCGTCGACTCCGTCCAGCATCTGCACCGATGCTTTTGCTTGAACCGATGTAGCGCTGGCTACAAATCGGCGGTGGCTTAAGATCCTCCCGGAAAATCGCTCACCCCCCAAGTGCCATCTGGCTTGTCCGCTGGGATTCCAAGGGGAGGGAAACCGAACTTTTTTCCCAATTGCATTCAGTCCAATCGAGGGGTGTCAAAAAAAATCCGACTGGGCAAACTCTCGCCGCTAAATCTTGCTCTATCCGAAACTTAGACCAAAAGCCCCCAAACTGCCAAGTTTTTCCGCACCCTCCGAAGGTGCTGCCATCCCCCCAAAGGTGGCCGTAGCCAGGGTATTCGGAGCGGCTAACTTTTCGACCAGACATGCATGTGGTTTGGGGGGTGAGACAGGCTCACCCCGATGATGGAGCGATGGCTTGGTCGATTTCCTGGGCCCAGGATCGTCGACCTGCAACAGCCGTTGCCTGGGATTCTAAGAAGGAGCTTCGGATGAAGCGGATGGTTTTGAGTCTAGGTTTGTTGGCTTTGGGAGCCATGCCTGGTTACTGCCAAACGGGGGCGTACGAGTATGCCCAGCAGATGAATCGCAGTGGCGCGTTCCGTCACGATTCGGGTTTCCGAGGAGCGGAAGTGATCTACCGATCCAGCGGCATGGCCTCCCCGGAGGCGGCGCGTGCCGCTTGGCTTCAGAGCCGAGCTGGACATCGCGAGTTGTTGCTGAGCGGTGCCATCACCGACATCCAGTGCGTTGGCAATGTCTGTGTCGGTCGAGGTGGTGGTTCGGTGGTTCCTGCTTCGTACACCATGTCGGCAGGAAATGCTGAGGGGTCGCAGGTAGTCGCTTCTGGTGCGTCTGCGACGACCACTTCCCGAACCTATTCGACGCGCAGGCGTTGGTTCCGACGGTAGTTGATACCGGTCGGGTAGGACGGATCGAACCCCCGGAGCGATGCTTCGGGGGTTCCACCCTGGGTGTGTCATCAAGCATCCCCAGGGGTTTGCTTTGGGCAATTACTTTGTCGTGCCTTCGGCACTTGAAGACCAATCGCACGACGGGATATCGATAGCCTTCAGCGCGATGATCCCCCGGGGGTTGCTCTGGGTGTTCTATCAGACGATTTCCGGCACTTCGTAGGGGGCTCGATATTGCCGTTTCCACCAGCGGTTGCCTTCTTCTGCATGTTCCCCGGTGAATCGGCCGGTGGTTGGATCCAGTTCCATCCAGCGGCTCATCCGTAAACTCGGGTGATCGATGGGGACTTGGTGAGCTGTCAGATGCTGGTGGATTTCTTCCACCAAACCGCTCCATCCTGGATGATCTTTTCCTAGCTCCATCACCTCAGGCACTCGATCGGCCGATCCGCTTTGGTAGCAGATATTGGCTAGATTGCACCAGCCGGTCGAGTCGTGTCCCACCTGCACCTCCGCCTTCAGCAACTTGGGGTCGCGCTGCCGGACTGCGTCGATGAAATTGGCTTGGTGCCCTGCCCCGCTGTTGCCTCGGAATTCCCGGATCACTTTCCCTTCGGAATCGAAGGCCTTGGCACCCCCTCGCTGCCCTTCTAATCGTCCACCTTCTGCGTAGACCACATAACCACTAGAGGGACCGGGAACATCGGGGCTTTTGCTCTGCCCCGGCTGCCCTGGCAGATTGCTAAGCCCGATGACGACCGGAAGGGTCCCGGTATCGAAGGCCACGCAGTGGACGTTGGGGGTTTGGCCTGCATCATCCCAGACGACGCGGCCACCTGCACCCAGGATGCGTCTTGGTGCGGCAACTGAATCGCGGAAGACGACATTGCGGACATCATCCAGGACATGGACGCCCCAGTTCCCCATCTCCCCCGATCCGGTGTTCCAATCCCAATGCCAATCGTAGTGCAGTTGATTTCGGTAGATCGGCAGATCGGCTGCGGGTCCTAGCCAAAGATCCCTGTTGATATTGGGGTCTGCTGGTAGCGGTTCGGTTCGTTTGCCGATAGAGCCGCGAACGCCGTAGCGATTGACGCGGACGCGCTGCAACGGACCAATCCCTTTTTCCTCATGCAGGAACGCTTTGATCTGATCCTGCATCGGGTCGGAGCGCTGCTGGGTGCCGACTTGGCAGATGCGATGGTATTTGCGAGCGGCGGCGACGGTCTGCTCCCCTTCCCATTGCGAATGGGACAGTGGCTTTTCTACGTAGACATCTTTGCCTGCCTGCATCGCCCAGATGGCGGCCAAGCAATGCCAGTGATTGCAGGTGGCGACGACCACCGCATCGATCTGGTCGTCATCGATCAACGTGCGAAGATCGGTTGAGGTCTTGGCTTGTGGGAAGCGCATCTTTGCTTTGGAGACGCGCGCCGGATCCGGATCGCACAGCCCAACCACCTGAACCCCTGGAACTTTCTCAAACGAGCCCATCAGTTCGTTGGCGCGTCCTCCGCAACTAAGAAATGCAAGTCGTATTTCATCGTTCACCAGCATGGGCGACGCGGCGCGTCCGGAACGTGGCTGGAGTGTCAGGGCAGCGGCGGCAGTCGATCCCGTGATCTGAAGAAAACGTCGGCGGTTGGAAGAGTGAGTCATCGATTCTTTCCTTCAATCGTTTGCCAGGGCGCTGCCTGGACGATCACATTGCCGTGCCTTCGGCACGCGAAGAGGATACCCTTACAGAATACGAAGGCAGGCCACACCACCACAACAGCCCATTGGGTTTTCCCTCGAATCGAGCACGCCATGCACGCTTCATGACGCTCTGAGCACACCGAAGGGTGCGATGAGAAAGCCCAGGGCAACGCCCTGGGGGGGAAGGTCGGACGACACGGTATACCCCTGCGCCCCGCATGGCGCCGAATAACACGGTGTACCCCTGCGCCCCGGTTGGGGTCGAACGACATGGTGTACCGGTGCGGAACAACGATTGGGGCTTACCGGCGCCCGGGGCAATGCCCCGGGCTTGGCGATCGATCTTCTGGGTTCCGTGACCGCAGCGAGCGTCAGGTCCCGAATTCGGGACGACGACGTCCCAGCTGCTTCTGAAGACGTTGGACGATGCTGGTATGCATCTGGCTGACTCGCGACTCACTGAGATCCAGCGTGGCGCCGATCTCCTTCATCGTCAGCTCTTCGTAGTAGTAGAGAATGATGATGAGCCGCTCGTTGCGGTTGAGCCCCTTGGTGACCAGACGCATCAGGTCGCTCTTGAGCAGACGCCGGGTGGGATCTTCTCCCT
>Ga0315903_10005079_pt1 | contig 17265 bp, 8 predicted proteins | sample LakEriMetagenome_7_FD_203524 | JGI IMG/M metagenome (GOLD analysis project Ga0315903, IMG submission 203524) | Freshwater fungal communities from buoy surface, Lake Erie, Ohio, United States - Buoy 2 MA119 | ecosystem: Environmental > Aquatic > Freshwater > Lake | place: USA: Lake Erie, Ohio...
GGAAATCTGGAAGAGCGGCATCGGTCTGATCAAGGAGCACTGGACCACTGCCGAGGGATGGCGCCAGAAACTGGCCGAGACGCTGTCTCCCTGGGCCCTGCCCGACGAACTGCCAATCTCGCTGGGACTGGAACGCTGGCTGTCTCCCCGGACGGTGGAGGCAGGGGTTCCCACGCTGGGGGCGGTCTGGCTGAAACGGTACACCGTGGGGATCGAGTCGTCCTTCCTCATGATTGCCGCCGGAGCCATCATGGGGATTCGGGTGGGAACGTCGTTGTTGGTCGGTGCGATTGGCTATTACGCCATCCTCGGCCCGTGGCTGCGGAGTTCGGGGATTCTGAAGGAGTCGGAGCCGATCCGGAACTGGGCTCTCTGGCCCGCCACCTCGCTGATGGTCGCCTCGGGGCTGTTGTCGTTCGCCCTCCGGTGGAAGACCGCGCTGCGGGCCTTCAGCAGTCTCACTTCGATCCTGTCGACCGGTTCCGACAGCAAGGATCCGCTCGATGAGATCGAAGTGCCGGGTTCGTGGTTCCTGATTGGCACCCTGGTCTCGGGGGCGGCCTGCGTCTTCCTCGGGACCTATCTGTTCCAGGTCGAATGGTGGATGGGGATCATAGCGGTGCTGCTGACCTTCCTGTTGTCGATTGTCGCCGCCCGGGCGACGGGGGAGACCAGCATCACACCGATTGGCGCCATGGGGAAGATCACGCAGTTGACCTTCGGCGTGCTGGCCCCCAGCAATCCCACGACCAACCTGATGACGGCGTCGATCACCGCCGGGGCCGCCTCGCACTCGGCCGACCTGCTGACCGACCTGAAGGCGGGCTACATGCTGGGGGGCAACCCCCGCCGGCAGACCATTTCGCAATTCTTCGGGGTGCTGGCCGGGTCGCTGTTCTGCGTGCCGGTGTATCTGGTGTTGGTGACCCCCGAGGCACTGCAGGAGGAGAAGTTCCCCGCACCGGCCGCCCGGGTCTGGGAAGGGGTTGCCCGGCTGTTGGCCGATGGGATCGACAAGCTGCCCGCCGGGGCTCTCTTCGCGATGATCATCGGGGCTGTGGTGGGGATCGTGCTGACCCTGCTGGAGGAGTTCCTGCCCCGGAAGTACCGCAAGTGGATTCCCTCTCCCACCGCGCTGGGGATTGCGGGGGTGGTGCCGGCCTTCAACTCGATCTCGATGTTCCTGGGGGCGTTGCTGGCGTGGATCTTCTCGAAGGCCCGCCCCGCGGTCGATGAGAAGTACACCGTGCCGGTCGCCTCGGGGCTGATCGCCGGCGAATCGCTGATGGGGGTGGTGATCAAGCTGGGAATTGCCGGTCCGCAACTGCTGGGTGAATTGCTGAAGCTGTTCGGCGGCAAGTAAGTGAGAACCACGGACGACAGCCGCGTGTCATCGGGACGGTTGTCCGTGACCAACGGGCGGCCCGTGACCAACTGGGAGGATGTGTGATGCATCGCGTACCGCGAAACCTGCGAGGAACACACCTGGCGGTGGTCACAGGGATGCTGTGGCTGCTGACAACGGGCTTCACCTTCGCCCAGGAGGTTCCTCCCGCCACCCCCCAGGATGTGGAGTTCTTCGAAACGAAGGTCCGTCCCCTGCTGGTGGAACACTGCCACAAATGCCATGGGCCGGGCAAGCAGGAAGGGGGGCTGCGGCTCGACTCGCGCGCGGCGGTGTTGAAGGGGGGAGACAGCGGTGCGGCGGTGCTGCCTGGCAAAGTGGACGACAGCGACCTGCTGGCCGCGATCGCCTATGACGGTCCTCTCAAGATGCCTCCCGCCGGTCCCCTGCCGGCGGAGGCCCAGGCGATTCTCGTGGACTGGGTCCGGCGGGGAGTGCCGTGGGGGCACGACGCCACGACGACCGCCCGGCAATCGCTGGCCGAGATTCGCCAGAGCCACTGGGCCTTCCGTCCCTTGGTGTCTCCACCTGTCCCGACGCTCGACCAACTGCCTCCCGGCCAGGGGGCTTGGGCCCGCACCGACCTCGACCGGTTCATTCTCAGCCGGTTGCACGACGCCGGGCTGAGCCCCAGTCCAGCGGCCGACCGGCGGACGCTGTATCGGCGGGCGAGCTTCGACCTGGTGGGGCTGCCTCCCGACCCGGCCCGGCTGCAGGCGTTCGCGACCGATCCCCGTCCCACCCCCGAGGCGTTCGCCGACGTGGTGGACGAACTGCTCGCATCACCGCATTACGGCGAACGCTGGGGACGCTACTGGCTCGATCTCGCCCGTTATGCCGACAACAAGGGCTATGTCTTCTTCGAAGAGCAGACCTACCCCTGGGGCTACACCTACCGCGATTGGGTGATTCGGTCGCTGAACGAAGATCTTCCCTATGACCAGTTCGTGGTGGCGCAACTTGCGGCCGATCAGTTGCCCCCACCCGAGCGTGACCGGCATCTGGCGGCCCTGGGCTTCATCACGATTGGAGGGCATTTCGTCAACAATGTTCACGACATCTTCGACGATCGCATCGATGTGGTGAGCCGGGGACTGCTGGGACTGACCACCACCTGCGCCCGCTGCCACGATCACAAGTTCGATCCGATCAGCCAGGCCGACTACTATGCCCTGTATGGGGTGTTTCGCAGTTCGACCGAACCGGCGGTCTTGCCCCGCCTGCCCGGACCGATTCCCGAGCGGGAGGAATTCGAACAGTTCGAGCAGGAACTGGCGGTGCGGCAGGCCCGGCTGAATGCTTTTCTGAAAGAACGGCAGGAGATCGTGTTCCGTTCGGGGCGCGAGCGGTTCGCCGAGTATGTGCTGGCCGCCCATGCGACGCGCGACGCCCCCAGCACCGAAGACTTCATGCTGTTGATTCCCGAGGGAGATCTGCACCCCACCGTGCTGCAGCGGTATTGGCTGCACCTGCAGAAGACCCGCCGCAACAACGACCGGGTCTGGCGGGCGTGGCATGCCCTCGCGGCCCTTCCCGAGACCGAGTTTGGCGCGCGGGCAGGGGAGGTGCTGACCCGCCTGCGCGGAGATGACACAGACGGTGGGACGGCCGACTCGCGCCCGGCTCACCCGCTGGTGGTCGCAGCACTGGCGGAACCTCCGGTCACGACGCTGGCCGAGGCGGCCAACCGGCTGGGGGGGCTGCTCAAGTCGATCGATGGGAAGTGGCAGCAATTGGTGCAGGCGAACCCGGCCCAGGCCCCCACGGCCCTGCCCGATCCCCTGGAGGAGGAGTTGCGGCTGGTGCTGTACGGAGCCGATGCCCCGGCCAACATGCCCTTGACCACCGGCTGGGGGGTGTTGACGCTGCTTCCCGACCGCAACTCGCAGGGGCAGTACCAGAAGGTTCTGAAGGAACTGGAAGAGTGGATGATCCGCGCGCCGGGGGCTCCCGCGCGGGCGATGATCCTGCAGGATGACCCGCAGCCGTACAATCCGCGGATCTTTCTGCGGGGGAATCCGAACCGGGCCGCCGATGCAGTGCCGCGCCGGTTCCTGGAGGTGCTGTCGGAGTCGGACCAGCCATTCGCGCAGGGAAGCGGCCGTCTGGAACTGGCCCGGGCGATTGCCAGTCCGACGAATCCTCTGACGCCGCGGGTCCTCGTGAACCGGATGTGGCAGCATCACTTCGGGGCGGGGCTGGTCCGCACCCCCAGTGACTTCGGGGTGCGCAGTGAACCGCCGACGCATCCGGAACTGCTCGACTGGCTGGCGGCCCGGTTTGTCGCCCAGGGGTGGTCGCTGAAGCAGTTGCACCGGTTGATGATGAACTCGGCGGTGTATCAGCAGTCGGCGACGGCGACCGTCGTGGCGGGAGGGGCTGATCCGCAGACGGTCGATTCCGAAAACCGGTTGTTGTGGCGGATGAATCGCCGTCGGCTCGATTTCGAATCGCTGCGGGATGCGCTGTTGTGGAGTGCCGGGACGCTCGACCGGACGGTCGGCGGTCCGTCGATCCCGCTGCTGGGGGGGCCGCCGCGGCGGACGGTGTATGGCTTCATCGACCGGCTGTCGCTTCCCGGCCTGTTGCGGACATTCGATTTCCCCAGCCCCGACAGCACCAGCGGCGCGCGCGACAACACCACGGTCGCTCCGCAGGCACTGTTTCTGATGAATGGTCCGTTTGCCCAGCAGTCGGCCCGGCAACTGGCGGCCCTGCCGGAGATCACGGCCGCAACCACAATCGACGGCCGGGTGCAGGCTTTGATCCGAAAGCTGTTCGCCCGCGTTCCCACCGAGGAGGAACTGGCGATCGCCCGGGAATTCCTGGGGAACGATCTCGCGGCCATCACCCCGGAAACGTGGGGGATCTACGCCCACGCCCTCCTGTTGACCAACGAGTTCGTGTTTGTGGATTGAGAGCGGCACACCAGCAGACCCCGTCGCGAGGCGGCGGGGGACGATCCCGCAGCCGGAGTTGCCATGTGGAACGATCGATCCATCTCCAGCGAGGGCTGCCCAACCGGCGGGCGTGGGTTCCGCAGGCTCTGCCGTTGCCGGGGCACCCCGTCATGGGGGTTCGGTCGCTGGCTCGGGCGCTGGCACCTGGGGATGAGGAGCTTTTCGCTGGGACTGACCTTGCTGGGTCTGGTTTCATTGGCAGGTCGGACCACGGTCCTGCGGGCCGATGATTGGCCGCAGTGGCGCGGGCCCCAGCGGGATGGTCGGTCAGCCGAGACGGGGCTCTTGAAGAGTTGGCCGGCGGCGGGACCACCTCTTGCGTGGCGGACCAGCGGGGTGGGGACGGGCTATGCGAGTGTTGTCACGGCCCGCGGGCGGGTCTTCACCCTGGGGGCCCGGGGAGGGGATGTCGTCGTCAGTGCCCTCGACGAGCGGACCGGGCAATTGCTCTGGTCGCGGGTGATCGGTCGGACCGAGCGTAATCCCTGCTCGACTCCCACGGTGGATGGCGAGCGGCTGTATGCCCTGGGACCGGACGGACAATTGGCCTGCCTGCGAACCACCGATGGGGAACCGCTCTGGCAGCGCGACCTGGTGGCTGACTTCGGCGGTCGGTTGATGTCGGGGCGAGGGTATGGTGAATCGCCGTTGATTGATGGCGACCACCTGATCTGCACGCCGGGAGGAGCCGAGGCACAACTGGTGGCTCTCGACAAGACCACGGGGGCTGTGGTTTGGAAATCGGTGTTTGGCTCGCTGGGGGAAGGGGGGCGGGCCGGGGCGGCATTTTCTTCCGCGGTGATCAGCGAGGCGGCCGGGGTCCGTCAGTATGTGCAGTTGCACGGTCAGGGGCTGGTGGGGATCGCCGTCGACGATGGACGGTTGCTGTGGCACTTTCATCGCATCACCAACCAGACCGCCAACATCCCCACGCCGGTGGTGGTCGACGACCTAGTCTTCGCCGCCAATGGGTACAACGCCGGTGCGGTGCTGCTGAAGGTGTCGCGCGAGGCCGGAGGGGTGTCCGCACCCCGGACGTTGCAGGTCGCCGAGGTCTACTTTCTGGCGGGAGGCCAGTTTCAGAATCATCACGGCGGGGTGGTGCGGGTGGGGGACAGGCTGTATGGCGGGCACGGCAGCAACAACGGGCTGCCGACCTGTCTCGATCTGGCGACGGGGGAGATTCTGTGGAAGCGCCGGGGGCCGGGGACCGGCTCGGCCGCGGTGACGTGGGCCGACGAACGGTTCTATTTCCGGTATCAGGATGGATTGGTGGCCCTGCTGGCGGCGGATGCCGAGGGGTTTCAGGTGAGTGGCACCTTGCGGATTTCCGGGGCAGGAAATGACAGTTGGGCTCATCCGGTGGTTTCCAACGGCCGGCTGTTGCTGCGAGAGCAGGAGGAACTGTCGGCGTGGATGGTGGCGGAGCGAGCGACTCCCGCTCCCGAGGGCGTCGATCCCACGCACACGAAGACAGCCTCTCTGCGGGCAGTGCGCTGGAATCGGGGGAATTGGGGGAATTGGGGACCCGCACCGGTGGGCTGGTCCCATCGGTTGTTGCCTGGGCTGGAACTCGAAGGGGACGCTGCTGAGCCGGGGGCAGCTCTGAGGGACATGTTGAGAGTGGCGCTGATCGATCCGAAGCAGGTGCCGCGGGGCCGGATCCCGGCGGATGTCCTGGCAGCGCTCGCGCAGCAGCCCGGGGAGTGGCTGGTCTCGCTGGTTGAGGCCCCGGTGACGGCCGAGGGGTTGCGGGAGTTGGTCGCGTTGCCGGGAGTGGTGGGACTGCAGCTCGACCACTGCCGCCGACTCGATGAAGGGGCCTGGCCCACGCTGGCAGAGGCACAACAGTTGCGCTGGCTGGGCCTGGCGGGGACGAGTGTGACGGGGGAGGGATTGCGGCGGCTGGCGCAGCTTCCCCGGCTGCAGGTGCTGGATCTCGATTTGTGTGACGGGGTGGATGATGCGGCGGTGGCGATGCTGGCCGACTGCCGGGGTGTGCGGGCCCTGTCGCTGGCGAAGACCGGATTTGAAAAATCGATGCTGACCGACGGCGGGCTGGGTCGGTTGCAGGAGCTGCCGGATCTGCGGTTACTGAATCTGGCGGGAAACCGGGTGACGGATGCGGGGTTGGCCGAGCTGGTCCGGTTTCCGAAATTGCAGAGGCTCGATCTCAGCCTGTTGCCGATCACCGATCGGGGGATTGCGGCGCTGGCGGGATTGCAGACGCTGCGCGAGTTGACACTGGTCTTCGGCGAGGGATTTGCCGGTCCGTTGGTGACGGACGAAACAGTGCGCAGCCTGCAGACGTGGCCGCGGCTGGAATCTCTCGATCTGACAGGAACGGGAGTGACCGATGCCGGCTGGGAGGGCGTGACCGGGTTTCCCGCGCTGCAGGTGCTGAAACTGAGTCGTTCGAAGCTGACCGCTGCCGGCAAGCAACGGGTCCGCCAGCAGCACCCCACCTGGAACGTGGTGCCGTAGGGTCGTGGGCGCTGGACTGGCGTCCGAGAGATCACCCACCTGGCGACATGGCCGAGACTGCGAGAGATCAGTCCAACGGGAGGGTTGCCCCGCGTGCTCACTCGCTCCAGACGATTTCGGTCTCGGGGATCCCGGCGGACCGCAGCGCCTCTTTGAGATCGCTTTCGCTCTTGGCGCGGGCTTCGGGGGTGGGGGCGATGCGGACCCGCAAGCCCCGTGGGTTGGGCTCGGCGGTCTGGATGGCCTTCACGATCTCTTCGAGTGTGGCGGCCTGCGATTGTCCGGCGGCATCGACGAGGACGAAGTCATGACCATCGATCCGGACCGTGATCGGGGCTGTGCCGTCGGGACGGGGTTGCTCGGCATTGGGAGTCGCTGCCAGCGCGGTCGACTCGGGGGGGGTGGATTCGGTGTTCTTGATGGCGGTCGGTTGGGCGGACTCGCCGAGGCCAATGCCGCTGCCGCCCGGAAACAGCCCGAGCTTCGGCAAATACTGTCCCAGAAAAATCCCCAGCCCCAGGGCACCCAGAACACTGGCCCCCAGAACCTTGCGCCCCATTCCGCCACCCCGGCGTGGAGCGGGAGCGGGTTTCAGAGCCTGGCCCCGGGAGGTTCCAGTGCGGGAGCCTTGAGACGGGTGGCCGGCGGCAGACGAATCAGTCATGGCTGAAGTTTGTCAAAGGAAGGGAGGCCAGTGGATGAACAGTCACACCCAGATCGCGCGGTTCACCGACCGCTTCAGCCAGACTTCGGGAACACTTTCCAGATCGGGAGATTTCCCGAGACGAGATGGTGACGAAGCGGCGATCTCACTTCAAGCGACGACCGTGGTCGTCGGGAAACCCACCGGTCCAACGGGGGCTTGCGGATGCTGTCAGTTCTGCGCTGGTTCGACTGTGATGACCACCCGCTGATACCGCGTGAGGGGCGGCTCGCCAGCGTCAGTAACGATCAGGATCAAGTGGATCGTTTCCACCTGCTGGACGGCCGGAGCGGTGAACTCGGCCTGGGGAGTGCGCGATCCGCTGAGCTGCACGTGTCGGACGTCACAGGTTCCCGCCTCGGGGTAATGCCACCACTCGAACGACAGCCGGTCGCCATCGGGATCGTGCGAGGGCCGGGCGTCGAGCTGCAGACGTTCGCCACTGTTCATCATTGGACGCAAGGTCCCCGCCAAACGGGCCACCGGGGGATGATTCGCTTCGGCCCGCTCGGTCACACACCAGTCGAGCCGGGCCCGAAAGTCATTCTGCAGGTGCGTCACCCACGGCAACAGGGTGAGGTCGCGATGGGTGCGGCCATCGCGAGTGTCCCGCAGGTTGGGCCAGAAGTACCGCCGATCCCCGGCGTCGGGCTGCCGGCCGAATCGTCCCGCCCACGACCCCCAGCCCGGCTCTTCGGGTTCGTTCAGTCCGTTGGGAATGAGATACAGGAACTCGGGAGTGTCTCCCTCTTTTTGTCGAAGGTGGGTGTTGGTGGGATACAGCGCCCCCAGTGGCCCATGCCCCGTCAGCAGGTCCCGCTCGAGATCGAAGCCGCCGGCCCGCGCGGTGAGGGGACCAAAGCGGTGATACCACCGGCCGCCGTCCATGTTGGGGAATTTGGTCCAGACCCAGGTGTGCCAGGGAGGATCGCGGGTGGTGGTATGTTCGCCAAACAGGTCGTCCGAGCAGAGCCGGAGCCGGTTTTTGAAACGGGCATAGCCCTCCGGGCCGCGCTGTTCCCAGACTCGGTCGAGCGCCCGCTTGAGGCTGCTGACCGTGCCGTCGTTGGTGCCCCAGTTGCTGAACCACAGCGGGCGGGGATCGTCCCGGTCAATAGCCTTCAGCAGCAGGTCGACGCCGTCATCGACCGTGTCGTACCCGGCCACAGTCCGGGCTTCGAGGAACTCGGGAGGAGGATAGTCGGCATGTTGGCGAAGGCGGGGATAGACTTCGCGATAGGCGGCCAGCAGCCGTTGAACAATCGCGAGCCCGGTTGGTTCCGGATTGAGGTTTTCGGGACGCAGTGTCTCGGGACGGGTGCAGAGAATCCCCTCGATGTCGAAATCGCAGGCGTACAGCAAAAAGCGAACCAGCGATTGCTCGTCATCGGGGTCTCCCCCCGCATCGGTCTCAATGACAATCCGCGGTTTGACCGGGGCCGGTTCGGCAGCGGGAACAGGGGCATGATGCCCCAGCGTGGCGGTCAGGGTGACGAACACCAGGCACACACAGCGGGCAGCAACACCGGCCATGCGGAGTCTCGTGGAACCGGGACAGGAGTGGTTCGGAAAGTGCCCCCCGGGTCAGACCGGGAAGATCGAGTCGGAGAGGGTCCCGGTGCTGTCGGCGAACGAGTCGACCTCGATCTTCAACGTGCGCAGGATGCTGAGGTACATGTTCGACATCCGGCTGTCGGGCTGCCGCCAGTGCACGCCATGCCGGATTCCCAGGTTATTCCCCCCCGCCACGAGAGTCGGCAGGTTGGTGGGGTTGTGGGTGGTGCTGGCCCCGCTGCCGAACAGCACGATGGTGTTGTCGAGCACGCTCCCCTGGGTGTCGCGGTAACCCTCGAGCCGTTTCAGGAAGCCGGCCAGCTGCTCACTGAGGAACAGATCGTATTTGGCGAAGGCCAGCTGCCCGTCGTGGTCGTCGGCATGCGACAGGTTGTGATGGGTGCGCCCCAGACCCAGCTTGAGGGGGAAGGTGTCGCTGATCCCCATGCCATCCTCCCGATTGAGCATGAAGGCGACCGAGCGGGTGATGTCGGCATCGAACGCCAGGGCGATCAGGTCGAACATGTTCCGGTAATAGGCGGCCGGTTCCCCCTCGGGACTGGCGTCGAGATCGAGGTGCGAGTAGTCCTGGGTCTTGAGGGGAATGTCGATCCACTTCTCCGAGGCGACGAGCCGGGCCTCAATCTCGTCGAGCGACGTGAGATACTGGTCCATCTTCTCGCGGTCCGACTGACCCAGTTGCCGGTTGAGGGCCCGCGAGCTCTCAAGCACCGCATCGACCAGCCGGATGCGCCGCTGCAATTGTTCACGCTGCGCCGCCAGGGAGGAACGGTCGCCCCGGAACAGCCGGTCGAAGACCTGCCGGGGGTTGTTCTCGGCCGGAATCGGCTTCCCTTCGATGTTGTACGAAATGGTGCCCGTGCGCGAGAGGAAGCCCACCCCGGCGTCGATCGACAGCACCAGCGAGGGCTGTCGGCAGTATTGCTTGGTGTGCAGGGCGACCATCTGGTCGAGTCCCACGCTGTTGAACATCCCGGGCTTGGGGTTGTGCAGCGGGGCCCCGGTCAGCCACATGTCGGAACACATGTGGGGATCGGCCTTCACCCCCGAGGGATGATGCAGGCCCCCCAGGAAACTCAGCTTCTGCTTGAACGGCGCCAGCGGCTCGGTCGACTTGCCGAAGGTGAAGTCGGCCCCGGTCTGCTGCGGGAACCAACTCCAGTCCGGGATGTTGTTCTTGCTGTTCGGCAACGACATCCCATTGGCGGTGTACATCGCACAGAACCGCCGGGGGGGAACCTCGGCCACCTCTTTGCCCATCGCCTCCAGCAATGGCAGGGCCACAGAGACGCCAGCCAATCCCTTGAGCACGGCACGACGGTCGAGTTTGCGCGGCAGAGTCATCGCAGAGGTCTCCAGCAGTGCCAACAGACGCTTCCCCGGGTGGGGAACAGCCCAAACCAAATCCGGAACCAGCCCCACCGGGCCAGTTGCTCCAGTCTACTACTTCTTCAGGAACAGGTCACTCCGAACCACCGACCGCAACAGGTCCCGCAACGGATACTCCCGCTCCTGGAAACTCCGGGCCTGCGCCCTCAGGCTGGTCAGCTCGTTGTAGCCCAGGCTGCGCCCCACGGCATAGCCCGTCGCATGCTTCAGGAAGCTGAACGCCACCTGATCCATTCGGTCCCGCGCGAGGTAGGCCTTCAGTTCTTCCAGCCCCGTCACTGCGGTTCCATCGGGCAGTTGAGAACGTGCGTGCCCCGGCTCGATCGTCCGGTACAACCCCGCCGCATCATAGGTTTCGAACGGCACCCCCCAGGGGTCGATCCCTTCATGGCACTTCTGGCAACCGCGCTGGCTGCGGTGCAGTTCCAGCTTCTCCCTCAGGGACTTCGCCCCCGCGTCGTCTTTGGGCAATTGCGGCACATTGGGGGGAGGATCATCGGGGGGCTCGGCCACGATTTTGCGGGCGAGCCAGGCACCCCGTTTGACCGGGTTCCCCTCGCGGCCATCCGACAGTCCCGCCAGAATTCCCGCCTGGCTGAGTACCCCTCCCAGGTGATTGCCGGGATTCATGACCGGGACGAACCCGAAGCCACTCTCGACCCGGTTCCCCAGGCCGTAGTAGGTGGCCACCGCCTCGTTCGCGACAATGCGGTCCGAGGCGACGAGGTGCCGGGCGGGGAGATTCTGGTCGAGCAGGTACTTGAGAAACTCGACCGGTTCCCGCCGCAGCTCGGCCTTGGTGTCGCGGGTGAGGCGGGGGAACTGCTTCATGTCGACCGCCAGCACGTCGAACTTGTCGAGCGCGAGCCACTGCGAGCCGAACTCGGTGATGAAGCGTTCAAACCGTTGGTCCTGGACCATGCGGTCGAACTCGGAATCGAGTGCCTCCCGCAGTTTTCCCTCGGCGGCCAGCGACAGCAGCCGTTCGTCGGGAGGACCATTCCACAAGAAATAGCTGAGCTTGGACGCCAGTTCGAAGTCGTCCAGATCTTCGGGCTCGGGCGTGGCGCTCTGCTCAATCAGGAAGAGAAACTGCGGCGCGGTCAGCACCACCAGGAAGGCATCGACCAGAGCCTGCCGCTCTCCCTCTCCCCGCTCGTGAGACGACTTCCAGACGGCCGTCAGGGAATCGAGTTCCGTGGCAGTCACGGGACGCCGGAAGGCCCGCGTCGCGAACCGGGACAAAACCTCGCGGGCGTACGCCGCCGGCTCCGATTTCGAGGGAAGATCAGGCAGCAGGCGTTGGTGCGATTCCGGCGGCCAGCTTTCGTGGTACGGTCCTTCGAACTCAATCGAGCGAATCAACAGCCGCGGCATGTCGCGTCCGTCGGTGTACTCGTGCCGGACTCCAATCTCGCGGACCCCCGCCAGATAGTTGACGTTGTTCTCTTCCACATCGGGGGTGGGAAAATCGTTGATGGCCCCGCCGAAGACATACTCTTGCAGCTCGGTCCCCCGCACCGCCTGCGGCTGACCGACGCGGGCCAGAGTGCTGCCGCAATCGCGGCGCAGCCCCACGTGGACCCCCAGCGAGGGGTGGCGTTGTTCCATGGCGGCGAACCGTTTCGCCAGGGGATGCTCTTCGGGGAGCCGACTGAGAACCAAGCCCCGCAGCCGGGCGTTGTCGTGCAGCCGCACCCGGGCCTCGACTGGTCCCGCCGGCAGCCGCACCACCAGCAGGGGAGTGACCAGCAGGTCCTGACCGTCGGCTGGTTTCTCGGCTTCGAACAACTGCCCCGCAAACGACCGGCTGCCCAGTGTGAGCGAGAGTTTTCCACCCGGTCCCCCCGGCGCGGACTGCACGTCGATCTGGTAAATGCCGTCGGTCGGCACCTCCCCCGGGGCGAAACCCTCGGCCCCCAGAGGCAGGATGTGTTGTGCCTGACCGTTCGCGGGACTGACGGCGGCGGTTCCCTTTTCCAGCAGCAGCGCGTCGGGATAGCGGGCCGCCTTGACCCGCACGCGAAAGCGTCCCTGTTTGGGGAGTTCGCGCAGCGAGATTTTGAAGTTGGCCATGGGGCCGTAGGTGTCGGACTGACCGAAGATCTCGGGGCTGGGAATGGCCGGGCGCAGCAGCAGCCCTTCGGGAACCGTCTGCCAGGCATCTCCCAGGGGATACCCGGGGGACCCCCGCAGGCAGGCGAAGACCGCATGGTAGATGCTGTCGTAATGCCGCCAGCCCCGGACGGTGTCGTTCCCCTGGTACCCCTCGATGAAGTCGAACACCCGCTGCATGCGGAACGGCTGGTAGGGGAACGGTTTGACCGGATCGGGCTCGGTCACGACGAAATCTGCGTTGGGGAGCAGGGCGCTGTTGGCCCCGAGAATAAGATTGTCGGGGCAGGGTTCCCGGTTCAGCCCCGCTCCCAGTTCCATCCGGAAGTGTTGGATAACCGGGGGTTGGGTCTCGTCGACCAGGGCCTCTGCCAGCGCCCGTTCGGCGATCTGGAAATAGGCTTCGACCTGCAGGGGAGACAGTCCCAGGGTCTGGGCGTTGTTGGTGAAGCCTTCTTTGGAGACTCCATCGGGAGGGAGCGAGTCGGTCAGGTCTTCTTCCAGCCCCAGCAGTTCCTGCAGGGTGTTGCGGTACTGTGGCACCGTCAGGCGGCGGACCGCGCCGTTGCGGGGGGCGACCCGCGACTGGGCGGCCACAATCTGACCCGCCAGCCAGTGGTCCAGAACGCGGGCTTCGTCTTCGGTCGGCTGGGTCTGGTCGGCCGGGGGCATGGTCCCCTCGTCCAGCACTTTGCGAATCGCCTTGTAAAGGCCGATCTGCGAGTCTTCGGCGGTCGCCGTCAGATGATCGAGCCGCACTCCGGACTTGCGCACATCCACGTTGTGGCACTGCACGCAATGCGTCTTCAGCAGCGGCTGGATGGTTTGGGTGAAGGGCTCTTCCTCGGTAGCCGCAGCCGGTCTTGGCTCGGTCAGAACCAGGCCCAGGAGCCATCCCAGGAGCAAACAGATGCGCACAGCTTGCAGGGAGGAGGTCGCCATCGGGAGGAGGGAAGGGAGGAGGCGGGAAGTCAAGGAGTGGAAGTGAGTTTATCAGCCGGTGTGCGCGGGGAACCAGTGTCTGTCCAGCGTGATCTGGGGGGTTCCACCTTCCGGCGTGGTCTTCGTCCCCGACTGCGGGCGAGGCTTGGGAAAAAGGCTTTTCGTGGCACCCACCCGACCCGCCGCAAAGGGTGTCTGGAGGGTTGCGCCGCAGACCTGTTCCGTGACCTCTTGGTGTCACAGGCAACCTCTGCCGAAACCCGGCGGCACTCGGGGGGTTCAGTCAGTACCAGGTTGTGAAGACGTTCTTGACATTTGTTCCCTTCCTGATTGGCCAAACATCCATGTGTCGACTCTCCGCGATTCTGCTGATGCTGGTTGGTTGGGCTGGATTCCTGTCGGGAAACAGCCGGTTGCTGGCTGGTTCGCAGGCCCCCAATATCCTGCTGGTTGTTTCGGATGATCATGGATTTGGCGATGTCTCGTGGCAGAACCCGGAGGTGGTCACGCCGAATCTCGAACGTCTGGCGCGGAACGGGCTGCGGCTCGACCGGTTCTACGCCAATCCGATCTGCAGCGTCACCCGGGCCGCCCTGCTGACGGGGCTCGCCACCCGCCGGACCGGGGTCAATAACACCAGCGGCCTCGATCGGAAGTACACCCTGCTGCCACATCGCCTGCGCGAGGCGGGTTACCAAACGTGGCTCTGCGGCAAATGGCACCTGGGGGGCTCGCCCGATTCCGAGCGGAATGGGCCCGAATACTTGCCGATGGCCCGGGGGTTCGACCACTTCTATGGACATCTCCACGGGGCGATCGATTACACCACCCACCGTCGCAAAGACCGGGATGAACTGGACTGGCAGCGGAATGGCAAACCGGTGGAGGAAGCGGGATTCTCGACCGACCTGTTGGCTGAGGAGATGATCCGGCTGATTCAGGCGCGTGACAAAGACCGCCCGTTCTTCGGCTATCTGGCGTTCAACGCCGTCCATGGCCCGCTGCAGCCCCCTCCGGGCGAAAAGATCGCCAACCGGCGCGGCGGCAAACGCCCCGTGCTGCTGGCGAATCTCAAATACTTCGATGCCGCCCTGGGGCGTGTTCTGGCCGCACTCGAGAAAGAAGGAGTCGAAAAGGAAACCCTCGTGCTGTTCTTTGGTGACAACGGCGGCCAGCTCAGCCAGGGGGCCAGCAATGGAGAACTGCGTGCGGAAAAAGGGACGGTGTATGAGGGAGGTCTGCGGGTCCCGGCCCTCGTTTGCTGGCCCGGTCAGCTTCCCGCGGGGAAAGTCTCGACCGACTTCACCTGTGCGATGGATGTCTGGCCGACGTTGTGTGAAGCGGCTGGTCTGTCGCCCGGCCGGCCCATCGAAGAGTTCGATGGCCGCAGTGTCTGGCAGGCCTGGAAGACCGGCGAGAGCGGGAAACGCCCTCCGTTTGTGATGGGGATCCGCGATTACGCCTGCTTCGATCCGCCCTGGAAACTGGTGCAGGGAGGGGGCCGCGAGGGAGAGGTGGAGTTGTTCCAGATCGTCGAGGATCCGCTGGAAAAACGGAATGTTGCCGAACAACATCCCGACGTGGTCGCCCGGCTGACCCAGACGCTGCGGGCCATTCCGGTTGGTGAGGCGGGGCGGCGGAGGAAGAACGCCGAAGGAGGGATGCCCAATCGCAACAAGGGACAAAACCCCCGGAAGCGCGGTGGAGCCAAACAGCCGCAGTCGAAGACCGATTCCTCCTCCTCCGACGAAGGAGCCTCCCGTTGATGTCCCGGTTTTTCCTCCAGACCAGTCACCCGCTGATTTCCGGCACGCTGATCGCCCTGATGGTTGGGGCCGTGGATCTGGATTTGGCAGTGATTCACGCCGCCGAGCTCACCCGGCCGAACATCGTCTTCATTCTGGCCGATGACCTGGGCTGGCAGGATGTGGGGTTTGCCGGGAGCAAGCACATTGACACCCCGCATCTCGACCGGCTGGCCCGCGAGGGGGTTCGCTTCCCGCAAGCGTATGCCAGTGCGCCCAACTGCGCTCCGACGCGGGCCTGTTTGTTGTCGGGGCAGTTCACTCCGCGGCATCGGGTGTTTACGGTGGTCGATTCTCGCCATGAGCCAGGGCAGCCTGGCCACAAGATCCTCTCGACCCCCAGCGAGGCGTCACTTCCGGATGCGACCGACACGGTGGCCGAGGTGTTACAGCGGGCCGGATACGCCACGGCCCTCATTGGGATGTGGAACCTCGGCCGCGGACGTTCGGGGCCTGGCTCTCCGGCCGGGCAGGGATTTGACCTGTACCGCAACCCGAAACAGCTGGGGTTTGACCAGGACGCCTACCGCGATGCTGGGGGACGGGATCTGACCGCGGTGATGACTGACGAGGCGTTGAATTTCGTGGGAAAACACCGGCAACAACCTTTCTTTTTGTACTTCGCGCCGCATGCCGTCCACGGCCCGTATGATCCTCCCCCCGAGTTGCTGCGGAAGTACCGCGACCGGCAGACGGAGGACAGCGGAATCGATCCGGCGTATGCCGCGACGGTGGAGCAGCTCGATCTGCAGATCGGCCGCCTGCTGAAGCAACTCGAAGAGTGGGATCTCGCCCGCAACACGCTGGTGGTCTTCACGAGCGACAATGGGGGAGACTCGGCCAGCGTGGCTCCGCTGCAGGGAGGGAAAGGGACGTTGTACGAAGGGGGGCTACGGGTTCCCGCCCTGATCTGGGGAGCGGGGGTGAGTGCCGGCGGTCGGGTCTGTGACCAGCCGATCCAGTCGATTGACTACTTTCCCACGCTGATCGAGATGGCGGGGGTTGAGCGGGGCCCGGGGCAGCCGTTGGATGGACTGAGCCTCGTGCCAGCGCTGCAGGGAAAGGAGTTGCCGGCCCGCGAGGCCCTGTTTTGGCATTTCCCTTGTTATGTAGGGCGCGGCCGGCCGAGCAGTGCGGTCCGTCGCGGCGACTGGAAGCTGATCGAGAACTTCGAGGATCAGTCGCTGGAGCTCTATGATCTGCGGAATGATCCCGGGGAACGTCGGAATCTGTCGCGGCAGGAACCGAACCGGACCGCCGCGCTGGCCCGGGAGTTGCGGGACTGGCAGCAACGGGTGAACGCTCCGCGACCCTCTGAGGCGAACCCCCGCTATGATCCGTCACAGGCCCGCGCGGGGGGACGGGGAGGCCGGGGTGATGGCAGACCGGGTGAACGGGGGGGCGGCGAACGGGGGCCCGGAAGGAATTGGCGGCGCGGGAGTCCGAGCGGTGTCTGAGGAAGGGGTCTGGGGGATCGGCAAGCATGGTCAGGCCGCCCTGTGGACGGGGTTCGCGGGGCGTCCCGGGGCTTTGGCGTTGAATCTTACGAGGGGTTTGTTACCATACTGGCGAACAGATTGAAGCAGAACGGCGTTGTGCCGCAGTCGGTGGTCCTCGGCAAAAGACGGGCTCCTTAAGGGGGCTGGTGTTTGGGGCGGGGCGGAAGAGGTCGTTCCCGAGACCTTCGGGAGGGCTGATCGAATCGACGCAACTCCCGGCCGCTCTTCGTGTTGAGTCACGTGATGGTACGTGGCGGACGGGGGGCGTTCTGGTTTCAGGCATTAGCAGGAAAGGTCGTGCAGTGTGTCGTTGACTGCTGCGTGACGTTTCGGATCCCAGCAGTTTTCGGCAACCCCGGAAGCACCACGAGTCAGGAAGCAGACATGT
>Ga0315903_10005080_pt1 | contig 17265 bp, 34 predicted proteins | sample LakEriMetagenome_7_FD_203524 | JGI IMG/M metagenome (GOLD analysis project Ga0315903, IMG submission 203524) | Freshwater fungal communities from buoy surface, Lake Erie, Ohio, United States - Buoy 2 MA119 | ecosystem: Environmental > Aquatic > Freshwater > Lake | place: USA: Lake Erie, Ohio...
ATCCTCGTCCGAGAATGATAGTAGTTCGCATTCTTGTGGATGTTCAACATCGTCTTTGTATACGATGAATGTCTCGCATTCGAATTCTACTCTCTCGTTCATTTGACCTTTTCGAAACGATTGGTCTTTGGATATCGTCCCCTCTACAAAGAGGGTGACGAATGTCTTATCATCCATGACGAATTCTCTATCTAATTCAATAAGACCAGAGTCTATGTCATTTATGTAATCGTTCAGAATAATTGCGATTCTCTCGATTTCGTTGTGGTTTAGTTCGATGTTCATATTATTTATCAAATTTGTATTCGTCAGTTGTTAGGTCAGTAAGTGTCTTGATGTTGTGCGAGTAAAAAAGTTCCATAACCATTGTGTCATCTTTTCCGTTACATGACTCAATCAATTGGTCAAATAAGAATGTTGCTTGTGCGTGAGCCAAATAGAGTCTCTCAATCAATTCCTCTTTGCTGATATTCTCTTCGTGAAGGACTGACCAAATTGCATCGTCAATATCCATCTTTTTCGCTAATACCTTTTCAGTAAGCTCCAGGTTAGGCAAGAAGAAGTCTTCGCGCAAGTCATCGAAAGAATCATGACCTTGAAAGTAGTTGACTGCAACAACATCGTTATCGTTTTTGTCTCTCCATTCAGATATCCATCTATCTGACTCTTGAACAAATCTCCATTCGTGATTAACCTTAACAAAACGATTCTGATTCACATTGTATACTTTATCATTCTCACAATCCCAAACACAAATCTCCTCGTCTCTATTGAACGCTTCCGTATAGGTACAATCGTGTTGGAAGATTCTACCTTTCCAATCGAATGTCAAACCGTCACCATCCACAATCATCAGATAGTCTCCGATGGTGAACTTCTCCTCTTTCGGCATCATCTCTTTTAGATTGTCGAATATCTCAAACCAATAGATTTTGCTGAAGGCAAGTCTACTGAAGTAATCTTTCACGCTATTATCTTCTTTCTTGAATACCAATTTCGTAAAGAACGCGCCTAATCGAATTGGACTATTATACTGACGAATGTTCTCGAATGCGTCTTCCAACCATCTTTCGTCATTGTGTATGTACGAAATAATTGTGCTTGTCTCAAGGTTAGTGTATCCATTAACCGTTTGTTCTGCGCCAGGATTGGCTGAATTTAAATTTTTGTTCACGATTTTAAGTTTTAAATTATTGATTTTGATTTTGATTAGTTTTCTTCCTCTTCATAAGATGCGAATCCGAGATCCACAAGAATGTCGAATATGCAAGTCTCGTTTACTTCTAACATCTCTGCAATGTCTCTCGCTTCATTGTCATAAAGCATAAACATCTCACAATCTTTTTGATAGTTCGAGAATTCGTAGGTGAGATATTCTCTCACATTCGTTTCCTCTTGGTAGTTCATCGTCTTGATTCTACGATTGATGTTATAACAAATGTCATAAACGGCATTCATTACCTTATCTTCTTGATGTGTTGTAATGATATTTCGTGCATCCTTCATTTTGTTTTGTTTTAAGTTGTTGATTTGATTTGATTATTTACTATAGGTTAGTTTTGAATTCTCTCCGATGATGTGAATAGATTTAAGATATGCAGTCAGTCTATCGAAGTCCTCGTGCGGAAGGAATCGAATCCATCCATCCTCTTGCAATGCGGATACATAATCCGTATCACATTCCCATATCACATCCTCGTTGCAGTCTTCGATATGACATTGGTACTCTCCTCTCTCGTCAAGGTCAACGATTAGTGTGAAGGCATTGTAATCTTTCTCCTCTCCGCTTTCATAGGCATTCCATTCAGCAAGTTCGTCTTCGTGAACTAACCAAAGGTCACCATCTTCCGATTGCGTTAAGTAGAATAGTTCGTTGGTTGACATCTTGCGAATCTCGTTGTAGTAACAAAGTATGTCATTCCAGTTGTCCCAATACCATTCGCCATCTCTACCATCCTCGTCTAATTCAATTAACATCCTTTTCAGAACATTTGAATCGTTGGTGAAACGATAGGAATGTAGATTCTCATTTCGCATATCCTCTGCGAATTGTTGTGGTATGTAAGTTCCTCTATGACCATCTAAAAGGAAGATGGATTTTTGTAAGTTCATTGTGCTTTTCATTTTTACCAATTGTTACAATTATTTCTTGATGAATTCTTTGCAAATGCTTCCTTGCATATCTGCTCTAATTTCGTGTCTCTAAACGCTCCCCAAGGAGAGATTCCCTTATAAGTTCCGTATTGATATCCGTAAGTATTTACGCTCACCATGTCTTTCGAAATGATGTAGTCAACACAATCTTCCGTTGGTAACGCTCCCTCGATTTTCCCAACTCCCCATTTGGATGTTGGAAACAAGGCAAAGACATCTATCGTCTTCAATTGTCCATATCTATCGCAGTTTGCAGTTCTATAGTAGTTCTCGAATGCTTCGTAGATGTACTTCTTTGTGACTTTCTTTTTCATTGTCTTGATTTTATTGATTAATGATTGTTTCTTCTATCTCTTCCCAATTCGCATCGTAAAAGCTCTCACATTCAGCATCCGAGAATGCTGATGGTTCGAACTCTCCGAATGGATTAATGCTTCCTATTATTTCGAATGTCTTCCCTTCGTGAAGGACTTCTACTATCACTGACTTGTGATTGATGTCAAGGTTGATTTTCATAATTTCCAGGATTAGTGCATTTTAAAAATTTTCGTCTTCAGAGATGTCTTCTCCGTAGTTCAACCAAAGGAATTCCTCTGATTGATTCGCCCACATCACATCGTGATTCCATTTGAGCAAGTTCGTGTATTCCTCACTCGTCTCTATCTCCCATATGATATCCGTAGGGCAATCGTCTATGTGATATGCGTAAGGTGATTGGTTCAACCATTGAAGGTAGTTAATGATGTCTTGCGCTGATGCGTCTTGCTTCAGCATAGGGATTCTTGAATTGTTCATTGTCTTAAATTTTACTTAGATTACTGATTTCTATTTCTACTTTGTTTCCATGTTTATCCGCAACGATTCCTCTCTTGCAATCGTTGTTGATGTATCCAAGGAACAAGTAATCGTGATTGATTTGGTTCAAGCGAACATATTGTCCGCATTTTAAAGGCATCTTTGGATTGCTCATCTTATTAATAGTTGTTTAGTGAATGAAATTCGATTGTCTCAACAAGGTAATCTCTCTCGTCCTCTCTCACATTGTCCCATTCTCCATTACCATTATCGAAGGACTCGCATAGTTCTGCTAAGTAACCAAGTGAAGTCACTTCTTCCCAACACCATCCGCATCCAAAGAACCAATGCTTCTCACCATTGATAATTGTCCCATCGCAGATAACTATCTTCTCTCCATCGTAGGTCTCATATAGAACACCATCTTCGAAGGAAAGTTGTGACTCTGATTCCTCGTTCTGAAATAGGTAGGTCTTCGAGAAGATAACCTTCATTACTTCCTCGCTGAAGTAAGGTTGAGCAAATCCATTCCAACGAAGGTCTGATGAGTAACCAACGAATGTTAAATCCGTATCTGCTCCAATTGTGAAAACTGATTTCTTTTCCATGTCTTAAATTTGTTAAATTGTTAGTGTTTATGCATTCGCCAGGAAATGCGCATTTTAAAATTTTTGATTGTTTTTTCTTGCGTTGTCTCTCGTTATTACTTCCTCAATTGAAGGATTAATGCAATAGCAGATAGAAGGAAGGTAAAGAATGCGAATTCGCATAAGATAACATCTCTCTTAACCATTGAAATAAGGATGATGATTGTACTTATAAGCATACAAGCGAATAAGAATGTTTCGAAGGCAATTGATTTCTTCATTTGTTTGTTGTGTTAAGTTTAGCGAAATGTGTAGACTCGAACTACACGATGCATATTGTATATACACCTCTCCAAGCATTTCAGATTATTTCCATGATGTCAAAGAACTACGGCCTTTATACGCTTTTCCGTTATCTGCGTCCCAACTTTACTGCTTTCGTTTCCTCTATTAAGTTTTTACTCCGTTCGTATATCCTACTTGCTGTAGTCAAGGTTGTTGGTTGCTCCTCTTGTTATTTATATCAATTTGGTAGTTGCTCTCTTTAATTCCTCACTTTAGATATTCACATATGTAAAGGCATATAACTATTCAGTTGCGGAGTAATAACCAATTTTTCAATGTTCGCCATTCCGTTGAATGCTCTGCAATACTACAAACAATATTCAAAACATTACAAATCGAAATTGATGCATTCTTGGAATCCTAACGTAAAAGCCTGGAAATGATCATTTTAACCCACAAAAAAAAGTGCATATTTCAACTGTTTTTGTGTATCAGCACTCAAAATGACCTATAATAAATGAGCGAAAAAGGATTTAGGATGCACCAAGATTTCCTCGCAATTGTGCATGGAATTTTCCTTAACTGAATGTTGTGGTGAATATGCCTATATGAAATGTTGCTAACCTTTCGACAAGATGGTTCATGTATTTACGAACAATGTTATGAACAACGAATGCGGAGAGGATGCCTACGAAATGTGGTGTGAATATGCAATAGGTAGTGCGAATAGTTACGAACAAAGTTGTTCACATATAATATTACGGCAGTACTGCTGACCATACGCGATTCGTGACGGCAATAGAGCAACGATATAGTGCTGACCATGTTGCACCATTGCTATGCGATTTGCGTTGCTTGTTGCCTATCCTATTGCGCTGAGAAACGGATGCGATGCTGATGTTGCTGACCGAACACGATGCAGCTTTTGCCTGGGGGTGGGTTCGCAAATCCTGATCTCCGACCGGATCGCGTGGTGGGATGATGCGATGGAAACCCCCTTCCCCCCACATCTTGCCTATTTCCCTTTTTGGATTTGGTTATCCCTCGATTCCCTTTTTACGGCTATATAAAGATACGAAATGTATTGTAAAGATTATAATAATAAGGGGCGAAATGCGGTTTGTCCATCGGTGAGTATCCCGATTCTATTGAGTTTGTAATTTTTGTAATGGGGGGGGTGGTGTCGCAAAATGCTTTTCTTGCATAATGCTGATCAGTTTGTGGGGACCAGGTCTAAAAAAAATTTTTTTTTCTGGAGTGTAGACTATGTGTCTACAGTTGGGTAGTGGTACTAACCAGTTGGTTTTATATATTTGTAAAAAAATATAGTCGTGAAAACAAACAAGAACAAAAACGCTCGTATGGAGAAGAGGGCAGATCGTTTGACTGCCAAGGCTAACAAGATCACTGGTAAGGGTTCTACCTCGCTTAACTTGGTTTCTGGTGACAAGAGTGCCACTATTAAAACTTCTGCTAACACTAAGAAGTCTGACCGTCTACTTAACCGCGCTAGTGTGTTGAGGGGGAAGGCTATCTCAGACCCTTTTGAGAAGGCGAGATATATTTCCAACTTGCCTGAGGGTACTTTGAAGAAGAAGTTGACTAAGCAAGGTCCTATAGACAAGATCCACGCTAGAAGGGTTGTGAAGAAGTTTAACAACTCTCCCATTGGTCCTATAAAGCGTTAAGTCGGCTACAGATTGTAACCACCTTGATGGTGTCAACAAAATGGTCTTAATTCGGCAAACTTCCGAGTTTGGCCATGTTTTGTTACGGAGTTTGGCAAATAGGGGTTGGGGATTATTATCAACGATAAGCCTGATTGTGGTGACAATTATCCACAATGTTTTGTCTCAAAAGTTTACTATAATTGCGACAGATGTCCGTTTATATCGGACAGGTGTTATAAATAACATCTAACCCATACTATTGTGTGGGATCGCTGACCGTAAACCAATATTTTGACTTTAATGACTGAGGAGTCATACTATAATGTGACTTATGTGTCACAATTTTTCGTGTTTTTGTGACTTGTAAGGGACTTTTTATTTCTTTCTACTCGCCTTGACTCTTTTCTTGTCTGCCTTGAACTGTTCGGACTGGGTGTAGAGCTTACCAGCCTTCTTGTCCTCTCGGTACATTTTGTTAGCAGACTTCTTTGCGTCACCTTCCTTCCACTTCTTTCCGTAGGCGAACTTCTCTGCTCTCTTGGCTGACTTGAATCCGACTACCTCTCCTCTCTTCAATGCCTCATCGTATGCCTCTTGAGGCTTGTCTTCGAGGTTGGTCCATGTCTTCCCACCATTGTTAGGGAAGATGGTTGGGTTTACTTCGTATGGTCTCTTTCTGTTTCCTGTTTCTCCAGAGGAGAGGAGGACAGTTGATGAAGGTCCTTGTGCGTTCTTCATGGGAGTAACCCCTTTTCTCATGTCTCTGAGTGCCTTTACCTTACGAGACACGATGAGTCCATCCTTGGTGCGAGGTTTCTTTGGTCCTGGGTTGAAGTAGTCTTGTGCTTTCATGTTGTAAATTTATAAAAAAAAAGCCTCTACCGAGGCTTCTCTAGTGTAGAATATTTTCGTTATGGCTTACTTTTATAACTTGGATATTTATTTGCAAGATTCTTACGAACACCATTCATTACGTTCTGCTTCACCTCTTCACTACCCTCTCTCATCGCTCTTTTCATTACCGGGGCAGTATTTTTAGATAGTTTTTTCATTACATCTTTTTTAACTGCAGCTTCTTTATTAACTGCTGCTCTATTAATTTTTTTAGATTCTTGATATGTGGCTTTATCTTGACCTTTATAGTAAGTTCCTCCTTTATATTGAAGACCACCTGTTTTGTAAATTTTAGTTTTATTTCCAGACGCGTCTTTTCTATTGACAACCATATTTTGAGCCATCTTTCCGCTACCTCTATCAATCTTAGTAGTCATTCTAGTTACACTTTTTTCTCCTGTAACTTTATTTTTGCCTACACCTCTATGGATACTAATATCTGGCTTGTTCTTTCTTTTTATATCTATAGTAAGATGTTTTTCCTTAGTGAACTTTTCTGGGTACAAATTTGTCTTAGTGCGTTTGATTTGAATTTTTGGAGGCATGGTATTAGTTTTTGTTTATTATTAATAATACACAAATATACAATTCATCACTTATCTCCCAAAATTTCTTTGAGTTGAGAGAAAATATCTGTTTGAGTCTGTCCCCAGAAAAAATCGCAAGTTCCATCCTCCTTGATTGGAGGCTTTGCAAAATAGGCTTGGTAGTATTCGTTTTGAGGTGCTGTAAATCTATGGCACTTCTCTTTGTGGGGACAATTTGTCCCTTCGCACATTGTTATGTCACTCATCTCCAAATTTTTCGTTGTAGTATGACTCTGCATTTCTATTATAAAATGAATCGCTTGAAGACTGTTGGTCGGTTCTACCTTCACGATAAGCCTCAATTATCTCCTCCTTGTGCATTGATTTGGCTTGTTCGAGTATCTTTTCAACGTATTCATACACCTCGCTCTCAAAGCCAAGTTTCTCGCTAATTTGTTGGAAAAAAAAGTCTAGAGAAGTTTCTTTTTTATTATTCATATCTTTTTGCTTAATTTCATAGTTTTCACCATCGTCACATTTCTCGCACATGGCAAGTTGATTATTAGCACACGAGTCGAATCCAAACTTACACTCCAACCCACTTTGTTTTGTTTCTAAGTGGACTACCCGGAGTCCCCACATTAGGTTATACATCGCTGCTGATCTTCTTGCGTACTCTTTGGAGAGTCCCTTCTCCTTTTGGAAAAGGTCTACCATCCAGTCCATCCATTGCTGTTCCTGTTCGGGAGTCATGTCCCAGTCGTAATACCATTGGTCCTTACGTCCGAGTACATCCTCGTAGGTTACGTTGTGTCCTGCTATCGAGAACATCTTGTCTACTATTTCCTTGATGATTTCCTGATCGGTCTTTCTCTTGCGTCTCATTATTCAAATGTATTTGTGTAGTATTCCTCAAATTGCTTCTCGAAGATCTTTTTTAGGCGAGGGACTTTGGTAACATGGGCGAGGTACAGGTCCTTCATCTCCTGCTTATGCATCTCCCTTACCTCCTTGAGTACGGCATTCCACTCCCACTTATCTCTTGGGGTTTCCCATAGTATTTCGAAGAGGACATCTACCGAGGTTTGCTTCTTGTCACTCATAGATTTTAGTTTTAAAGTTACACCCGACTTTAGCTTGGTGTTGTGTTCAAGCACTACCTTAGCAATCTTAAACAGCTACTTGCAATGACTTGTACTTCGTCTGCAAGGGACTCTTCGTGGCGCTTCTTTCGAAGTGAAGGTACAATTATTAAAAAATGCTGTTAGCTGTACTCAAGGGTAACATACACCACATCTATTATGAGGAGACGCTCTGTGTGGCTGCATTTTTATTTTTCCTTCTTATTCATTTGAGAGAGTACCCACGTCAAAACCTCTAACTTAATCTCATCAGAGATATCTTCGCTAAAGGTCTTGCGGAGCATTCGCTCATAAATCAGTTGCTTCACTATCTTCACTAGAAGGTGCTGTTTTTATTGCGTTAAGGAAAGCCACAGCCTCTTGTTGGAACTCCGGATCTTCTCTCATAGCGTTTAGAGCATCGTTTGCAACAGAGGTCAACTCTTGAGTTAGTCCTGTGAAAGATTCGAGAATTTCCTCGTTGGTTAACTCCATGTTGAGTGCCAACAACTCCGTTAACAACTTGTGACACGAGAGAGCAAATTCTTGCATGGTCTCGTTCGTTACTCTTAATTTTTGCATTTTGTGTATTATTTTCACAAATATACAAAAGACATTAAAATAACAATTAATAAGTTTTCAACAATACGGATTATAGATTTGGAGGAAGTTTGTATTCCTCTCCGCTGTCCTTTGCCTTTTGGTAGTCGTTGACAATGTCACAGAGTTTGACTTTCTTCCCAACCTCGGGACATCCAAGTTGGTGAGCGTTGTAGTACCCACAGACAGGGCATTTATACTTTGGCTTTTTCATGATCCGCAATATAAGCACGTTTCGTCATCATCCTCAATAGAATGTGCCTCATTATTGATACGGATTGCTTCCATTTCGATTTGAGCGTCTGTCCACTCTGGGTGGAAGGCTCTGATTTGTGACTTGAGGAATAGTAACTCGTTCATAGACTTAAATTTTAGGTACACAAAGATACGGAGAGAAATATATTTCTATATCTTTGTTTAGATAAAAAATTACACTATGGCAAAGGTTCAGTCTACAAGCAGTTTTAAGAAGAAGCCGAAGGTTAGAAGACCCGGTGTTATCGCAAAGACAAAGTGTTCTTGCTCAAAGAACTCTAAGAACTATGTTAAATCATATAGAGGTCAAGGGCGATGAAAAAACAGATGCTTAAAAGAAAGGATGGTAGCGTGTCTCCAAGAGGACTTTGGGACAACATTCGTGCTAACAAAGGATCAGGCAAGAAGCCTACTGCCGCTATGTTAAAACAGGAGAGGGTTATTAAGTCTCAAACCAAAAAGAAAAAGTAATGGCTAAGACACCAGCGTGGACTCGTAAGGAAGGCAAAGACCCAAAGGGTGGCCTCAACAAAAAGGGGGTGGCCTCTTATAGAGCCGCTAATCCCGGATCTAAGTTACAGACCGCTGTGACTACCAAACCATCTAAACTAAAACCAGGTAGTAAGGACGCTAATAGACGCAAGTCTTTTTGCGCTAGAATGTCGGGTATGCCAGGTCCAATGAAAGATGAAAAAGGAAGACCGACAAGAAAAGCACTTTCTCTAAAAAAGTGGAACTGTTAATAAAAAAATAGTATATTTGTGTAAATATTTAAAGAGATGGTTACAAGTACTACAGGTTTAGAAGGATCTACAAATGCCAAAAGAGTAATAGCTTCTGGAGCTACAGGTTTATATGACTTCTACAAAATAAAATATATTAAATCAGTCATTGTGCAAGGAATCACAAGCACAATACCAAACGTATCTCCAACACAGGGTTCGGTTGTTGCTGCTAACGATGGGTTGGATGCGGATGTTGAAAGTTATGTTGCAAATAACTTCCCATTTGACGTTGACTACATGAACACCACTAGTTATTTATGTTACGAGGTAGACAGAGATGTAATGAATGCTGCAGGCGCATCTGTCACCTACTTACACGCTCAAGTAGACGTGTATGAAGTGGTTCAGTCAACTAATAATTTAATTGTTAAAATATAAATAAAATGAAACAACCATCAGTAAAAACACGCAAGAACCTTTTAGGTCGTGACGTGAAGATTACTCGCGCAGGTAATGAGAAAACTCGTGAAGTAACTGGCAATCGTGTAGCCAAAACAACAGTAACTAAGGACATTAAGACTGGAGGAAGAAAAATAACTACAAGTAAGATGGTTGTTTCTCCTAGAGAGCAAATGGTCGATGTTATTAACAAGACCAAGTACACTGGAGCAGCAGGCAGAAGTCGTATGCTTGATGTTAATCCTGAGACAAGTAGAAAGAAAAAGACTGCTAAGGCGTTTAATGTAAACCCTGAAAAAGCAAAGGTTACTAAAAACAAACTCTCAGTTAGAGAGAGTGCTAAGAAGGCGTATAAAGGATCTAACTTACCTCGTAGATACAATGGCTAAAATAATTACACGAAAAAACTTGTTGGGTCGTGATGTTAAAATCACAAAAAGCCCAAATACTAAAACTCGTGAAGTTACAGGAGACTTCGTTGCTAAAAAAAAGGTTAAGACTAATTTGAAGGGAACAACTCAAATTAGAAACCCATTTACAGGCACGAAGCATTTTGAAAAGGTGGATATCGGTAAAAGAGTTTCTACTAGTAAAATAAAGGTGAATAGAAAAAACGATTCTATTGACGTTACTAATAAAACAAAGTATACTGGATCTGCTGGTAGGACTAAAAATTGGGATGATAACCCAAAAACTAATAGAAAGAAATCTACTGTAAGAACTTACATGGAAGATCCTAACACTGTAAGTAGAGTTAAAAAAAATATACCTTTAGAGGAAAAGGCTGCAAAGGCATATAAAGGAAAAAACTTACCAAGAAGATATTAAACTATGGCTACAAGTATCGACAAGAAGAAAAAGGCTGAAAATCCAAATAAGGACTATAGAGGTAGAAGAAATATCTTTGGTCAAGTTAAGGATAAGCAGACAAACATCACAACTGAAAGAGATAATAAAAGAGGTACAACTACTACTCGAAAAGAAGTGGTTAAAACTCGTTCTATCTCTCCAAAAAGAACTGTGGTTGTTAGAAGTGGAAATACAACCAACCCTGAACTTGGGTACAAGGGTATATGGAAATCAAAGGGAGATGTAAAAGCCGTTAAAACAAAAAATGTAGATAAATTCTTGAAAAGAAAAGATGGAAAATATATGCCTTCATCTAATCCTAATCAAAGAGTTTTGGTAACCAAAAAAGATATAGAGGTTACGAAAAAAAGAGACGCTTTTGCTACAAATAAAAAAGCACAAGAGAATGCTCGTAAGAATAACAGCACTATTTTAGATAGTGATAAAGTTAACACCATGAGTGGTAAAAAAGTTGAAAGAAGTGCTTTGAATAAAACAAGGACATATAAAGCAAAACAACTTCCTAAAAGAGTTGCTGTAGGTATTCAAAATGCTGTTGTGGCTTATGGAATGGGATCAGGATTCAAACCTTTATACGGAAAAAATAAAAAATAACATGGCTATTAAAAAAATATCAAAAATGAGTGCAACTCCTAAAAGCAACTCTCCTAAAAGCACACCTACTCCAGGAAAAAGAGTTGTAGAGAAGAAAGTAAATCCATACACCACAAAACCAGTAGTAGGGAATAAAACTTACATCAGAGGAGGCGTTAAGTTTATACAAAACTCAGACGGAACTTATAGAAAAGGTTAAAAAACATTAAACAATGGCAACAATGAAAACAACTGCGAAGACTAACCCTATTACAGGAGATCCAACATATCCAGGAAGCACCGGGTCAAAACGTGAGCAAAGAAAAAATGCTGCTGGTGAATTAACTAGAAGACAAAATAAAGCGGTAAACCAAGGTATTGAAAAGCAAAAAGGTAAAATTGAATACAAAGGTGTACCTGAAACTAAAAAACCAAAAGATTGGAGAGATAAAGTTAAGCCAGATAAAGGTGGTAAAAAGAATATGACTACAACCAATCCTAACAAGAAAGGAAAAGGTGGTTTCAGTATTGTTCCAAAGTCTTGTCGCGGTCCAAAAGAATGGACTAGATAGAGTCTCGGTTCATAAAGATAGACTTGATTGAATCGTAAGAAGTTTTGAATAGGCGTGGGTTTCCCATGCCTATTTCTATTATAACGTAATCCGTAATCAACTCGTCAATCTGTCGTATAGACATCACGTCCCGAATGTCGAACATAGTCCTCACTAACTGCTCTGTTGGAGTTAGGTCGAAGAAGGTTATATCACCACTATTGGTTAAAACCTCCTCTGCTTCGATATAATAGCCTTTAATCAACATTTGGTCTTAGTATATATCTGATTAATCTTCGTAGGTTCTTTGCGTCTCTATAGGAGAGAGGAATCAATTGTCTGCCCTTGTCGTTGGTTATGGCAATATCAACCCCTGCGCCATTGGCCCATTCTGACACTTCTAAAAACTTTCCCTCCTCCTGATCGTGGAAGAAAGTCTTCTTAATTTTTTTTGTGTGCATTTTCTTTAAATTTTAATAGTTGATGTTGGTCGAGAACATACGAGTCACCTGTCCCGAGGTTTCGGATGTTCTCTTCTTTTTTCACATCTTCTGAACGAGAGTATCCAGCGAAACGGATCGTGTAATCATTTTCCACTATGGCAAGTACATACATATCCATCGGCTGAGAGTTTAACTTGACAATCATGCGACCTTGAGGAAGGCGAGTGCTTTTGATATCTATTGTCAAATTCTTATACACGCAGTCTGGTTGACCTGCTGTATCATCTCCAAAAGATAGGCTGAAGTGAATGTTATGCCACTTGCAGAATGCGTATTCAGATAGGCATCCATCGAAGTCTATTTCATACCCCGACTTATCTGAGGCGAACTTCTGATCCACCACATTCTTCTTCCTGCTTACAAATGCTCTTGTAGAGGCGAGAGTTCTCAAAAAGTGAACCTCTGATTCGTTTAATGTAATTGTCATGACTGGAATCCTTTTTCGTTATCATCACCTCCAAAGTAGGAGAGGAATACTATTACTGCTGTTATGATTACAGCTGCCATTAGAAATTTATTCATAGTGTTTGTTTTTTATAGTCCGCAATATCCAGAGTCGCAGTCGTTGAAGTCCTCATCAAAAAGATCCAACTGCATCTTGTAGTTCTTTATCTTTTCGTATGTGATTCCGTTTTTAAACGTGCAGTTGTTTTCCTGCTCCATTCTCATGAACCAATCAAACTGCTTCTCATCCCTCTTGCTCATATGGTTGAGGAATATCTCGTTACGATGGAAACAACCTACGCAATTGTTCTTATAAGCGAAGCGAACAGGCTTGTCCTTCCAGTAAGTCTCTACAGCGTCCTTGAATATTCCGTCTTCGATCAGGGGGAATGAGACACTTCGATATGGCAATGTCTTCCACTTCTTCCTTCCGTTCTTTTCGCCTACCTTGAACTTAAACATCTCAATTCCGTCTTCAGCCTTATTCAGCATAGTCCTAGCACGACTCATTTCGTTTGCTCGGAATCCAATCCTCATGTCTACAGGAAGTTCTGTGTTCTCGTAGCACCATTGGGCAATAGGCTCAACCTTCATTTTAGAGGTGCAGAATCTTCTTGTCACATTGGGCAAGTAGCCTCCAGACTTCTTAATGACTTGCTCAAATGTTGTCTCACTTAGCCATATGATTTCTTGCCCAATAAACTGCTCGAGGTCCAACATTGTGTACACAATTGTATCCTCTTCAAGAGTTCCAATGAATTCCTTTCCGATCTTGTCCGAAACAATTTGCCTCACCTTCTCGTCAGGAAACAGAACTCTCTTATCATCTGTACGCACGAGAGAGAAGACATTGTAGTCAGCCGGGTAGTGAACCGCTAAATACGAAGATGTCTTCCCTCCGCTTAAACTATTAACTATCTTCATTCAGGATCTGTTGTTGTGCCTACAGTTGTTGGGTCTACATACACTGTGTCTCTTGGTATGTAGGTAGCCTTAAACATTTGGTGGTCTTCTTTTTGTACTGGGTGGTAGTTACTTATATCGCAACCTAATGCAAGGCAAGTTATGATAACCGACAATAAGAATATAAATATTTTTTTACTTTTTGTTGACATTATTTTGTTCATTAATTAAGTCACTTACTTCTTGAATTCTACCTCCTATCCAAGCCATCACAGGTACAGCCATTGAGTTGCCCATTGCTTTGTACCTTGGCCCATCTGGGGACTCTGGTTTTTTTCGGTATGGGATGTTTGTAAAGTTGTCGGGGAATCCTTGTAACCTCTCACACTCGACAGGAGTTAGTCTTCGAACTCTAGAGTTTTGGATTGTACCACCAGTATGGTTAATGTCAGAAGCGGAAGACGAGATAGTTTGAGAAGTTCGGTCATTAACGCTCATGTTGTACATATCAACGGCAATACCTTTTTCAGAAACAACTAAGCCTCTTCCGTCTATCAAATCCTGGTTACCCATTCCTTTATAATCTCGCGCTAATAAAGATCCCATTGTTTCAGAATCATTTGGTGGCAACCACTTTGTTTCAGAAACTATTGGTGTGTTACCACCGCCTGTACCCCAACGAGATGTTACTGTACTACTCGTCTCTCCCATTTCCTTAACTCTGCTGTCATTAGGATGATTTTCGTAAACATCTTTCTGAATTACCGCAGAGAAGTGTCCTTTGTCAGGCATATATTGATCGTGACAGCGAGTGGTTAGACTTGCGGCTGTTTGCCCACCATCCCACCATGAGTCTGGTTCTACAACAGATACGGTTGATCTAACATCCCCAACATCAAAACAATTCAGAGTATTTGACACATCATCTTCAACCCAAGTTTCTAATCCGTCTTTGGTTGTTGCTCGGCTTGATTTACGGTATGTAGCAGGGCCTCCTTCAATCGATCGGGTAACTTTTTCCCTCTTACCTCTGCTCTCCGCAATATGCCTGCACAAGCTTTCTGACTCAAATAGAACCGCTGCGGCAGGTCTCCAGTCTCCAAGATATCCGACAACAAAGATTCTTCTGCGTCTTTGTGGGATTCCAAAGTGTTGAGCGTCAAGAATTCTGTAGGCGAACCCATACCCGAGTTCCCCCAACGCCCCGAGGAGGGAAGCAAAATCTTTTCCTCCGTTACTTGACAAGACACCGGGGACATTTTCCCAAACGATCCACTGGGGTTTTGCTTTGTTAGCAATGCGACAGAATTCAAGGGCCAAGTTGCCACGAGGGTCTTCCATTCCTTTTCTGAGACCTGCAACGGAGAATGATTGGCAGGGAGTTCCTCCAACGAGAACATCGATAGTTGTTTCATTAAATATAGGGTTTGAGTGAATTAAAGTCATGTCCCCTAAGTTGGGAACTTCTGGATAATGGTGCTGTAGGACAGCTGATGGGAAAGGTTCTATTTCTGAAAACCATTGCGCCTTCCAACCTAGTGGATGCCAAGCCATCGTAGCGGCTTCTACTCCCGAACATACTGATCCGTATCTCATTTGTTTTTTATTTTTTCGATTGCACTTTTTAAATAAACAGCCATGTCAAGGCACTCCTCGTAGGCTTCTTGTAACCACATGAGGTGGTCATAATCAGTTCGGTCCACCGTTGTTCCGTATTGGAGATACCCTTTCTTCTCACGAATTCTAAGGTCATCCATTAACTTGGTAAGTATCTTGGAGTCCTTAATCTCGTAGTGAGGTTCTATGTTGTGGGTACTATTCTGCTCCATAAGTCTCATAGTGTTTACGAATAATATCTTGAACAAACTTTTGTTTTATTTCATTCCAATCACTTGTATCCGTCTCGTCCTTTGACAAATGAGCAGACACTCCGTAAATTGTTCCTTCCGCAGTTACAGATTTAACCAGGGTGTATTCATACTTCACATCTAAAGTGATTTCTCCTCTAAAGAAATATTCTGTCTTGTGTGGCTTTTGAATTGTGATTTCCATAGTTTATTTTTGAATTTTAAGTTTAAAGTATAGGTCTGAAAGTGCTTCTTTAGGCTGAGGATATCCGTTCTCTTCCATCTTCTCAACAAAATATTGTATCAACATCCTATCCTTCCAAGATGTCTCAACAGTGTCTTCAAATGTTCTAATGCCATGCAATACTGTAGCGTGGTTTTTATTTTCAAACTCACTACCAATACCCCCTAGTGTAACTGGCAATGTCTTGTGCATCATCCAATAAACTAGTTGTCTATAAAGAACATTCTCTCTCTTTCTATTAGAATCACCTGGCGAGTTATAAACCTTCATAGCAATGTCTTTCATTAGGTTAATATAATTCCTCATATTAGTCCCTATTGAGACATTGTAAATCACATGGCTAATTTTATCAGCCTCCTCCTTTAAATGAGGGACGAAGATTACCAAGTCATGAATAAACATTTCTTTCTTTTCGTTTGGCACATACTCTAAAATGTCTCCAAAACGAACTTTTCTTTCTTTTACTTCCATTCTTATTGTTATAGGTTATTAAAAATTTCTTTAACTTGTTCTAGTGTGTGTCTTTGGATGAAATCCCAGTAGACGAACTTGTACAGATTTTGAAAATATTTGCGTTTGTAACTTTGAGTGTTGATCGGCTTGTCGATGCCAAGTTCTTTACAAGTCCTTTTATTCGCTTTAGTCTTAATTTCATCATTTACCTCTTTGTTGATTATGTTATTGTTTCGCAAATATCTAACATTCTTTTCACAAAATCCAAATAAAACTTCAACTATTTCAACATATTTTTTATCAACACAGATATAAACAGCCTCAATGTTTTCGTAGAAGTCTTGTTTTGAGCCAATTAACTCTCCGTCCTTCAGTTTAGTTATTGCAACTTGACGAAGGCCATACTGAAATGCTGGATCAGAATGGTATGTCTTCGTCTTCATATTCTTGTTGTCTTGTTTCGTATTCGTCTAATAGGATTCCTCTACTATCATCACCAACCTCTGCAAACCTTTTTGTCTTCACATCGTAAATGAAAGGAACTTCTCCAACCCGGCCAATGAAGGACCAACGTATCTTTTGAATGTTGATGAGAGTTTGCCCAGACACATAGTCTCGATATGCAACGAAGCCATTGTCACACTTGTTGAAGAAGTGAGCAGATCCGGCTATGTCGTAAAGAGTAGGCATAACATACACTCCGTTCTCCTTCCTGATCTTTGTAGGGTGTGCAATGACAAATACATGGACTCCGTAACGATCCTTGAATCGTTTAACCTTTGTGAGTGCCTCTGAGATATACTGT
>Ga0315903_10005081_pt1 | contig 17265 bp, 15 predicted proteins | sample LakEriMetagenome_7_FD_203524 | JGI IMG/M metagenome (GOLD analysis project Ga0315903, IMG submission 203524) | Freshwater fungal communities from buoy surface, Lake Erie, Ohio, United States - Buoy 2 MA119 | ecosystem: Environmental > Aquatic > Freshwater > Lake | place: USA: Lake Erie, Ohio...
GCATGCATCCGAGTACAACCCGCCTTCCAGAAGTGCCCGTGCGCATGAGGATGAAATACGCAACTCGACGGTGCACCTGCCACTTCTCCAAGGCAATGGCAAGCAAGAAGCCCCCGAGGAAGAGGTATACAAACGGAGACCCGTATGCTGCGGTAACTTCCTCCATTGCGAGCACCCCGGTGGCGGGAAGCAACACGATGGGCAAAAGAGATGTGACCGCAATGGGCAGGACTTCTGCAATCCACCACACCAGCATCCACAGGACGGAGGCCACGGCCCAAGCGGCACCAGTGGAAGCTCCGGTCACCGCGGGCAGCAATGCCCCGCTCGCAAGGAAAAGCACCGGACCGACCCACAACAGTTGGCGCTTCATGGGGTCGGCAGTTCAAGAATTGCGTGCACCGGCAAATGGTCTGAAATGTAGACCCCCCACTTGATGTGCTCGTCTGCGCAGGTCCACGCAACCGGTGCCCCGCGCACGAAGATGTGGTCGATGCGCGGTGCTGCCGCGAGATGCGCAGGAAGGAAGGTGGAGAATGTCCCGTAGGATGGCCTGCATCGGTACTCTGCAGACGTGTAGGCATCCTGAAGCTCCGCCAGATCGCGCAACAAACGCACCTCTTCGCTTTCTGCCGGGGCATTCAAGTCGCCGATCACCAAACTCACAACATCCGATGCCCAACCAATCCAACCGGCCAGCAGCGCCGCAGAGCCGGCGCGGGCCTCGCTGCTCTCGTGGCACCAGTGGGTGTTGATGATGCGCACCATGCGGCCCGAGATGCGGTCGTGGAACACACCGATGGTGGCAATGCGCGGCAAGGACGCCGACCAACCGATCGAACCCGGCACGAGGTAATCGGGGGAAAGCCAGCGGACTTCGCCGTTGAGGAAGTCCAGGCGTTCGGGGTTCCAAAAAATCGGACAGGCCTCCCCGCCCCCATCGGCGTCGCGGCCGGTGCCGAAGGAAGAGAAATGAGGCAGGTCGGCGCGCAGGTCCTGCATTTGGTTCGGCAATACCTCTTGAAAGCCCACGAGGTCAAAACCGGCTACAGCGGCGGCGACTTCACGGTGCCGGTCCGCCCACTTCAACGTGTCCGACGGGTTGTCGTAGCGCACGTTGAACGTGGCCACCCCCAACTCATGCCACACCGTGTCCGGAGCAAGCACCGCCATGGAACGTGCAAAAATCGCAGGAACGAGGGCGGTCCACATGCCTGCAAGATACCTTCTACATCCGACCTTTGTGGCCTTGAAACGCACACGCATCTTTCGCAAAGGCGAGGAACTCGAACTGACCATCGAGCGCTATGCCTTCGGCGGCCAGGGCATCGCTCGAGTGTCTACGGAGTCCGGGCAGTTCACGGTCTTCGTGGAGAATACCTTTCCCGGACAGCTCGTGCGGGCGCGTGTCGTCGCGTGCAAGGCCCGGCACGCAACGTGTGCGCTCATCGATGTGGTTCGCCGTTCACCGGATGAAGCAGATACGGGATTTCAGGAAATCCCGGGGGCTCCCTATGCCCGCGTGCCGATCGATGTGCAACGGAAGTTCAAGGAAGAAACGGTGCTCGAGCTCTTTGCGCGCATCGGAGGGATTGAGGATGTCGAGGCGGTGCATGCGGGGTGGGTAGCGTCGCCCGCGGTTTGGCACTACCGCAACAAGATGGAGTACAGCTTCGGCGCCATCGTGCACAATCCAGCAACGGGTGAAAAGGAGGACCGCTTCGGGCTAGGGTTCAAGCGGCGGGGGACGTGGTGGGCCATCGAGAACCTCGACCGCGACAGCGGCTTGTTCGACCAGGACGTGGAAGAAGGCCTGGCTGAGATTCGCACGTGGTGCGAAGCGACCGGACTCCCCCCCTGGCATGCTCCACGGCGCGAGGGATTTTACCGCTTCCTCGCGGTGCGCAAAAGTCGAAAAACCGGGGGGCTTTTGGTCAATTTGGTCACCACATCCCACGGTATAGAACGCTTTGACTTGGAAGGATTTACCGCGCTGCTTCGGCACCTGTGGGGAACCCGCCTCGAAGGTTTGCTGCACACCATCAACGACGACACCGGAGAGCGCGTGGAGGCCCGGGACGGACAACGACGGTTGGTCACCGGGCGTGAACACCTCGAGGAAACGTTGAACGGGCTGACGTTCCACGTCCAGATGCCGAGCTTCTTCCAAACGAACCCTGCCAGTGCCGAAATGCTCTATGCAGAAGTGGTTCGTGCGGTTCAAGAAGGCCCGAAAGACGGGGCTGTGCTCGACCTGTTTTGCGGCACCGGAACCATCGCGCAACTGATCGCTCGCGGAACCGACGCGGAGGTGGTCGGGGTGGAACTCGCAGAAACCGCCATCGCAGATGCAGAAGCCTCCGCCGCGCGGAATGGCCTCGGGCGCATCCGCTTCCATGCCGCCGATGTGGGCAAGTTCCTCGATGCCCATCCGGAATACGCCGGCCGCATCGCATGCGCGGTGGTGGATCCGCCGCGCGCCGGCATTGCGCCGAAGACGTTGCAAAAGGTCATCGCGTTGGGCGCACAACGCATCGTCTATGTGTCGTGCAACCCCGCAACGCAAGCCCGCGATGTGGCCGTGTTGCAGGAAGCAGGATACCGATTGAAGCACTTGAAACTCGTCGATCAGTTCCCGCATACCGCCCACGTGGAAACCATCGCCATCTTTGAGCCAGAATGAGCAAGACCCTGATTCTCACCGCGGACCAAATCGAGCGCAAGCTGCAGCGCATGGCGCGGGAACTCCTTGAGGTGCATGCCCACGCCCCGGAAGTGGTCCTCGTGGGGATTGCAGGGCAGGGGGAGGCCGTGGCCGAACGTTTGGCCCGCATCCTGGCAGGCATCGCCCCTGAAATGCGGACCGTGCGCATGACCCTGCGCCTGCACAAGCAAGATCCAGCCGGCAAACCTGCGGAGTTTTCCGCCCCCCACGAAGTGCTGCGGGGAAAGGCCGTCGTCGTGGTGGACGACGTGCTGAATTCCGGGCGCACCCTGATCCATGCGGTGCGTCACGTGTTAGACGCTGGCGCAGAGCGCATTACGGCCGCTATCCTCGTCGACCGCATCCACCGTTCCTTCCCTGTGCGCGCGGATATATGCGGGTTGTCGCTGAGCACGACCCTCAAGGAACGCATCGAGGTACAGGCTGCGGCCGATGGCCCTGCAGCGACCGATGCGGCTTACCTCGTCGACTGAAGTCTGAGGGCGAGGGCTTGCACCTGTGCTTCGCTCGGTGCGCGCCAAACTTCGAGCGCCCGCGCATACACGGGACGACGCTTGAGCCAAAGCGCCCGCGCACGGCCTTCCCAGTCCGGCCCGGCCAGCAAAGGCCGGGTATCCCGCTCCGACGACAACCGCGCCGCCAGCTCTGGCCATGCCACGTCGAGCCAAATCACCCGCCCCGTCGTTTCGAACAACGGCCACACCCCGGGCAATTCCGGTGTGCCGCCGCCGGTGGCGATGACGTGGGGCGCCGTCAACCCGGCCACGCGCCGCACCTCCTCCGCCTCGAGGGCCCGGAACCCCGCTTCGCCCAGTTCGTCGAATAAGGCAGCCACGGTGCGGCCGGTTGCGGCTTGTAAAGCGGCATCGAGGTCGATCAGCGGCAGGCCCAGCACGTCCGCCGTGCGGGCAGCCCAGTGCGATTTGCCCGCACCCATGAAGCCGATGAACCACACATGTTGACCGGTTTGCATGCACGCAAGGTAGTGGGATTCAGTCAATTTGGCGCGCGGAGCGCGAAAAGCCTGACAACTTGTCCGCCCACCATCCGTGGCGTACCCTTTGCCCGACCACGGAAAACTCTCCCCATGGATATCGGAAATTTCACCCTGAAAAGCCAAGAGGTCATCGACCGTGCGCAGCAGGAAGCGCTGGCCGGCAACCACCCGGAAATCGGGACGTTGCACCTGCTCCATGCGATGCTGCACGTCGACGACCCGGTCGTGCCCGGACTCCTTGGACGGCTAAATGTCAACACAAAAGTGCTCACCGCCGCCGTGGATCGCATGCTCGCTGCGCTGCCCAGCGTCGCCGGCACCTCCCCTTCCCTCTCGCGCGGTGCCGTGAACGTCCTGCAACGCGCCCAAGCCTTTGCCCGCAAGGCCGGCGATGAGTACGTAGCGTCGGACCGCCTGCTCGAAGGACTTCTCAGCGAAACGGACGCAACAGCGCAGGTACTCAAAGACGCAGGGGCCACCCTCGACGGCGTGAAACAAGCCATGGCGTCCTTGCGAAAGGGCGCGGCTACCACGTCTTCGAGCGCTGAGAGCACCTACGAGGCCCTCGGCAAGTACGCCCGCAACCTCAACGCCCTGGCGGCGGAAGGCAAGCTCGACCCGGTCATCGGGCGCGACGAAGAAATCCGCCGCGTGCTCCAAATCTTGAGCCGCCGCACGAAGAACAACCCGCTCCTCATCGGCGAACCGGGCGTAGGCAAGACGGCCATCGCAGAAGGCATCGCACACCGGATTGTGGCGGGCGACGTGCCGGACAACCTGCACGACAAGGTCATCCACTCGCTCGACATGGGCGCCCTGGTGGCCGGCGCGAAGTACAAGGGCGAATTCGAAGAACGCCTGAAGGCCGTGGTCAAGGAAGTGACGGGGGCCGACGGCCGCATCGTCCTCTTCATTGACGAGATCCACACCCTCGTCGGTGCCGGCGGTGGCGAAGGGGCCATGGACGCCGCGAACATCCTCAAGCCCGCCCTGGCCCGCGGCGAACTCCGGGCCATCGGCGCCACCACCCTCAACGAGTACCGCAAGTACTTCGAAAAGGACAAGGCCCTCGAACGCCGCTTCCAGCAAGTCCTCGTCGAAGAACCCGACCGGGACGATGCCATCTCCATCCTGCGCGGCATCAAGGACAAGTACGAGCAGCACCACCGCATCCAAATCCGCGACGAAGCCATCCTCGCCGCGGTCGACCTGTCCACGCGCTACATCACAGACCGCTTCTTGCCGGACAAGGCCATCGACCTGATCGACGAAGCCGCTTCCAAACTGCGGTTAGAGATGAACTCGAAACCGGAGGAACTCGACGAACTCGACCGCCACATCCTGCAGCTTGAAATCGAACGCGAAGCCATCCGCCGGGAAGAAGACACCGTCAAACTCGCAGAACTCGGAGCGCAACTTGCACACCTCCAAGAAGAACGCGACCGTTTGAACACCCAGTGGCGCAGCGAAAAAGACATCGCCGATGGCATCGCCGCCCGCAAGTCAGAAATCGAAGGACTGAAGCTCGAGGCCGAGCGCGCAGAGCGGGAGGGCGACTTCGGCAAAGTGGCGGAGATCCGCTACGGCCGCATCCAAGAAGCCGAAGCTGCCGTCGCGGCGGGAAGGTCACAACTCCTTGAATTGCAGTCCGGAATGAAGCTGATCAAGGAGGAAGTCGACGCTTCAGAGGTCGCCTCCGTGGTGGCGAATTGGACCGGGATTCCGGTGGCGCGGATGCTCGAAAGCGAAAAGGACAAGCTCCTCCGACTCGAGGATGCGCTGCACGAGCGCGTGGTGGGCCAAAACGCGGCCGTCGTCGCCGTCGCCGACGCCATCCGGCGATCACGCGCCGGGCTGAGCGACGCGGCGCGGCCGGTCGGCAGCTTCCTGTTCCTCGGGACCACCGGGGTAGGGAAGACCGAGCTGGCCCGTGCACTCAGCGACGTGCTCTTCAATGACGACCAAGCCATGGTGCGCATCGACATGAGCGAGTTCCAAGAATCGCATACGGTCAGCCGACTCGTCGGCGCTCCTCCCGGCTACATCGGCCACGACGACGGGGGCCAACTCACCGAAGCCGTGCGCCGCAAGCCCTATTCCGTGGTGCTCCTCGATGAAATCGAAAAGGCCCACCCCGACGTCTTCAACGTATTGCTCCAAGTGCTCGACGACGGCCGGTTGACCGATGCAAAAGGCCGCACCGTCAACTTCCGGAACACCCTGATCATCATGACCTCAAACGCAGGGTCAGAAGGCATCCAGGAGTGCTTTGACCGGGCGCGTGGGCGGATTACAGACGAGGTCGTCGCCGAGATGGACGCCATCGCGCAGGCCGCACTGCGGCGCATCGTGCGGCCGGAGTTCCTCAACCGCATCGACGAAGTCATCGTCTTCCACCCGCTCGAGAAGGCGCACCTGCGCCGCATCGTCGAAATCCAGCTGATGGGCATCGGCGACCGGCTCAAGGAGGCGGGCATCGACCTGCGGGTGTCGGAGGATGCGTTGGTTTGGCTTGCAGAAGCGGGCTACAGCCCTGACATGGGGGCCCGACCGCTCAAGCGGTTGATTGCGAAGGAAGTCCTCAACCGACTGAGCAAAGCCATCCTCTCAGGCACCATCCGCCGTGACGGAGTGAACGTCCTCGACGTGTTCGACGGAGAGGTCGTCTTCCGCGAGCGGATTGCCGACGAAGTGGTGCTCGACCTCAACCCCTGAGGTCAGCGCACGGAGATTTTGAACGCCGAGCGCCCGCCGAGGAAGCCCTCTAAGACATCTCCGGATGCCACGGGGCCCACTCCGGCGGGCGTTCCCGTGAACAGCAGATCGCCCGACTTCAGGGTCATGTACCGCGAAACGTGGGCGATCAGGGCATCGACCGGGAAGAGCATGTCGCGGGTGGAGCCGGTTTGGACCACCCCCCCGTTGCGCTGCAAGGTGAAGTCCAAATTCTGCACGTCGCCGCCCAGCTCTTCCACGCTCCACCACGTCCGGCCCACCACCGCCGACCCGTCGAAGGCCTTCGCCTTCTCCCACGGCCCCCCGGATTTCTTGAGCGCATCCTGCACGTCGCGCGCCGTAAAGTCAATGCCCACTGTGACCTGGGAGTAGTACCTCCGGGCGAACTCGGGCGCAATCGCGCGGCCCAGCCGGTCGATCCGGACGACCAACTCGATCTCGTGGTGCACCTCCTGCGTCCAGTCCGGCAGGTAGAATGGGTGGCGCGCCCCAAGCACGGCGCTGTCCGGCTTCAAGAAAAACAGCGGTTCCGCCGGCACGGCATTGCCCAACTCCCGGGCATGGTCCGCGTAATTCCGCCCGATGCACACGATCTTCATGCGACGAAGGTCGGGCAGAACTACCGGGCATAGAACGAAACCACGACCCGGCGGTCTTCGGCGCCGCGTTGCATGGCCTGCTCCTCCCCCACGTAGTTCACCAGAACGCGCTGCCCGTCCACGCCGCTGGTCAGCAGGTAGCGGCGGACGGCTTCTGCGCGGGAACGGGAAAGCTGGAGGTTCGCCGCGCGTTCGCCCTCTGCATCCGTGTGGCCTGTAAGGACCACGCGCAGCTGCGGATAGCGGGTGAGCAAGTCCATGACTTCGCCGAGTTGGAGCTGGGCGTTGAGGCCGAGGGCCGATGATCCGCTGGCGAACCGGACGTCGAAGGCCTCGGGGAGCCGCAGCGCCGCGAGCTCGGGGTCGGCCTCGACGGGGCGGCCGCGCAGCGCAGCCACGTCGCGTTCGAGCGCACTGAGGCGGTCGTCTTGGCGTTCGAGCAACGTGACGACGCGGTCGAGGAGGGCGTCGTTCGAGACGGCCGCCGCCGGGCGCGCGGGCGCCAGGGCGAGCTGGGAGCCGTCGCCGGCACCGAGGGCCGCGCGCGAGTCCGCGCTCAAATCGAGGGAAAGCGGCCGAAGCGGGGCTTCCGGATCGAACGCACCCCATTCCCGCAGCACCGCTTCCACGTCTTCTGCAGGCACCTGCTCCGTGGCGGTCAGCTGCTCGATGAGCCCCCGGTTGACAAAGTATCCGAGCTCGGCGCCTGCTTGGGACACCACTTCACCGATGCGGTTCGTGATGAGCAGGTAGAGGCGTTCTGGCGCGCCTAACCCCGTCCCGGAGCCCGCCCGGGACCGCACCACGTCCCGCTCATCGAGCTCCGCCACATCCCGCAGCAACAGGGCCACGTCTTCCGAAAACCCCTCGAACGGAACCTTCTCCCGCAAGCCCTGCCAAGCCAAGACTTCGCGCACCACCTCCTCCATCGTCCGGAGCACTACCCGCTCGGAGACCTTCCACCCCACTTGGCCGTCGCGGACTTCGATCGCACCTTCGAGGTACAGACCGATGTTGTCGAGGATGGCCTCTTGTGCCCTCCGCACGCGGTCGTCCGGTGCAGTAGACCAGTAGTTGATCGTCAACGTCCCGGTCCGGCTGCCCCGCAATTCCGGCTGGGCGCGCGCACCCGCCCCGGCAGCCAGGGCAACCAGAACGAGCACCCCCAAGCGACCGGTGAACGCGAACACGCGCATTCCTCAAATTTCGCTCAAACGGGCTTATAAATCGACGAACTGCTACTTTCCCCTGCCCCGCAACACAGTTAACACCGTGTACATCAGGATTTTAAAGTCCAGAGCGAGGCTCATGTTTTCGATGTACATGACGTCGAATCGGAGCCGCTGCACCATTTGGTCCACATTCGTCGCATAGCCATACTTCACCTGGCCCCACGACGTAATGCCCGGCCGCACGCGGTGCAAATGGCGGTAATGCGGTGCGCGCTCAAGGATCAACGCGATGTAGTGCGCGCGCTCAGGCCGCGGCCCCACCAGCGACATGTCCCCGCGCAACACATTGAAAAACTGCGGCAATTCATCGAGCCTAGACTTCCGCAAGAACCGACCCACCCGCGTGATCCGCGGATCGTCGTCGCTGCTCAGCTGCGGTCCGGCATGTTCCGCATCGACCACCATGGTGCGGAACTTGAAGATGCGAAACGGCCGCCCATGCAGTCCGATGCGTTCTTGCGAGAAAAACACCGGCCCCTTCGACGACGCCCGCACCGCCACGCCGATTCCCACGAACACGGGCGCCAGCAGAAGCATCGCCACGACCGACACCGTGAGGTCCATCGCCCGCTTCAACACCACCTGAGCCGGAGGCATCATGTGCCGGTGGATCTCCATCAGCGGCGCCCCATAAATGCTGGACATCCGGACGCTGCCGCTCAGGATATCGTACATATCGGGCAGGATGCGCACCTCCACACCCGAGCCGTCGAGCTCGTTGAGCACACGCTCAAGGACCGGGCGGTCGCCGCTGCCGATGGCTAAAATCACCTCCTCCACCCCGTGTGCCCGCACGATTGCCAGCAGGTCCGATCCCGCTCCGAGCCGAGGCAGCAGCGCCGCCAAATGTGTGTCCTTGCCATTCGCCTGCAGAAATCCGACGAACTGAAAGCCCGGATTGCGGCGCAGGGCTAGGATTTCCTCCACCATCCGCAACGCCCGCTCGTCCCCTCCCACCACCAGCGTCGGAAACCCCCACACTCCGCGGTGGATCCGCTTGACCGTGCGGGTGGTGATGATCAGTCGGCCCAGCAAGGTGAGCACGAAGTGGCTCGCAGCCAGCACCGCCAGCGACGCATAGTAGTGCCGATAGCCTGCCACCGTGTCATCGAGGATGAGCACAAGGAACAGAAAAAAGGACCCGACCGCCGTCGTCCACGCAACCTGGCCCAGCTCCAGGATGCGGTGCCGCCGCATGGGCCGGAGGTACATCCCGGCGAGCGCATACAGCCCGACCCAAAACACAACCACCCCCACCAGCCCTTGCACATACCGCTCGGTGAACACCACCTCTACGGGAACGCGCAACGCCTGCGGCTCAACCCACATCTTGCGAAACGCATACAGCACCGTCCAAGACGCCGCCGCAGCCAGCACGTCCGACGCCACATATGCGGCCCGCAACGCGCGCGTCCTCATTCGAACGTGACGATTTTCAGGTTGTCCACCACCACGACAGCCGACGGGGTCACCCCGTCCCACACAGCGTCCAACGTCAGTTCCCACCCGTCCGTCCCCGGAAGCGAACGAACCACCGGCGCGAGGTCGAGGTAGACCTTTTTCCGCTCCCCGTCGGTCGGCCGCAGCACGAGGATGGGCGTACGCGTCGTGTTGCCGGCATTCACCGCCAGCAAGCCGACCGCAAACTCGTGCGTGCAGCGGTAGTCGATTTCTAACCAAACCGTTCCATTTGCCGGAAGCGGGTACTGCTGTTCGTTCGTCGTCGCCGTCAAGACGGCTGCGCCGGGTCCGAGGGCGATGTAGCCGCTGCCCTGCCCGTCGAGCACCCAGGCCGGATCTGTCGTCCGCACCACTTCGGCAGTGCTGGTGGCGGCCTCGATGAACCGGTTCGCCGTTTCGAAATCCTCTGCCACCACCACATCCACGCCATCCGCATACCCGGTGCTCAGAACGAGGGTGTCCGACTTGCCCGGCACCACAGCGAGGTCCAGCGTGACCGCGCGGTAAAAGGGGTAGGGCTTGCGGCTTGCAGAAACCCCGTTCGCCCGGATGCCGGGCAAAAAGGTGAGCGACTCCGATTCACCGAGGTCTTCGAGCAGCAAGGGAATGTCCGCCGGCAAGGGAAATGCCCCGAGTACGCCGCGTTCCGTGTACACCCACACCTCTTCGATGCGCTCGGTAGGTTCTCCTTGGCCCGGTTCCACCGCAAACGTCCACGCAGGCACATGCACCCGATGCGGCAGGTCCGCAGGATCTGGCGAACACGCTGCCGCAAGGAGCGCGAAAAAAACAAACCGATGTGCGTGCAACAGCTGCAAGGCGATGTGAGAAACGGACAGCAAAGGTATCCCGTGCCTGTCCGAGGTTCAGGGCTCAAACGCCCGACTTCCCCACGAAGTATGCGGGTTTTTCCACAATTCGCCGAAGTTATGAACAGTCGCTCCGCGTCTGCGGGGTGCTGTACCTTCGCAGCATGAAGTTCTTCATTGACACAGCGAATTTGGCCCAAATCCGCGAAGCGAACGACCTCGGCGTCCTCGACGGTGTGACCACGAATCCCTCCCTCATGGCGAAGGAAGGCATCCGCGGCGAAGATGCCGTGCACGCGCACTACCGGGCCATCTGCCAAATCGTCGACGGCGACGTCAGCGCAGAAGTCATCGCCACCGATTACGCCGGCATGGTGGCGGAAGGCCGGCTCCTCGCTGCGCTCCACGCGAACATCGTCGTCAAAGTCCCCTGCACCCGGGAAGGCATCCAGGCCATCCGGACCTTCACCGACGAAGGCATCCGCACGAACTGTACGCTCATTTTCTCGGCAGGCCAAGCCCTCATCGCGGCGAAAGCAGGTGCCTCCTATGTCAGCCCCTTCATCGGCCGCCTCGACGACGTGGGATCCGACGGACTCGCCCTGATTGAGAAGATCCGGAACATCTACGACAACTACGACTTCGACACGGAAATCCTTGCAGCCAGCGTGCGCCATCCCATGCACATCCTCGACTGCGCGGAACTGGGCGCCGATGTCATGACCGGTCCGCTGAGTGCCATCTTAGCTCTGTTGAGCCACCCGCTGACCGACAAGGGCCTCGAGCAGTTCCTCGCGGACCACGCGCGGGTCAATGCCTGATCCTGCATGCTGCTCCGCATCCATCCCGACAATCCGGACGCGCGCCGGCTCGATCAGGCGGTGCGGGCCTTGCGTGCAGACGGGGTGGTCGTGGTACCCACGGACACCGTCTATTCCTTTGCATGCGCCCTCGGCTCCTCGAAGGGCCTCGATCAACTTGCTCGGCTGAAGGGCATCAAGCCGGAGAAAGCGAACTTTTCGCTGCTCTGTGCGGACCTGTCGATGCTCAGCGCCTTCACGAAACCGCTGCCGAACGACGTCTTCAAGCTGATGAAGCGCGCCCTGCCCGGGCCGTACACCTTCATCCTGGAAGCCAGCGGACAGGTGCCGAAGTGGTTTACGTCAAACCGCCGTTCCATCGGCATCCGCGTCCCCGACCACCCCGTCGCCCAAGCATTGCTCGCGGCGTTCGGGGGACCGCTCGTGGTCACCTCGGTCCACGACGAAGACGAAGTCCTTGAGTACACGACGGATCCCGAGCTCATCCACGAACGCTATGGCGACCGGGTCGAAGCCGTGATCGACGGCGGCTATGGCCAGTTGCACGCGTCGACCGTCATCGACTGCACGGTTTCGCCGCCTGAAGTCGTGCGGGAGGGACTCGGGCCGGTCGAGGGCCTGCTTTAACGGGGTCCCGCCGTGCGCGGCATGCGGGCCGCGAGCATCGGCACGAAGGCGAAGACGCCGTGTTCGCGCTGCGTGAATTCCGTCTCAGACGTGCGGAGGAAGGTGTGCATCACCTGCGTTTCGCCTTCGCCTACCGGGATGACAAGCGTGCCGCCGACGGCGAGTTGGGACAGGAGGGCCTGAGGGACTTCGGGCGCGCCGCAGGTCACCACGATGCCGTCGAAGGGCGCAAAGACCGCCTTGCCCTTGTAGCCGTCGCCGTAGAACAGGTCCGGGCGGAAGCCGAGCGATGCGAGCATCGGACCGGCTTTTTCGAAAAGTTCGCGCTGGCGTTCAATGCTGTAGACCTTGTAGCCCATGGCGCACAGGACGGCGCATTGGTAGCCGCTGCCTGTGCCGATTTCCAGCACCCGGGCGCCGGGTGCCAAACCCAACAGCGTGGTTTGCCGGGCGACCGTGTGCGGCTTGGAGATCGTCTGTCCGGCACCGATTTGGAACGCCTTGTTCGCATATGCAAACTGCTCAAACGCCGAGCTCAAAAAGGCATGCCGCGGCACCTTGTCCATGGCCTCGAGCACGTCCTCGCGCACGTCCCCGAGTTGCCGCAGTTCATCTAACATCTTACGCCTCAAACCCTTGTGGCGGTAGTCATCGCGGATCGTCACGCAGCGGAAGATACAGCCGCGCGCGTAACTTCCCGGCATGGTGCACGTGGGGGTTTGCGGGATCGGGCATTTGGGCTCGATCCACCTAAAATGCTTGGAAGAACTCGGAGCAGCCGCCGGGTTTTTTGACCCGGATGCAGCCGCCTGCGCGCGGGTGGCCGCGGGCACTTCCGTCCCTGCCTTCCCCTCCTACGACGCCCTGCTCGACGCGGTGGATGCGGTGGTCATCGCCGCGCCGACCGCCCTCCACGCCGACCTGGCCGAAGCTGCCTTGCTGCGCGGTCGGCACGTCTTCATCGAGAAGCCCGTGGCGGCCACAGCGGCGGAAGGCGACCGGCTGCGCGCCCTCGCGGCAGCAGGCGGCCTCGCCGTCGCCGTCGGGCACGTCGAGCGGTTCAACCCGGCGTACCGCGCAGCCCTGCCGCACCTCGCAGGGACGGAGCGCATCGCGGCGCAGCGCATCGCACCCTTCACCCCGCGCGGTGCGGACGTGAGTGTAGTACACGACCTGATGATCCACGACCTCGATGCGCTGCTCGGCGCGTGGGGCGACGACGTGGTGGAGGTGGTGGCGAGCGGGGAACGGACGGTGACGGATACCGTGGACACGGCGCGGGCGCGGCTGGTTTGGCGCGGCGGGCGGGTGGCGGAGGTCGTGGCCAGCCGAACCGGCACCGACCGCATCCGGCGGTGGGAGGCCTTCGGCGAGGCGATGAAGCTCGAAGTAGATTTTCTCACGCGCACCGCGGCACGCACCACGTCCGATGGGATGCAGCCGCTGGACGTCGAGGAAGGCAACCCGCTCAAGGACGAGCTGCAGGCCTTCTTGCAGGCTGCGCAGGGGGCGGGTGCGGTGGGGGTCACGCTGGAGGAAGGCTTGAGCGCACTCGGTTTGGCCGAACGCATCCTCGCGTGCATCGGCACACCTACCTTCGCAGCATGACGAAGCACTGGTTCACCTGCCGCGTAAAGTCCGTCCGCCACGACAGCGACGGCGCAGAAGTCAAAGTCACCGAGGCCTATGTGCTTGACGGCTACTCGTATACCGAGGCAGAGTACCGCATGGCGACGATTTGCGAAGAGGAAGGCATCCGGCCGTTCGAAATCGTATCCATCACGAAATCACCCATCCACGAGGTGATCCGCTTCGACGATGTAGACAACTGGTTCCGGGTGGTGGTGGCCCTCACGACGTTTGACGAGCAGAAAGGGGTGGAGAAGGAGACGAACCAAAACATCCTGCTCTCCGCCGCCGACGTGCGGGATGCCTTCGACAAAGTCGCGGGCCACATGCGGAATTTGGGCATCGGCTACGTGATTCCGTCCATCTCGTACCAAAAAATCACGGCAGTCTACCCGCTCGACGAGACGGAAGGCGGCCGCCCCGCCACTCCGGTATCGGAAGCCCACGCCGTACACATCGACGAGGAGACCGGCGAAGTATTCTAATCCCTACATCCAGTCCCAGGCACTCCGGTGCGCACCGTCCGCCAGCGCGCGGTCGATCAGCCACGAGAAGAACGGATCTGCCCCGAGCGTCGCACTGTCGCCCACCATCAGCAGGTGCATCCGCGCCCGCGTCATGGCAACGTTCGTGCGCCGGTATTCGGTCAGGAAGCCGATTTCGCCTTCGCCGTTGCTGCGGGTCAAACTCAGGATCATCACGTCCCGCTCCTGTCCCTGGAAGCTGTCGACGGTCGACACCTCGACCCGCGCCCGGTCGGCAGCCGTCCACCCGGCCTCGGCAATCCGCGCATTGAGCTCCTGCACCTGCGCACGGTAGGGCGCCACCACGCCGATGGATGCGGACGGAGCGGCCGCAAGCAACTCGGCGATCCGTGCCACCACAAACACGGCTTCCTCGGGGTTTGATGTGCTTTCCGCCCCCTCCTCCCGCGCTTCTTCGAACCCGCACCCCGCGGTGTCGATGAACACCCACGGCTCTAACCCCGCGATTCCCCGCTCCGCCACCGACCCGTCGGCCTCAAGCGCGCCGGCATAGAAAGCATCCGACGGCGGCTGCATGATGGACGCGTGCATGCGGTACTGCACGGTCAGCAGGTGCGAACGGCCCGGAACGCCTGCATGGCGGTCCATGCACTTCTCCAGCAAGCTGATGTCGAACCCGCCCTTCGCGGCCTCAAGGCTGCGCACGGTGGGGGGGAGCTGCTGGGGATCACCGGCGAGCACGGCGCGGTCGGCGCGCAGCAGGGCGACCCAAGCGGCCGGCTCGAGGGCTTGGCCCGCCTCGTCCATCACAACCACGGGGAAGCGCAAACTCCCGAGGAGGGGGTCGGCCGTACCGATGAGGGTGGCACAGACGACGTCGGCTTCGCGCAGCACGCGGTCCACGAGGTAGGCCTCCGTCGCCCGCGCCTCGCGGAGCAGGTCGCGCCCCTCGTCGCGGGCGGCGCGCTTGTCGCGGCGGTCGTCGGCCCCGAAGGACCGTCGGTTGCGGTCCGCATCGTGGAAGGCGTCCGTGGCCCGGCGACGGAGCTCGCGTACCTGCCGGTAGCCGGGGTCCTGCTCCACCAGCGCATCGACCGTACAGGACAGCAGGGTTTCGTCGACGCGGGCAGGGTGGCCGATGCGGACGACGCGGAGCCCGGCGTCCCGGCATTTGGCGGCGAGCACGTCCACTGCGGTGTTGCTCGGTGCCGTGGCCAGCACCTGCTCGCCGCCCGCCACAAGCCCCTGGATCGCTGCCACCAGCGTCGTGGTTTTGCCCGTGCCCGGCGGCCCGTGCAACAGCAAGAGCGGCGGTCGCTCCACGATGGCCCCCACAGCTGCCTGCTGCGGTCCGTTCAGGTGCGAAACCGGCACCGCCCCGTCTGCGCGGCCTGCGGCTTCCGGCAAATCTGCGTAGCCCAGCACCCCGTCGCGGAACGTACGCCGGTTCTTGTCCGAGGCATTCAGCCACTCGCTGAGCGCCCATGCCATCGTCTTCGCGGACCGCTCGTCCGGCCGCACGTCGAGCGTCCAGCTCCCGTGCAATTCACTGCGGCTAGGCGGCGGCCCTTCGAGCAAGACGTGCAATGTATCCGGGGTGGCATTGCGCACAATCCCCCGCCGCGGCTCGCCGGAGCCATCCACAGCGGAAAGCAGCACGGGCGCACCGGCCCGAAAGGCCTGCAATTCGCCAGAACCCGGTTGCCAACGCACCACCACCGACGCCATCCCACCGACCGCCCCGTCCCCGGGCTCCACCTCCACCGGGGACCACGTCAGCCCCTCTGCACGCCGCACCCGCATCGGTGCCCCCTGCACGGCAGCCGCCATGCGTTCCGCCTCTTCCGCCGCCTCGATGGCCAGCAAGGCGGCCACCGCCCCCAACTCTTCGATGGCATCGCGGTAGTGCGGCACTCCACCGGGATGCCCGCCGAACTGCACCCCCTGCTTGTCGCTCACCGAACCAGCGCGAACGAACCGCTGATGTAATGTACGCCTTCACCGTCGACGACGTAGGCGCCCGTTTCGTCTACGATGTTCAAGTCGCTCGCCGTCCGGTTGATGCCTAAGACGAAGTAATACGTCCCCTCCGAAGCCTCTTCCGGTGTCGGATTCCACCCCGCCGTGCTGCCGAAGTCGTCGCTGCTGAAAACGAGCGCGCCCCAGCGGTTGTAGATCCGCATGGTGCTGAGCGGATAGGCATCCAGTCCGTCTACGATAAAGGCGTCGTTCTTGCCGAGGTTGTCTGGGGAGAACACGTTCGGGATGGTGAGCTCACAGAGCTCTGTTTCGACGATGAAGGTGCCTTCCGCCGTCCACGTGCATGGGGATGGCATCGAAATGACCACCTCGTATGTCCCAGCTTCCATGGCTTCGAGGGCGGCATTTGTCCCCACTTGCTCCGTGACCGTCACCCCGAAGTTGTCCACGTAGGTGTGGGTCCAAACGTAGGTATACTGGTCTAAGCCCTGCGGCTGGTTGCCGACCACGAGGGCCACGGCCTCCCCGATGCAAATGAGCCGGTCGATGGGCCCGAAGTCCAACGGGGGTTCGAGCGGATCGACGAATACGGTAGCGGTGGCGGAGCAGTTGTCGATTTGGGCCCCGCTGACGTCGACGGTGAAGATGAAGTTCGTGAGTGCGTCGACGTCTTCCACCGTGACCGACGTGCCGGTCGAAGACCCCACGATGTACCCGCCAGGACCCCATTGGTAGCTGTAGCTGTACCCCGGCTGTGGATTCGTGACCGTAGCCTGGAGGTCCACGGGTGCTCCGCAGAATACCTGGTCGCTGGAAATGTCAATTTCCGGTCCTTGGATGACCGTGATGTCCACCGGCAACTCAAAGGTGCATCCGAAGTCGTTGATTGCCGTGTAGATGTAGGTTTCCGTGCCGGGCACCGGAGGCTGGATTTCGATGCCGTCGCAGTCGCCCGTGGTGGTCACAATGGACGGCCCGGACCAAAACGTGCTGTCGCACGCCGCCCCGAACACCGGCGTGAACACAATGGGATCGGGGTAGAGTTCGGGATTGAAATCGATGGTCCAGTCGAAGATGAAGCCGTTGTCGCTGCCCCACATGTCGCAGATTTCCAGCTGCCACGTCCCGTTGAGCGGGCACCCATTCATCAGGTTCCAAGGCTGG
>Ga0315903_10005088_pt1 | contig 17254 bp, 15 predicted proteins | sample LakEriMetagenome_7_FD_203524 | JGI IMG/M metagenome (GOLD analysis project Ga0315903, IMG submission 203524) | Freshwater fungal communities from buoy surface, Lake Erie, Ohio, United States - Buoy 2 MA119 | ecosystem: Environmental > Aquatic > Freshwater > Lake | place: USA: Lake Erie, Ohio...
CGGTCCAGTTGACGACATTGATTTTGATGATACTGACAGCACTGGGGTAAGTACCAGATCCGAATTCATCACGGGCACCAGCGCAGGTGAATTGCAGACCTTGACGTTTGATCCAGCATTGTCAGCTACCGCTGGCACCATCACCGTGGGCGGTGTTCCCGTTGTGCTGACTTTAGGCGATGACGCCAATACTGTGGCGACCAAAGTTGCCGCAGCATTAACTGCAAGCGTCGCTTTTGGTAGCAGTTCAGGTCGCGTCGTCACAGCCAACGGCAACGAGGTGTTGGTTCAGTTCACAGCTGCAGACGGTGATCGAGGGGATATTTCATTCGCCGACACCGACAGTACTTCAGCTGGGGTCAACTTTGCTGTGGCAGAAACCAACAAGGCCATTTCTACGAGTCTCGAGAGTTTTGCTCCAAACGGTGAATTTCTCTCAAGTGGGACGTTGTCTTTGTCGGTGGCCAATGATGGCACTGTTGCAGCCTCTTTTTTGGACTCTTTGGGTGAAACCATCACCTTGACTGGTACTTTAGACGCCGTAAACGGTAAGGTAACCTTTGCAGAGGCCGATGGGGATAACAGCGAGATCATTTCGGAAGATTTGGAGTACATATTTAAAGACAGTACCCCATCTGCCGTGGACCTGACAGGGCGAGCAGTCGATTTAAAAATATATGTGTTTGACACTGGAGTCGCTGCAGAAAACCACCCAGCAATTACAGACACATCAGAATCCTTTACCAACGCCGGAAAATTTCTCTCCAGCGGCACCCTGAACGTATCGATTGCCAGTGGTGGCACCGTCACAGCTAATTTCCTGGACTCGCTGGGCGAAACCACGACGTTGACTGGCACGCTCAGCGCTGCAGATGGCACAGTGACTTTCACCGCTGCCAGCGGTAACAACAGCAAGATCATTTCAGACACCTTAACCTATAGCTTTAAAGACAGCGCAGACACGGCTGTGGACTTGACTGCACGGGCGGTCAATTTGACCGTTGATGTGGCTGGCAGCATTTCGTCGCTCAAAACTGGCGACATCGTTTTTGTCAAGCGTGATGCGAGCGGCAATGTGCTGGGTCGTGTCTCAATCCCCGAATCCGAGGCACGCAACGACACCCTGTCTCCCGCGAACAACGCCGCAGGCTCGGCCATTGCCATTGCCGCCGCCATCAACAGCAAAACCGCCGACACCGGCATTGCGGCGGTCGTGAACAAAAACGTGATGGTGGGCGCGCCCATGTCGGGTGCATCGGTCGTCAGCGGTAACTTGGTCATCAATGGTTACAGCACACCGGCCATCGAATCGATTTACAACAACCCCCGCGACACCCGTGCCGCCGTGGTCGAGGCCATCAACTTCATCAGCGCCCAAACGGGCGTGTTGGCCATCAACACCGGCAGCGACACCGAAGGCATTCGCTTGGAAGCCGCGGACGGTCGCAACATTGAAATCAGCTACGCCAACTTGACCAGCAGCGCCACAGACTTTGCGGCCCGCACCGGCGTTCGTTCGGGTGTTCAGGCGGGTTCGTATTCGCTGGAAGCCCGAGTGGAAACTGCGATCGAGATTGAAAGCATTGCTGGCGGCAACATCGCTCGAGCCCGACTGACCGCAGGGGCATACACGCAGAACATTTCGGCCATGGTGAGCGACGCACGCACCACCGCAGCAGCTGCCACCGACATCAAAACCTTGGGGGAGGGCGACCTCATCATCAATGGTGTGACCATTCCTGGCACCACCAGCTTGGACGACAAAGTGTCCAACACCCAAACCTTGAGCAGTGGCCGAGCTGCCAGCGCCTTGGCCGTTGCCACTGCCATCAACAGCAAAACCGAAGAGACGGGTGTGACCGCATCGGTTTTGGGGGCCACCACGCAAGGCACAGCCATTGCACTGGGTTCAGCCACAGGCACTCAGAGCCTGTACATCAACGGCATTGAAGTCCGTGTGGACTTCTCTTCAGGCACCACCACAACGGACCGTTTGAACGAAGTCATTGAACAAATCAACCTCAAGGTGGGTGAGCATGGCACGCAGGCCAGCACGTCACCCACAGGCACGCTTGAACTGACCACGGTCGATGGCCGCAATTTGTCGGTTTGGTTTGACTCGACCTCATTGGCCGCCACCAATTTTGGTTTGGGCTCCGCCGAGGGCGTGACCGGTGCAGCTGGGGCAGGTGCCGCCTACACAGCAGCCACAACGGTTTATGGCCGCCTCAGCCTGAGCTCCGAAACCGCCTTCGAAATCAAACCCGGCACCAACGGTTTTACCGGCAATTTCACGGCTTTGGGCTTCCAGCAAGGCGTATTTGGCGGCGAAGTCGACCAAGCCACCAGCAAAATGACCCCGCCCAACGTGGGGCGATTGAGCTTCCACGTGGGTGCTTCGGCGACCCAAACCATCCACATCGACTTTGCCGATTACGGCGCTGGTGGCCCCATCACGGGCGACATCACCGGTGACGTGGCACTGTCCGAGACCGAAGCACGTGTGAACCGCATCGACTCCGGCGAAGCCGCTCGTAACGTGTTGGCCAAGCTCGACGTGGCCCTCGACAAGGTCAACGGCAACCGCGCCGTCATGGGTGCGGTGATGAACCGCTTGGACTACATCATGGACAACCTGGCCAACGTGTCGATGAACACGGAAGCCTCGCGCAGCCAGATCGAAGACGCCGATTACGCCAAGGCCAGTACGCAGATGGCCCGCACGCAAATCATGCAGCAGGCCGCCACCGCGGTGCTGGCCCAGGCGAACATGGACCAGCAAACCGTGCTGAAACTCTTGCAGTAAAACGCCAGCCTGTCAAAATAGCCAACCAATGTTGTTTTTTCAGTTTGACACCATGCCGAAGACCGATACCCAGAAACCTTGCGTGACCGATCCCAAGCCGCCTTGCAAAATGTGCAAGCGCATCCGTTTGTTTTTGATGGTGGCTGTGGGTTTGATTGCCTTGTTGTGGTCGCGCCCCGATTTCGCTTTTCCTGAGGGATGGGATTATTCGGCCATGGCCGGTGACGCCTTCCTGTTGGTGTTTTTTTCGATTTTTGGCTACAAGGTGTACGAGTATTGGCGCGAGCGCCGCGACAACCCCGACGCGGGTGATGGCCTGACGTGGATGGGCACCAGCCGCCACCCCGGCAAACGCAAACCCAAGTCCGACCAGCCATGACCCCGGCCGCCGCCCCTGTGGTGATGGAGCAGGGCAGTGTGCCCAACTGCTGGGAATGCCGTCACATGGGCATCACCTATGTGGCGCACCAACCGTATTTGTGTCGCGCCATGGGCATCAAAACCCGCGCTTTGCCCGGCATCGAAGTTCTCAGAGCCGATGGCCGTCCGTGCCAAGGTTTTGCACCCAAGAAAGTTTCCTCATGATGTTTTTTGTTCGGCTCTTGGGCTACGGCACCTTGATGGGTTTGCTGGCCTGGGGCGCCTTGGTGCAGGCCCAAGCCCAGACTTTGGCTCAACCCAATGACCAGATCACCGCGGGCGTGGCCGCCATGGACCGTGGGCACTATTCGATTGCGATGCGCTCGTTTCGGGTGGACGCCGATCAAGGCAACGCCATGGCCCAGAACAACATCGGCTATTTGTATGAGCAAGGTTTGGGGGTGGGACAGAGCTACCCCGAGGCCATGGCTTGGTACCGCAAAGCGGCTGAGCAAAAGTTGCCACAAGCGCAATTCAACATCGGCACCCTGTATTTTTATGGCTATGGTGTGGAGAAAAACCTGCGCGAGGCCCTGACCTGGTTCCGCTTGGCCGCCGCGCAAAAACTCCGCGAGGCCGAGTACATGATGGGCTTGGCCCATTTTGAAGGGCAGGGCGTTCGGGCCGACCCCAAGGCGGCCCTGGATTGGTTTCACAAGGCCGCCCTGCAAGGTCACACCGGCGCTCAGCTGATGGCAGGCCAAACTTACTTGGGCGCCAACGGCGGCTCGGTGGACGAGGCCAAGGCGTTTGTGTGGGGCGAAGTGGCCTTGGCCAACGGCATGCCCGACGGCGCGATGGTGCGCGACTACGCGTCCTACAAAATCGCGGCCCGCGACTTGCCGGGCTTGAAAGTTCAAGCGCAGCGCTGTCTGCAAAGCCTGTACAAAGACTGTCCAAAACGCTGAAAGCCACGGCTGGCGGGGCTTGGCGGGGTGTCGGAAAGCCGCCAATTTAGGCTGGCACGTTGATTGCTTTGTGGGGTGTATGTACCACCTCAAGGCAACAGCGTGAAACCTCAAGACCCAACCTTGTGTCAAGCGATTTGGCTCGACCCGGCTGCCGCTCTGCAGTCGGTCGAGCAATCGCAATTGGCCGCGGCCGGCTGGAGCGTGTCGACCGTCCACACCCTCGATGAACTCTTCGAACAAGCCCCACAGGCCCATGCCGTGGTGCTGCGTTTGCGTTTTGACGACGCCATCCTGCGTTCGGTGCAAGAGCAACTGGCCACGGTAGCGCCCCAGTGCTTGGTGGTCTGTCGACTTGACGCCGAAGCCTTGGACTTGGCGGTTCGCGTGACCCAGTTGGGCGTGACCCACGTGGTATCGGCCCAAGACTGGAACACCAGCACCTGGCGCCAATTGGCCCAACGCATCCAGAACAAACCCGCCAGCGTCAGCGCAGCCAAGCCCCATGCGGTGCCGGTGCGCAGCGCGGTGTTCGTGGACCCATCGAGTCAAAAACTCTTGGCCTTGGCCCAGCGCGTGGCGCAAGCCGAGGTCACTGCGCTCTTGGTCGGCCCCACGGGTGCTGGTAAAGAGGTGTTGGCCCGCGTGTTGCACGAGGCCTCACCCCGAGCGCGTGGCCCCTTCGTCGGCTTGAACTGCGCGGCCATGCCCGAGCAGCTGATCGAAGACCTGCTGTTTGGTCACGACAAAGGCGCTTTCACCGGCGCCCACCGCGACCACAAAGGCCTGTTTGAACAGGCCCAGGGCGGCACGATTTTCTTGGATGAAATTGGCGAAATGCCTTTGCACTTGCAGGCCAAGTTGCTGCGCGTGCTGCAAGAGCGCGAGCTGACCCGTTTGGGTGGCCAAGGCACCATGGCTTTGGACGTTCGAGTGGTGGCCGCCACCAACAAAGACCTGCGCCGCGCCATCGCCGACAAAGAATTCCGCGAAGACCTGTATTACCGCTTGGCCACTTTCCAGCTGCGCTTGTTGCCTTTGGCTGAGCGTCCTGGCGACATCGTGCCCTTGGCCTTGCAATGCTTGAGCGAACACAGCAAGACCCCCACACCGTGGCAGATCAGCCCCGAGGCGCAGGCCCAGTTGCTGCAATACCCCTGGCCGGGCAATGTGCGCGAGTTGCACAACGTGATGCGCCGCGCCATGGTCTTGGCCACGCAGCCCCTCATCACCCCCGACCAACTCATGTTCGATGAGTGGCACAGCGACATGGTGGATGCACAGCCCCAGGCCGCTCAGGTCTTGATGGCCAGCCAACAAGCCATGCTCGCCTTGCCGGACAACCACCGCGAACCCATCTTTGGCACCACGGCATTTCCCTCGAGTGCCGGCCTGTCCAACGCCGTCAAAACCAGCGAACAGCACATGATTTTGGCGGCTTTGGCCGCCACCCGCAGCCGCAACGAAGCCGCCGAGCGCTTGGGCATCAGCCCACGCACCCTGCGCTACAAGTTGGCGCAGCTGCGTGAGCGCGGCGTTTCCTTGGCCGCTTGCTGAAGCACGACACACAGGGGTCACACATGATTGAAAAAGCCACCTCCTTTGCCAACATTCAGTCGATGTTGGAAACCATGCGCCAGGCACAAGCCCAGGCGGCATCGGGCGCGGGCCTTCACCGTGTGGAACCCAACGGTCCCACCGAGCGACCCGGCTTTGCCGAGATGGTGCGCGGTGCGGTGGCCGATGTGAACCAGTTGCAAACCCAGTCGCGCGAAATGCAAGCGGGGTTTGAACGGGGTGAAGTGCCCCTGACCGATGTGGTCTTGGGCATGCAGAAATCCTCGCTGGCGTTTGAAGCCACGCTGCAAATCCGCAACAAAGTGCTCAAAGCGTACGAAGACGTTTTGAACATGCCGGTGTGATGCACCTTTAACTCGAAGCGAACACGACGATGTCTACTGCAACCGCCACCATGAACCCCGGCATGGCCATGGGCTCTGCCCCCGCAGCGCCCGCTGGCTCAACCGCCTTGAGCACCACCAGCGGCAGCTTGCCCGCCACCACCGATGCGGGCGCAGCACCCGCAGCGCTCAGCGTTCAGGACCAAATCCGCCGGGTGGTCATGCAACCCGCGGTGCGAAAAGCCCTGCCCGCGATCGTGACCCTGTTTGTGTTGGTCATCTTTGGCCTGACCTATGGCTGGATGCAATCCACGCCTTACCGCCCGGTCATGCCCGGCCTGAGCGCGGCCGACCAGCAAGAAGCCTTGGAAGCATTGAAGGCCGCCAACTTCAGCCCACAAATCGACCCGACCAATGGCCAGTTGTCGGTGCCACAGAACCGCTACCACGAAGCCCGCATTTACCTCTCCGGTCAAGGCATTCCCAAGAGCGTGCCCACCGGCATCGAGGCGCTGCGCGACCAGTCCGCCATGACCACCAGCCAGTTCATGGAGCAAGCCCAGTTCAACGCAGCCACCGAACAAGAGTTGGCCCGCACCATCATGCAAATCGGCACCATCCAGTCCGCCCGCGTGCACCTGGCCTTGCCCAAACAAAGCGTGTTCGTGCGCGACCGCACGCCACCCAAAGCCTCGGTGGTCATCGGCACGCACGCCGGCCGCATGGTCTCCAAGCCCCAGGTCGACGCCATCGTGCATTTGGTTTCGTCCAGCGTGCCTTACCTGCTGCCCGGTGACGTGACGGTGGTGGACACCTACGGCAATCTCATGACCCAGAACCCGACCGAAAAAGAGTTGGGTCTGACCTCGTTGCAAGCCGAACACAAGCAAGGCCTTGAGGACCTGTACCGCAACCGCATCTTGCAAATCTTGTCACCCGTGGTGGGCGAGCCCAATGTTCGATCGCAGGTCAACTTGGTGCTCGATTACACCCAAATCGAGAGCACCACCGAAGATTACGACAACGGCGGCAAAGGTCCCAAGACCCGCTCTGAGGTGTTGGCCGAAGACCGCGAAGTCAAGCGCAACGCCGAAGGCATCCCTGGCGCCTTGTCCAACACCGCGCCTGAGCAGCCCGCAGCCACCACCGAAACCGCGGTGGACGAAGCCAAAGGTTTGAGCGAAGCTGGGCAAACCCTCAGCAGCCGCACCACCCGAAACTACGAAATCGACCGCGTGGTGCGCCACGTCAAGAACCCCACGGGCAACGTGCAACGCCTGAGCGTGGCCGTCGTGCTCAACGAGCGCCCAGCGCCGCCCCCAGCCGATGGCAAAGATCCCGCGCCCGATGCGCCCAAAACCATTCCCTACACACCCGAGGAATTGCAACGCTTGCAAGAACTCGTGCGTGGTGTGGTTGGCTTTAACGAGGCCCGCGGCGACGTGGTTTCGGTGGTGCCTGCTCGATTCGAGCCCGTGGTTGAAATCAACACCGTGCCGTGGTACACCGAAGATGCGGTTCACAGCGGCATCAAGAACGGTTTGCTGGGCTTGGCGTTCATTGTCTTCATGTTGGTGGTGATCCGCCCGCTGATGCACATCGTCACCGGGGCCGACAAGCGCGCCGCCGAAGCCGAAGCCGCCAAGACCAAAGTGCCCGATGGCGAGTTGACCGAAGAAGACATGCGCATGATCCAGATCGGCGAAGGCGAGACCTTGGAAGACATCAAGGCCAAGCTCAAACCCAAGAAGTCGAGCATCTCGGCCGACATGCTGGACACGGCCAACACCTACGACGACAAGGTGGCCCTCATCCGGATGTTGGTGGCCGAAGACTCGGGCCGCGTGGCCAACGTGCTCAAGAACATGATCAAGGTGGCCTAAGCGGCCCCACCCAGAGGACACCACCATGGCCGATAAAAAAGACGCTGGCAAAGACGCCAAAAAAGACCCCAAAGCCAAAGACGGCAAGGGCAAGGATGGTAAAGACGCGTCGGGCAAACCACCGGCTTTGCCAGGCGGTCCTGAGATCGTCATGACCGAGGCCTTGCAGGCCGAGTTGGATGCGCTCACCAGCACCCAGCGTGCGGCCGTGTTGATGCTCTTGCTCGGCGAGCAACAAGCCTCTGAAATCATCAAATTCCTCAACCCGCGCGAAGTGCAGTCGCTGGGCGGCGCCATGGTGTCGGTGGCCGATTTGTCGCAAGAGGCGGTCAACATCGTCTTGGACGAGTTCGTGGCCACGCTGAAAAAACAAACCAGCTTGGGCTTGGGTACCGGCGACTATGTGGAGAAAGTGTTCCGCCGCGCCCTGGGCGACGACAAGGCCGCTTCCGTGCTCAGCCGCATCATGCCGGGGCAGGGCAGCAAGGGCTTGGAAATCTTGAAGTGGATGGACGCGCGTTCGATCGCCGACATGATCCGCGGCGAACACCCCCAGGTCACGGCCATCATTTTGTCGGTGCTCGAATACGACGTGGCCGCCGACGTGCTCAACTTTTTGCCCGTTGAGGTTCGACCTGAAGTGCTGCAGCGTGTGGCCAGCTTGGAGACCGTGCAGCCCTCGGCCATGGAAGAACTCGAAGGCATCATGAAGAAGCAGTTCGCTTCGAGCTCGTCGGCCAAGTCCTCGAGCTTCGGTGGCGTCAAGGCAGCGGCCAAGATCATGAACTTCGTTAAGGTCGACTTGGAGACCTCCATCATGGGTGGTTTGGAGAAGATCGACCCCGAGCTCAAGCTCAAGATTCAAGACAATATGTTCACGTTCGAGAACCTCTCGATGGTGGACAACCGCGCCATCCAGACCATCATGCGCAACGTCGAACCCGACATGCTCATGACCGCGCTCAAAGGTGCGGCCGAGTTCGTCAAAGAGAAATTCTTCGACAACATGTCGCAGCGTGCGCGTGCCATGTTCATCGACGAGATGGAGGCCAAAGGCCCTCTGCGCATCACCGACGTCGAAGACGCACAAAAGGCCATCATGCGCATTGCCCGTAAGTTGAGCGACAAGGGTGAGTTGGTCTTGGCGGGCCGCGGCGATGACTTTGTTTGACAAACCCAAACGCCCTGCGGCGTGGGTGCCCGATCCCTTGTTGGCGACGGTGCAATCACAGCCTCACTTTTTGCGGGTCAATTGGAACGAGAAATTGGCCAAAGATTTCGGTCCTTGGCGCATGGCACCTTTGGGCGAGCCTTTGGATGCGGTCGAAGTACCGCAAGACGATCTCGGGATTGAAGACGGCGCAAGTGCTGAGCCCGCCACCGATGACATCAACACCGACCTCCCCAGCGCCGAGTCGCCTGACAGCGACGCCCTTGGTGATGCCGCGGTGTTGGACGCTGCACCGATGCAAGGTGGTGTGTTGCACAGCCCCGACGAATGGCAACGCATCACCCAAGAGGCCCATGCCCAAGGCTGGGCCGAAGGTCATGCCCAAGCCCAAGCTGAAGCGGCCGCTCAACAAGCCGCTCAAACGGCGCTGCTGGGCGAGCTCATGAACGGTTTGCAGGCCTTGAACCACGAACCCCAACGGTTTTTTGAACCGCTCAAGCGCTTGGCCTTGCACATGGCCGAGCAGTTGGTGCGCGGCGAGTTGCAGGTGTCTGGTCAAGCCGTGGCGAATTTGGCCAAACAAGCCTTGGACACCTTGGGTGAGACCCGAGAAAAAGTCATCCTGCATTTGAATCCCATGGACGCCGACGCTTTGAGCGAAGCCGCGCCGGAATTGTTGGCGCAGTGCGCCATCGAATCCGATGCGCAATTGCAGCGCGGCAGCGTGCGCGTGGCTGTGAACGACACGGTCGTGGAAGACCTGATCGAACACCGCATGGAGGCTGTGGCGCGTCGCGTCCTGGCGCAACCCGATGCTTGGCTGAAACAGTCCAGCCTGATGCACCCCGTCGCGCCCGTCACGCCACGCTGGGCCAAGCCCGAGAGCAAACCCACGGTGAGCGAGGTTGAAGACGTGCTAGACCTGCGCGAATCCAAACCCACGCAGCCCGAAACAGACGCCGTCGACAGCACCGACGAACCCGGGTTGGAGCCACGCCATGATGGACTTTGACGACGAAGTCAGCCATCTGGTGCAAGACGTTCGTGCGCCTGAGCCACAGCGCAGTGGTACCTTGGTGCGCTTGGTGGGCATGCGTTTGGAGACGCGCGGCATCATGGCGCCCTTGGGTGCGTGCTGCGAGGTGCGCGGCCAGATGGGCCACAGTGTGGAAGCCGAGGTCGTGGGTTTCAACGACCAAACGCTGTACTTGATGCCCTTCACCGACCCGGTGGGCATTGGTCCTGGTGCTTCGGTGCGCTTGATCAGCTCGAGCGCGCAGGTTCGCTTGGGCGCAGCCCTGTTGGGCCGGATTTTGGATGGGCGTGGCGAGCCGCTCGACGGCAAACCCGCGCCCATTTGTGAGGATGTGCTCAGCTTGCACGGCCGGCCCATCAACCCCATGGAGCGGGGGCCCATCAACCAGGTGCTCGATGTGGGTGTCAAAGCCATCAACGGCATGCTCACGCTCGGCCGTGGCCAGCGTTTGGGCTTGATCGCCGGCTCGGGCGTGGGCAAAAGCGTGCTGCTGGGCATGCTCACACGCTTCACCGAAGCCGATGTGGTGGTGATCGGTTTGATCGGTGAGCGTGGCCGCGAGGTTCAGGCCTTCATTGAAGAGTCCTTAGGCCCAGAAGGCTTGGCCAAATCGGTCTTGGTGGCCGCCCCGGCCAACGTCTCTCCCGTGTTGCGCCTCAAAGCCACCCACATGACCCACGTGATCGCGGAATACTTTCGCGACCAAGGCAAAAACGTCTTGATGTTGGTCGACAGTTTGACGCGCGTGGCACACGCCCAGCGCGAAATCGGCTTGGCCATTGGCGAGCCCCCAACCGCCAAGGGCTACCCGCCGTCGGTGTTTGCGCTCTTGCCCAACCTGATTGAGCGCGCCGGTGTCGGTCGCCACGGGCACGGCTCCATCACCGCCATTTACACCGTGTTGGCCGAAGGCGACGACGGCAACGACCCCATCGTGGACATTGCGCGTGCCTCGCTGGACGGACAGGTGATGCTCTCGCGCAAATTGGCCGACGCGGCGCATTACCCCGCCATCGACCTCAACGGCTCGATCTCGCGTGTGATGCAAAACCTCTTGTCGCCCACCGACCTGAAGCGGGCCAACCGATTCAGGCGTTTGTGGTCGATTTACCAGCAAAACCAAGACCTGATCCAGGTCGGCGCTTACGAGGCGGGCAGCAACCCCGAGCTCGATGCCGCCATTCGCCTGCGTCCCGTGATGGAGCAGTTTTTGCAGCAAGACATGCATTCACCCCTGAGCTTCAGCGATTCTTTGGCCACCGTGGCCCACGTGCTGGACGAATGACACCGGAGGTACCATGAGCACCCAACCCCGCCAATGCTGGTCTGTGCTGGTTCAAAAAACCACGCGCGACAAAACGGCTGCACAACTCGCGATGACCCAAGCGCAAGCGCAACTGGAGCGCTTGCAAGCCAACGCGCAGCGCATTGAAACGATGATGAGCGACTACCGCACCCAACACGAATCGGTGCAGGGGCAAGCGCACCAGATCGCCGACAGCTTGAATTACCGCCGTTTCATCGACCAGCTCGAAACCCTGCGCGAGCGGGTGCAGCGTGACGTCACGGCCGCGGCCACACAACGCGAGCGCTTGCGCCAAGTTCTGTTGGGTTTGGAAATGGAACTCAACAAATTGGCCAAGTTGCAAGAGCAAGACGCCCAAAAAGCGCTGCAACAACTCAACAAACGCGAACAAAACCGCCTGGACGAATGGGGTGTGATGCGCTACCAGTTCGGCAAACAAGCCGGCTGACGGCCTTCAGATTTTGGTTTTGGCCACGCGCTGGCGGATGCGCTGGCGTCGACTCCAGCGGGTTTTGAGCACCCACAACAGGCTGACAACCACGTAGACCGCGACGCCAAAGAAGCACGCCAAAATCACCAAACCCACCGCCAAAGGCTTGCCCACGGTGGTGATTTGCTCGAACCAGTGCGAGATGCTTTCTCGCCAAGTGCGATCGATGACCTCGGGCGATGTCTCTAAGGGCTTGAGCGCCTCGGGCATGTCGTTGGAGTCTTGACCCAGCACCCACTCGCCCAAATGATAGGCACCGTAATAGACCGGTCCAAAGGTCACTGGGTTGGTGACCAAGGTGCTGGCCACGGCCATGGGCACGTTGGCGCGCAACAGAACGGCCAAGGTTGCCGATGCGGGTATTTGAGCGATGGGAATCAGCAAACCGAAAAACACCCCCAAGGCCATGCCCAAAGCAATGCCTTTTCGGCTGAAGTGCCAAAGCCGCGGGTTGTTCAAAATGGGGCCCATCCACCGCAGCCAACGGTTTTGGCGAACGGTGTCGGGGGAGGGCAACCAAGCTTTGATGCGGTTTTTCATCGACCGCGATTGTCACCGATAAATGGGCATGGCGACGAAACGCGCGACAATACGGCCACCATGACGCCCCTGCAAGACATTCTTTTTTCTCAAGGTTTTGGCACCCGACGCGTGTGCTGCGGCTTGGTTCAACAAGGCCGCGTCCAGGTGGGCCCCGATGATCGGCCCGTCACCGACCCCGCCGAGCGCTTCGATACCGATGGCCTGGTGTTTCGGGTCCAAGGCGAACGCTGGGTTTATCACGAGCGGGCCTACGTGCTGATGCACAAACCCATGGGCCACGAGTGCTCGCACAAACCCGGCATGCACCCCAGCATTTACACGCTTTTGCCCGGGCCTTTGCGCTCGCGCGGGGGCGGGGCGGCCGCGGGCGTGCAAGCGGTGGGCCGATTGGACCAAGACACCACTGGCCTCTTGATTTTGTCGGACGACGGCAAGTTCATTCACCGCCTGACCTCGCCGCGCCACCACGTGCCCAAGGTCTACGAGGTCACCGTCAAGCACCCGCTGGACGCTCCACAGGTCGAGCGTTTGCTCCAAGGGGTGGTGCTGGACGACGATCCCAAGCCCGTCAAGGCCGCCGCGGCCGTGGCGGTGAGCGAGCTCCATTTGCGCCTGACCCTCACCGAGGGCAAGTACCACCAAGTCAAGCGCATGGTGGCGGCCGTGGGCAACCGCGTGGAGGGCCTTCACCGCTCGGCCATGGGTGATTTGGTGCTACCAGCGGATTTGGCCCCAGGCCAGTGGCGTTGGTTGAGTGCCGACGAAGTGCAAGGCCTGCGCGGATGAGCCCCTTGTTGGATGCCGCTTGGCGGGCCTTGGTTTATTGTTTGCACCCCCGCGTGGTGGTGCTGTCGTTTTTGCCACTGGTGCTGATGCTGGCCCTGGCGTTTGTGTTTGGGTATTGGCTGTGGGACCCAGCGGTGCAAGCGCTGAGCCAAGCTTTGCAGTCGGCACAACTGCTGCAAGCCCTTTTGAATTGGCTCAGCCTGCTGGGTTTGGGCGATTTGCGCACCGCGTTTGCTCCATTGTTGTTGGTCGTGCTCATCACACCCGTGGTGGTGGTGCTGTGCCTGCTCTTGGTGTCGCTGTTCATGACGCCGGCGATGGTGGGCTTGGTGGCTGAGCGGCGCTTTCCCGCACTCCTGCGTTTGCGCGGTGCTTCGTGGTGGTCATCCCTGTGGTGGTCGCTGGGGGCCACGGCCTTGGCTGTGCTGGCTTTGGTGCTGACCTTGCCCTTGTGGTGGGTGCCGCCCTTTGTGCTGGTGGTGCCCCCCCTGATTTGGGGTTGGTTGACCTACCGGGTGTTCGCGTTCGATGCTTTGGCCGACCACGCCACCGAAGAGGAGCGTCGTGCCATTTTGCAGCGCCACCGTTGGCCGTTGTGGGGCATGGGCGTGGTGACCGGCTATTTGGGTGCCGCGCCCAGCGTGCTGTGGGCTTCGGGGAGTTTGTTCGTGGTGTTTGCCCCAGTTTTGTTGCCTTTGGCGATCTGGATCTACACCTGGGTGTTGGCGTTTTCTTCGCTGTGGTTTGCCCATTACACCTTGGCGCTGCTGGCGTCCAAGCGCATGGCCCGTTCCGCAGCCGAATCTTCAGAGGTGTTTTGACATGCAACCCAGTTTCGGTTTGATCATCGTGGGCGATGAAATTTTGTCGGGCAAGCGCGCCGACAAACACCTGCCCAAAACCATCGAGTTGCTGCAAGCGCGCGGCCTGACGTTGTCGTGGGTGCGCGGCGTGGGCGACGAACGCTCCCGCATCACCGAGGCCTTGCGCGACGCCTTTGCCAGCGGCGACCAGGTCTTTTGCTGCGGCGGCATTGGGGCCACGCCCGATGACCACACGCGCCAGTGTGCCGCCGCGGCCCTGGGCGTGGACTTGGTCTTGCACCCAGAGGCCAAAGCGCTGATTCAAGAGCGCATGCGCGACGTGGCCTTGGAAAAGGGTGAACCTTATGACCCCGAACACCCCGATAACGTGCACCGCTTGAACATGGGTGTGTTTCCATTGGGCGCGCAGATCATCCCCAACCCCTACAACAAAATCCCCGGTTTCACTTGTGCCACTGAGCGTGGCACCGTGCATTTTTTGCCCGGTTTCCCCGTCATGGCCTGGCCCATGATGGCGTGGGTCTTGGACGAGCGCTACGCCGAGCACCACCAAGCCGGATCCTGGATGGAGCGATCGGTGGTGATTTTTGGCGCCATGGAGGCCACGCTGACCCCGCTCATGGAGCGCATCGAGGCCGAGCACCCGATCAAGGTCTTCAGTTTGCCCAGCGTGGACCACCCGGTGCATGGGCGACACATTGAGCTGGGCGTCAAGGGCGAACCTGCGGCGGTGGGACAGGCTTTTGAGGCATTGAAGAACGGCTTGGCGCATTTTGATCTGCGTTTAGGACCCGAAATGGTGCGCACCTGAAGCCGCGCTATTTTGGTGCATGGTCGTTTTATGCACCAAAATAATGCCATTGCGGGCCTGTATTTCTGCACCAAAATGGTGAATAATGGCCGGTCAAGGAATGAAAGTTCGATGATTTTGGGGCGTTACCTTCGGCCATAATCCTTGTGTGAACAGGGTTTGCCCAGAAAACAGCCCTCACCGCGATGGCGGTGGCACACATTCTGCTCTGTCAGAGCATCGAATTCATTTCCAACCACCGCTACACAGGAGCTACTGATGGCCAAGACCGTCGCCGACGTCATGAACATGGTGAAAGACAACGAAGTCAAGTTTGTTGACTTCCGTTTCACCGACACCCGAGGCAAAGAACAGCACGTGACCGTGCCCGTTTCGCACTTCGACGAAGACAAATTCGTTTCTGGCCACGCCTTTGACGGCTCGTCGGTCGCCGGCTGGAAGGGCATTGAAGCCTCGGACATGCAGCTCATGCCCGACGCCAACACCGCCAACATCGACCCCTTCTTCGAAGAAACCACGCTGTTCATGCAGTGCGACGTGATCGAACCCAGTGACGGCAAGGCCTACGACCGCGACCCTCGCTCCATCGCCAAGCGCGCCGAAGCTTTCTTGAAAGCCTCTGGTTTGGGCGACACCGCTTACTTCGGCCCTGAGCCCGAGTTCTTCATTTTTGATGGCATCCGTTGGGCGAACGAGCCCGGCCGCGTGATGGTCGAAATCGACGAATACGAAGCCCCTTGGAACACCGGCACCAAGCTCGAAGGCGGCAACCGCGGCCACCGTCCCACCACCAAGGGCGGCTACTTCCCCGTGCCCCCTGTGGACAGCACGCAAGACATGCGCGCCGAAATGTCCTTGATCTTGGAATCCTTGGGCATCCCCGTTGAGGTGTTCCACCACGAAGTGGCTGGCGCTGGCCAAAACGAAATCGGCACCAAGTTCAGCACGCTGGTTCAGCGTGCCGACTGGACACAACAGCTCAAGTACGTGGTGTGGAACGTGGCCAATGCCTATGGCAAAACCGCCACTTTCATGCCCAAGCCTTACGCCGGTGACAACGGCTCGGGTATGCACGTGCACCAGTCGATCTGGAAAGACGGCAAGAACCTGTTCGCCGGTGACGGCTACGCCGGTTTGAGCGATTTCGCCCTGTACTACATTGGCGGCATCATCAAACACGCCAAGGCCTTGAACGCCATCACCAACCCCGGCACCAACAGCTACAAGCGCTTGGTCCCAGGCTTCGAAGCCCCCGTCAAGCTGGCTTACTCTTCGCGCAACCGCTCGGCATCGATCCGCATCCCTTACGTGGCCAACCCCAAGGGTCGCCGCATCGAGGCCCGCTTCCCCGATCCATTGGCCAACCCTTACCTGTGCTTCTCCGCACTGATGATGGCCGGTTTGGACGGCGTTGAAAACAAGATCCACCCCGGAGAAGCCGCCACCAAAGACCTGTACCACCTGCCACCCGAGGAGGACAAATTGGTCCCCACCGTGTGCCACAGCTTGGACCAGGCTTTGGAGCACTTGGACAAAGACCGTGCGTTCTTGACCAAGGGCAACGTGTTCAGCGACTCCATGCTCGACGCTTACATCGAGTTGAAGATGGGCGAAGTGCAGCGTTTCCGCATGGCACCGCACCCCGTCGAATTCGACATGTACTACAGCCTGTGATGCGCACAGGCGCCTGAGAAAAAGGTGGCTCTGTGCCACCTTTTTTTTGGCCCTTCACCCCAATCCACGGTTCAAGCCAACCCATGAGTGCTCAACGCTTTCAATCGCTGGACATGCTGGCCACTTTGGTGGCGGTCGTGCGTGGCGACGGCACTTTGGTCTTCGCCAACGCGGCCTTGGAAGATGCGTTGGGTTTGTCGCGCCGGGCCTTGCAGGGCAGCCGTTTTCAGGACTGCTTTGAAGACCCGCCGGCCTTGGTCTCGGCGCTCGACGGTGCACGCAACAACGACTTTGCCGCGCTGCGCTACGACGCTTGGCTCAAGCGCCTGAACCAAGACCCCTTGCAGGTGCACGTGGTGGTGGCGCAAACCGAGGCGTCCGATGAGGTGCTGGTGGAGTTGTTGCCGCTGGAGCAACAAACCCGACAAGACCGCGAAGATCGCCTCATGGAGCAGGCGCAAGCCAACAAAGAGCTCATCCGAAATCTGGCCCACGAAATCAAAAACCCTTTGGGCGGCATTCGCGGCGCGGCGCAACTGTTGCAAATGGACCTGCACAGCAAAGAGCTGATCGAGTACACGCAGGTCATCATCCGCGAGGCTGACCGTTTGCAGTCATTGGTTGACCGCTTGCTCGAGCCCCACCGCCACGCCCACGTGGTGAGCGACGTCAACATCCACGAGGTCTGCGAACGT
>Ga0315903_10005092_pt1 | contig 17242 bp, 16 predicted proteins | sample LakEriMetagenome_7_FD_203524 | JGI IMG/M metagenome (GOLD analysis project Ga0315903, IMG submission 203524) | Freshwater fungal communities from buoy surface, Lake Erie, Ohio, United States - Buoy 2 MA119 | ecosystem: Environmental > Aquatic > Freshwater > Lake | place: USA: Lake Erie, Ohio...
CCCGTGGGAAGCCTGCCGGGACTCCGAACAACTAAGAGGGCCCGATCGCCTTGCGGTGATCGGGCCCTCGTGAGGTGTCGCTGGGTGCTGGGGTTACTGGGGCGCGTCACCCCATTCCTTCGGGATCGGAACCTGGCGCAGCGCGGCGTAGAGGAGGCTTTGGTGCGGGACGTTGACGTGGTAGTCGCAGGCGAGGGCCTGCGTCATGCCGGGTTTCCACCCGATCAGGGTCTTGTCCACGAGGACCGGTAGGCCGCCGTGCATCGCGAAGTAGGGGCGGTCGAGGTCGAAGCCCTTGAGTTCATAGCCTCCCGTGCCGGTTTGCGAGGCGACCGCGTCATTGACGATGACCCGCCCCGACAACTTGAGCTGCTCCCGGGAGGAACTGTCCGCGAGCAGGCTGTAGGTCCGTTCATAGGTGGCTTCGATGAGCCGGCGGAGGAGGTCATGCCCGTGGGTGACTTCGCCGCTGGCGAGCTCGAGGGCGGGGCCGGTGCCGACGAGGCGCTCCGGCGGGGTGGTCCGGAAATCGCGGCTGAAACAGGCCCGCAGCTGGACTTCGGGCGCGTGGCTTCCATGGCGTTGGATGAATTTGCGGATGGGGAGGTTGACGTAGTGCTCGAGGACTTCGGCCCGCTCCGCCTGCTCGGGGTCGGTGGAGGTGTTCATGTGGTGGAAACCTTCCTCCAGCAGGTAGCGCTGCACGCGCTCATCGTACGTGATGAACTCGCGCTGGAGGATGGACTCGAAGACCCGTCGGACGTCGCTGAAGGAGCTGTGGCGGAGGTGGTCCAGCAGGCTGGCGGGGAGCCGGTCATCCGCCTGCAGGTCGAGGTCCAAGTCGGGTCGGACGCCCCGCGGGACCTGGCTGTGCGCGGTGAGACGTTGGTGCCAGCTCAGGTTGATGATGCCGGGCTGGCTGACTTCCGCGGGGCGGCGCCGCCAGTTGGCGGAGTAGCGGAGGTCGGCCAACTGCTCGATCAGGGGGTCGGCCGCGCCGTCGCAGCCTTGGTCGTAGAGTTCGACGGTGGTGCTGAGCACGGTGCGCTCCCACGGGGTGAGCCGGGTCTTGGTGCGGGTAAGGACGGCCACCTTGCCGCCGGCGAGTTCATCGGTGGTCTGCCCGGGGCGCGCTTGCGGCAGGCTATCCAGGACCTTCAGGACCTTGAGCACGTGCGGGGCCAAGGCACGGTCGGAGAGGGCGGCGAGGTAGATTTCGAACGGATTATCTCCGCCCAAGGCGAGGATGGCCTCCCCGCCGAAGGCGCGCCAGCGGATGAACAACGGGATACGGTCGCCGCGGCCGAAGGTGTTCCAGCCATGGTCCGCGACGCCGCATTCGCCGTCCCCGGCGCGCAGAGCCGCGAGGTCGTAGCCAAAGAGGTCGACGAAGACCTGGAAGATCGGAGTCGGATCGAGCGCCAGCTCGGCGACCGGGTCGCCGCTCAGCCGGGTGACGGTCTCGTACACCGATGAGAGATACCCGCGTTGCGACGGGGGTACCTCGTAGGTGACGGGGAGGACGAAGCCCTGGTAGGGTCGGAGCGACCGGCAGATGACTTCGGTGGGGATGGAGGTGATGGGTAGCATGGGTGTGCGTGGTTTGAGGTTAGTGGGTGCAACAGTAGGGCGGGCCGGCCGGGTGGCCGGTCTGGGCGTCGGTCGCACGTAAACGGCCCTATTAACGCCAACCCTTGCTTTATAGGTGCCGCGGGCGTCGCATGAAATGGGTCGAAGTCGCCGACCGACCCGAAAATCGATGTCGCACGAAACGAGGGTCGGCTCTTCGAAGGGCCGACCACCGCAGCCTCCCCAGGTCGCATGTGCACGCCGCCGCTGACTGCCAGGTGAAGGGCTAATCAGTGGGCCAGTCCCAACAGGGGGTCAGGCTACCGTAAGGTAGTCTGACCCCATGTCAGGATTACCTCAGTTAAGGTCCGCGCCGCAGCGGGCCTTCATTCGGCTCCTTCGGTTTCGTCCTCTTCCTCCGCAGGCCAGACTTGCTCGACGATGGCCTGGACGGAGGCTTCGTCCAGCAGGGCGTGATCCGCAGAGGTGTACTCGTCGTAGGGAGGCGCATCAGCGTCTTGGCCGAGCTTGCTGCCCAGAAACCAGGCATGGACCAGCCCGGTCCAGAGCGCCCGTCCGCGGAGAGTGCCTTTGGCCACCCACGCGAGCGGGACTGTGCCTTCGCCCCAATCGGCGCTTAGCCAGAGGACATCCCACATGCCCTCATCGTCGCTCCCGATGCGGATTCGCTGCAACTCGTCATGGCCCGATCCGTGGAAGATCGCCGCCTTGAAGACCAGCCGGGTGGACTTGGGCGACAGGCCAGGTTCCTCGTCCTGGTAGCAGTTATGGAAGCGCGGCGCGGTCATGGGGCTATTCCCAAGCGTACTCCTTCGGGTCCGGCTCCAGGCGGCCGTCATAGGGAGTGGCGAGGCAGCCTTCGACCTCGCCATCCTCGCCGATGGCGAACGTGAAGATAAGTTTGGTGCCATCCGGGGCCACGGCTTCGTCATAAGACCAGGCTTTGTCGATTTCGCCCTCCTCGAGGCGTTTTTGGGCCCGCAAGGGTGCCAGTTTCTTGAGTTCGCGCGGGGTGAGGGGGAATTCGTCGACGTCCTCGCCCTCCTCCACTGTAGTGAGGTAACGGCGCAGCGATTTCTGACGGGTAGCGGAGAGGACTTTTTCCAGGAGCAAGGAGCCATCCCCTTCGCCTTGGGAGAGCTCTTCCTGGAGCCATTGGGCGGTTTCATCCTCATCGATGACGCAAAGGTGGATGCGGTCACCGGCCGCCCCCGGCGTCACGTCGAGCAGCTGAGCCAGCTCTTGTCCATCGATATCGGCGAAGTCGCGCCCATCCTTGGCCAAGTCATCGGCGACGGCCTGCCGGCGGGCGGGGACGTCGGGTAGGTCATAAAGAGAGCCGACCTCGGCCAGTGGGGCTACCGTCGGTTCGTCGAGTAGGCCATCCAAGTAGGTTTCGGAGATGGCCTTCGCCACTTTGGTGGCAGACCAGGCCTCGTACAGATGGCGAGCGGCGACCGCAATCGTGAGCTCCGTGGGTGCAGACTCCAGGACGGCGACAATCCGGTGGTAATCCGTCGGATCATCCCAATCCGCTTCTTCGTCGGACCATTCGCAGGACTGCAGTAGCCAAGTGCCCGGGGATGCTTGGGCGATTTCGTAGACGATGCGGCCGCCATGGAAGGGCGATTCGGACCATTCGCCGGAAGTTACCATTTCCCAGGCGAGTCGCTTGGCTGGCCGGAACGACTCGAGTTCGTCATCGTTGTGGCCGACGCGGAGGGTGAGGCGCATGGGGTCAGGCGTATTGCTCGATGATGTCAACGTCCGCCCACTCTCCGACGTAGCCTTCGCCCCCGTCGTTGCCGTAGCGGACAATGAGTGAGCCGGGCTCTCCGCGGCAGTTGAAATCCCAGTAGCAGCTGAAGCGCTCGCCTTCGTAGTAGTAGGTCTTTCCGGCGGTGCCCCAGGCTTTGCCATCCTGAATCTTCTTCCAGTTCCTAGGCCCGATGGTGAGGCGGTGGATCTCGTAGCCCCACTCGACCGACAAGGTGACGGATTTCAGCTTGCCGGTGGGGCTGGCTGGCGGCGAGCCGGCGGCCCGTCGGCGTCGCCGCTCTTCACCGAAACTGCCGGTACGTGGGTCCATCCACCTTAGGATGGGACGGGTCAGCCGCCTGTAAATGTTCTAATAGACGCATATTGCCAGGAAACGGGTTGGCATTAACGTCGGGCCATGATCCCCATCCCCACCGGCTGCGCGCGGTTCCTTTGCTACGGCTGGATCATCACCGGCATTTGCTTCCTGCTGGGGATGAACAAGAACGGGGAGGACCTCTCCGGCGCCGGCCTGCTGGCCCTGGGCGCGGGCCTGCTCGGCCTCTACGTCACCCGCCCGCGCAAAGACTGACATGGACGATCCGATCACCCGCCTGCCGCGCGAATGCCTCGCGCTCATCCACGAGCTGTTCACGAAGGAGGTCGTGGATAACTTCGACGGGGAGTTCGGGCTCGGCGGCTATGGCTTCATCACCAACGGTCGCCTCTACAAGCTCGGCTTCAGCACCGAGGACAGCCCGCACGAATTCACGCTGTCTTCGGGGTGCGACTGTCCCTACTGGGAGGCGAGCCCGGAGGCGTTGGATCGCCTTGTCGCCGACATGAACAAAGCCTACCCGGAGGCGCATTACCAATTCCGCGGGGAGTTCGGCTACCAGATGGGCGTCTCCACCACCGGTTCGGTCCCGGAGCAAGCGGAACGCAAGGCGCTCGTACAGGCGGAGCTGCTGCGCTGCAAACGAATCCTCGACCAGGCCTTGGATGGCCAATTCGAGGTCATCCGCGCCTCGCACGAGGAACGGCGAAATGGCTTGGCGGACGACGAGTGATTCGGCGCGTCGGCACGGGGTCAGGCACGTCATCTCTGCGCGAGACGAAGCCAGCGTTTTGTTGAACCGTTGACCGGTTGATCAGTTGGCCGGAGGTAAGGCTGAAGGCGGTGTGCCAACGGTTCTGGCCAACGGATTAACTTATCAACCGATCAACGGTGCCTGCGGCCGACCGGGACGGTCAGCCCTACCTTAAGAGGCAGAGGACAGGGTGTGGAGTGCTGAGTCGAGCGTAGCTGGTGCCGCTTCAATCAAACCGCCCGTGTCGATTGTCACGGGAGCATGGCGATTTGGTAACATCAGTTTATGGATACGAAAAACGCTCAAGAATTTCTTGAAGGCATCTGGCCGCGGGCACCATCGGCTTCGCTATGAAATCCCTACTCCCGCTCCTCGTCGTTGCCGCCGCCCATGCCCAGACCGCCCCGGTCAAGGCTACGGACAGCAACTTCTCGTTCACCGCCGGCAACTACATGATCGCCCACGACGCCGAGGACTTCGAAGGCATGTCCTACGGCTTCAAGGCCAAGATCTGGGACGAGGTGCGCATGACCTTGTCGTTCGCGGATACCACCTCCGATCCCTTCGACTTGGTTTCCGGCGTCAACGTCGAAGCCGGCGCCCGCCGCGTCGCCCTGGGGGCCGAGTACGACGTGCACACCGATTTTGGCAACGTCACGCTTTCCTTCGCTTTCGGCCAGACCGCCGGTCGCACCAAGGGTGGCTTCGTGGGCGACGCCTTCCAGAACCAGCAGTTCGTCTTCGGGGCGAGCTATGCGAAGGACCTCGGCAAAGGTTTCGCGCTCACCGTCGCGGCGAACAAGTTCATCAGCGATTTCGACGTTGATGCGAACTTCTCGACCGCGGCCGCCCGCACCGCCCTGGCTGAGCGCTTCGACGGCTCGCCTTTCTCCGTCGGCCTGACCCTCTCCTATGCGCCGACGGATAAGGTGTCGATCTACCTCTCCTACGCCACGGAGGACTCCCTCCTTGGTTTGGGCAACGTCGACAACACGATCAGCTTCGGCTTGAGCGCGCGCTTCTAAGCAACGTCGCGCTGACGAGAGGGGCGGAATAAACGCCCCGATCCACAGCCCGCCCGGTGTAAGCCGGGTGGGCTTTCTGTTTTCCTGGCGAGTAACCGTCGGCCGGGATGGACGGGGATAGTTAAAGAGGCAGAGGACAGAGTACGGATTACAGAGTACAGAGTACGGAGTGCTGAGTCGAGTGTACTGGTAGCCGGATCGATCAAACCGCCAACCGCTACCCCCCTAACCGCCCGCGTTCTACGCGTTAACGGTCAGCCCTCCCTTGCGGATTGAGGCGAAGTGAGTAGGCTGGGTCTATGAAGCCCGCGAAGTTCTTTGGTTCAGTCCTCACATTCCTGGGTGGGGTGATGATGGTGGGCTGTCAGTCCGGCCCGGAGCGGGAACCGCTGAAGGCGATCGACCGGCCGATCCAACTGGAGCGATTCATGGGAGATTGGTACGTGCTCGCCCATATCCCGGCGTTCATCGAGGCCGACGCCTTCAATGGGGTGGAGAGCTACCGACTCGACGCCGACGGGACGATCCCGACGACCTACACGTTCAACGACGGTGGCTTCGATGGGCCGGTGAAGACTTACCATCCCCGCGGGTTCGTGCATAACACCGCGACCAAGGCGGAGTGGCGGATGCGCTTCATCTGGCCGTTCAAGTCGGCCTACCTGATTGTCTACCTGGACGACAACTACGAGACGACGGTCATCGGCGTGCCCGATCGCGACTACGCGTGGATCATGGCCCGCACCAAGACGATCCCCGAGTCGCGCTACCAGGAACTTGTCGCCCTCCTGACCCGGACCGGCCACGACGTCACCAAGCTCCGCCGCGTCCCGCAGCGGTGAGTTTAGGTAGGGACCAGCGTCCCTGCTGGTCCGCGGATATGAGATACGTCGGCATGAGGTCAGGCACGTCATCGCTGCGCGAGACGAAGCCAGACCCCATGCCTGCGGCCGACCGGGACGGTCAGCCCTACCTAAAGAGACAGAGGACAGAGTGCAGAGTGCTGAGTCGAGTGTAGTGGTAGCCGCATCGATCAAACCGCCAACCGCACGCGCTCTGCGCGTCAACGGTCAGCCCTGCCGGGGTCAGGTGTCGGGTGGCTGATTTCCGCCAATTCACAGCGCTGCTTGGCCCACGGGTCGCCTCGATCTGCGTCGGCTGTTCTTGGGCTGAGACCCAAAGGTGACGCCGCTGCTACCATTCCGTAACGGGCTTCGGGTAGCATGACTCCATGCCCCCCAAGCTGCCGCCTTTGCTCGTGGTCTTCGACATGGCGGGCACGACCGTGCACGATCGAAGCGACGTCGCCCGTTGTTTGGCCGACGCGCTGCGCAAGGCCGGTTTCCAGTGCGACGAGGCTCTGGCCAATACCCGCATGGGCATGGCCAAGCCTTTGGCCATCGCCGAATTGGCCGCCGTTTCCCTGGAGCGCGGGGTCGGTCGGGTCGTCACGCCCGGGCTCGTCGGGGAGATCCACCGTGACTTCCTCGACGCCATCAACGAGCACTACCGCACCCACCCCTCCGTCCGTGCCGTCGAGGGAGCGGCGGAAATCTTCGCCGCCCTCCGTCATCGCGGCGTCAAAGTCGCCTTGGATACCGGTTTCTCCCGGCCGACCGTTGAGGTCATCCTCGCCCGCCTGGGTTGGTCGGTCCCGGCGACGCTGGATGCCGTGGTCACCAGCGACGAAGTTGCCCGCGGGCGGCCGGCGCCCGATCTCCTGCGCGAGGCGATGCGCCGCTGTGGAGTGACCGAATCCGCCCGCTGCGCGCACGTGGGCGATACGCCGAGCGACGTCGGCGAGGGGCTGGCCGCCGGAGCGGGTTGGAACATCGCCATCGCCGGTCCCAGCCATAGCGCCGAGCAGCTGGCCGCCTGCCGTCCCACGCACATCGTCGGGGCCTTGACGGCCGTACCGGCCGCCCTCGGGCTGGATTTCGCCGCATGAGCCCCGAAGGGCGAGCCGACTCCGGGGTGGGCATCTCCTTGCGGTCCGTCAGCAAATCCTATGCGGAGGGTCGTCCCGTGCTCCGGGGCCTCAACCTTGAGGTCGCCCCCGGCGAATGCGTCGCGCTCCTGGGCGCCTCGGGTTCCGGCAAGTCCACGTTGATGCGCCTGCTGCCCGGATTCATGGCCGCCGACGAGGGGTCGGGCCCCATCCGCATCGGGGACAGCCTGGTCCAGGAGGACGGCCGGATCGCCGCGGGCATCCGCGCCCGCCGGGCGGAGATCGGTTGCGTCTTCCAGCAGTTCAACCTCGTCGGCCGGCTCGATGTCCTGACGAATGTGCTCATCGGGCTCCTGGCCCGCGTGCCGCTGTGGCGCAGCGTCCTGCGGCGTTTTTCGGCCGAGGAGATCCGGGCGGCGCAGGCGGCCCTCGAAGCCGTCGGCCTGGGCGAGATGGCGACGCGACGCGCGAGCACCCTGTCGGGCGGGCAGCAGCAACGCGTCGCCATCGCCCGCTGCCTGGTGCAGCAAGCCCGCGTCATCCTCGCCGACGAACCCATCGCGTCGCTCGATCCGGAGAGCGCGCGCAAGGTCATGGAAATCCTGGCCCGCATCAACCGCGAACAAGGCGTGACCGTGGTCGTCTCGCTGCACCAGGTCGCCTACGCGCGCCGCTTCTGCCGGCGGGTCGTCGCGCTGCGCGGCGGCGAAGTCGTCCATGATGGGCCGGCCGACGGCCTCAACGCCCCCCTGCTGCGCGGTCTCTACGGCGCCGCCGTGGAGGAACTCCTCGAAGCCCCCGAAGGCCTCGCCGCCGCCCCATGAGAGCCCCTCGACTCGGCTTGCTCCTGGCCTTGGTCGCCGCCGCCTCGCTCCGGGCCGAGGAGATCGCCTTCGGCATCCTCGGCACCGACTCGGCGGCGGCCCTGCGGCAGAACTGGAACCCGTTCCTCGCGGACATGGCGAAGGAGACCGGGCTCGAGGTCCGCGGCTATTTCGCGACCGACTATGCGGGCTTGGTCGAAGCCATGCGCTTCGGCAAGGTGCAGTTGGCCTGGTTGGGCAACAAGGCGGCGATCGAGGCCGTCGACCGCGCGGAGGCCGAGGTCTTCGCCCAGTTCGTCGACCTCGCGGGACGGTCCGGTTACCACGCGCACCTGATCGTCCATCGCGACAGCCCGATCCGGACGTTGGACGAACTCCTGATCCGCGGCCGTACGCTCACCCTCGGCATCGGCGATCCGCAGTCGACCTCGGGCACGTTGGTCCCGCTCGCGGGGGTCTTCGCGCCGCGCGGCCTCGATCCGCGCACCGCCTTCCGCGTGGTGCGGAGTTCCACCCATGGGGGCAATCTGCTCGCCGTGCTCAACCGGCAGCTCGATGCCGCGACGAACAACAGCGAGGAACTCGACAAGCTGCAGTTGGCCGACCCGGCCAAGTTCGCGCAGGTGCGGATCCTGTGGACTTCCGAGCCTATTCCGCGGGATCCCCTCGTTTGGCGCCGGGACCTGGCCCCGGCCGCGAAGGACCGGTTGCGGACGTTCGTGCTGGCCTACGGCAAGGACGACCGCGAGAAGGCGGTGCTGGCCCGGATGCAGCAGATCGCCGGTTTCCGCGCCTCGGACAACCGCCAGCTGCTGCCGATCCGGCTCCTCGAGTTCGCGCAGGCGGCCGCCAAGGTGACCGCCGACCCCCACCTCTCGCCCGACGAGCGGGCGGCGCGGTTGGCGGCCTTGGATCGCCGGCGCGCCGCCCTCGAGGCCACGCCGCGCTGAACCGCATGGAGCCGCCCGCGAACCAGCGCCCCGGCCGGAGCCTGCCCGAACTCTTCCTCTGGGCGGGAGCCTTGCTGTTCCTGGTCTGGGCGTGGCGGGGCGCCGAGATCCGTCCGCTCGCCTTGGTCGGCGGGATCGGCAATGCGTGGAAGTACGCCCAGGAATTCTTCCCGCCGGATTTCCGCGATTGGCGGATCTACCTCGCCGAGACGATCGTCACGGTCCACATCGCGGCGTGGGGCACTTTGTTGGCCGTGGTCTGCGCGGTGCCCTGCGGCCTGCTCAGCGCCGAGAACATCGCCCCGGCCTGGGTGCGCCTGCCGATGCGGCGATTCCTGGACGCCTGCCGGGCCATCAACGAGATGGTCTTCGCCATGCTCTTCATCGTCGTCGTCGGGCTCGGACCCTTCGCCGGCGTGCTGGCCTTGTGGGTCCACACCACCGGTTCGCTGGGCAAGCTCTTCGCGGAGGCCGTCGAGGCGAGCGACCCGCGTCCGGTCGAAGGCATCCGCGCGACGGGCGCGACCGCCCTCGAGGAGATCCTCTACGGCGTGCTCCCGCAGGTGATGCCGCTGTGGATCTCGTACGCGCTCTATCGGCTCGAGGCGAACATCCGCTCCGCGTCCGTCGTCGGGATGGTCGGCGCCGGCGGGATCGGGGTGGTGCTGTACGAGCTCATCCGCGGGTTCCAGTACGCCCAGGCCTGCGCGGTGCTCATCCTGATCGTGCTGCTCGTCTCCGTCACCGATTGGGCTTCCTCCGCCCTCCGCCGCCGCCAGAACTGACGCCCATGGCCACCCTCCGCTACCGCAATCCCGTCGACGTCCGTTTCGGCGTCGGCGCCTTCGCCCAGCTCCCGGAGGTGCTCCGCGGCCGCCCGGCCGTGGTGCTGACGTTCCCCGAGGCCGAGGTGACCGGCCTCCTCGACCGGACCCGGCGGATGTTGGGCGCGCAGCTGCGCGGCGTCATCGCCGACGTCGAACCGAATCCGGGTGCGGCCTGGGTCGCCGCGCGGCATGCGGACTTCTGGCGGCGCCATGGCGACGCGGTCGTGGTCGCCATCGGCGGTGGTTCGACCATCGACTCCGCCAAGGCGCTGCTGGTCCGGCCACCTTCCGGCGATTTCGACGAGGTCCTCCGCGCGCTCCGCGCCGGCGAGGCCCCGCCGGTGGCGCGCGCCTTGCCGCTGATCTCGATCCCGACGACGGCCGGCACCGGCAGCGAGGTGACCCCTTGGGCCACGTTGTGGGACCGGGCCGCGCCGACGCCGACCAAGCTCTCGCTGCACGGCGAGGCATTGTGGTCCGAGGCCGCCTTGGTCGATCCCGAGCTCACGCTGAGCCTGCCCCACTCCGTGACCCGCACCAGCGCCCTCGATGCCTTGTCGCATGCGCTCGAGGCCATCTGGAACCGCCGCGCCAATCCCGTCTCGGACACCCTCGCCGTCGCGGCCGCCCGTGGCCTGCTGGCCGCCTTGCCCCGGCTCCTGGCCGATCCGCGCCATCTCGGGCACCGGACGGAGGTGGCGCGCGCCAGCCTGCTCGCGGGGCTGGCGTTCTCCAACACCCAGACCGCCCTGGCCCATTCCATCTCCTATCCGTTGACTTTGCGCTACGGCATTCCGCACGGCATCGCCTGCTCCTTCCCGCTGCCGTTGGTCTGGTCCCTGGCCCAAGGCGCCGCCCCAGACCGCGATGCGGTCCTGGCCGAGGTGTTCGGTCCGCAGGAAGCCGATCCGGTCGCCGCCCTCCGCGCCTTCCTCGGCTCGCTCGGCGTCCCCGGCGATTGCGCCGCCCATGGCGTCCCTCCCGACGCCTTCGCGGAGATCCTGCGCGGCGCCGCGGCCGGCGCCCGCGGCCGCAACTTCATCCGTCCCTCCCCATGAGCGAACCGCACGACATCCTGATCATCGGCGCCGGCATCGTCGGCCTCGCCTTAGCCCGGAGCCACGCGGTCCGTGGGCGCCGCGTGCTCGTGGTGGACCGCGAGGACCGCGCCGTCGGCGCCACGATCCGCAACTTCGGCCTCGTCTGGCCGGTCGGCCAGCCGCCGGGCGTGCGCTTCCGCCGGGCCTGCCACAGCGCCCGCATCTGGCAGGAGATGGCCCGCGAGGCCGGCGTGGAACTGCACCTAACGGGTTCCTTGACCCTGGCCCACTCGGACCTGGAGCTGCGCGTGCTGCGCGAATTCGGAGAAGGGTTCGGGCAAGGCGTCGAGGTGCTCGGCCCGGAGGAGGCTTGCCGCCTCAGCCCGGCCGTCCGTCCGGAGAACCTGGCCGGGGCCTTGTTCAGCCCCCATGAGCATACCGTGAATCCCCGCACGGCTCCGGCGGCCATCGCCGCCTGGCTCGCCCGCGCGGCCGGGGTGGAATTCCGTTTCGGCGCCGTGGCCACGAAGGTCGAGCCGGGCGTGGTCACGTTCGCGGACGGCACCCGCGCCGCGGCCACGCAGATCTTCGTCTGCAGCGGCCCCGACCTGCGGACCTTGTTCCCCCGCGAACTCGCCGCCGCCGGCGTCACGGTCTGCAAGCTGCAGATGCTGCGCACGGCGCCGCAGCCGGCCGGCTGGAAGCTTGGTCCGGCCCTGTGCGCCGGTCTGACCATGGCCCACTACGACTCCTTCGGTTTCTGCCCGTCGTTGCCTGAATTGCGCCGCCATTTCGAGGCCACGCGGCCCTCGGAGACGCACGGGGGGATCCATGTGCTGGTTTCGCAGAACGGAGACGGCGGGTTGACCTTGGGGGATACCCACGAGTACGGAGCCACGCACGATCCCTTCCAGCGCGAGGAACTCGACCGGCTCGTCCTCGCCTACCTCGATGGATTTGCCCGCATTCCCGAACGGCGCATCGCGGAGCATTGGACCGGCTACTACCCGAAGCTCTCCGGCCGCTCCGAGTTGGTGCTGAACCCGATGCCAGGGGTGACGTTGGTGAACGCCTTGGGCGGGGCGGGGATGACCTTGTCCTTTGGCCTGGCGGAGGAGATCGTCGCCGTGGGCGCGCCATTGTCCTGAGGGCGGCATGCTGGAGCGGCTGCTTTGGGTCGCGACGCTGGCTTGACCCCGCGGGCAGGCTTGGGCTCGCTGGAGCCATGAGCCACTACCGCCACGTTGTCCTGTTCCAATTCAAAGCCGACGCGCCCGCCGCCAAGGTGCAGGCGATCATGGATGCGTTCAGGGCCTTGCCGGGCAAGCTGCCGGCGGTGAAGGCGTTCGAGTGCGGCACGAACGTCAGCCCGGAAGGTCTCGATCAGGGCTTCACCCACATCTTCACGCTGACGTTCGCGTCCAAGGAAGCGCTCGAGAAGCATTACCTCCACGAGCCCGCGCACCAGGAGTTCGTCGGCATGCTCGGCGGCGTATTGGAGAAGGCGTTGGTCGTCGACTATGTGGCTGGGTGAAAAGTTGATGAGTTGATCGGTTGGCCGGAGGGCAAGAGTGCTGGATCGAGTGCAGAGTCGAGTGTAGCTGGTGCCGCATCGACAACCACTAACCGCTAACCCCCAACCGCTCGCGAATACCATTCGCGCAGACGGTCAGCCCTACGGATGGACAGTGGGCCAAATCCGCCCTGCTTAATGCCCCTCTTCTTTCTTCACGAAGCGGCCGTAGAGCCAGGCCACGCCGAAGAAGGCGGCGGCGATGGCGGCGCAGGCGACGATGCGCCCGATGAGGTCATGCACGTCGTACAGCACCACATGGCCGGTCGCGAGCAAGAGGCCGAGAAGGCCGAGCACGCGGTAGGCGCGGGTGCCGAGCAGGAGGCCAAGGGCGAAGGTGAGCGCGGAGCCCAAGGCCCAGAAGAGCGAAACCAAGGCGCCGGGGAGTTCGCCGAGTACGATCAGGATGAGGCCGGTACCGGCCGCGCCGACGACGCTCCGCCAGACGGAGCCCGCCGCGCCCAGTTCGCGCGTGTACCGGACCAGGGTGAAGAGCATCAGGCCGAGGCCCGCCAGCCAGAGCGGGGTGGATGCGGGTGCGACGACCGCGGGCAAGCGACCGTCGGTGAGGCTGAGGCAAAGGGGGACGAGCCCGAGGAGCGCGGCGAGCCCGAGGGAGCGACGGCCAGACTTCCGGACGAAGGCTTCGGCGAGGGTGGCCACGAGCGCGGCGCCGACGAACCAGAGCACCGCTTCCTTGAAGGCGGGCGCAAGGAGCGGCGAGAGGAACTTGCCGGCGGCGAGCAGCGCGAGGCTGGCGGCCAGGAAGGCCAAGGCCAGCTGGACGACCCGCGCGGCCGGCTGGTCCCACTCCTCGAGCAGCCACACCATGGTCGCATCGAACACGGCGAGCGCCAAGTAGATCGCCGCCGTGGTTTCATAGGAGGTGAGGGCGAAGCCCGTGGCCAGGAACAGGCCGGCCACGCCGACCCAGCCAAAGGTGCGCACGGCGAAGAGACGGCCGACGGCGTAGGTCGTGGCGGCGGATAGGGCCCAGAAGAGCGGGGCCAAGCCCGCTTCGAGGCGGAAGAAAGCGCGGAAGACCGTCCAGCAGATGAGCGCCGCGAAGAGTCCCGCGTAGTTCTCGGCACGGGTGGGGTCGGGGCGACGGTGTCGGGCGAAGGCGTGCAGCGCTATGGCTTGGCCGGCGAGCCAGAAGAGCGTCATCGCGAGCGAGGGCTCGGAGGCGGAGCTTTCCGCGACGGCGACGAGGAAGGCGGGCCAGAAACCCAGCACCGCCGCGAGCGGGCTGAGCTCGCACGTCGTGAACTTGCGGAAACCCTCGGCCAGGCCCAAGGTCAGCAAGGCGCCGAGCGACCAGAGCAGCGGTGCGCGCCAGTCGTCGGCGTTGGGCGGGAAGACCATGGCGAGGTCGAGCGCCTTGCCCAGCATCAACGCGGCGACGAAGGCGAGGAGCGGACGGCCGAGGTCGGCCAAGAACTCCGCCCGCTTCCCGGCCAGATGGACGCCCAGCGCGTTGAGCGCGGTGAGCAGCAGCGCCCAGCCCACCATCGAACCCGAGTGGGTCAGCAGCACCTCTCCGTGGGTCCACAGGATCGCCGGTACGAGCGCGAAGAGCAGGGCGGGGCGGCGGAAGAGGATGGCTGACGGCAGCACGACGAGCCAGGCCCAGGGCGCTTGCCCGTCGGAGAGGTGTCCTTGGACGGAGCAGGTCAGCACGCCCAAGCCAGCGAGGTCCAGAAAGCGGCCCACGCGCGCGGACGCCGAGTCCTCGTCCGCCAGGCGCAGGCGCCACGCTACCAAGGCGCCTACGGAGGCGGGAGCGAGCAGGCAGATCCAGGTCGTCGTGGGAGCCTCCCTTAGGTAGGCGACGGTACCGACGAGCGTCAGGAGTTTGGCGGCCCAGGGGAGCAGGGCGACCTGCGTGCGCGCATACAGCAGCTGCGCGAGCGCGGCGGCGAGCATCCAAGCGAGCCAGACGAGGGAAGGTTCGAGCTTCCAAGCGACCGCCGCCGCGGCGAAGAAAAGCGCTGCGGCGAGCAGAACTTCGGCGGCTGGGCGCCGTCGGCCCAGTTCGGCTAAGCCGACGGCCGCGGCCACGAGGGCGACGAGCCCGGCGGCGAGCGCATGCGCGTCGTCGCCGCCTTGGGCGATCCAGACGGCGAGCGTGGCGGGCGCCAGAAACGCGGCGCCGAGCAGGGCGTTGCGGGTTTTTTCTTCGCCCGCCGCCGCGGCTTGGCCTAAGCGGTCGGCCAGCCAGAGCGACATGAACGCGAGCCCCGCGCCGAGCTGGACGGCGAGCGTCACGTCGGGCGCGGCGGGTCGCTCGAGCCGCAGGAAGACGAGGGTCGCGATCGAGGACAGGAGGCTGAGCGCCCCGGCCGACGTCCAGCCGCCGCGCGCGAGGAGCACGCCGCCGAGGACCGCGATCGAGCCGGCTTCCAAGCCGACCGACAGGGCGTCGGAGCCCGCGCGGATGGAGAAGAAGGTGGCGACCGCGGCGAAGGCGACCGCGAGCTGGCCGATGAGCCGGTCCCGGCGGGCCAGGGCGACCGCGCCGACGACTAGGGCGGCGATGAACTGCAGGGTGGCCGCTTGGATGGGCGTATCCAGCACCCGCATGCGTTCCAGGCCGTGGGCCGCCCAGGCGGCGAACTGGAAGATCGCGAGGCCGACCGCGAAGACCACGCGACCGAGGTCCCGCCGCGTGCTTTCCAGGCGCAGACCGCCCCACGTCGCCGCGGCCCCGAGGCCGAGAATCTCGGCGATGCGCAACCAGGCGGGCAGCGCCGAGCGCAGGTTGAGCCAGACGGCGAGGAAGACGACCGCAGCCAGCGCGAGCACGCCGGCGATGCGGATCGCCCACCAGGAGCCCAGCGCGAACTCCCCTTTGAGGTCGGCGGGCGGGAGCAGGCCCAGCTTGCGCAGGCCGGCCAGGGAGTCCGTGGCGGGACCGGCCACGGAAGGGCTGGCGGGCCGAAGGCTTGGTTGCGGCGTCGGTGCCGTCGGGAGAGGCGGGGGGAGCGGAAGCGGCGGCGGCTCGGGAAGGCTCGCGGCCGAAGGCGCAGGTGCGGCGGCCGGGGTGGTGGTGACGACGGCGGCTGGAGTCGCGGCCGCAAGCGTCGGTGTGGGGGCGGAGGTCGCCGCGGGCTTCGGCGTCGTCGGCTCGAAGGCAGCGGGCGGCGACACCGGGCCGCGGGCTTGGTTTTGGAGGGTCGCGAGGTTCCTGACCTGTTCCTCGAGTTTGCTGAGACGGTTCCACAGCACGATGACCGCGATCGGGCCGGCTAAGCAAAGGCCGGCGCCGGCGAGGGCCAAGAGGGGTTCCATGGCGGCAGGATGCGGCGCGGGGTCGTTGCCTGCAAACTAAAGTAATGATGCGGAGGGGGTAGGATGCAAAAGGCTAGGGACAGGGTGGGAGGAGTTAGGAAGTAGGGAGTGGGGCCAGAGGGGTGCAGCGAGTGCTGAATCGAGTACAGAGTACTGAATCGAGTGCTGAGTCGATTGCGCCTGATGCCGCATCGCCAAACCGCCAACCGCTAACCGCTAACCCCAAACCGCACGCTTATACCATGCACGCTAGGTAGGGACCAGCGTCCCTGCTGGTCCGAGGTCTGGGTCATGACGGCATGAGGTCAGGCACGTCATCGCTGCGCGAGACGAAGCCAGACCCCATGCCTACGGCCGACCGGGACGGTCAGCGCTACCTGAGACAGACGGAGTGCAGAGTACGGATTACGGAGTACAGAGGGCTGCAACGAGGACAGAGTGCGGAGTGCTGCATCGAGTACTGAATCGAGCGTACCTGGTGCCGCAACGATCAAGCCGCTAACCTCCAACCCCTAACCGCTTGTGTTCTGCACGTCAACGGTCGGGCCTGCCTGGAGACGTGTTCTGTACGGATTTACGGACGATTACTTCCCTTTTGGGTCTTTCGTCGCGGCTTCAAATAGGGCGTTCATCTGTTCGCTTAGTTCGATGAAACGCATCGCGGGGTCGGCGCACCTCTCGTCGAAGCCGTTGGCGAGGGCGAGGATGGCCGTCGAGGCCCGGCGCGCCCGCGGGTCCTTGCTTTCGTCGAGCTCCTTCGTCAGTTCGGTGGCCGCCATGACGAGTCGGCCGTGGATCTCGAGCGGGGTGGACTGGGCTTGGCGCCGCTCCCAATAGGCGTCGTTGGTGACCATGGCGCTCATGCGCCCCGCCGTCTTCTCCCAGGCCTTCGCGGCGTCGAACCCGGCGACCAGCGGAGCGGGCGGGTCCTTGCGTTCCATCGCCGCCTGCATCACGGCCATGCCATGTTGGACCATCCAGCTCGGGTGGTAGGTCGGCGGCCCGGACTTCCGGGACCAGGCCAGCACTTCCTCCGAATCGGCCCGGCCCACCTTGGGGCTGAGCGAGCCCCAGAAGATGATCTGCGTGACCAGGCGCTGGGAGCTCACATATTTCCAGGCTTGGTGGGCGGTGGGGTCGGCCACGCGCTGCATATCGTAGGAGGCCCGTAGCGTCGCGGCGAGGACCAGCTGGTAGGCGGCCTTCGGTTGCGCGCGGAAGATCTCGACCGCGCGTCGCAGGAGGTCGATCGGGTTGTGCTCCGGCCCGATCTCGGCGAGGCCCGTTCCGGTGAAGGCCTGGTTCGGCCCCAGGTTGCCGGGCGC